>Ga0068861_100003591_pt1 | contig 10329 bp, 9 predicted proteins | sample KBSSwiS42_FD_66593 | JGI IMG/M metagenome (GOLD analysis project Ga0068861, IMG submission 66593) | Switchgrass rhizosphere microbial communities from Kellogg Biological Station, Michigan, USA - KBS Switchgrass S4-2 | ecosystem: Host-associated > Plants > Roots > Rhizosphere > Soil ...
GCCAACGGACGCGGTAACCGCTCCCGATCCACAGATTTCCGACGAACTGGCGCCCGTGCCGGCCAAGCCATCGGGTGACTTGGCGTCGCTGGTCGCGCAACTGCGCTCGTCCGAGCCGGGCAGCCGCGAGCTCGAATGCCTCGCGGTCGGCATCTATTTCGAATCGAAGAGCGAGCCGCTGTCCGGCCAGCTCGCGGTCGGCGAAGTGATCGCCAACCGGGCCAATTCCAACGGCCGCTTCCCGTCGTCCTATTGCGGCGTGCTGTTCCAGCGCAGCCAGTTCTCGTTCATTCGCGGCCGTTCGTTGCCGTCGGTGCCGCGCGCCAGCCGCCAGTGGCAAACCGCGGTGGCGATCGCCAGGATCGTTGACCAGGACCTTAAGGATTCGGCGGCCCCCAGGGCGCTGTTCTTCCATGCCCGCCGGGTTTCGCCCGGCTGGAAGCTCAAGCGCGTCGCCTCGATCGGCAACCACGTCTTCTACCGCTAGGCGGGCTTCCAACTATTCGCCTTTTGTTCTAATCGGGCGCGATGGACATCGCGCTCGATTCCACCTGCTTTGCCGATGCCCCGCCGATCGCCGGTGAAGTCGCGCGCGGGGTAACCCGGCTTTTCTGCCGGCGAGACCTGTTCGCAATTTGTGAGGTGCCGCTGCCCAACGGCCGCCGCGCCGACATGATGGCGATCGATGCCAAGGGCTCGCTGACGATCGTTGAGATCAAGGTCGCCAAGGCCGATCTGGTCAACGATGCCAAGTGGACCGACTATCTCGATTATTGCGATCATTTCTTCTGGGCGGTGCCGCCGGACCTGGCCGCGATCCTCGAGCATGAGCGCTATCTTCCCGGAGCCGCCGGGCTGATCGTCGCCGACCGCTACGATGCCGCGATCATGCGCGACGCTTTGCACCGGCCGCTGGCGCCGGCCCGCCGCAAGGCCGAGCTCCTGCGTTTTGCGCGCCGTGCGGCACGCCGCTTGTCGGCGCAGATCGATCCGACGCTGGGTGATGGAAATTAAAGGGGGCGGTGGAAACTCCGCGCCGGCGATCGTCAGGCCTTGGGTTTTTTCGCTTCGATAAGCTTCAGGATCTGGCTCGAACGCGTGTCGCGCTTCGCATAGTCGCGTGCCGAATAGCCGGCCGCGGAGTCACTTCGGTCGGGGTCCGCCCCGGCGGCAAGCAACAGTTTCACGATTTCCGTTTGCCGCTGCTGGACGGCGACGATCAGCGCCGTCTCGCCCATGCGGTTGGCGGTGTCGACCTTCACCCGGAGCCGGATGAGGTCGGCGGCGGCGCCGAGATAGCCGATCCGGGCAGCCGCAATCAGCGGAGTTTCGCCATCTCGCGCCGCAAGGTTCGGATCGGCGCCCTGGTTAAGGAGGAAGGCGGTCCATTCGTCATCACGGCGGGCAATGGCGACAATCAGGCCCGTCATGCCCTTGTCGTCGCGCGAATTGACGGCGAGCGTGCCGCGCGAGCGCAGCATCTCCATCGCCTTGGCGCCATCGCGGTCGCGGACGGCGGCGACGAAATCGTCCCTGCCGAAGGTTTGCGATGCCGCCGGCTGAGCCGCCAGCACCATCGCCAGAGTCACAGGCATCAACTTGGCCCAATTCATGAAGTCATGTCCCCGACACCGCGCTTGATCGGCGTCCGATAGCAGACCATTGATAAGCTTGTCATGAACGACGTCCGCCCACCTTCAGTACAGGTACCTTTTTGGGAGCAGCCGCTGGCTTCGCTCGACCGGGGCCAATGGGAAGCGCTATGCGACGGCTGCGGCCGGTGCTGCCTGCACAAGCTGGAGGACGAGGAAACCGGCATTCTCTATCCCACCAATGTCGCCTGCAAATTGCTCGACCGGAAGAATGGCCGCTGCACCGATTATCAACACCGCAAGGCGTTGGTCGCCGACTGTGTGGTGCTCGACCGCAAGAAGCTTGGGTCCATGGACTGGCTGCCCGAGACCTGCGCCTACCGACTGCGAGCGAACGGGGAGCCACTGCGCGAATGGCATTATCTGATTTCAGGAAGCCGGGAGAGCGTCCACGAAGCGGGGCAGTCGACGCGCGGCTGGACGGTCAGCGAAGTCGATGCGGGGGACAATCTTGAATTTCATGTCGTCGAGCGCGCGCTCTAAAGAGCTCGCCGTCCATCCCGATCTTCCGGTGCCGGTGGAGATTCATCCGGTGCGCAGCGCCCGCCGGCTGCGGTTGCGATTTGACGAGCTCCGCGGCGTGCTCAAGCTCACCTGCCCGATCCGCACCAGCCGGCGGGCAGCGCTGGCCTGGGCCGCCGAGCAACGGGCCTGGGTCGACTCCCAAATTGCCGACACGCTGCCCGGCGAACCTTTCGCTCCCGGCGCGACGGTGCCGATCGAGGGACAAGACACTCGCCTGGTCTGGGCGCCCGGCGAAGCGCGCATTCCGCGCCTGGTCGAAGGCGAGCTGCGTTGCGGCGGTCCCGACAACACATTTCCGCGGCGCATCGAATCCTACCTCCGGCGGCTGGCGCTCGACACGCTGTCTCGCGAGACGGCGCAGGTCGCCGCCGTGGCCGGAATATCGCCACGCTCCGTGACGGTTGGCGACGCCAACACCCGCTGGGGCAGCTGCTCGGCCGAACGCCGGATCCGTTACAGCTGGCGGTTGATCCTCGCTCCTCCGACCGCGCGCCGCTACGTCGTCGCGCACGAAGTCGCCCACTTGGTCCATCTCGATCATGGGCCGGAGTTCCGGAAGTTGGAGGCGCGCCTATTGGCCCAGCTGTTCAGCGGCGAAGTGGATGCGGCGCGGGCTCTATTGAGAGCCGTCGGGCCGCGGCTGAAGCGGATCGGGCGCGGGGACTGACCGCGGCGCCGGCGCGCGCGGCGGCTGCTGCGGCGGTTGCTGCTGAGGAGCGCGTTCGCTGCCGCGTTTGAGGATTTCCTCGGGCCACTGGCCTTCGACCCCGGTTCCGTCCGGGCGAATGACTCCGGGCAGAGCGGTCGGCTGGGTGCCCGGCAACGGATTGCCATCGGCATCGACTAGCGGCTCGACACCCACAGTGTTGTCGATCGGCAATCCCCACATTTCCTCCTCGGGTTCGAGCTGCCAGTCGGGGATCGGCACTTCGGTCTCGAACTGCTCGACCGGCCGGCGGGCGACGGCGCTGACCATGAAGTCGTGGAATGCGCGGGCCGGCGCGGTTCCGCCCTGCAAGCCGGCGATCGGGCGGGCGTCGTCGCGGCCCATCCACACACCGGCTGTGATACCGCTCGAGAAGCCGATGAACCAGCCATCCTTGTTGGAGCTGGTGGTGCCCGTCTTGCCGGCGACCGGGCGGCCGATCTGGGCCGCGCGGCCGGTGCCGGTGAGGACCGCCGACTGCAACAGGTCGGTCATTTCCGCCGCGACCCAGGGGGCGACCAGCACTCGTTCCTCGGCCGCTTCGTGCTGGTAGAGCTGGCGGCCGTCGGCGGTGACCACCTTGCGGATCGCGTAAGGGCTGACCGCGACGCCGTGATTGGCGACCGAGGCGAAGGCCCGGGTCATGTCGACCAGCCGGACATCGCTGGTCCCGAGCACCATCGACGGGAAAGTCGAGATCTTGCCGCTGATGCCAAAGCGGCGCGCCATATCGGCGATGGTCGCGAAACCCAATTGGGCGCCGATCTTGGCGCTGACGGTGTTGATCGAGCGGGAGAATGCCTCGCGCAAGGTGACCGGTCCCAGGTTGGTGCGGGTCGAGTTGCGCGGGCTCCAGCCGTCGATCGTGATCGGCTCGTCGACGATGGTATCGGTCGGCTTCATGCCCGATTCGAGCGCCGACAAATAGACGAACAGCTTGAACGCCGAGCCTGGCTGCCGCTCGGCCTGGGTGGCCCGATTATAGAGCGAATCGACATAATCACGGCCACCGACCATCGCCCGCACGGCGCCGTCGCGGTCCAGCGCCACCAGGGCGCCTTGCGCGCCGTCCGGCGTGTTCGCGGCAATCGCCCGATCGGCGGCCGCCTGCATGCTGGTGTCGAGCGTCGTCCAGACGTCGATCGGATCGCTGGTCTCGTCGATCAAAGTCTCGAGCTGGGGCAGCGCCCAGTCGGTGAAATAGCGGACGCTGTTCTGCTTGCTGGTTGGCTGCAGCCGGATCGTTGCCGGATCGACCGAGGCCGCGGCCGCCGCGCTGACGAAGCCGTTTTCGACCATCGAGTTCAAGACCACGCCGGCGCGGTTGCGGGCCGCCTCGACGTCGGCGGTCGGCGAGTAACTGGATGGTGCCTTGACCAGCCCGGCGATGATCGCCGCCTCGCCAAGCGACAAAGTGTCGGCGGTATGGCCGAAGAAGCGCCGCGACGCGGCGTCGATGCCATAGGCGCCGCCGCCGAAATAGACCCGGTTCAAATAGAGCTCGAGGATCTGGTCCTTGGTGAACTTGCGCTCGAGCGCGAGGGCCAGCACGCCTTCCTTCAACTTGCGGCCGAACGTGCGGCTGTTGGTCAGGAAGATATTGCGCGCCAGCTGCTGGGTGATGGTCGAGCCCCCCTGGCTCCAGCGCCCGGTGTCGAACCGCACCTTGACCGAGCGGGCGACGCCGATCGGGTCGACGCCGATGTGATTACGAAAGCGCTTGTCCTCGACGGCGATCATCGCCGCCCGCATCTGCGGCGGGATCTGGTCGTAGCGCAGCCACTGGCCGAAGCTTGGCCCCTCCGACACCAGCACTGTGCCGTTGCTGGAACGGACGCGGATGGTCTGGCCGAGGTTGGACCGCTTCGCCAGATCGCCGTAATCGGGCAGGGACGCGACCGCGACGGCGACCGCGACTATCAGCGCCAGCAACGTGACCAGGCCGGTATAGAGCAACACCTTGAGGGTGGTGACAAACGGCCGGCGGGGAGCGGTGGGGATGGGGGGCATCAAGGCTTCAGGGATAGGTAGCCGAACGCCGCGCGACAATAGCTAGCCGGCAGCGTCGTCCTCCCGCTCTTCAGTCTTGGCAAAGGACAGCGCGGCGGAATTGATGCAATAGCGCTGGCCTTCCGGTCCGGGCCCGTCGGGGAAGACATGGCCGAGATGTCCGTCGCAACGCGCGCAGCGGACTTCGGTGCGGCTCATGCCATGCGTGACGTCCTTCTGCTCGCTGACCTTGTCGGGGTCCTTGGGGCGGGTGAAGCTCGGCCAGCCGCTGCCGCTGTCATATTTGTGCTCGCTGTCAAACAACGGCTCGCCGCACGCGGCGCAGCGGAAATCTCCCGGGTCCCTGACGTCGAGCAGATCGCCCGAAAACGGCGGCTCGGTCCCGGCTTGCCGGAGAATGCGATATTGCTCGGGCGTCAGCTTGGCGCGCCACTCGGCATCGGTCCGGTTGAGCTTGTCCATGATCATCGTCCGTCTTTGGCCGCCATTGGGTTAGCCGTGGATTAACCCTGTTTTAGCCTGTCCCCAATAGGGTCGCTGGCGATGAGGCGGAAACTGCTCCTCTTGCCGGTCCTTGCGTTCGCCGCGGGGATGTCCGCCTTGGCCATGCCGGCCGGGGCGCAATGCCGGCTGTGCGACACGCCGACCACCACTCGGGATGAGCCGTCTGGCGAGGGGCCTGTCAGCCTGCAGATCGAGACCAGCCTGGATTTCGACCGGCTGATCCTGCTTGGCGGCGGCGTGGGCACCGCGACCCTGCTGCCCAACGGCCAGCGCAGCGTCAGCGGCATGGTCAGCGATTTGAGCGGCCGGGCAATGGTCGGCAGCGCGGTGGTCCACGGCGAAGCCGGCCGGGCGGTGCGCATCGAGATGCCGAGCCGGATCGAACTTTACTCGCTGAGCGGCGCCCGGATCACCATCGACGACATCATCAGCGACCTGGCCGCCGGGGCCAAACTCGATTCGGCCGGCACCCTGACATTCCGATTTGGCGGGCGGCTGCGCATTTCCGAGGATGCCGAGGGCGAGTATCGCGGCGACGTTCCGATTACGGTTGAGTATTTGTAAACAAAGCGAATCTCTTTGAGAAACCCGCTCCGTTTCGGACCAAGAACGAACGCGGCGTTAACCATTCCCTTGAGCAAAGCCGTAAGCGCGAGCGGTTAATGCGGCACTCACGGGTGACCCAACCATGGTCGGGACAGCCGCTGACATTTCGACCAGTGGGGAACACACATGACACTACTTCGTACTACGGCGGCTTTTGTCGCACTGGCACTGACCGCCACACCGGCGTTCGCTGCCCCTGTCGGGCCCAACCAGAATGCGACGGCAACAGCGCGTATCGTCAAGCCGTTGACCTTGACCTGGGTCCAGAATCTCAACCTCGGCACGATCCTGTTGTCGGGCCCAGGCGCCTGGGGCGGCGCCGTGGTCGGCGTTTCACAGGCGGGCGTGCTGAGCTGCGCAGACCCCAACGTCACCTGTTCCGGTGCGGTGCAGGCAGCGCGCTACAACGTTCGCGGCACCAACAACCAGGTCGTGACCATCACTGCGCCCGACGTCACGCTGACCAACGCCAACAACCCGCTGCAGACGCTGCTCTTGAGCGTCAGCAACCCTGGCACGGTCACGCTGACCAGCTCGGGTTCGCCGGGCAACGACTTCAATCTCGGCGGCTCGATCACGGTTGCCTCGACGACCGGCGACGGCGTCTATTCGGGCACGTTCAACGTGACCGTCGATTACTGATCGTTTGATTTCATCGCTCATCCAAGTGGGCTGCGTGGAGGGGTCGCCGGCAACGGCGGCCCCTTTTCGTTGCGCCTGTGAGTTTCGTTCAACCGCTATGGTTGACCGAATAATAACCATTCCGGAGGCAAGAGGAGGCGATCGCTCCAATTCGGAGCAAAACCGGGGATCGCCACGATGATGTTTTCGCTCCAACGGACGCTGGCTACGGCCGCGCTCACTCTGTCACTTGTCGCCGCGGCGACTCCCGCCGGCGCCGGCATTGGCGACCTGCTCGTTGCGCCCACCCGCTTGGTGCTCGACGGCCGCAAGGGCGCCGAGGTGATCCTCAACAATATCGGCGAAGAGCCCGCCACCTACCGGATCTCGGTCGAATTTCGCCGGATGACCCCCGATGGCGGCCTGGTCGACGTCGCGGAGCCGACCGCCGAGGACAAACTGGCGCAGGAGATGATCGTCTATGCACCGCGCCGCGTGACCCTGGCGCCGCACCAGCCGCAATCGGTGCGGGTGTCGGCCCGGGCGCCGCAAGGGCTCCCTGACGGAGAATATCGCGTTCACCTGCTGTTTCGGGCGATCCCGCCCTCCCGCCCGGTGTCGGCGACACAGCCGGCCGAGGCCCCCAAAGGCATCAGTTTCGCTTTGGTCCCGGTCTACGGCGTGACCATCCCCGTCATCGTCCGCTTCGGCAATTTGCAGGCCAAGGCCGGCATTGCCAACGTCCATCTCGAAACCAGGGACGGCAAGCCGGCGGTAGCGCTGGAGCTCAGCCGTTCGGGCGACCGCTCGACCTTTGGCGAAGTCCGCGTGTTCAAGGCGGGCGTCAAGAACCCGATCGCCATCCAGAAGGCCGTCGCGGTCTACAAGGAAGTGGCGAGCCGGAAGGTGTCGATCCCGATCGACGAGGCCTTCAAGGGCGCGCTCAGCGGTCCGGTGACGGTCCAGTACGTCGAAACCTACGATGACGGTTCGAACACCATCGCCGAAACTCAGGCGGTACTGCGCTAGGGGCGGGCAGGAGCTCGAGGGCAATCATCATGCTTTCCGGCGCCAAGTGGCTGGGCCGTCTCGCGACGCTGGCCGCGCTGGGCTGCACAGCCGCGGTCGGCGCTTCGACGTCGATTCCCGCCTCCCAGGGCTGGACGGCGGACCCCGACGAGCAATTCCTGCTCGATGTGCGCATCCGCCAGCTCCGGCTCGGCGAGGGGGTGCGCGCCTACGCCACACCCGAAGGTACTTGCATCATTTTCGGCGACTTTTTGAGCACGCTCGACGTGCCGATGAAGATCGACCTGACCGCCAAGAAGGCTGGCGGCTGGGCGTTTCGGGAGCAGAATCGGATCGCGATCGATCTCGCCGCCCAAGTCGCAACCTATCGCGGCAAGAGCGAGCCGATTGCCGCCGGAACGGTGCGCGAGACGCCGCAGGGCTGGTGCGTGGAGGCCGCGGCGCTGGCCCGCTGGTTCGGGATCGGGGTCAAGCCGATGACCTCGGGCTCGACGGTTTTCCTCGAATCGGAGGCCAAATTGCCGGTCGAGCAGGCGGCCGAGCGGAAATTGCGCGCCGCCCAGCTCAAACCGGCGAAATTCGACCTTTCGAGCCTTCCCCAGGTGCGGCTGCCCTATCGCATGTGGCGCGCGCCGGCGCTCGACTTCGTCGTCAGCGGCGGCGTCACCTATCGCGCCCGCGACGGGGTCAAGGTCGATCGTCACACTTCGGTCTATGCCGCCGGCGAGATCGCAAAACTGTCCTACGATGCGCAGCTGTCGACCACCCAGAAGGGCATTCCGAACACGTTGCGCCTGCGCGCTTATCGCTCCGACCCCGAAGGCGGTCTGCTTGGCCCGTTGAAAGCGACCCACTTCGGCTTCGGCGACGTCGCCGGGCTCGACAGCCGGCTGAGCGGAACTTCAGCCAGCGGCCGCGGCGCGATGGTCACCAATCGCCCGCTGTTCGCCCCGACCGCCTTCGACCGCACCCGCTTCGAGGGCGATCTGCCCAGCGGCTGGGACGCCGAAATCTATCGTAACGGCGAGCTCTTGGCGTTCGCCAAGCCGTCCTCCGACCAGCGCTATCACTTTGAAGACGTTCAGCTTCTCTATGGGGAAAACCGAATCACCATCGTCCTCTACGGTCCCCAGGGGCAGATCCGAAACCGGGAGGAGATGATCAACGTCGGCCAGGACAATGTCCCCGCCGGCAAAACCTGGTACTGGGCCGGCGCCAACCAGCCCGGCCGCGACCTGGTTTCGTTCGAACGCCCGCCCGATGGCACCGGCCAGCCCAAGGCGCAGGCCGCGATCTCGGTTGAACATGGCCTCGATGCGCGCACGTCCATCGGCGCGTTGGCGCGCATGATGCTGATCGACGACCAGCGGCTGACTTTTGTCGAGGGAACTGTCCGGCGTTCGATCGGCCAGGCCATGATCGAGGTCGGCGTTGCCGGCGAAAGTTCGGGCGGCAAGGCCGCGCGGGCCCAGCTTTTGGCCAAATTCGGCAGCGTGAACGTCAGTGCTGAGGTCATTGCTGCGAATGATTTTCATTTGCGGGGAAATCGGGCGTCGAGCCTGCGCGACTATCGCGTGGCGCTCGATGCGCCGCTCCGGCTCGGCCGGACCGTGCTCCCGGCACACGCGGATGTGCGCCTCACGGACCGGCTCGACGGCACCAAGCAACTTGAGGCCGCGGCGCGTCTTTCGGCCAATTTCAACCGCTTCAACCTTGCTTCCGACCTTCGCTACCGAAAGCAGTATCTGCGATCGGGACCGGCGCCGCCCGGCGAATTGAACATGGCCTTGATCGGCACCGGCCGCGTCGGCAGCGTTCGCTTGCGGGGCTCGGGCAGCTTTGACGTCGCACCCGCCGCGCGATTCCGCACGGCGGAGCTGTCGGCTTACTGGTCGGCGTCGGACACCGTCGATTGGGAAGGCGGCCTGATCTACGATGCGGCCACGCACCGCGGCCACGCGCGCGTCACCCATGTGCGGCGTTTGAATTCGATGGCCATCGCGGTCACCGGCGAGGCGGCGACCGACGGCTCGCTCGCGCTCGGCTTCAACCTCAACTTCTCGCTCGATCCGGGCGGAGGTTTCAAATTGTCGCGCCAGCCGCTGGCGGCGGCGGGCGCGGTCAACGCGCAAGTCTATCGCGATCTCAACGACAATGGCGTTCGCGATCCCACCGAGCCGTTCGAAAAGGGCGCGCTGGTCACCACCGGGCGGCGCCTCTCGGAGCGGGCGACCGACGCCAAGGGCGCGGTTCTGGTCGGCGGCCTCGCCACCTTCACCCCGGTGACCGTCGGCATCGACGAAAGCAGCCTGGCGGATCCGATGCTGGTGCCGCGCAAGGCGCTGCAGGTGGTTGTGCCACGGCCCGGCGTCCCGGCCAGGGTCGAGATCGGCCTGGTCGGCGGCGGCGATATCGAAGGCGCGATCGTCAAGAGCGGCGGATTGGGTTTCGAAGGACTCGGGCTGGAGTTGGTCGGTTCGGACGGGAAGGTGGTCGCTACGGCGCAAACCGACTTCGACGGCTTCTTCCTGTTCGAACGGGTGCCCTACGGCGATTACCGCATTCGCCTGTCCAGCGATTCGGCCCAGGCCGCGGGCCTGGCGCGCGAGCTCAACGTCCGGGTCTCGGTCAGCGCCGAGAAATCGATTGTCCGGCTCGGCTCGATCCACGTCGAAC
>Ga0068861_100003592_pt1 | contig 10328 bp, 13 predicted proteins | sample KBSSwiS42_FD_66593 | JGI IMG/M metagenome (GOLD analysis project Ga0068861, IMG submission 66593) | Switchgrass rhizosphere microbial communities from Kellogg Biological Station, Michigan, USA - KBS Switchgrass S4-2 | ecosystem: Host-associated > Plants > Roots > Rhizosphere > Soil ...
CCGGCTCATGCTGCCGCCCTCGACTTGGCGTAGGCGATCTGCCGCGATCGCACCCACGACAGCGTCGTGGCCGTCGGTGTGAGGGTCCGATGATCGTTCCATCCCCAAGGGGGAAAGCCACCAAATTTCTGCTTGTATTGTTGGGCTGCCCAGCCCCGCTTGTAGCCGCGCTCTTCAGCGATGCCCCGTAGTTCACCGTAGAAAAAGAGCCGATCGTCGTGGCTGTAGACGCTCTCGCCGACCTTCCTGTCTGATGTGACGAGGCCAAGCTCGCCGTCGGCCACGTCTACTGCGGAGCCTTGCCGCTTCGGCAGGTAGCCACACTCATAACAGGCGAGCCCGGGCCATCTCATTGTGCCGCATTCTGCGCAGGCGCAAGGTTCTATGGCCGCAGCCGCGCGTTTCATCTGGGCGGGGACTTCGGCCTTGCGATCCTCCGCAAGCGTCCATTCCACCCGGTCTTCGACCAAACCGAGCCGATGAACCGCGCCGGAATGATCGAGCACAATCGCGTTGGCCTTGCCCAGGGCAGTACGCAGCACCCGACCAACCATCTGCCGATACAGTCCGAGCTGCTTGGTTGGCCGAGCAAGTATGCAGCAGCCGACTTCGGGCATATCCCAGCCCTCCGTCAGCACCATGCAGTTGGTGACCAGCTCTAGGTCGCCGACCTCAAGCCGCTTGAGAATTGCATCGCGATCGGCCTTGGGCGTGCTGCCGTCGATGTGCTCTGCCTTGACTCCCTGACGAACGAATTCGTCGCGCAAATGGATAGAGTGATCGACATTGACGGCGAATGCGACCGCCTTTCGTTTCTCGCCATACTTCAGCCAGTGGCCGACGATGTCGCCGATCAATTGAGCTCGGTCCATCCTGGCGGCGAGCTCGCTCTCGACGTAGTCTCCGCCTCGGGTGTGGACTCCCCGGAGATCTGGGGCGGGCGTAGTGTAGTATTTGGGCCGCACCAAGTGGCCTAACGCGATCAGCTCGTCTACCTGTGGGCATTCGACGATCGTATCGAAGTCTCCAGCCAATCCCCGTCCATCGCCACGGCATGGCGTGGCCGTAAGACCCAGGACAAGCGTCGGGATAGGCTTCAAGTATTTTCCGATAAGTCCGCGCCGGCGTATGATGCGCTTCATCCACTACAATGAGCTGGGCGGGCGGCAGCGGCATCGCGCCCCGTAGCGCGCGGGCGTCCAGGGTTTGAACCGAGGCGAGTTGCACCGACCGCAGGGGGTGCGATGGATAGCCGGCCTGAATGATCCCGTGGCTAACATCCTCCGCGAACAGCTTCGCGCTGGTCTGAGTGATGATTTCCCGCCGATGCGCCAGCATCAGCACCGACTGATGCCGATCGACGTAACCTTTGATGATCGCACAGCCAATTACGGTCTTGACGGCGCCCGTGGGAGCAACCAAAAGTATCCTTCGATGGCCGGCAGCGAGTGCATCATAGAATTTAATGCAGACATCGCTTTGGTAAGGGCGCAGGTTCATGGCAGAGCCCACCCCTTGGCAATAAACGTGGCTTTGACTTCGGGAGGCAGGCAGCCTGGCGCTATTTCCTCGCACCAGCGGATAGCCGACTGAGGATCAATCGCGCCATTCGACAGAGCGACGCCAGTAAGCGTTACTTCTTCCCGGACGAGCTCCAGGCGTTTCACGACGGTGCGCAGCGCCGCCAGGACAAGCTCGCGCTGCTGGTGTTCGGTGTTTACAATTGGTTTGACGGCAGCGTTCATGATCGCAGCCCCCAAATCCAAGGGGCTAGCGCTTGAGCCATCGGCGCACTGAGGGCAAACCGACGAGCCAGGCAGGAAGCCTGGAGCCTTAACGGAGATCGTGCTTCCGCGTCTGCCAGAACAATCGGCAGAGCGCCAGAAATAGGCGCAGCGCGGCCTTGCGGGGCAAGCGAAGAATTGCTAGAAACTGAAAGCGCCGGCAAGCGTCCTTCAATCTCTTCATATTCTCCGCGAGCCCCCCACCAGAGATGGTGGGGTTTGTCATGGGACTAGGCTGCTTCCATTACATCTGACGTTGACTTTCGTTTCCCGGCATCGAGCCAGGTATCAAGGTCGTCCAGGTCGTATCGAACGACGGTATTTCGTTTGATGAACACAGGCCCGCCGCCGGTGCAGCGAATCTTCACCAGATAGTTTTCGGCGAACCCGGTGTAGGCAGCCGCGCCCTTTGTATCGACAGGCGGTCGGCGGGTTTTCTCGATAGGCATTGGGTAGTCCTTGTCTTGCTTCGACTGACTCCCAAGTACCCCCGCCTACCCTTCGCGTCGTGAGTAGCTTATTCCTCGATTAAATCACCCAACCAGTTGAGCGACGTTTCCCATTCCTGCGTGCCCTCTGCCTTCTCGATTTCGGCGCGATGCCCTCTGATCCGCCTTGCGTGCACTTGAACCAGTTCGTGAGGGGCGAGCGGATAGTGTGCGCTTACTGCCGCACTCATGTTGCCCTTGTACCAAGGCAGGCTGGCAACGATCAGAGCATCGTCTTTGCTGTAGCCCAAACCCCGGTTCGGCTTGTTGCTCGTGCGCTTGCGTCGCCCAAACGCGCCTGTTGCTCCGACGATCTTTTTGACGGCCAGCAACGCCCGCGCCAGTTCGTCGGGGTCCGGGTGATCACTCGCCAGCAACAGCGAGACGCGTTCATCAAAAGTCGCCACAACGGCGCGCAGAATTTTCAAGCTCTGCGCCACGTTTTCCGGCGTTGCTTGATCGTCGCTCATCTGCCCTCACCAAGGATGCTCGAAATGGTTTGCGCTAGCTTTTCCAGTGCGTCGCGCTTCTCGGCTTCGTACTTGTGCCGATCGTAAACACCGCGCACGCCGGGCAGTACATGGCCAAGGACCATCTCGCCGATATCGCCGGTGACACCAGCCCGCGCCATCAGGCTGCGGGCGGTGCGGCGCAGATCGTGTAAGGTCCATCGCGCCAAAGGCCTCAACCCCGCCGCCCTGCGCTCCTCTGCGATTACGCCGTCCAGTGAAGATTTCGCAGATCCGAACGCACTGAATGGCTTCTTGCCGGCCGGGGACCGAAAGATTGGACCGGTGCCCTTGCGGGAAATCCACTGCAGGGCGGCATCGGTCAGCGGCACCTCGTGGTCGACGCCGATTTTATAACGCGCCGCCGGAATGACCCAACGATTGCCGTCAATCTCCGCGCCATCCATCATGGCGACTTCGTTTCGCCGCTGGCCCGTCAGTAACAAAACCCGGACAATGTTAGGAAATGGTGCCGGCACGGCTTTGGAGTTAAGGGCAGACCAAACGCTGCGAAGCTCATCATCGGCCAGAACCCTGGTCCTGCCTCCGCGCTCGGATTCTGTTTTCTTGCGGGGCCGAATGACCGGCGGCCTGAAGTCGTCGTCGCGATCTGCCTGCCAGTTAAGGGCGGCGCGTACATGCGACAACACGCGATCGCTCATGATCGGCCCGTGCTTGGTCCGCACTTCGTCCAGCATGCTTTGGACGTCGCTTTTTTTCAGGTCATAAATTGAGGTTGCCCCCAGCCGTGGGCGGACATAAAAATCAAGGGCGCGCTCGACCTGACGGGCGCTACGGAGGCCTCGCACATGCGCCGCAACGTAGGCCGTCAGCACCCCATCGACAGTGTTTTTCTCTGCAAGCTTGGCCTTCCTGGCTTCGGCACGATGCCTTTCCCGCTCGGCAACGGGATCCCGCCCGCCCGCGACCTCGCCGGCGCGTTTCTTTGCCAGGATCCGCGCTTCGTCAGCCGTGATCGATCCATGAAGCCCGAGCGCCGCCCATCGCGATTGAGCGTTGCCGTTGCGGTAGCGAAATCCGTAACTGATGACGCCGCTGGGCAACTTGCGGACCACGAAGCCCTTGACCTCGTCGTCATACAGCGTCTCGCCCGCCTTCAAGGCGTCAACTCGGCGCTTGGTGATCTTCACACCCATGAATTCCCCCAAATCACTGTGCACACACTGTGCGCGCTTGGTGTGGGATATTCAAGGCATCCGGGGGAAGCTGTGGGAGGGCGCTGGAATGTCGTTACGGCGGGCATTTCCTAGCTTTCATGCGACTAAGTGAGATTTTGCAACAACTTAACGGTAGCCAATCCTCATGTCCCATCATCACCTGCATTCCAGCCCCGAAACCTGCCACTGGGGCTTTTTTGAAGCCAAGTTGAAGCCGGTCATGACCATCGCCAGCGGCGATGAAGTGACGGTCGATACCGTCAGCGGCGGACCCGAAGTGGTCCCGGACAATACCAAGTTTAGCGTCCCGCCCGAACTCGCCGATATTCATGCGAAATGCGAGCGCCAGCTGCAGGGTCATATTTTGACCGGCCCCATTGCGGTCACCGATGCCGAACCGGGTGACGTGCTGGAGGTGGATATCCTCGATGTCAGGCTCCGGCAGGATTGGGGCTGGAACTTGATCCGCCCCCTTTCGGGCACCCTGCCGGATGATTTTCATGAAACGCGCATCCTCAACATTCCCCTCGACCGCGAACGCATGGTCGGCCGGATGCCGTGGGGGCTCGATTTGCCGCTGGCGCCGTTCTTTGGCGTGATGGGCGTGGCGCCGCCGCCGGCGTGGGGCCGCATCACCTCACTGATCCCGCGCGCGATGGGCGGCAATCTGGACAACAAGGAACTGGGCGCCGGCGCAAAACTGTACCTGCCGGTGTTCGTGCCGGGCGCGCTGTTCTCCTGCGGCGACGGCCATGGCGTGCAGGGCGATGGCGAAGTCTGTGTCACCGCGATCGAGACCGCGCTGCAGGGTCGCTTTCGCCTGACGCTGCGCAAGGATCTGCGGCTGGACTATCCGCGCGCCGAGACGCCGACGCATTACATGACGATGGCGATGGATCCCGACCTCGACCAATGCGTGGTCCGCGCGTTGCGCGACATGATCGTGCTGCTCGGTGAAAAGCGCAACCTATCGCGCGAGGATGCCTACACGCTCTGCAGCCTTGCCGCCGATTTGCGCGTGACCCAGACCGTGAACGGGTCCAAGGGCATTCACTGCATGATCGCGAAGACGGTCGTGCACGGATAGCGCGTCTCACAGCTCCGAGCGCAGCGCGAGCCTCGCATAAAACACGACGCTGGTTTTTCCGACCAGCGCCGTTCCATTGACGTCCGCAGCGTCCGCGGAATATGAGCCGGTAAAGCCGCAGGTGACTTCGCGGCCGCCGAACAGCGGCCGCGCGCCGGCCGATTTCGTGTGCTCGTTGGTGATCAGTTCGCCGCGCCACTTGCCGCGATCGGCGGTGTAGGAGCCGGTATAATAGAAGTACGAGTCGCCGCCGGCGATCTTGCCGTCGAACAGCATGATGACGCCGGTGGCGCGGCCATGCCCGCCGTCCGTCATTTCGATTTGAATGCTGTAGAGCCCGTTCGTGACTTTCATGGCGCCCAGTGCCGCCTTCCGCCGACATCATCGTCATTGCAAGCGGCGTGAAGCAATCCAGAAATCGCATGCACGGCTGGATCGTTTCGCCGCGGTATCGCACACCGCCGGAGCCAGACTTTAAGCAGCGCTCAGCGGCCGTTTGTCGTGTCCACAGCCTGGGTAATCGATTTTCAGCAGCTTTTTCAATTTGATACAGGGGTATCCACAAGATGATTGACTCGTGCGTGCATAACTAAATAGAGTCTAAATAGATACTTTTCAGTACACCGTTTAAAAGTTAGCGTTTTCCCATGGCTACAGAAAAAGCCGAAACCGACCGCGTTCCCGTTACGTTGGCGCTCTCGACCATCAACTATCTCGAAAGACTGGTGAGACAGGGTACCCACGGCACAAGCGTTCCCGGCGTTGCAAGGACCCTGATCGAGGAAGGCATTCGGCTCGCCATCAAGGATGGGCTGCTTGCGATCCGCGACAACGGCAAGGCGTCCTGACGGGAATTTTCGAGGCGCGGCGGACCATAGAATATGGAACCGCCAACATGTTTTCGAATAGACCGACCTGGACCATTGAACGCGTCGAACTACTGAAGGGCCATTTCGATGCCGGCCTTTCCTGCCGCGAGATTGCCGCCGCCATCGGCGTCAGCCGCAACGCCGTCATCGGCAAGCTCGCCCGCCTCGAATTGACGCGCGGACCCGCAAGGGCCAAACCGCGCCCGGACAAGACCGCCAGGGAGCGCTCCCGAAAATCCATCCCCCGGCTCCAGTACCGGATGCTGCAGGACGTCTACGAGCACGAACAGCCGCCGGTCGAGGAGGCGATCGCCAGTGAGCGCCGCTGCTCGCTGTTCGAACTCAGCAATGAACGATGCCGCTGGCCGATCAGTACGCCCGGCGCCGAAGATTTTTGCTTTTGCGGCAACATGCCGGTGGAAGGCATGCCCTATTGCTCGGGGCACACCCGCCTCGCCTATCGGCCCGGTTCGCGCCAGCGGGTTGCGCGCGGATAACGATCGCGTTTTGGAGCGAAAGCCTGCCCCGGACTTGATCCGGAGTGGATACCGGTTCGCGCATCAATCAAGTCTACGCAGATTGCGTAGACTTATCTGCGCAAAAAACGCCTCAAAAGAAAGAGCGCGCCAATCGGCTCCAATTAATCAGAATCGATGCGGCTCTACCCCAACCGCCAGCCGACCTCTTCCGCAATACTCCGGAAGAACTCCGGCGTATAGGCCTTCTCCGGCGTCTTCCGCACGCGCTCGTCGAGCTTGTGGGCGTCCTCGCCGACCAGGATGCGCCAGCGCTCGGCCTTGACGCCGTCGAGGATGATTTTCGCCGCAGCCGCTGCCGTCGTCGGCGCCTCGTCGCGGAACGTCCGCGCACGATCGAGCGCGATCTTCTGGATATCCTCGTCCGACATCGGCTTGGTGTCGATACCCATGCCGTTCAGGCGTTGCCGCGTCGCCACTATCTCGTTCGGGCTCAATTGCTCGGATTCCCCGCCGCTCTGGATCTTGCGCGAATTGGAAACGATCGACGTGCCGATATGCCCGGGCATCACGACCGAGCATTTGATATGCGGCGCGTTGAGCTGGAGGTCAGTCATCAAGGCTTCGGTAAATCCTTTCACCGCGAATTTGGCGGCGCTGTAGGCGGTGTGCGGCACGCCCAGGCCGACGCTAGCCCAGAAGCCGTTGACGCTCGAGGTATTGACGATGTGGGCCTCGTCCGCCTTCATCATCAGCGGCAGGAAGGTGCGAACACCGAGATAGACGCCGCCCCAGCAGATGGAGAAGGTGCGCTCCCACTGCTCGCGCGTGCTGGTGAACAGGCTGCCGCCGCCGCCGATGCCGGCATTGTTGAACAGCAAATGGATCTTGTCCGTTGCCTGCTGCTCGATCAGCTCGTCGCGAAAGCGCTTGAGATGATCCTCGATCGAGACGTCGGCGATGTGGGTGGTGACGCGTAGCCCCTGCGGCAACTTTTCCGCCTCGCACAGCCGCTTGGTCTCGGCCATCGCCTCCGCGGAAACGTCGCACATCGCGACATTGCAGCCCTCGGCGACAAGCTGGCGCGCGAGCTCGCGACCCATGCCCGTGCCGCCTCCGGTGATCACGGCAAACTTTCCGGCAAAATCCTTCATGGGTACGCTTACCTCGGTTTTCAGTTTTTGAATTGGGACCCTCATGGCTTGGAGCCCGTACGAAACCGGACAGTAACAGGTCGCGACTGCCGGTAAAGCCGCCCGTCAGGCAGCTTGCTCGCTTGTCCTGGAGCCGTTTTCGCGCGGCGGAATTATTCCGCAGCCTCGACGCGCCGGCCGCCCAATGCGCCCAGTCCCTCCAGCGCTTTTCCAATCGCGGCCTGTTGCGCTGGCGAGGCTTCCGGCATTGGCGCGCGCGAGGACGTCGCGGGTAATCCCTGCAGCGACTGTGCGTGCCGCGTGCACGCCGGCAGATTGTCCGAGACGATGGCGTTCCACAGCGTCAGCAGCTTCTTGTGGAGCTCCAGTGCGCGGGCGTGGTCGCCCGCCTTGACGGCATTCCAAAGCTCGACGGAAGCGTGCGGCGCAGCGCTCAGGATTGCCGCGATCGAACCGTGCGCGCCGAGCGCATAGGATGGATACATCAACGCGTCGACCGCGCTGTAGATCAGTTTGTCCGGCGCCATCATCATGAGGTCGGCGAACAGTTTCAGGTCACCGGCGCTCTGCTTAACGCCGACGACCAGCGGCACCTCGTTCATGATGCGGGTCAACAGCGCCGGCGAGAGATAGGACCACGGCACGACGTTGTAGATGATGATCGGCATCCCGGTTTCATCCGCCATGCGGCGGAAGTGATCGACCATCGCCTGCTCGTCCGGCTTGAACAGATAATGCACCGGCGTCACCTGGAGGGCGGCGACATCCATGTCGCGCACCAGCTTGCCGCGCCGGATCGCATCGCGGGTCGAGTCGACAATGATGCCGGCGATGACGGGTGCACGCCCCTTCGCAGCTTCCACCGTCGCCGCCAGCAGGTCGCGATATTCCTCATGATCGAGCGTGTGCCCCTCGCCGGTCGAACCACCGGCCGCCATGCCATGGCTGCCGGCGCCGATCAGCCAGTCGACCTGCGGTGCGACCTGTTTGAAATCGATTTCGCCACCTTTTCGGAATGGCGTGGTCATCGGGGGTATCACGCCGGTGGGGCGTATCTTCATGGCTCTGCCCTCGCGTTTCCATCCGCTGATAGCGGGTGTGTCCCCGCTTTGCCGGCGATATCAGCCGGTCGCCGCAAGCCTATGGGATGTCGGGACAGCTTTCCAGTTGCGGAATTGGCACGGCAGGGTATCGGAAACGCCGTGTGAACCGGCCGCCGATCAGGGCAGACCCGGCGCCCGCGGCTCGCAATATTTCACCGGCCGGATGTCAGCGCTTGCAGATATCGCGAGTCTGGGTTTCCTCACGCATGACCCGCATGATCTCGGGCGGCGCGAAGCTGCCGAAATCAGCGGCGAGGAGCGTGCCATAGCGTCGGTGGTTCTTGAGTGCGTTCACCAATCTATCGCTGATATTTTCGATGACGCGTGCGTCGCTGGCTGAGATCGGCGGCTTGTACGCCTGCGCCTGCTTCGCGAAAGCAAAGAACTTCGTGGTGGCCTCTACCATTGCCGCGCGGTTATCGGGATCGCAGAGTTCGCGATCGTCCTGCGCGTAAATGCAATTTGCCAACTCTCCCCATTTGGAAGCCAAAAAAGTTGTGTGGTTATCGAACCACTTATCTGACTTGCCAACCAGGGTGGAAACGCTCGCCTGCATGCTGCCGGCCTTCAGGATGAAATACGCCGCGCTAGGCTCCAACTTCCTCGCTTCCCGACCGAGGTCCAATACGCGGAAAATACAGCTCCGCACAACCGGTGCGGTCTCCGGCCGGCCGAGGCGATTGGCGTCGGCGAACCACGAACCACCGGACCCGGCCGAAGAAACACCGGAAGAAAAGTCCGGCAGCAGACTCGAAATTTGCGGCGCCCAGATCCAGCCGCCAACCACGAGGAAGCCGCCGAAGAAAGCGATGGCAGGCGCGCGAATGAGGCTGAAAACTCCACCCATCGATTTTCAATATCCTGCTGCTATGCCCTGGGGCAATTGTCGGTCGTGCCGTTGTATTGACCGAGCATGGATTTCATTGCCACCGGCGTGGTCCAGCCGAAATCGGCCTTGATCAGTCGCCTGCTGCTGATGTCCCGCATCAAAGCCGCGTTGATCGCGCGGTTGCGCGGACTGTCCCAAAGATTCTTGACGGTAGATATTTCGGCTTCGCCATATTGCTTCGCGATATCCAGCATTTCATCGAACTTCGCAAAATAGCGATTGATGTAGTCGACGATGTAGGCGCGGTTATTCCTTTCGCATATCGCGTTCGGATGCGTGACGAGATAGCAGTTCAGCGCCGCCGTCATCTCGACCGCCCGTGTGAGATCGCGCCAATCGACCCGATGCCTGTCGGTCGAAAGCCTTGGCAGCTGTCCGTCCCTCTCCGGGTGCTCGAGGGCGGGAGAACAGGCCTCGCGTATCTTGGCCGCTTTCCATTCGCCCATCCGTTCGCCGCCTGGCAGGTAATCCCCGGTGTGGCCCAGGACAAAATAGTTAATCAAATTCACGCCCACGAAAATGGCGCCCACGAAAATGGCCGCACGCTTCAAAAGGTACATGACTCAACACGCTGCACAGGTTGTGCCTGGAGGCATCATAGCACGCAGGGTGTACCGAAAAGGTTGATCCCGGGAGCGAAACATGGATGCGGTTAAGACCGACTTACCAAGGTGGAGCCCGGGATTTCAGTGCATCAGGACTTTTTCGCCATCGGGGACCCAACGGGACTCTGTCTCGGCTGCTTCCGTCGCCGTCTTTCGCAAGTGAGTTTTCAGACCTCGACCGGCAGC
>Ga0068861_100003593_pt1 | contig 10327 bp, 8 predicted proteins | sample KBSSwiS42_FD_66593 | JGI IMG/M metagenome (GOLD analysis project Ga0068861, IMG submission 66593) | Switchgrass rhizosphere microbial communities from Kellogg Biological Station, Michigan, USA - KBS Switchgrass S4-2 | ecosystem: Host-associated > Plants > Roots > Rhizosphere > Soil ...
CGCGCTCACCGATCACTCGGTACTGGTGAACTGGATGCGCCTCGATCCGCCACTGGATCCGCTGCGCGGCCGCCAGTGCTACGCGGACGCGGAGCAGCGCCTGTACGGCGCGCCGGCTAACTAACCCCGCGGCGCCCGCGCCACGATCATCCAGCAGGCCGACACGAAGCGCACCTGCTTACCCGCCACGTACGACTCGAATCCGGCGCGCACGGCATCGATCACTTTCGCGCGCGTGATTTCGTCGGCTTGCTGCAGCGCCGCTCCCACCGGACCGAGCCGCGTGAGATAGCGCTCCAGGTCTTCCAGCGTCATCGCGCACGGTACGTCGAGGGGCCGTATGTCGACGCCGGTCCACCCGGACTGCTCGACGATTCGCTGCACACGGTCGCGATTCGCGAACGCGAATTGCCCCGGCGCGTCGGGCCGGCGCGGCGGCAACTCGGGCAGCAGCGGCGCGGCCGCGCGCTCGGCCGCGGTCATGAACGGATTCTCGGCCGGGCTGCGCCAGGCGATGAAACGAATCTCGGCGCCGGGCGCCGCCGCGCGTCGCAGGTTGGCGAAGGCGCGCACCGGGTCCTCGAAGAACATGACGCCGAAGCGCGAGGTCATCAGGTCGAAGGACGCCGGTTCGAATGCGAAGTCCTGTGCGTCGGCGCAGATGAACTTCGCGGCCACGTTCGCGCTCGCGGCGCGCGCACGCGCGACCTCGATCATCGGCGCGGAGATGTCGATGCCCGTACCGCGGCCCTTCGCGCCCATGCGGCGCGCGGCGGCCAGCGTCGTCGCGCCGGTGCCGCAGCCGACGTCGAGCACGCGCGTCGCGGAGCGCGCGGCCTCAGCCTGCAGTTCCTCGAAGGGACGGAACAGGCGATCGAGCAGTTCCTGGCCGTCGATCCAGGCCTGGCCGGCCGAACCGTTCCACAACTCGGCCTGGCTTACGGGTACTGCATTCATCGAAAGTCTCCGGCAATGCCCTCACGGGCGGAGACTTCAATCTGCCACTTCAAGCCGACTTGAGGTCAAGTCATTTCAGTGCGTCGGTGAGTCCCGGCACGTTCTGCGCGCCTTCCAGTACCTTGAGGTTTGCGCCCTTGAAGTCGTCACCGATCGGCTGGTAACGCCCGCCCAGGCACTGACTCAGGAACCCTTCCGCGATCGCGTAGAACGAAGTGCGGTTGGTCGGGCGCGCGAAGCCGTGGCCCTCTTCCGGATACAGCACGTAGGTCACGGGCAGGTTCTTGTCCTTCATCGCCTTCACGATCTGATCCGCCTCGGCCTGCTTGACGCGCGGATCGTTGGCGCCCTGCGCGATCAGCAGCGGCTTCTTGATGTTCGCGACGAAGGTGAGCGGCGAACGCTCGAGCAGCATCTTGCGGCCGTCTTCGGTACGCGGATCACCGACGCGCGTGACGAAATTCTCGAAGAACTGTTTCCAGTACGGTGGGATCGAGCTCATGAGCGTGACGATGTTGGACGGGCCGACGATGTCGACGCCGCAGGCGAAGGTGTCCGGCGTCATCGTGACGCCAACCAGAGTCGCGTAGCCGCCATACGAACCGCCGTAGATAGCCACCTTGTCGGCTGTGGTGACCTTCTCGTTGATCGCCCACTGCACGGCATCCAGCAGGTCGTCGTGCATCTTGCGCGCCCACTGCCGGTTGCCGGCGTTGGTGAAGCCCTTGCCGAAGCCGGTCGATGCGCGGTAGTTCACCTGCAACGACGCGTAGCCGCGATTCGCGAACCATTGGGCCTCGGAGTCGTAGCCGTAATTGTCGCGGCCCCAGGGTCCGCCGTGCACGTTGAGCACCATCGGCACGGGCTTGTCCGGCCGGCCGTCATTGTTGGCATCGGAGCCCGGCGGCAGCGTGAGATAGCTCACCAGCGTCAGGCCGTCGCGCGCCTTGAGCTCGAGTGCCTGCATCGGCACCAGCGGTGACTTCGACAGCACCGGCCGCGATTCGAACAGCTTGGTGACCGTTCCCGCCTTGCGGTCGTATAGATAGGAGGTGGACGGGGCTTGCGGGCTGTCGGTGGCGACGACCCAGGTCGAGTCGTCCAGCGTGCGGTTCGTCACCAGGAAGCCTTCGCCCAATTGCTTCGTCAACAGCGCGATGTCCTTCTTGACCGAGTTGTCGAGCGCGGTGAGTTCGGGCTTGAGATATTCGACCGAGTAGGCCTGCGGCTTCGCGGTCTTCGGCTCCAGCCAGAGCTGGTTGATGTCGGCACGGTTGCTTTCAGCAATGACGCTGGTCTTGCCGGTGGTGAGGTCGACGCGCTCGAGGGCCGACTTGTCACGGCCGACGGACGACTGCAGCAGCGCGGTCTTGCCGCTCGCCTCCACGGCGACCACCTCGGTGGTCAGCGAGTCATCCTGGCCGAAGCGGAACAGGCTGACCCACTTGCCGTCGACGCGGCGGAAAACTTCCGAGCCATCGGCGTCGTTTTTCTGCGCGAGCTTGGGCTGCAGATCGAAGTCGAGGATCCAGCCCGCGATCTGATCGTTGTTCTGCTCGACCAGCGTGCGTTTGCCGGTGGCGATGTCAATGACATACAGGTCCGCCCATTCCTTGTCGCGATCGTTGATGCTGACCGAGACTGCGCCCGGCTTCTTCCACGACAGGTCGACGATGTCGGCGCGCGCGCCCGCGAATGGCGTGATGTCCTTGTCGTCGCCGCTCACCGCGTCGACCGAGTGGATGTGCCAGTTCTCGTCGCCGTCCTTGTCCTGCAGGTAGAGAACGTGGCGATTGTCATACGACCACAGGTGCTGGCGGATGCCGCGCTTCTGATCGTTGGTAATGGGCTTGGCGGCCTCGAGCTTGCCGCGCTCCGCCAGCCACACGTTCAGCACGCCGTCACGCGGCGCGATGAAGGAGATGTACTTGCCGTCGGGCGAGATGCGGGCCTGCGCCTTTTCCGGGTTCCCGAATAATGCCGCGCGCGGGATCACGGGCGTGTTCGCGACGGCCTGGGCGGCGGGGCCGTCCGCGGCGGCGATGGTCGGGACGACCACCGTGGCTGCGAAGACACCGAGCATGATTTTCCTGAGGGAGACTGTATTCATGTTATGAGGCTCCTGCCGCCCATGTCGTTGGAGGGCGGAAGTATATAGACGTGCGGCGATCTGCAAAGGTTGCCGAGTGAGGTTGAAAATTTGGGTGTCAGGAACGAGCGCCTGGCGCCAGAGAGTGTTGAATTGCGACCGAGGGGAGCGATCCGGATGTCATTGATTCGACACGCGGTGGTCCTGATGGTGTTCGCCTTGTCGGCTTGCGCCAAGGCCGAGAAGCCACCCGAGGCCGTCTGGCCGCCCAAGCCCACCCGGGAGTTCCTGGCACTCAGCGCCCGGGATCAAAATCTCGCCGTCTACGATGCCTTCGTGTCGGCGATCGAGTCCAACTACTACGACTCGAAGTATCTGGCCTCGGACGAGTGGCGCGGCATGAAGACGACGTGGCGTGAGAAGGCGGCAAATGTGGGACAGATGCCCTTTGCGCTGCATAACGAAGTGCTGCGCGAGATGCTGAAGCACCTGCCGGAGTCGCATTTTTCCGTCGAGTATCCGAAGAATCCGGGCGAGTCTTCGACACCCGAACCAAGCGAGCGGGCGAAAGAGACCGTCGAGCGGTACAAGCGGCTCTATCCGTTGTACGCCGTCGGTCCGGGTCTCGAGTGCGTGAAGGTGCGACGCGGCACGCACGAGTTCTTCCTGGTGGGCGATGTGTGGCCGGATACCCTGGCGGAGGAAAACGGCATCCGTCCCGGTTGGCGCACAATCGTGTGCCAGCAGACGCTTTCTATCGAAGACGACGCGGTTCACTTCGTCGGCGAATTCGTGCCGCTGGATTCCGACGCCGCGCACGCCTGGGAACGAGGTCAAGGCGACGAAACTGCACCGCCGCCCGGCAGCTTGGTGCATGTGAGGTTCGATCACCGCATGATCAAGTACCGCCAGCTTTTCGAGACGCGACGTCTCGACGGTGGGGTGCGCTACGTACGCTTCAATGGTTTTGGCGACGCCGAATTCCTGAAACCGGTCTTCGAAGCCATCGACAGCGCCGGGCCGGAGGGGTTGATCGTCGATCTGCGCTGGAATGGCGGCGGCCTCGCGGACCAGATGAAGCGCATCGCGGCTGCATTGATGGGCGCCGGTGTGCTGGTCGGCTCGATTGTCGAAAGATCGGGTCAGTCGGAGATGCGCTCCAGCACCTACACGAAGCGATACACCGGACCGCTGGTGGTTCTCGTTGGACCGTTGTCGGGCAGCGCTTCGGAAATCCTCGCGGCTGCCGTGCAGGACCAGAAGCGCGGGCGGCTCGTCGGCCGTATGACCAATGGTTCGGTGCTGCAATCGCAGCAGTTCGCGCTGCCCGACAGCGGGTACGTGCAGGTGCCGATATCAAACTACTTCAGGAACGACGGGCGGAGAATTGAAGGCATGGGCGTGGAACCGGACATCTGGATCCTGCCCACGCTGGACGACGTGCGCGCCAAGCGTGACCCCGTGCTCGATCGCGCACTGCAGGAACTTAAAAAATGAAAATGGGGACATTCCTGATTTCCGCTGTCACATGACAACCGAAATGAGGAATGTCCCTATTTCCGTTTCAGGTCCTTGTCGGTGAGCGCCACGAGCACCGCCTCGCCCGTCTCGCGATCGACACGAAACTCGCCGTAGGCCGCGCCGGTGTATCGCTCGCTGGTGCCTTCCTCGAAGAAGTACGCATTGGTGCCGAGCCAAACCTGGCCGTTGTGGACGCGGTAACGAACGCGCAGTCCCGGCGCCTGCTGATCGGGATTCATCGTGGCTACGCCGTTCGGCGCCACGAGCACGCCCACGCTGCCGCTCTCTTCCGAAATGATCTCCCTCGTCAGCGCGAATCGCAGCGCCATGTAGTCGCCCTGCATCAGCGAGCGAGGATCGACCGGCGCAAGCGCCAGGTAGATTCGCTCGCCACGGGACTTGATCTCCTCCTTGGCGACGATGGACATGTTGACGGCCGTGAGCACTAACACGGCCGCAGCCACGATCGCGATGCGTTTCAGCAGCGGACTCATGACGCGCCCGCGGCCTCGGCCGCACGTCGCTTCAGCAGCAGACCGGCGCCCAGCAGCGCGGCCCCGGCGCACACCATGATCAGCGACTTCCACGTGAGGCTGGTGCCGAAGTTGTAGTAGAACCGCGCGACGTGCGCGAGCGCGGCGAACGCCGCAAACCCCGCCAGACCCGTGCTGCGCATCCGGAAAGCGCAAAACGCGGCGAACATCGCCGCGGCGATCGACAGCAGCGGAAACAGCGCGATCCAGCCAATCCGCATGCCAATGACGTTTTCGTTGAATTCGACCAATGCGAACAGCTCGCTGAAAGCCGATCCCAGCGCCACGCCGATCAGCAGGCCGGCGAGCGCCGGGCGGGCGTGATCGCGCAGATCCGACGACATCCACATCGATTCGCGCCACGTCATCCACTGTAGCAGCGCGAGCAGCGGCAGCCAGGTGAGCAGCCACGCGATGATCAGACGCCAGGGGTCGAAGCCCTGCAGCTCCGGGCCGTGCAGGAAGAAATCCCCGCCATGCCCATTCGCGAGGGCGAATCGCACGGTGGAGACCCAGGCCATCGTCGCGAACATGGCCGCCAGCGTGCGCGCACGTTTGTTGGGCATGACGGCGAACACGACGAGCTGCAGGACCAGCAGGAACGCACAGATCAACGTCCCGGATTTCTCATCCTCGAGTACCGACCACGCCACCGCGATCTGTCCGGCGATGGAAATGGCCAACGCCAGCTGATCGAGGAAGGTGCCACCCTGGTCGTCTGCGTAGTACATGGCCCAGGCGCCCGCCAGCAGCACGACGCCCACGCCGAACAACGTCGCACGCGAATTCAGGTCGAACAACTCGAACGCGACGCCGACGAACGCCAGTATGAAGATGGCGGCGAGCCAGCCCGCGGCGCTGAGCATCAGTGACACGAACCACGGTCGGTCCTCTTCGTCGAGCGACGGCGGTTCCTTTTCGGGAATGGTCACCCCGCGCGCACGCACGGCCTCGATCAGCGAGGCGACGACTTCCTGCGTGCTCATGCGATGCCCGGCGTACGCCAGCGGCGCGCCGTGACGGTGAGGATTCGCCCGGCCACCGCCGACGTGCCGATGAGCCACAGTGCCAGCACGATGAAGCCGATTTCGTCGTCGAAGTCGGCGACATCCGCTATCCACGCGACGCTCACGATGATGAAGGTGCCCATGACGACGGCGAGTGGATAGATGTCCTCGCGCCGGTGCCAGCAATATGTGGCGACCGCGACCATCGCGGTCAGCAATCCGGGCATGTCGATCGCCGCGAGATCGTGCTGGTAGACCGACCGCATGCCCGCCCAGGTGCCGAACGCGAACGCGCAGGACATCGCCAGGCGCCGTACCCACTGGGGCACGGCCTGGACGCGCACGGCCTCGAACCCGAACCACAGCAGCAGGTTGCACCACATGGCCGCGAGCACGATGTGCATCGTGACGAATCGCGAGCTGGAGAGCATGCCCCACAGCCAGCCGCCCATCGAATGCCATCCGCAGAACAGCATGAGCGAAATGTTGAGGACCAGCAGCCAGGCCGCCGAACTCACGCCCCAGTTCACCAGCACGACGAGCGGCAGGCCTAACAAGGCCCAGGTGAGGAACAGCTCATACACGTCCGCGCCGGTCTGGTAGGTCTGGCCGAAGAGCGCAAGCAGCGCGCCGGTGACGACGAAGGCCAGGAACAGTGCGCCGCGTCCCAGGTCCGACGGCGGCAGCCGGAACAAGGCGATGATCACGCAGGCCAGCAGCAGGATTTCCAGCAGCGCGAAGCGCCCGAATACCGCGATGGCGCTCCAGTTGGCGGCGACGAAGAACACCACGCCGGCGGCCAGCGACAGGAGCCCGCCGATGGCGAACATGCGGGAAAGGAATTTCAAACTCTCGCTCGCGCCCGGCCGGGCCTCTGCGATTTCGAGAAGTGCATCGACGCCTCGCGCGTCGAGCCCGTAGTGCCCGGCGATTCGGTCCAGCTCAGCGCGCTTAAGCTTTGGCTGCATCGGCGGCGGAGTATAGACCCGCGTTTCGCGCGCACCGCAAGTCCACCGCTTCAGAGGCCGGAAGGTAGCGGAATACGCAACCTCGGGCGTCGTCCAATGTGGCATGCTCTCGCGCGCGCCTCGCGGGCGCCTGCGGCCACCTAACTTCGCCAGGAACGTCAGATGAAACGCAGACGCTTCGGATTTCTCGCCGCGCTCACCCTGCTGCTCTCCAGTCACACCGCTATGGCCAAGAATTCGCTGCTCTACATCGCCACCCAGAATCCCGAGAAGATGGGCATCACCGTTGCCGAGTTCGACCCGGCGACCGGTGCGTTGTCCGCGCCCAAGCTGGTGATCGAAACGCGCGATCCGGCGCACTTCACGCTGTCGGCGGACCACAAGCATCTCTATATGTGCAATACCGGCACGCCGGGTGGCGTGAGCGCGTTTGCGGTGGAGGATGCCAAGACCGGCGCGCTGCGACTGCTCAACTACAAGGAGTCGAAGGGCCGCGGTCCGAGTTACGTGAGCGTCGACAAGAGCGGCAAATACGTGCTCGACGCAAACTACGGCGGCGGGTACGTCGAGGTGTATTCACTCGCCGGCGACGGCTCGCTCGATCAGCAGACCGCGTTCGTGCAGCACGAGGGTTCGAGCGTGCATCCGCAGCGCCAGACCAAGCCGTACGCGCACTGGTTCCGCACCGATCCGACCAACAGGTTCGGCCTGGTCGCGGATCTGGGCATGGACAAGATCATGGTCTACCGTTTTGATCACGGGAAGCTGACACCGAATGATCCGCCGTTCGCCCAGGTCAACGGCGGCTCCGGGCCGCGCCACCTCGCGTTTCATCCGAACGGCAAGTGGCTGTACGCGGTGCAGGAGATTTCCAACGAAGTGATCGCGTTCAAGTGGGACTCGGGCAAGGGCGTGCTGACGCAATTTCAGCAGGTGAAGACTCTTCCCGACGACTTCACCGCCGCCAACACCGCCGCGGAGATCGCGATCCGCAACGACGGCAAGTTCCTTTACGTCTCCAACCGCGGCCACGACAGCATCGCGGTGTATTCGATCAGCAGTAACGGCGAGCTCACGCTGCGCCAGCGCGTGCCGTCACGCGGCAAGGTGCCGCGCTACTTCACCTTCGACCCGAGCAACAAGTGGCTGATCGTCAGCAACCAGGAAGGCGGGAATGTGGTCGTGTTCGCGGTCGATGCGAAGAGCGGCGAATTGAAGCCGGTCGGAGAGCCGGTACCGATTGCGAAGCCGATGGCGGTCGTGTTCCTGCGCTGAGCTACATTTTTCGCCAGCGCCATTTTTCGATGTCGAGGGCGAAGCGCTGACCGTTGTCGACGTAGTCTTCTTCTCCGTTGGCCTCGACCGCGACTTTTCCGCCCGAAACGACAATCTCGCTGCCAAGCAGATGGGCTCTATGTCTGGAAATCCAGCCCGGCCCGGTGCCGAAGGTGCGCACCTTCTCGATGCGGTAATTGTCGGTGTCCAGAGAGTACACGGGCGTCGCGCCCGGCTTTCGCGCGCCGGGATAACCCAGTGATCCGATCAGGATCAGTTTGCGGCCCAACAGCGTCGCGGTGTGGAAGTCCGTCGGCGGGAACACTTTCTCGGGGTAACCGAACACGCGGACGCGCCCGTCCGGCTCGTGTACGAAGACGTCGTTGTAGATGCAGAAATCCTCGTCGTAGTAATCCTCGTGTTCGCCGCCGATCTGCACGATTCGGCCATCCGGGAGAAAGCTGATCGACTGGCCAAATCTTTGCGCGCACCAGACCGGGTGGCGGACCTTGACGGACGCGAAGGTGCTCGCCGCCTGATATGCGTTGACGCCGGCGCGAATCATCGCGGTCCAGAACGGCTCTTCGATCTCTTCAGGATTCGCCTTTCCGAACCGGCGCGCGGCACCTCGCCTGAATTCGTCATCGCGAATGTCCAGGAAGTGAACGCTGGGGTTCGGGCTCAATCCCAAGAACGAACGTCGGGCTTCGGAAGTGATCTCGGCGGGGTCGGCTCCGGCGTCGAGCAGCTTGCGCGCCACGTCCGCACGCGTCGCCGAACCGAGCGCCGTGTAAGTCTGGCTGGTTGCGTTCACGTCGATGCCGGATCTCAATAGCGGGTCGATTGCCTGAGTGAAGCCTTCGTCGGCGGCTGTCATGAGCGCGTTGTTCCCGAACTGATCTATCGCCTGCGCGTCGCAACCGATCTCGAGCAGCCATTCGAGCATGCGCAAGTTGCCGGCTTCGATCGCGTAGAACAGCGGCGGCTTGGCACATCGCCCTGCGGCCTGGATGTCGACCCCGGCCCTGTGCAGCGAGTCCGCGATGTCGATCCTGCCCGCGGCAATGGCGACCAGCCAGGCCGTGCGTTGCCAGTAATCACGCGCCTCGAGGTCGGCGCCGGATTTCAGCAGCGCCTCGACTTCGCGCGCCTCGCCAAAGGCCACGGCCCGGATCAACGGCGTCCACGCGAGCTGTTCTTCGTTCGCACCCGCCTCCAGCAGTAGTCGGATGGCGTCGAATCTGCCGAGGCGCGACAGCACTCGCAGCGCCGTCTCGGAATATTTCGTCTCCGAATCGAGATCGACGCCCTTGCCGATGAGATAGCGGATGAGATCCAGCAACCCCTGGTCCGAGGACACGCTTCTTCCATGGATTCCATCGAGCAAGGCGGTGTAGCCGTCGCGCGAGTAGTGGATGTCCGCACCGGCTCGCACGAGTGCATCCACTTTTCGCACGTCGCCCGCACGCAATGCCACGGTCACTGGACGGTCGCGGGTGCCCTGCGCACCCTCACCGCGACGATGGATGTCGGCACCGGCAGCGATGAGCTTTTCAACGAGAGTCACATCGGCTTTCGGGCTCAGGAGTGCCAGCATCAGCGCGGTTAATCCGTCGGGCGTCACGCGCTCGATTTCCGCTGCCGCGTCGCGCCGAGGACGGGCGAGCAACTTCTCCAGCTGCGCCAGGTTTCCGGCGGCGGCCGCCTCGTGCAGCGGAAATTTCTCGAGCGCCATCGAACTGTCAGGATCGTTAGGGCTTCAGCCAGCGCACGAACCACGCGATGCCCGCATCGATCGCCTCGGGATTCACGCGATGCGGCGTGTTCTCCTCGATGACGAACTGCAAATGATCCGCGGCGCCCGCCGCGGCATACGCGGGCTTCGCGCTCTCCACCGCCAGGCGAGTGCCGGCGATCGGATTGTTCGCGTCGGAGTCCGCGTTCACCACCAGCAGCGGCCGCGGCGCGATCAACGGC
>Ga0068861_100003602_pt1 | contig 10318 bp, 9 predicted proteins | sample KBSSwiS42_FD_66593 | JGI IMG/M metagenome (GOLD analysis project Ga0068861, IMG submission 66593) | Switchgrass rhizosphere microbial communities from Kellogg Biological Station, Michigan, USA - KBS Switchgrass S4-2 | ecosystem: Host-associated > Plants > Roots > Rhizosphere > Soil ...
CGACCGCGAGGTAGAGCATCGACGTGCTGAGCGGCAGGCGCGCGAGCAGCGAATCGCTGAGCGCCATGACGAGCAAGAGAAGGCCAGCGACGGCCGACCACCAGGCGATTTCCATGCGACGAGAGATTCCGAAGGGCAGCGAAACACCTTAGCAGACGAGCGCAGGCCCGACCGGCGCGCGTGACGCAGGACGCGGCGCGCCGGGCGCCGACCGTCAAGGGCGTCGGAATTGCTGCCAACTGGCGTCGATCGCGCGGCCTCACCCGGCGCGGCGAGTCAGACGCACTTCTTCAGGGCACCACTGCCCAGCGGAAAGGCGGCGCCGAGCTTCTTGTCGTTGCTGAGATCGACGCTCACGGCCGGGCGGGCCTTCTTCGAGCCGTCGAGCGTGATCATGAACGGGCCGTCGCCCATCTTGTCGGTCGACAGCAGGGTGACGTCCTGCACGCCCTGGCCCATGCACGAGAAGCACTGCTCGAGCTTCTTGAACTCGGCGCGCTGCGCACCGTTCACGAAAGTGACGACGTTGGCATCGATCACGAGCTTCAACGGCGACGTGCACGCCGCCTTCGCCGGCACCCAGTCGCCGCGAAAGGCGACCGCCACGTGCTCGCCGGTCATCGCGACCGCAGCGCCGCAGACCAGCGCAAAAGCGGTCCAGGTCGAATACGCATGCAGCTTCATGGCGTTGCTCCTTTCGTCGCGACAAGGTAGCTTCGCCGCCGTTACCGGTGCGTTACCGAGCATCCCGCCGGCGGCGGGCGGCGCGGTGTAGGCGCCGCAGCCGCTGGCTACTCGACGAAGAGCATCGCCGGTTGCTCGACGAAGCGCCGCACGCTCTGGATGAAGGCCGCGGCGTCGGCGCCGTCGACGACGCGATGGTCGAACGACGACGACAGGTTCATCAGCTGGCGCGCCACCACCGCGCCGTCGCGGATCACCGGCCGCGCCGCGATCTTGTTGACGCCGACGATGGCGACTTCGGGATGATTGATCACCGGCGTCGTGACGATGCCGCCGAGCTTGCCGAGGCTGGTGATCGTGATCGTCGATCCGGTCAGCTCGGCGCGGACGGCCTTGCCGCTGCGCGCCGCATCGGCGAGGCGCGCGATCTCGGCGGCGTTCGACCAGAGGTCGTTCGCCTGCGCATCGCGCACCACCGGGACGACGAGGCCGGCCGGCGTCTGCGTGGCGATGCCGACATGGACGGCGTCGTGCCGCGTCAGCACGCCGGCCTCGTCGTCGAAGCGGGCGTTGACCATGGGGAATTCGCGCACCGCGAGAACGACCGCGCGGACCAGGAACGCAAGCAGCGTGAGGCGCCCGCGCTCGTTCCCCCACTTCTCGTTGAGCGCCGCGCGCAACGCCTCGATCTCGGTGACGTCGACTTCCTCGACGTAGGTGTAGTGCGGGATGCGGCGCTTCGACTCCTGCATCTTCTGCGCGATCTTGCGGCGCAGGCCGACGATCTTGACGTCGTGCGTCGCGTCGGACGTTGCCGCCGCGCGCGGCGCCGCTACGGGCCTCGTGCGGGCGCCGCCGCGCGCGACGTGGGCATCGAGGTCGGCCTGGACGATCCTGCCCGCAGGGCCGGTGGCGGTGACGCCGCGCAGGTCGATCCCGAGCTCCCAGGCGCGCGCGCGAACCGCGGGTGAAGCGATCGGGCGCGGCGTCGACGATGGCGGTGCCGCCGCCGACGGGGGCGCCGACGCGGGCGTTCGTGGCGAAGCCGCGGCCGGTGCGGGCGTCGCTGCCGGCGGGGACGGCGGGACCGGTGTCGGTGCCGCCATCGGTTTCGTCTTCGTTGTCGTCGTCCCGGCCGCGTCCTCGACCTCGATGCGGATCAGCTCCGACCCCACCGCGAGCATCTGGCCGACCTCGCCGCCGAGCGCGAGCACCTTGCCGGCGACCGGCGACGGGATCTCGACCGAGGCCTTGTCGGTCATCACGTCGGCAAGGCCCTGGTCCTCGACGATCGTGTCGCCGGCGGCGACGTGCCAGACGACGAGCTCGACTTCGGCGATGCCCTCGCCGAGGTCGGGGACGCGGATGACGTGGACGCCCATGCCGAGGCCTACGGCTCCATCACGCGCTTGAGCGCGGCGGCGACACGATCCGGGCCGGGGAAGTACGCCCACTCGAGCGCGTGCGGATACGGCGTGTCCCAGCCGGTGACGCGCTCGATCGGCGCTTCGAGGTGATAGAAGCAGTGCTCCTGCACCAGCGCGACCAGCTCGGCGCCGAAGCCGCTGGTGCGGGTCGCCTCGTGGACGACGATGCAGCGGCGCGTCTTCCTGACCGACTCGACGATCGCCGGCAAATCGAGCGGCCAGAGGCTCCGCAGGTCGACGATCTCGGCGTCGACGCCGCTCTCGCGCGCCGCCGCCTCGCAGACGAAGACCATCGTTCCGTAGGTCAGCACGGTGACGTCGCCGCCTTCGCGAAACACCGCTGCAGAGTCGAGCGGCACGGTGTAGTGGCCCTCGGGCACTTCGCCCATCGGATGCGCCGCCCAGGGAACCACGGGCTTGCCGTGGTGGCCGTCGAACGGCCCGTTGTAGAGGCGCTTGGGCTCGAGGAAGATGACCGGATCGTCGTTCTCGATCGACGCGATCAGCAGCCCCTTGGCGTCGTACGGATTGCTCGGCATCACGGTGCGGATGCCGCACACGTGCGTGAACAGCGACTCGGGGCTCTGGCTGTGCGTCTGCCCGCCGTAGATGCCGCCTCCGCACGGCATGCGGATCGTGATCGGCGCCGTGAAGTCGCCGGCCGAGCGATAGCGTAGCCGCGCCGCCTCCGAGACGATCTGGTCGGACGCCGGATAGAAATAGTCGGCGAACTGGACCTCGACCACCGGCCTGAGGCCGTACGCCGCCATGCCGATCGCCGAGCCGACGATGCCGCCCTCGGAGATCGGCGCGTCGAAGACGCGCGTCTTGCCGTACTTGGCCTGCAGGCCGTCGGTGCACCGGAACACGCCGCCGAAGTAGCCGACGTCCTGGCCGTAGATGACGACGTTGTCGTCGCGGCCGAGCATCACGTCCATCGCCGAGCGCAGCGCCTGGATCATGGTCATGTTGGCCATCGCGTCAACGTCCCTCCGCCTGGCGCAGCTGATCCTGCAGGTGCGGCGGCATGTCCTTGTAGACGTCCTCGAACATCGACGCGATCGGCGGCGTGTGGCCGTCGAGCAGCGAGCCGTACTGCGTCGCCTCCTTGAGCGCAGCGCTCACCTGCGCATCGAGCTCCTTGGCGGTCGCCTCGTGCTCCGCCTCCGACCAGGCACCGAGGCCGATCAGGTGCTGTTTCAGGCGCGCGATCGGGTCGCCGAGCGGATAGCGCTGGGCGTCGTCGCCGGGGCGGTAGCGCGAGGGATCGTCCGATGTCGAATGCGCGCCGGCGCGATAGGTGACCCATTCGATCAGCGTCGCCCCGAGGTTGCTGCGCGCGCGCTCTGCCGCCCACGCGCTCGCCGCGTAGACGGCGAGGAAGTCGTTGCCGTCGACGCGCAGCGAGGCGATGCCGCCGCCGACGCCGCGCGCCGCGAACGTCGTCGCCTCGCCGCCGGCGAACGACTGGAAGGTCGAGATCGCCCACTGGTTGTTGACGACGTTGAGGATCACCGGCGCGCGATAGACGTGGGCGAAGGTGAGCGCGGTATGGAAGTCGGACTCGGCGGTCGCGCCATCGCCGATCCACGCCGACGCGATCTTGGTGTCGCCCTTGATCGCCGACGCCATCGCCCAGCCGACCGCCTGGATGTACTGCGTCGCGAGGTTGCCCGAGATGGTGAAGAAGCCGGCGCGCTTGTACGAGTACATCACCGGGAGCTGGCGGCCCTTGAGCGGGTCGCGCTGGTTGCTGAGCAGCTGGCACATCAGCTCGACCATCGAGACGTCGTCGCGCGCGAGCAGCAGGCCCTGCTGGCGGTAGGTCGGGAAGTTCATGTCCCCGGGCGCGAGCGCGAGCGAATGCGCGACGGCGATCGCCTCCTCGCCGAGGCACTGCATGTAGAACGAGATCTTCTTCTGCCGCTGCGCGATCAGCATCCGCGCGTCGAAGGCGCGCGTCTTCATCATCGCGCGCAGGCCGGCGCGCAGGCGATCGGCGTCGAGCTGCGGCGCCCAGGGGCCGACCGCCCACCCGGCGTCGTCGAGGACGCGCACGAGGGTATAGGCGAGGTCCCTCGTCGCGACCGGCGCGACGTCGACCGGCGGCCGGGGCACCGCGCCCGCGGCCGCGAGGTGCAGGTACGAGAAGTCGGTGCCCTGCCCTGGGCGACCGGTCGGCTCGGGGACGTGGAATCGCAGAGGGTCGCCGCTCACGGGCCGAGTGTGCCCGACACCGGCCGCGCCTCGCCTCCGCGATGACCCCGACGCTGCCGCTGGCGCCGCTCAGCCCGACGCGATCCAGCCCTCGACGGGGTCGACGTCGTCCGGGACGCCGTAGCCGTGCCGGCGCGACGCGGCCGCGGCCTGGGCGAGGCAGAGGACGGCATCGAGGCGATCGCCGCTCGCGTCGGCGATCAGCGAGGCGCGCAGGCCGGCGTCGCACGCGAGCGCGAAGCCGAAGCGATCGCCACCTCCTTCGAGCCCGGCGACGATCGCCTCGCGCATCGCGCGACGATCGCCCTCGTCGCTGTTCTTGTACGAGCGCCGCGCCACCAGCGCGTGCGCCAGGCGGCGCGGGTACGCCTCGAGCCCGACGCGTGCAGGATCGCCGGCGTGGCGCAGGCCGGGCAAGCTCACGCCGGCGTCGATCAGGCGGCCGACGCCTTCGTAGTACATCAGCCCGACCGGAACGTAGCGCGTCTGCATCGGGCTCGTCGACGTCACCGCCGAGGCGGCATCGGTGCTCCGGTGCAGCAGGCGCGCACCCGGCGGCTGCGAGTTGCCCCAGGCGTCGATGAAGGCACGCCACGCCATCCGCGTCGCGCAGCGGCTGCGCACGCTCGCGATCACCTCGGCGGCAGTGTTCCCGAACGCATGCGCGTCGACGAAGGCGCGCGGCAGCCCGAAAGGAAAGTCGAAGCCGCCGAGCCAGGGGCCGGGCGTGCGCAACCAGGTCTCGAACGCCGCCAGCGTCGCCAGCTCGGCGACGTCGTCGAGGACCAGCAGCGATCGGTCGAGCCGCCCGGTCGCGACGGTGATCGGCTTTTTCCGCGACGGGTTGCAGCTGAAGTCGATTCCCGCGAGCAGCATGGCGTCGTTCATCCGAGCGCGAGCGCGCCGACGCCGCCGGCGATGCACGCCGCGCCGACGAGGCGGGTCGCGCGGTCGGCCTCGCCGAGGAGGCGCCCGCCGATCAGCGCCGCGAACAGCATCGACACCTCGCGCGCCGGCGCGACGTGGCTGAGCGGCGCGAGCTGGACGGCGTAGAGCACGAGGACGTAGCCGAGCGGTCCGAGCACGGCGATGACGAGCGCCGAGCGCCACTGCGCGCGCCAGAGGTCGGCGAAGCCGCGGCGATCGCGCAGCGCTGCCGGCAGCAGGAACGGAACGCGCAGCAGGTTGCCGACGTAGTCGACCAGGATCGGCGAGATCAGCAGCACCTTGACCGCATAGCCGTCGATCAGCGTGTAGCCGGCGATGAGCGCGCCGGTGAGGCCGCCCCAGAGCAGCCCGGCGCGGACGCGCTGGCGTTGCAGCGGATCGTGCGCCTTCGCCCACAGCGACGGGCCGCCGGCGATGAAGAAGACGCCGATCGCGACGCCGACGACGCCGGCGGCGGCGACGGCGCTCAGCCGCTCGCCGAGCCAGACGATGGCGCCGAGCGAGGCGAGCAGCGGCCCGGTGCCGCGCGCCACCGGGTAGACGACGGTGAGGTCGGCGAGGCGATAGCCGCGCAGCAGGGTCGTGAAATAGACGACGTGGACGACCGCGCTCGCCAGCAACACCCCCCATTCGCCCAGGCCCCAGCGTGGCAGCTCGCGCCAGCCGAACCAGGCGCCGAGGGGAGCCCAGACGACGACGAGCAGGAGCGCGGCCATCAGCGCGAAGCGGACATCGCCGCCGGTCTTCTTCGCGACCACGTTCCACAACGCGTGCAGCAGCGCGGCGGCGAGGACGAGGGCCAGGGCGGCAGCGGACATCGGCGGCGATTGTGGTCGGCGCGAGCGGGCGGCGCTGTCGCCGCGGCGTCGCAGCGCGCGTTGCCGCGAACTTCGCACAGTCGTCACGGCCGGTGCCGGTGCCGCGGTGGGAACGCCGTCCGGGGAGGAGGCCGGCTACAGTGGCGCCCATGGACTCGGATCGCACGGCCAACCCCGTCCTCGTCGAGGCGTTGCGCGGCGACACGCGCGAGTCGGCGCATCGCGGCGCGATCGCCGTGCTCGACGCCGACGGCAAGCGGCTGGTCGCGGTCGGCGACGTCGAGCGTGCGGTCTTCCCGCGCTCGGCCGTCAAGGTGCTGCAGGCGATCCCGCTCGTCGAGAGCGGCGCCGCCGACCGCCTCGCGCTCGACGACGAAGAGCTGGCGATCGCCTGCGCGTCGCACAACGGCGAGCCGCGCCACGTCGAAGTCGTCGAGCGGATGCTCGCCAAGGCCGGCCTCGACGTCGGCGCGCTCGAATGCGGCACGCACTGGCCGCGCCTCTTGCCGGTCGCCAATGCGCTCGCGGCGTCGGGCAAGGAGCCGAACGCGCTCAACAACAACTGCTCGGGCAAGCACGCCGGCTTCCTCTGCCTCGCCTGCGTGCTGTGCGGGGGCAGCCATTTGCGCGAGTACGCAAAGGGCTACGTCGCGCCGCGCCATCCGGTGATGCGCGCGGTCACCGAGGCGCTCGAGGCGGCGACCGGCTACGACCTTCAAAAAGCGCCGCGCGGCATCGACGGCTGCTCGATCCCCACCTACGCGATCCCGCTCGACCGCCTCGCCCTTGCCTTCGCGCGCATCGGCACCGGCACCGGCCTTCGCCCGGGCCACGCGCGCGCGGCAACGCGGCTGAGGAAGGCGGTCGCGCAGCATCCGTTCATGGCGGCCGGCAGCGACCGCTTCGACACCAAAGTGATGGAAGCGCTCGGCGAGCGCGTCTACTGCAAGGTCGGCGCCGAGGCGGTGTTCTGCGCCTCGTTCCCCGAGCGCGGCCTCGGCGTCGCGATCAAGATCGACGACGGCAACACCGCACGCGCCGCCGAGGTCGCGATGGCGGCGGCGATCGAGGCCTTCGTCGACCTCGACGACGAGGAAGCCGACGTGCTGCGCCGGCTGAGCGACATGCCGCTGCGCAACTGGAACGGCATCGAGGTCGGCGCGTTGCGCGCGACGACGGAGCTGCGCGAAGGGTTGCACGGATAGGTCGCGCTCTTCGTCTTCAACGTGGGCGCATGACGCCGTAGCGCGTGCGGTTGCTGCCAACGGCCCGATTCCTCCGGGGATGGGAATTTCAAAAAGCTTTCCCTTCGCGAGGCTCTCCGGGCAAGGCACGCGAGACCACGGGATAGCGTGTCACAGGCGGCGCTTGCGCTCGCAGCCGCCCGGGTACAGCATCACGGGTCCTGAAATCGATTCTTGGGAGCGAAACATGGGCCTTCTCGACCAGATACTCGGTGGACTGACCGGTGGCATGCAGGGCGAGGGGCAGGCGCCGACGGGCCGGAGCTTCGGCGGTGGTGCCGGCGGCGGCGCGATGATGGCGCTGCTGCCGATCGTGCTTAGCATGCTGTCGAATCGCGGCGGGACGGGCGCTGTCGCGGCGCCCGCCATGGGCGGAGGAGGTGGCATGGCTGGCCTCGGCGGACTGCTCCAGCAGCTGACGCAGAGCGGATACGGCCAGCAGGCCAACTCATGGGTCGGCACCGGAGCCAACGAGCCGCTGCCGCCGCAGGCCTGGTCGAAAGTCCTCGCGCCGGAGCAGCTGTCGGCGATCGCTTCGCAGGCGGGCATCAGCGAAGACGAGGCGCGACAAGGACTGTCCCAGCTCGTTCCCGAGGTCGTCGATCACCTGACGCCGCAAGGGCAACTTCCGCCCGAGGACCAGCTGCTCGCGAGCATCGACCGATTCGCGAGTCGAATGGGCCGCTAGCCGGGATCGGAGTGCTTCTTGGCCGTCAGCCGCCCATCGGATCAGGCGTCCTTGCCGATCCCGCCACAGCCAACAAACCCTCCAGTTCCGTCAGCGAATCGGCCTCATGAATCGGCTTGTCGTCGCGGATGCGCAGCATGCGCGGAAAGCGCACGGCGATGCCGCTCTTGTGGCGCGCGCTGCGGTTGATGCCCTCGAAGCCGAGTTCGAACACCAGGCTCGGCCTGACACTCCTCACCGGGCCGAACTTCTCGAGCGTCGTCGACCGGATGATGCGGTCGACGACCTTGAACTCCTCGTCGGTGAGCCCGGAGTACGCCTTGGCGAAGGCGACGAGCTGGAGCGCGCCTTCTGCGGGCGGCTCGCGCCGGCCGATCGCGTCGATCGCCGCCTCGGCCTCGGCGGCATCGGCGGGCGTGCGATTCCAGACCGCGAACGTGTAATCCGTGTAGACGCTCGCACGTCGGCCGTGGCCGGCCTGCGCATAGACGAGCACACAGTCGACGCTGAGGGGATCGATCTTCCACTTCCACCAGGTGCCGGCGGCAAGGTCGTCCTGCTTCCTGCGGCCGGTGCCGTAGCGCGCCTCGCGGTGCTTGAGCATCAACCCTTCGACGCCACGGGCGCGCGACTCCCGCCGAAGTGCGGCGAGCTGTTCCCATTCGGCGCGGCGCTCGACCGGCGAGAGGCGCAGGCCGCCGTCCACCGCGTCGGCGCTCGGGACGCCGCGCGCCGCGAGCGCCGCCTCGAGCAGCGCACGGCGCTCGTGCTGCGGCCGCTCGCGAACGTCCTCGCCCTGCCACTCGAGCAGGTCGTAGGCGATGAAGCCGACCGGCGCGTCGGCGAGGACCTTCTTGGTCATCGTCTTGCGGCCGATGCGCTGCTGCAGCAGGTTGAACGGCGCGACGCGTCCGTCCTTCCAGACGACGATCTCGCCGTCGAGGACGGTGCCGTTCGGCAGCGAGCTCGCGAGCGCGACGACCTCGGGAAAGCGATCGCTGACGAGCTCCTCGCCGCGCGACCAGATCCAGACCCGGCCGGCGCGCTTGACGACCTGGGCGCGGATGCCGTCGTACTTCCACTCGACGATCCAGTCCGCGGGCGATGCCAGCCGTGCCGCGAAGTCGCTTTCGGGAATCTCGAGCTGATGAGCGAGGAAGAACGGGTACGGCTGGCCGATGTCGAGCGGGCCGACGTCGCCCGAGCCGGTGAGCTGCGCGTAGCGCTCGGCGCTCGGCGTCGCCCGGCCGTCGGTGTAGCCCATCATCCGCTGGGCGACGAGCTTGGCGTCGATGCCGGCGCCTTCGGCGAGAGCGCGCTGGACGAGCAGCTTGCTGACGCCGACGCGAAAGCCGCCGCCGATGAGCTTGTTGAGAAGGAAGCGCCCGGAGGTGTCGAGCTCGTCCCAGTACGAGGCGACGCGCGCGGCCTGCTCTTCGGGGTCGAGGCCGCGCAGCGGCAGAAGCCGCTCCTCGACCCACTCGGCCAGGCCGACGTCGCTCGTCCGCCCGGCCGGCGGCAGCACGTGCGCGACCGTCTCGGCGAAGTCGCCGACCGCCTGGTAGCACGCGTCGAACAGCCAGTCGTCGATGCCGGCCTTGCGGCATGCGACCGCCCACAGCACGCCGCTCGGAACGACTTGGCGCGGCTTGCCGCCGGCGAGAAAGTACACGGCCCACGCTGCGTCGCTTGGCGCGGCCGCGGCGAAGTAGCGCTTCAGGGCGTCGACCTTGGCGAGCGTCGCCGTGCTGCGATCGAGCTCGGCGAAGAGGCGCGAGAAGAGCTTCATGCGCCGGCGTCGTCGACCGGCACGTCGTCGGGCGGCACGACGATGGCCGCCGCTTCGGCGTCGCCGATCGTTTCGGCGACGTGACCGGCGGCGCGTTCGGCGGCCGCGGCTGCGGCGGCGACGTCGCCCGGCAGCTCGTCGTCCTCCTGGCCGTACTCGGTCGCGAAGGCGCCCGCTTCGAAGCCCTGGTCGGCGAGCCAGCGCACCATCACCGCCTCGTAGCCGTGCGTGACGATGACGCGCTCGGCGCCGGTGGCGGCGATCGCACGTTGCAGCCCCGGCCAATCGGCGTGGTCGCTGAGGACGAAGCCGCGGTCGACCGAGCGGCGCCGGCGCGCGCCGCGCAGCTGCATCCAGCCGCTCGCAAACGCGTCGCTGTAGTCGCCGAACCGGCGCGTCCAGGTCGATCCTTGCGCCGAGGGCGGCGCGACGACCAGCGCCCGGCGAAAGAGCGACTTGTCCTTGATCTCGGTGGCGATCGGCGTCTCGGGCAGGTCGACACC
>Ga0068861_100003606_pt1 | contig 10312 bp, 8 predicted proteins | sample KBSSwiS42_FD_66593 | JGI IMG/M metagenome (GOLD analysis project Ga0068861, IMG submission 66593) | Switchgrass rhizosphere microbial communities from Kellogg Biological Station, Michigan, USA - KBS Switchgrass S4-2 | ecosystem: Host-associated > Plants > Roots > Rhizosphere > Soil ...
CACGCTCCGCCACCTGGAGACAGGCAGTCGCCTGACTCCACAGGAAGGCTTCGTAAGTTTGCTTACCTGACTGAGACTCTTCCCGAGACCTTCCACGGATTTCCAAAATAGCGATGGTCTAAGTTTACGCGAGGATTCCCACCGGGAATCGCATATGGGTCGCCCTTATCACTAATTGCGTCGACCTCTCGAGAACCGTTTTTGGCTCTCTTGATCTTGTCCTTATGTAACGTTAGGCGTTACAATCGACACGCGTGATAAAGAGCTTTCGCCACAAGGGACTGAAGCGGCTCTTTGAGACGGGCGAACGACGCGGAGTGTCCACTGATCTTGCCGACCGTTTGCGCAGACAGTTAGATGTGCTTAACCGCGCTCGTAGCACCGCAGACATGAACTTGCCGGGTTATCGCTTGCATCGGCTTAAGGGCGATCGAACTGGCACGTGGAGTGTTTCGGTGAGCGGCAACTGGCGCATCACGTTTACGTTTGAAGGTGAAGACGCATTTGACGTTGACCTTGAAGATTATCACTAAGGATTTTGAACGATGGCGAACAAGTGGCTAAACAATCGAAAGCGACGACCTACCCATCCCGGTGAGGTTCTGCGTGAGGATGTTCTGCCGGCAGCGGGATTAACGCAGGATAAGCTTGCGCAGTTGCTTGGCGTATCGCGGCGAACTGTTAGCGAGATATTGCACGAGCGCAGACCTGTTACGACTGACATGGCGCATCGCTTGGCGCGTGCTTTCGGTACGTCGCCGGAAATGTGGCTGGGCCTACAGCAGGATGTCGATCTCTGGGATACGCATCACGCACGGCGAAAGGAATATGACCGCATCAAGAGAGTCGTGACGTCGAAAGCGGCGTGACACAGTTGAACAATACTATGAATTTCTTCGCGCCGGAGAATACTTGTTCGGCATCACCGGCAACTTGGAATACAACGGTCCGGCCCCATTTCCGCAACGTGTCACTGTTTTTCCGAAGAATGCGCACTTCGCTCTAATCAGACAGCTCGCACATGAGACTCTTGCGTCGGTTGCTCACCTCAAATGGCTTGATTAATCTCGAAATCGACTGTGGGGACTTTTGTGGGGAGTTTGCGACGATCCTGGGTGTTACCGACTAACGAAATGATAAGAAACAGCCAATGTTTACGCGCCGATGAGACTGCATGACACTGAGTAATAGACGCCCCGGTCGTGTGCCTATTTATTCGACGCGCTTCAGAGAAGCCAAAACCGGTCGCGTCGCATGAGGCTTGGTAGAGTAACGCTAGTTCAGTTTGATTCCCACGTGGTCGGCGGGGTCGCGACGGAAGAAACCCCACAAAATGAGGATGAGCCCGATGACTGCTACGCCTATCACAACATAAAGCCCATATTGTCCGACGAAAGGTGCGGCTGCGAGTTTGAAGAAAATGACTATGGCGAGGAGCATCACAATTCGCTGAAGTGGACCACGCCGCAAGATCCATGGTGGACGGCTGGGCACCTTCGCAAGCTCTTCGTACGAGGAAAACTGCGGCACTTGTTGCTTTGAAACTGCCGGCTCCTCCAGAACTCGCGGCGCTTCAGTTCTCTGCTTCAACACATTTTCTACGCCGCAATTCCAGCACCGTGGATATTTGTCCTCGATTCCCGTACCGCAATTCGTGCAGCGCCACATGATTGACGAGAGATATTATTCTTTTCACTGTTGCCGTCAAGGTCCAGCGGTTGGGAAAATATAGCCTTCACGAGAGAATCGAGATCGCTAAAGCGAAACATATTGCGATGAGCACACCTCTGGAAGCGACTTCGAAATCCAAAACCGCTATCTACGCGGCAATCGCCGGAAACCTTGCGATCGCGGTCACGAAGTTTGCCGCCGCCGCGTTTACCGGTAGTTCGGCCATGCTGTCTGAGGCGATTCATTCCGTTGTTGACACAGGCAACGGCTTGTTGATGCTGCTTGGTGTTCGGAAGAGTCGAAGACCGCCCGATTCGGATCATCCATTCGGGCACGGTCACGAGCTGTACTTTTGGACGTTAATAGTCGGCGTGCTTATCTTCGCAGTCGGCGGAGGCATGTCAGCTTACGAAGGCATTATGCATATCCTTCATCCAACGTTACCCGAAAATCCTGTGTGGAGTTACTCGGTGCTCGCCATCGCGACTGTGTTCGAGGGCACGACCTGGTTGCTTGGATGGAAGGCGTTCAATCTGGAACGCGGACGCAAGGGTGTTCTCGAAACAATCCACGACACTAAAGACCCGACCAGTTTCACGGTGCTGCTCGAAGACTCAGCGGCACTGCTCGGTCTGGTGTTCGCCTTTTTGGGCATCTTCTTCGGTAGTCAATTGCAATTGCCTTCTCTTGACGGAGTGGCGTCGGTGCTGATCGGGTTGCTGTTGTGTGGCGTCGCGGTGTTGATGGTCTACGAAAGCAAAGGTTTACTTATCGGCGAGGGACTTGACCGGCAAGAGTTAGCGTCGATACATGAGCTGGTCCAGGCAGATCCGGCAGTCGAGCGGGTTCGGCACCTTCATACGATGTACCTCGGACCGCACGAAGTTCTGCTCACGATCGAACTCCGATTCCACAGCGACATCACTGCGCTCGAGGTGAGACGCGCAGTGCGACGCCTGCAGGAAGTCATTCAGTCGCGTCATCCGGATGTGAGACGGATCTTTTTCGGCGCTGAGTCGCTGGGCGAGGAAGGCGATATATCGCTCGGTCACGGTGGGTTTCGTACTGCAAAAGGTGAGCGTGACTGAAAGCCTTGGGACCAGCCGTACAATGCAATCCGGGCACTCCAGCGCTATCAGCAGGGTGCCGTGTTCCGGTTAGTATCGGGCGCCTCGGTGGGTGAGGTGGGCAAAGGAAGGTCTATAGATACAAAAAGACCCCTCAACTGAAAGGAACTTACCAGTCTCGGGGAAATTCGTGTTAAGTATTACAAATGCAAGATTTACGCGAGTTACGTTTTGATGTGCGCCATCTTTTCCTCCCTGGGGACGAGGCTCATCTTGCCCTCGGTCGATAACCAGTATAAAGAGTACCAACTCCCTGTCAAGTCCAGATTTAGTGCTGGAGTTGGTCGTCTCTTACCCATTCAATTCGTGTCTGCGTCTCCAGCGCTTCTCACTACGGCTCTTGATACGAGCTAGGTGAGTTTGAAGTTCACCTTGAAAACGCCATCAGGGGGGTCACTAATGTTTTGCCCCGTCCACCCAAAAGAAACAAACCCTCCAGGTGCATGATAGCTCGCCAACTCGGGATCTGTCATTCGCCTGCCGCCGCCCTTCGGAGGCGCCTGCATACTGATGGCATCCTTCAAACGTTCAGGCACGTGAAGGACTAAATTGATTTGCCCGATTGGGCCAACAGAACGTCTGGGAAAATATTCCAACGTATCCGCTCTTTTATCACGCAGTGGCCCCATCAAACCACTCGCTTGATCGGTGAGCCTTATTACATAAGGTCCTGAACCGGGCATCAGAGGTGGCGTAAAGAACAACAAGACTTCTCTCGCGTCAGGTTCATTGACGTTGTAGACGGGTACATGTTCCAAGGGAAGTTCATTGAAATTTGCATCAAACAGCCTGAAAGATGTCTTTCCTAAATGTGTAGTTCCCCGGGGCTGACTAAGACCGAGGCTGACACTGTACAAAGGCTCAGCACCAGGTTGAAATTTCAATTCATAAAAGAGCTCGTCAGGATTTCCGTAAAACGTTTCGCCTTTTTCCAGTAAACAGTTAGCCTGGACTTCGAAATCGCACTTCAGATATTTGAATTTGATGGGATCATGCTGTTTCTTGTAAATGCAGCCCAAGTCGGTCATGAGTTTTCTGAGAGTTGCGTTCGGTTCGTTCCACGGATCTTCGGCAACGTGATGCAGTGTCTTATTCTGCACTTCTTTGAATTTGTTAAAGAACTCGGTTGCTTGCTTGTTTATGCGCCAATACTCATCGCCGAAACCGTCTGCTAAAGCCTTCGCAAAGTCAAACGTGTTTACTTTAGTCTGAATCTCAAAGACGTTGTCTACGGGCAACAAGGCTTTGGCGCGATTCACTGCGTTATTCATAGCAGTGTCCAGCAAGGCCATCGAAAAGCTAGTGACTGAAGTGGGCGACTGCCGACGAGTCGGAGCAAATGTGATTGCTGCCACCGGGCCAAACTTGTCTGCGTCCTTGATCAACCCTTCAACTGGGAGATTCTCACAAATGCCGCCATCCACAATTACAGCGCCGTTGCCGGTACCCTGTCGAAACGTGCGAAAGCAGTAAGGTAATCCGCAAGAATCCATGATCGCGCTAACTATCGACGTACCTTCATTGATCTCGATCTTCTGTCCATCGCGAAGGTCGGCTGCAATGACCATCACCTCGATACCTTTCTTGTCTTTCAAATCGCGGAGCGAGTGGACACCCTTTTTATCAAACAGGGCTTGTAACTTCTCTTCAAGCAGCAAAGTTTTCCAGAAAGGCGCACCCCAATACGCTCGGGCCGCAATGCTCGCGTACGACGGCGTTCGAAACAGCCTTACAAGTTCATCACCCACGCCACCGCTGAGCATCAGGTCCTTCAGAGTACTCATTTCGACACCGGCGGCAAAAAGACAGCCAACAATTGAGCCGGCTGATGTGCCGGCGACGCGAGTGACGTTGAGCTCTTTACCTTGAAGTTCTTGGAGCGCTTCTATCGTCGCCATTAACGCGCAGATCTTTGCTCCGCCTCCTTGGATTGCTAACTGAATATTCAATGGCTGTGTCATAAGGGTTCTCCAGAGATCTCGCCGACTACCACGAACTGGGGTCGCTACTGTTATCTGCGGCAAAAGCCCTCAATGTGCAGTTTGAGAAGAGGGCAGAATCAATGAGTCGCTTGTGAGCGAGAAACTATACTTAACTTTCTGTGCTGTCAAGATTGAAGCCGGCTGAAGCCGACGGGGGCAGTTGCTGTCAACAGACCACCACATCCGGCATTGCTCAACCACCTTTCTTACATTATTCTCTGGTCCGTTCTACTAAACTTTCTCACTCCTCTAAAACCCATGTCAGCATTCACAACCCTGATACCTCATTTCGATGATTACCTGCTACTTGCTAAGGACGACTCTGCGCTGGTCTCAGGAGGTGGTTCTCCACCGAACGGCCGTTTCATCGCACGAAACTTTCTCCTGGAAGAACATCTGGACGATTCGCGCGTGCGTAGCTATTCCGCTTATCTTCCCGCTGGTGGGAGTGTCGACTTTGCATTCTGGGATACAGCACACAACAGCTATTTGACCGATCACATTTTTCTTCCACCTCCCTCCGGACATGACTACCGCTTTATTGCACCCGACAATCATCGCATCTGTCCTGAGACGTTCCGCGGAGGAATGGCGCTAATTCCATTTCACGGAACCCACCTGAACACGGATTTCATCAGAGTTATTCCCGTAGCGGCCTTGGCGCACCTATCGAGAGAACGTGAAGATTACATCTATTCGTTAGGCGAACAGTTTCTTGCAAATCAGAGCAGGAGTAACCCAGCCTATGGAGAACTCTCGCGGATCCTGGACAATGCGTTTAATGGTCCTTTATGTGATCACCGGCCTGTCTTCGCCGCATTCTATGACGAGTTTCTTGACGACTTACGCGATCCACGAGATACATCCTGGCCCAACCGATTGCGTGATCGTCTGGGCCTGTACCACATAAATCAGTGGCAAGCGGGCGGACTTCCGCGCAAGGTGTTTCTGTTTAAATACAAAGTTCGAGAACTTCCTCGGCATCCGCGCGATCCGTCTCGCCGGCCAATCGCTATTCCGGTGGTGCTTGACCATCGACTTTCAGAAGCGTTTTGTCCGGCTCCGAAGGGGTTAGACAGCGGACGTGTGCTGAACCTGGAGGCCAATGCCATTGCCGAGTCTGCACGAGAGGTGGTACACCTTTTCATGCCTTTGCAAGTCGATCACCTGTTTCGGGTTGGCCTTGTAACTACACCGGTTCCGGACGACTTGAGCTTCGCACGGCGTGATCACTTAATATGGATGCGCTTGCGCTCTGAGCGCGAAAGTTATGCATCCGATACGGACGCCGATTTGTTTTAAGTATGGCTATTCACAGCAATAGAATCCCGGAAACCTGGTTATCTCTCCTGGGCGCGGAAGACGCGTCCGGCTGGCTATCCGCTTTTATGGATTCGTCTAAGAAAGCGGTAGCAGACTTGATCTCGAACGCATTCTATTTTGGTCCGCTTAACGCTGTCGATCGCGGGCAACTGCTCGAGGGATGGTTAGACTTTATCGGCAACAGCGAGGGTTTCGCTGAGCGCTTAGACCTGGAACTCACCAGTTGGGTCGAAGAGAATTGGGGGCAATATAGTCGCTCGGCCAATTCATTGGTTTCAGCCTGGTCGTGCCTGTGCAGTGTTGTTGAATTCAGCGCCGGTTTACCGCCGGAATCACAGATGAAGAACTGTGCGCTGAGTTTGCGAGCACGATTCCCTGAACGAGAGAGGTTCTTAGGCAGTTTTTCCACTGCACCTGCTGCTGACCCGCTCGGACTCTACCTTGCTGTCATCGCCAAATTTCAGGGAGAGGATCGTTCGTTGGCAACATTCTGGCATCGCATGTGTGATCTTCCGGACGGTGTACCTTTCTATCACGCGCCGTACGCGATGCTTGGCCTACGATGGTTATTCGCGGCAGACCCGCTGGAGGATGGAACTCTAAGAGCAGATGTTGTTTTAGGTTTAATACGCTTGGCTCGAGCATTCGACCGATTGGTCAGAACTCGTGGTCTGCAGGACAATGTCGCGGAATCCACATTCCACCGCGTAGCAGTTGAAACAGCGGCAGCATATCCCAATTCTCCAGGTTGGGTGAATCACGGGTTGGACGATGCTTTGGATTTACCGCCGCTTCCCCGGCAATGGCTTACTAATGCTGTTGCTCCTCTGGCTGCAGCGATACATGGTGAAAAGAAGGGTAAAACGAAAGCGGTTCCCAGCAAGGTGCTTACGCCGGACCCGGCTTGGCCCGACAGAGCAAAGAAACTCGCAGCACAACTCGGTAGAGGTGAGCGCGCCGCACTGGCGCCGGCAAAGCAACTACTGAATGAGCAAGAGCGCTATGCTGAAGCGACAGGCGACACCTATTACATAGTTCGCACTCTTTGCAATTTTGCGAGCCGAAGCCGCTGGCTCGATCCGGCGCTGGCGCTAAGTTGGGCAGAGAAAGCGCGTATACTCGACCCCAATAACAGCTACACTTGGACCACCGTAAGAACATTGCTTCTACTGCAAGACCGGGTAAATGAAGCTCTGACTATTTCCTGGATCTCGTGGAAGCGCTTTCCCGAAGACTCGGTTGCGAGCGATGGCCTCGCGGATGTGCTGAAAGTGGCACGTCGTTTTGAGGAGGCTGAAACTGTTTACGCGCAAACGATCGAACGGTTTCCCGATGCCCAGGTACCATGGAGCGGTCTGGCGGAAGTACTAAAGGCTGCCCGGCGTTTCGGCGAGGCCGCAGCTGTTTACCTCGACGCTATCAAGCGATTTCCAACAAACATCAGGTTACTGAATGGCCTCGCGGATACGCTAAGGCGTATGGGCCGCAGAGACGAAGCAGAGGAGCAATACCGTCAGATCATCGACGCCGGGTACGTAAATGCTGTCACATTCATCGCGCTTGCTCATCTGCTTCTTCGAAAGGCGCAACCCGACCAGGTTGAAGCCACAGAGCTCGTTTACAGGGCCTTGAAGGTGGAACCCAGTAACCCTTATGCATTATCGCTGAGCAAAGAACTAACTCGTACGGACGGGTCAAATCTCGACGCCGTGCTCAGTGAGTGGGAGAGAGATGCGGACAGTGGGTTCGATACAGTTCAGGAAACAGCGGAGGCGGAGTCAGTAGATGAGGGTGAAATACTAGAGCCCGTCAAAGAAGAACTCATTGAAAGTTCCACTACAGACGTCGCAACTCCTGAAGTCAAGGTTTCTGAAAAACCCACGGACGAAGCACGAACAGTACAGACGTCAACTGAACCCGTTGCGAAAGATGCTATCGAACCCAAGAAGCCGATCGCGAAAGTTGATGTTGAAGCGAAGAAGGAACCTGTTGCGCCTGCTGCTCCGGAGACTAAACCGGAAGCGCCGGCGACTGTGGAGACCAAACCTCAAGCTCCCACTATTCCGGAGATTAAACCCGAACCGTTTGTTCTATCCGAATCACTAGCTGTAGCAGGTTTAGTCGCTGAATCTTATTTCTACCGAACGTGGGCCATTGACGCCGAAGCGCCTGTAGCAGAAGCACGTCGAAAGAGAGCTGCAAAGATACTGGCTCGCGCAGAAAAAATCGCGCCGTACGACAGCGCGGTTATTACGCAGAAGACCGCACTCTCTTTTGCTGAAGGCGATAAGGCAAGTGGTTATCAGCGCCTGGTTACAGAGATAAATAGCCATCCAGCGGCAGCCGGCCTGCTCGTGTTGAAAGCCAGGCTCGATCGCGAGAGAGCTCGGGAAGAAAAGCGGCACTTGAATGCAGCGACGCTTTCCGAACTCTGCACGTTTCCTCACCTTCTTCGTGAACTTGATTCTGCTTTAGTTCCTCTTTTTCACTACCAGAGGGGCTTGGCAGCTCTTGCTTTGCTCGACGGAGACGAACGCAAAAAAACGGCAGCAGATGCCTTTTCTCGCTTTAGAGAAACGTTGGCACACCGTGCGAATGCAGAACTCAAGGATCGTCAGAAGGCTTACGACGAACAGGCTCGAACAAGTCCTCGCTTTCATGAATGGGTTCAGGACCTGGTAAACCGCCGAGTGTTTGCACAGGTTGTCAATTCAGACGGTCTCGAGGTTCACCTCAATGACATTCCGCCAATTGAAGCCATTTGGGAGCAACATCGGCCGGTAATCGAGAGCGTCGAGGATGTTTTTGCCGATCGACGCACCTTCAGACAGATGTACTGAGCTCGTGTTGAGCCAATGAAATTACTTCTTTTAGCAGTCAGCCCTTCACCTGAGTCTTCTGCCTTGGGAGGGCGTTCCCACACCACCCTTTCTCTCTAAAGAAGTAGGCATCGTGAACCGTGATCGAACTCAGACATGAACTGCGCGCGCCCGGCAGCAGTGACGAGTGGCATGCTTTTCACGCCATCCGCCGCAAGGTGCTTTTCGAAAACCGCGGGAAATCTGACTACAACGAGAATCATCCCGACGACTTCAAAACTGGCCATCATCCTCTGGTACTTCTTTACCGGGGTGAGGTTGTTGGCGTGATCCGAGTCGAGGTTTGTGAAAGCGTCGCGTGGTTTCGGCGAGTGGCTATTCGTGAAGATCTACAGCGACTGGGCCATGGCCGAGTGTTGCTCCGACTCGCCGAAGCGTTTGCGAAAGCGGAAGGGTGTGATGAGGTTCGGTCGAACGCGGCTGTTGAGGCGGTTGGGTTTTATGAGCGTTGCGGTTACGTGGGTGACGTTTCGGAACCTGGGCCGGCGAATAGTGTGAGAGTGCGTAAGACGCTGCGTTAAGGAACAACTCTCGGTCCACAGGCGTCTAGGTTCTACTGAAGCTCAACACGTTTCACAAGTCTCGCAAACCGGAGATCGGAACGTAAGCTGTCCATCCGCGGATCAACTCTGAGCCACACCAAACCTCCGGAGCGCTCAGCATGAGCTTTGTCGAGCCAACGAAACGCCTCGTCCTTGTCACCAAGGCCGGCGTGGAGTGTGGCGATCCAGTAAGGCGGAACGTATGAACCCTTCGAACGGTTCTCCAGTTCATCGCGGATCCGGGCGGCGTCGAGTTTACGGTTGCCGGCGGCGTACGCGTGGCCCAAAGCGGCGACGTACACAGCATGGTCACCCGAAAGCGTAACTGCTCTCTGAAACTCGGCGACCGCCTCTTCAAACTTCCCACCGAGTTCGTACGCTAATCCCAACCCCCAGTGTCCCTGCTCGAAGTTCTGGTCCATCTCCAAAGTCTTCTGCAACTGCTCGATCGCTGAATCAGATTGTCGAGCCCAGTGATACTGCCAACCGAGGTTCATGTTTGCAGGCTGCGAGAGCGGATCGATCTCCATTGCACGCTTCGCCTCTGAGATCGACTCGTTAGTTCGACCCGCCGCCATCAACAAATGCGAATACCATTGATGCGCAGGCGCGTAATTCGGGTTCAGTTCAATCGCGCGGCGAAACGCTTTTTCAGCCTCAGCCCAATTCCAGTCGTAGTAGAGATTCACGAACGCAAGCGACGTGTGAGCTTCCGCGAGCGAGCCGTCAATTTCCAACGCCTTCATCGCTGCCGACTTGGCTTTCGGCATCGCGTCACTTGGAGGTAA
>Ga0068861_100003622_pt1 | contig 10288 bp, 9 predicted proteins | sample KBSSwiS42_FD_66593 | JGI IMG/M metagenome (GOLD analysis project Ga0068861, IMG submission 66593) | Switchgrass rhizosphere microbial communities from Kellogg Biological Station, Michigan, USA - KBS Switchgrass S4-2 | ecosystem: Host-associated > Plants > Roots > Rhizosphere > Soil ...
GTTATGTGCACCGCGACTTCGTGGAGCCTGGGACCGCCCTGACCGTCGGCGACGCGTCGGCGCAGGTCGTGGCAACGCCATTCGTGACAGGCTCGTAACGTCCGGATCGTTCGTAGCGACAGCCACCCCTAGCTTTCAGTGGCCTGGTCGCTATCTACCGGCGCCAACCACGAAAGCCACGAAGAACACGAAAGACACGAAGAAGAACATTGTGTACTCGGGGTGCTTTCAGCGGCGTCCGTACTGACTGACGATTGCCAGCCCCACGGTCGCAGAAAGCGCCCGGGGAAAAGAGTGATTTTCTTCGTGAACTTCGTGTTCTTCGTGGGCCTTCGTGGCCGTTGCCGGAAGATAGCGACCGAGCTGCTGAGAGCAGGGGTGGCTGTGGCTACGAACGCATACGTCGGATCAACTCTTCATCGGCCGGCGGGAACTCGAGCGTTCGCAGTTCGTCGCGCTGCACCCATCGCATCTCCTGCCCGAGGAGCGGCCGCGGCTGGCCGGTCAACTCGCAGCGAAAGAAGTGCAGCTCCACCACGCGCTCGGGATAGGCATGTGTCGTGGTGAAGAGTTCCTCACCGATCCGCGCGTCCACGTCGAGCTCCTCCCGCAGCTCCCGCGCCAGGCACGCTTCGAGCGTCTCGGTGCCGTCGCACTTGCCGCCGGGGAATTCCCAGTAGCCTTCCAGGTGCACGCCGGCCTGGCGCCTGGTGACGAGCAGCCTGCCGTCGCGCTCGATGACCGCGGCGGTCACCACGATAGTCGTCATCGGCGCTCGGTGCCCTTTGTGTCCTTTGTCTCCTTTGTGTCCTTTGTGCGCGAGCGACAGCTCGCGCTCATCGGGCAGACGAGGCACTTCGGGTTGCGGGCGACGCAGACCATCGCGCCGAAGTCCATCAGCGCCTGGTTGAAGTCGTAGACGTGGCGCACCGGCACGAGCGTCTCCGACAGCCTCCAGAGGTGGCGTTTCACCGCGTGGCTCTTCGGATCGCCGTCGCCGACGAAGACGCGGAACAGGACGCGCGCGACGTTGGTGTCGAGGATCGCCGCGCGCTCGTGAAACGCGAAGCTGCGGATCGCGCCGGCGGTGTAGGCGCCGATCCCCTTGAAGGATCGCAGCGTCGCCTCGTCGGACGGCAGCTCCCCGCCGTACTTCTCGACCGATTCGCGCGCGATCGACTGCAGCCGCCGCGGCCGGATGTTGTAGCCGAGCGGATACCAGGTTCGAGTCACTTCCTCGTCGGGAGCGGCGGCGAGCGCACCCATCGACGGGTACTTGTCGAGCCACTCGGCGTACTTCGGCAGCACGCGATCGACCTGCGTCTGCTGCAGCATCACCTCCGAGACCAGGATGTGATACGGGTCGCTCGTCTTGCGCCACGGCAGATCGCGGCCGTGCCGCCGGTACCACGACAGCAGGCGCTGCCGGAACCGCCGGCGATCGGGCGGCAGCGGCAGCGCCGCGGCCGCCTTCACGCGCTTCGCATTCAGGCTCTTCTTGACGGCCATTTCGTATAATTCGCCCGTGACACTCTACACGCGCACCGGCGACGGCGGCGAGACGTCGCTCTTCGACGGCACGCGCACGCGCAAGGACGATGCGCGCGTCGACGCGTACGGGGAAGTGGACGAGCTCCACGCCTGGCTCGGCCTGGTGCGGACCTCGCCGATCGACGCCGACGTCGATCGCGCGCTCCTCGCCATCCAGCGCGATCTGTTTGCCCTCGGCGCGCAGCTCGCCGACCCGGCAGAGAAGCTCGCGCCGCGGGTGACCCGGGCGGTGATCGCCGACGACCACGTCGCCCGCCTCGAATCGCTCATCGATCGATTCGACGGCGAGGTGCCGCCGCTGCGCCGCTTCATCCTCGCCGGCGGCACGCCGGCCGCCGCCGCGCTGCACGTCGCCCGCACCGTCTGCCGCCGGGCCGAGCGGCGCATGGTCGGCCTGCAGCCGCCGATCGACCCGGTGCTCGTCCGCTACATCAACCGCCTCTCCGACCTGCTCTTCGCCATGGCGCGGTACGAAAACCATCGCCTTGGCGTCGCCGAGACCGAGTGGTCGTGACAGGGGCTGGGGACTAGGGATTAGGGACTAGGGATTAGTGAGCCTGGGACGAGCGGGCGAGTCTAACCCCTGCACTCTACTCCCTACTAATCCCTAATCCCCAGTCCCTAATCCCTATCCCGACGCTCCAGCTCCCGCTTCACCGCATCGAACACCATCCGCGCCAGCTCCTGGGAGACGCGCTCGCGGATGGCGCCGCACTCGACCAGCAGCGTGCCCCGGACCGCCTCGATGGCGACATCCCACCGATCGCGCGCGATGCCCTCGGGGCGATCCTCGAAGCTGGTGGCCTGCGCCGCGGCCGCCTCGGGATACCGGCGCGACGCATAGGCGGCGATCGGCGAGCCGTTGATCAGCACCCGCACCGCCGTGATCAGATCCTTGTCGACCGAGCGCTCGCCGTAGTAGAACCGCGACGCGTCCTCGCTGAAGAGCGCGAGATCGGCGCCGGCCGGGATCTCGGCGATCACCGTGCGGCCGAGCGCGCGCTCGGAGTCGCGCGCCCGCATCCGCCGCCGGCGATAGCCTTGCAGCGTCGTCGCCAGGCTGGCGGCGGCCAGCAGCAGCAGCAGCGCGGCGAGCGCCGCCAGGGCATCACGCATTTCGAACTAGAATCTGGCAGTGCCCGACCGCCCCGACATGCTGGCGCGCGCCTACGCCGCATGCGAGGCCATGGCCCGGGCGCACTACGAGAATTTTCCGGTGGCGTCGCGGCTGCTGCCGCGGGCGATGCGTCCGCACGTCGCGGCGGTCTATGCCTACGCGCGCGTCGCCGACGACATCGCCGACGAGGGATCGGCGCCGGCCGCCGAGCGGCAGGCGCAGCTGGCCGCGTGGCAGCGCCGGCTCCACGCCGCCGTCGCCGTGGAACGCGCCGCCGACGCGCCGCATGAACACGAGGACCTGATCGTGATCGCGCTCGCGCATTCGATTCGATCGCTCGATCTGCCGATCGCGCTGTTCGACGATCTTCTGAGCGCGTTCGCGCAGGATACCATGACCACCCGCTACGCCTCGTGGAGCGAGGTGCTCGACTACTGCCGCCGATCGGCCAACCCGGTCGGACGCCTGGTGCTGCGCATCGCCGGCTATCGCGACGAGGCGCTCGATCGCTCGTCCGACGCGCTCTGCACCGCGCTCCAGCTGACCAACTTCTGGCAGGATCTCGGCCGCGATTGGCGCGCCGGCCGGCTCTACGTCCCGCGCGAGGTCGCCGCGGCCTGCGGCGCCGACGAACAGGAGCTGAACGGCGGTCGGCTCACCGCGCCGTGGCGCGCCGCGCTGGCGCGCTGCGTCGCCGAAACGGCGCGTCACTTCCGCGCCGGTCGCGCGGTCTGCGACGGCGTGCGCGGGCGTCTTCGCTACGAGCTCCGCTTCACCTGGCTCGGCGGCTGCCGCACGCTCGAGCGGGTCGAGGCGACGGGTGCGGCGCTGCTCACCGATCGGCCGACGCTTGGCGCCCGTGATCTGCCGGTGATCCTGTGGCGCGCCGCGCGCTGGCCGGCGCTCGTCTGATGGCGCGCAAGACCAGCTTCTACTACTCGTTTCTCGTCCTTCCGCCGGAGCAGCGGCGCGCCATCGTCGCGGTCTGGGATTTCTGCCGCGCGGTCGACGATGCGGTGGACGAGGCGCCAGCGGTGACGCCGGGAGGAGGCGCGCTGCCGGCCGGCCGCGCCGCGGTCGCCTTCTGGCGGGAGGAACTGGCCCGCGCGTTCGACGGCCGGGCGCCGGCCACGCCGCAGGGACGCCGGCTGCAGCCGTTCGTCCGCCAGTTCGGTCTGCCGCGCCAGGCGTTCGAGGATGTGATCGACGGCGTGGCGATGGATCTCGATACGACCAGGTATCAGACCTTCGACGACCTGTTCGAGTACTGCCGTCGCGTTGCCTCGGCGGTGGGCATGATCTGCCTGCGCATCTTCGGCAGCCGCGGCGCCAGGGCGGGCGACTACGCGCTGAACCTCGGCGTCGCGCTGCAGCTGACCAACATCCTGCGCGACGTCAAGCCCGATCTCGAGCGCGGCCGCGTCTACCTGCCGCTCGAGGATCTGCGGGCGCATGGATGTACAGTGGACGATCTCGCCGCCGGAGTCGTGACCGAGCCGCTGCGGCGGCTGATCGCGTTCGAGTGCCACCGCGCGCGCGAGTTCTATCAGCGCGCGAAGGACGCGCTGCCGGCGGAGGATCGACGCCGGCTGGTGGCGGCCGAGATCATGAGGGCCGTGTACTTCGAGACGCTGCGGCGGATCGAGCGCAACGGCCACGACGTATTCACCGCCCGGGCGCGGGTGCCGCGGCCGCGCCAGGCGATCATCGCGTTGAGACAATGGCTGCTGACCTGACTGCTTCTCCCTTCGACGTCATCGTCATCGGCGGCGGCTTCGCCGGCCTGAGCGCAGCCGCCCGCCTGACGAAAGACGGCGCGCACGTGCTGGTGCTCGAGGCGAAGGCCCGCCTCGGCGGGCGCGCCACCGCGTTCACCGACCGCGACACCGGCGAGCTGGTCGACAACGGCCAGCACATTCTCGTCGGCTGCTACGTCGAGACATTCGCGTTCCTCCGCGACATCGGCGCCGCCGGCAACGTCCAGCTGCAGCCGCGGCTGGCGGTGACGATGATCGATCGCGCCGGCCGCCGATCGCGGTTGACGATGGCGGCGCTGCCGCGCCCCTTCGATCTCATCGGCGGCATCTTCGACTGGGACGCCCTGTCGTGGCGCGATCGGCTGGCGATTGTCGGCATGCGGACGCCGTTGAAGCTGGCGCAGCGCGAGCTGGAGCCGGGCGCGACGCGCAAGTCTGCTTCGCCCGGCGAGACCGTCGAGGGATGGCTCGTCCGCAACGGCCAGACGCCGCGCCTGCGCGAGATGCTGTGGGATCCGCTCGCGCTGGCCGCGCTCAACCAGAAGCCGACGCAGGCAGCCGCGCCGACCTTCGCACGCGTCCTCGCGGAGATGTTCGGCGGCGAGCCCGGCGCCGCCGCAATTGCCCTGCCGACCACGCCGCTGCACCTGATGTACGCGGAGCCGGCGCGCGCCTACATCGAGCGGCACGGCGGCGTCGTCAAGACCGGCGCGACCGCGACGGTGGAGGTGGCTGACGGCCGCGTGGCCGCCGTGCAGGCCGGCACCGAGCGCTGGGGGGCCGATCGCGTGATCTCCGCGGTGCCGTGGTTTGCGTTCCCCGATCTCTTCCCGGCCCAGCCGCCGGCGCTGCGCGAGCTGATCGAGCGAGAGCGTCGCCGCACGTCATGCCCGATCGTCACCGTCAATCTGTGGTTCGATCGCCCGGTGCTCGACGAGCCATTCGTCGGCCTGCCGGGCCGCGCCATGCAATGGGTGTTCGACAAGGGGTTGATCTTCGGCAGCCACACGCCGCCGTCGGCGCACGACGAGCATGCGGACCATGGCGCGCAAGCCGCTCACGGAGGCCACGATGATCACGCGTCGCCGGTTGAGCGGGCGCACGGGGACGCCGGGCATCACGGGGCCGCGGGCAACGGCGCTACGCACCTGTCGCTGGTGTCGAGCGGCGCGTCGGCGATCCTCAACCGCACCAACGACGAACTGATTCGCATGGCCCACGAGGAACTGCTCGGCGCGCTGCCTGCCGCGCGGACGGCGCGGTTGCTGCGGGGCATGGTCGTGCGCGAGCCGCGCGCGACGTTTTCGCTGGCGCCGAACGAGCCGCCGCGGCCGGCGGCCGAAACCGCGGTGCGCGGGCTGGTCCTCGCCGGCGACTGGATCGACACCGGCCTGCCGGCGACGATCGAGAGCGCCGTGCGATCGGGTCACCACGCCGCGAGCGCGATCGCGAAGCATCCCTGAAAAAACCTGCGTGATAGCATCACCGCCGATGGTGGCCAGGCGGCCGTCCCTCGCGGCCTCCGGCGCGGTGGTGTGCGCCGCGTTCGCGATGTGGCTCTCCTTCGGCGCGTTGAGCTTCGTCGCCGCCGATAATCGCGCACCCTACGTCGGCATGCTGCCGCCAATGATGTGGCTGATCACGCTCCTCGCCGTTGCCGCGGCGCTGGTGTTCGCGCTCCGGCCATCCGCGCAGGCGGTGTCGCCCCTCTGGTTGTCCGCGGTGGTCCTCGTGCCGTGGCTGCCGCTGCCGGTTCCGCTGTCGGCGTTCATCTGGAGCGGCAACCTGCTGCTGTGGCTGTGGACGGCGATGGCGTTCGCGCTCGTGGCTCCTGCCGCCGCGCGGCTGGCTCGTTCTCGTCGGCTGCTGCGGCTGCCGCCGCAACGCGCCGCCCTCGTCGCCGGTGTGATTGCCGCCGCGGCCTATGGCGCCGCCGCCTGGTCGACGGCGCCGGCGCACCCGAACGGCGACGAGCCGCACTACCTGATCATCACGCAGAGCCTGCTGCTCGATCACGATCTGAAGATCGAGAACAACCACAAGCGCGCCGATTACGCGCCGTATCTCGGCCGGTCGCTGCCCGCGCCGCACTTCATGACGCGCGGGAAGAACGGCGAAATCTACTCCCTTCACGCACCGGGTTTGCCGGCGATCGTCGCGCCGGCGTTCGCGCTCGCCGGTTATCGCGGAGTGATCATCCAGCTGGTGGCCCTCGCCGCCGCGGCCTCGGCCCTCGCGTGGCTGATCGCGTTTCGCGTCACCGGCGACGCCGCAGCCGGCTGGTTCGGCTGGGCCGCGACGACGATGAGCGTGCCGTTCTTCTTTCACGCGACCGCCATCTTTCCCGACGGCCTCGGCGCGATGCTTGTGTTGACAGCGCTCCTGCCGCTGGTTGAGCCGCGCGCGCGCGCACCGGGCTGGCTCGCCGCCGTCGGCGGCGCGCTCGCCATCCTGCCGTGGCTTCACAGCCGCTTCGCGATCCTGGCCGGCGCGGCAGGCCTGGTCGTCGCCGCGCGCATCGTCGCCGAGGAGCCGCGGCGCGTTCACCGGCTCCTGGCGTTCCTGGCGGTGCCGGTCGTCGGCGCCGGCGCGTGGTTTCTCTTCTTCCAGGTGATCTACGGCACGCCCAACCCGTCGGTGACCAACGATCTGTCGAACAGCATCGCCGCCGGCAACATCATCCGCAGCGCGCCCGGACTGTTCGCCGACGAGCAGTACGGCTTGATCTCGAACGCGCCGGTGTATCTGTGCGCGCTCGCCGGGCTTGTGCTGATGCTTCGCGGCGCGCATCGCCGGCTTGCAGTGGAACTGCTCGCGATCGCGCTCCCTTACGTGCTGTTGCTGAGCGTGTTCTACCAATGGTGGGGCGGCACGACGCCGCCGGCGCGATTTCTCGTCCCCGTCACGCTCATGCTGGCCGTGCCGGCTGCGGTGTGGTTCGCCAGCGCGGCGAGCATCGCGAGCCGGGTCGCCGGCCTCGCCGCGCTGCTGGTCAGCCTGCTGATGACGGCGACCATGGCGGCCGTGGCGCGCGGCGGGTTCGTGTTCAACGATCGCGACGGGTTCTCGCGCGTCGCGACATGGCTGTCGCCGGTGGTCGATCTTCCGCGGGCGCTGCCCAGCCTGTTTCAAAGCCCGCCGGGGATGATGGCGATGCAGGCTGCCGTATGGCTGCTGGCGATTGCCGCGGCAGTCGCTGCGGGAGCGGCTTTCAGGCGGCACGGACATGCCGCGGTCGTTCTCGCGTTCGGCCTGACGATGGAGATCGCGGCGATGGCGGCGGTTGCGATCGTGTGGCGCAGCAACAACGCGACCGTCCCGACGCCATCCGCGTCGGGGCCCGCCGTTCTTCGGCGCTGGGGCGCCGGCAATCGAATTGCGCTCGGCTACCGGCCGTTTCACCGGCTCGACGCAAGCGCGCTGCCCGGCGGCATCGTGCTGGCGCGCACGCTGTCGAGCACGCCAGGCGGGGACAGGCCGCCGCTCGCGCATCTGCCGGCTGGTGTGTACGAATTGAGGGGGCACAGCGCCGGCGCGACCGGCGGCCGGCTGAGGGTCAGGACCGATCGCGTGTCCGGTCCGATAGCCGAGTGGGACGCGGCGGCGCTCGAATCGAACTGGATGCGCCAGGTGTCGATCCCGCTTGCGGTCTCGGGATTGCAAATCGAGGTGGACCCGGTCGCGCGCAAGGCGGTTCGCGACGTGTCGATTCGTGCGGTGTCGCTGCAGGCGGCTGCGGACACGCCGGACGCGCGGGAAGCGCGCCGCGCGGCGCGCTCAGGCCCGGCGACGATCTTTTTCATGGCCGGCGACGCGTGGGTGGAGCCCGGCGGCACTTGGGTCGGCGGCCGGTCGGATGCCGAGTTCGCGATCGCAACCGAGCCTCAGGCGCCGCTGCACGTGCTGGTGCGCAACGGCCCGGTTGACAATCGCGTGCAGCTCTCGAGCGCGGCGTGGCAGGTGGCGCTGGATCTCAAGGCCGGTGAAGAGCGGCTGGTGAAGGTACCGTCGATTGAGCGTGCGCGGACCACGCCGCTGAAGGTCGAAGCCGCGAACGGCTTCCGGCCCGCGGAGGTCGATCCGGGCAGCGAGGATCGCCGGCTGCTCGGCGTCTGGATTGAAACGAGGTAGAAGAACCGGCAACCATGAACTCGATCGTCGTCCACTACAAGGAGCTCGCCCTGAAGGGCAAGAACCGGCCGTGGTTCATCCGGCTGCTGGTGCGCAACCTCAAGAGCGCGCTGGCCGGGTTGCACGTCACCTCGGTGGCGTCGCGCATGGGTCGGATCGAGGTGGAGCTGGGCCCCGGCGCGCCGCGCGATGAGGTGCAGGAGCGGATCCGGCGGGTGTTCGGGATCGCCAACTTCTCCTACGCGAACCGCGGCCCGCACGACTTCGCCGCGCTCGCTGCGAGGATCGTCGACGACCTCGGCGGCCGGCAGCCGGCCTCGTTCCGCGTGTCGGCGACGCGCTCCGACAAGAACCTGCCGTTCATCTCGCCGCAGGTGGAGCGCGAGGTTGGCGGGTTGATCAAGGAAGCCACGGGGTGGCGCGTCGACCTGACGCGGCCGGCGCTCACCGTCCACATCGAGATGCTGCCCGACGGCGCGTTCTATTTCTTCGACCGCGAGCCCGGCGCCGGCGGCATGCCGAGCGGATCGGGCGGCAAGGTGGCGTGCCTGCTCTCGGGCGGCATCGATTCGCCGGTGGCCGCCTACCGGCTGATGCGCCGCGGCTGTTCGGTACTGCTGATTCATTTCCACAGCTACCCGATCCTGTCGCGCGCGTCGCAGGAGAAGGTGCGCGAGATCGCGGCGCTGCTGACGCGGCACCAGCTGCGTTCGCGGCTGCTGCTGGTGCCGTTCGGCGAGCTGCAGCAGCAGGTCGTCCTGTCGGTGCCGCCGGAAATGCGCGTCGTCATCTACCGGCGGCTGATGCTGCGGATCGCGGAGCGGCTGGCGCGGAAGGCGCATGCGCGGGCGCTGGTCACCGGCGAGGTGATCGGCCAGGTGGCGTCGCAGACGCTGGAGAACATGACCGCGATCAGCGCCGCGACCTCGCTCGAGATCCTGCGGCCGCTGGTCGGCATGGACAAGGACGAGATCAGCGCCGAGGCGGCGCGGATCGGCACCTTCCCGATCTCGATCATTCCCGACCAGGACTGCTGCACGCTGTTCACGCCGCGCCATCCGGTGACGCGCGCGCGGCTGGCCGACGTCGAGCGGGCGGAGCAGGCGCTGCCGATCGAGGCGATGGTGGCGTCGGCGTCGGCGGCGGCCGCGGTTGAAGACTTCAGATTTCCAGTAGAATATTCGGCTGCGCGGCAGCGCGAGGGAGAGCCAGTATGACGTTCCAGACAGTCAAGGAACTGACCGACGCGGTGAAGCCGGCGGCTTCGGTGTTGAGCGATCGGGTGAGCGTCACCAACCCGTCGGCGGTGAGCGGCGATCTGGTCGATCGCCTGGTCCGGACGTCGGTGTTCGGCCAGGACGCGGAGGTGAAGGGCACCGCGCGCTGGATCCTGCGCAGCCTGGCGGCGGCGGCCGGCATCAGGCCGGCGTCGATCCACGATCTCTACATGGCGATGGGGCGCGGCGACGCCGGCGGCTTCACGGTGCCGGCGATCAACGTGCGGGCGATGGCCTACGACACCGCGCGGGCGGTGATCCGCGCGGCGAAGAAGCTGAATGCGGGTGCGTTCATCTTCGAGATCGCGCGATCCGAGATCGGCTATACCGAGCAGCGGCCGCACGAGTACGCCGCCGTAGTCGTCGGTGCCGCGCTGCGCGAGGGCTTCACCGGCCCGCTGTTCATCCAGGGCGACCACGTCCAGACCAACGCCAAGAAGTACAACAGCCCCGAT
>Ga0068861_100003626_pt1 | contig 10285 bp, 7 predicted proteins | sample KBSSwiS42_FD_66593 | JGI IMG/M metagenome (GOLD analysis project Ga0068861, IMG submission 66593) | Switchgrass rhizosphere microbial communities from Kellogg Biological Station, Michigan, USA - KBS Switchgrass S4-2 | ecosystem: Host-associated > Plants > Roots > Rhizosphere > Soil ...
CGCTCGGAACGCGCACCGCTCTCGTGGTGGAGGACGACATGCAGGCGGCCGAACTTCTCCGCGCGCAACTCGACGCGGAGGGTTTTCAGGTGCTGCATGAGGCTTCCGCGGAGGCCGCCCTCGAGCTCGCTCTGAAGCAGCCGCTCTCGCTGATCACTCTCGACATCATGCTGGCCAACATGGACGGCTGGCAATTCCTGGCCAGCATCCGGCAGATGCCGCACCTGCGGCGTACCCCGGTGGTAATCATCTCGGCAGCGGTGGAGCGCAACAAGGGCTTTTCGCTCGGCGCCGCGGCGGTCATGGAGAAGCCGATCTCCCGCCAGGAGTTGTACGAGACGCTGGTCGACCTGGGACTGTTCCCGTTCGCCGAGGGCCGAACGCTCAAAGTCCTGGTGGTGGACGACGATCCGATGGCCGTCGAGCTGGTCGCTGTCCGGATTCTGGGCTTGGTCAGTACGGTGCTGCGCGCGTACGGGGGCCGTGACGCGATCGAGGCCGCGCGGCGAGAGCTGCCGGACCTGATCGTGCTCGACCTGATGATGCCGGACGTGAACGGCTTCGAGGTGGTGCAGGCCCTCAGCGAGCATCCGAGCACCAGCCGCATTCCGATCCTGGTGGTCACGGCCAAGCAGATCAGCGCCGAGGACCGCGAGAAGCTGAACGGCTTTGTGGCGACGATCATGGAAAAGGCCGAGTTCGACCCCAACCGCTTCAAGGCCGAGGTGCGCCGAGCGATGTCGGGCCGCCGCCCACTGGTCGCCTGACATGGCACGGGTGCTGATCATCGAGGACAACGCCGTCAACCTGAGGCTGGCGATCTTCCTGCTCGAGTCGGCGGGCCACCTCGTGCTCAGCGCGACGGATGCGGAAGCCGGGTTGGCCTTGGCGAAGAGCCAGCACCCCAACCTGATCCTGATGGACATCCAGCTTCCCGGTATGGACGGCCTGGAAGCGACCCGGCTGCTCCGGCGCGACGTCGAGACGTCCGGGATTCCGGTGATCGCACTGACCGCCCTGGCGATGAAAGGCGACGAGGAGCGCATTCGAGCCGCAGGCTGTGATGGCTACATCGCCAAGCCGATGCGTTATCAGGAGTTTCTCGCGACGATCGCGGTCTGGCTAGGCCGAACATGATGCGCGACCCTGATATCACCGGCTACGGAGCCCGTGTTCTGATCGTAGACGACGAGCGTCCGAACCGAGAGCTCCTGGAGGTCATGCTCGCGGCGGAAGGCTTTTCCCTCGCGTCCGCTGCCAGCGGCGAAGAAGCGCTCGCCAGCGTGGCACAGGAGCCGCCCGATCTGATCCTGCTCGATGTCATCATGCCGGGCATCGACGGCTACGAGGTGACGCGACAGCTCAAGGGAAACCCTGTCACCAAGGGCATCCCCGTCATCATGCTCACCGCGCTCGACGATCGCCAAGCCAGGATGCTCGGCTTGAGCGCCGGAGCAGAAGACTTCGTGAGCAAACCCGTGGATCGGGCCGAGTTGTGCATGCGGGTGCGGAACCTGGTGCGCCTCAAGGCCTACTGCGACCGCCATGACAAATACAGCCAGATGCTCGAAGGCGAGGTGGGCTCGCGTACGGTCGAGCTGATCGAGAGCGAACGGCTCTACCGATCGACCTTCGATGCGGCACCCGTCGGGATTGCGCATGTGGGCCTGGACGGCAAATGGTTGCGGGTCAATCAACGCCTGTGCGATCTACTGGGCTACTCGCGCGGGGAGCTCGAAGGTGCTTCGGCTGACGGGCTCCTGCAGTCGGACGCGGCGGGCGATGAGGCCGAGTCCTCCCGACGTATGGCCGGCGGAACGCTGGACCGCTACGTGGTCAGAGAAAAGCGCTACCGACACCGGGATGGCAGCTTCGTTTGGGCCCGGGTCAACATGTCCGTCTATCGAGACGCCAAGGGTGAGTGCCAGCATTTCATCTCCGTCATCGAGGATATCACTGACGGCAGGGCGCTCGAAGCACAGCTGCGGCAGGCGAGCAAGATGGACGCGATCGGGCAACTGGCGGCTGGCATCGCCCACGACTTCAACAACCTGTTGTCGGTCATCATGGGCTACAGCGAGATGCTCGTCGCCGACTTGCGCGCGGGCGACCCCATGCGCGCCGACCTGAACGAGATCACCGGGGCGGGGATGCGGGCCACGGAGCTGACGCGTCAGCTGCTCGCCTTCAGCCGCCAGCAGGTGTTGCAACCGCAGCTGGTAGAACTGGGGGAGATCGTGGTGGGCATGGAAAAGATGCTCGGGCGCCTGATCGGCGCGGACGTGGAGCTGTGCACCAGCGCTGCACCGGGACTCGGACGCGTCCTGGTCGACCCCGGACAGATGGAACAGATCATCATGAATCTGTCGGTCAACGCCCGGGATGCCATGCCGGACGGGGGTCAGCTCTCGATCGAGACGGCAGCGGTGTGCCTCGATCAGACGTTCGCGTCCGAGCACGTCGGCGTGAGCCCTGGGCAGCACATCCTCTTGACCGTGCGCGATACCGGCGTGGGTATGGACAAGGCGACGCTGGCTCGCATGTTCGAGCCCTTTTTTACGACCAAGGAGGTAGGCAAGGGCACCGGGTTGGGACTTGCGACCGTGTTCGGCATCGTGCGCCAGAGCGGCGGAACCGTCTGGGTCGACAGCGAGGCCGGAAAAGGGACCACATTCCAGGTCTACTTTCCCGTGGCGGTCGGGGCGTTCGTGCCTGGTTCCGTGCTGACCTCCCCCGCTCCGCCCAGGCTGAACGGTTCCGAGACGATCCTCCTGGTCGAAGATGAGGAGAGCGTGCGCGTCCTGGCCCGCACGATCCTGCGCAAGTACGGCTACGACGTCCTCGAGGCTCAAAGCGGTGGCGACGCATTCCTGCTATGCGAGCAGCACGCCACACCGATCCACCTGCTACTGACCGACGTGGTCATGCCCCGGATGAACGGTCCGCAGTTGGCCGAGCGCCTCCGTTCTTTCCGGCCGGAGATGAAGGTGCTCTACATGTCGGGATATACCGACGACGCGATCGTGCGTAACCGCATGCGAGATCCCGCGATCCAGTTCATCCAGAAGCCCATCATGCCCAAGACGCTGGCCCGCAAGGTCCGTGCGGTGCTGGACGCGTGACGGCCAGCGCTAGGGGTAACTCTCGGGAAAGCGCTTCTGGCGCAGGAAAAACGCCAGATCGTGATTCGGCCAGAGCTCCGCTCCGGCGTCCTGCGCCAGCTGCTTGAGTTTGCGGATACTGCGCAGCGCCGGCTCCGGATCGTCGCGATAGCAGAGCCCGGGCGCCACCTCCTGCTCGAGGTTCTCGATCAGATCGGCGGCGTCTCCCGCGAGCACTACCGGTCGACCGCGTTCGAGCTCGAGCAGCACCGAGAGGTGGCCCGCCGTGTGTCCGGGCGTCTCCGTGACCGTCACGCCCGGGCAGGGGCTGAAATCCCCGGCGTGCAGCCGGAAGTTGTCGCCGGGCAGCGTCTCGTCGTCGAAGTAGGCCGCGTCCGCCGGCTCGCGCGCCGCGACCAGCTCGCGCTCGTGCAGGTGCACGTCGGCGTGGCGGAAGTCGCCGAGGCCGCCGGCGTGATCGAAGTGCAGGTGCGTCAGGATCACGGCGTCGATGTCGCCCACGTCGAGCCCGAGCCGTGCGAGGTAGCGCGGAATGCGTTGCGCTTCGCTCATCACCGGCCGCGGCAGCGGGCATTGTGGGCGCTCGTACCAGGGGGCTCCCCGGCTCGGCTCGGCCAGCTTCTGGTAGTCGCAGCCCACGTCGACGAGCAGCCGACCGGAGCTGGTCTCGATCAGGTACGCGAGGATGGGAGCTTCGATCAGCGTGCCCTCACCGCGACCGCGCGTGGAGAAGCTCTTGTCGTAGCGGTGCAGGGCCGTGAGCAGCGGCCGCAGGGTGCGGACCTGGCTCATGTGCCAGCGACCGCCATCACACCACCGACAGGAACGAGACGCCGTGCGCGCCCACGAAGCCGTCCGCGCGTCCCGCGCCCGTGCCCAGCTGGCCATAGTCGCTCGCCAGCACGCGGCGCACGCGGTGGCGATGAAAGGTGACCAAGAGCTCCGACAGCGGCAAGAGCAGCGCTGGCTGTGCGGGTAAAGCTTGCACGGGTAGAGCCTGCGCGGGCAAAGGCTGTGTGGCCGAGGCCTCGGCGGAGAAGAGCTCTCTGTGCAGCGCCGGCAGGCGGTACCAGGGCACGCCGGCGCGCTCGTGGTGCGCGTTGTGGTAACCGAAATTGAGACATAGCAGATTGACCCATGCCGGGCGAATCGCGATCACGTTGGAGTAGGTGTTTGCCTGCTCGTACTCGCGGCTCGGCACGGGGACGGGCAGAGGCGCGTCGGGTGGGATGAAGTATTGCTGATAGGTGTGGTGGAAGGCATCGAAGAAGTGCAGCCCCGTGAGCAGCAGGCCGTAGGCGAGGAAGTAAGACAGCACGGCGTGTGGCGCGGCCAGCGCCAGGAGCGCGAGCAGCCCCAGGCGCAGGACCAGCATGAGAACCACGCGCGGCAGATGGCGCCGCTCACTCGCCACGAGCAAGGGCCGCACGATCACCTGCAGGTGCATCAGCGCCTCGACCGCGGGCACGTAAGCCCATTCCAGCGCGAGCACGAGCGTGCGCACCCAGCTCGGGCAACGCCGCAGGAACGCCTGGTAGTCAAAGCAGCTGACGTCGGCGCGCTCGTGGTGGTGGCGCAGGTGCAGCCGGCGCATGCGCTCGTACGAAGCGTAAGAGCTGCCCGCGACGAAGCTCAGTACCTCCCCCACGGCGCGGTTGGCGAAGCGCGTGGCGAACAGCGTGTGGTGCATGGCTTCGTGCAACAGGTAGGCCGCGATGAACATGCTGTGCGCGCACAGCAGCACGCCCAGCACGTTGCCGGCGAGCCCGCCCTGGACGAAGAGCACGAAGCCGAGCGCGTAGCCGCCCAGGGCGTAGCCGAGCGCGAGTGTGTTCGGCAAGGCGCCTTGACTCTCCCGAAAGATGCGCTCGCGAAAGCTGCGTTGGCTACTGCCTGGCTTCACATTGCGCATGCTACTGCAGCTGCGTTGCCGCGTGGTTTCCTTGCGGCGCCGGCAATTGCCGGCGCTTGCGCGGCGCGGGTTCGCGTGGGCCGGTGGCTGCCATCTGGGCTCGGGGCTCGTGGACGCGAGGTCGGCCGAATGCGATGCTATGCGCAACACACCGGAGGATCACATGGCAGAAGCGCAGCACGGCCGTGGCAAGGGGATGGACGCTTCGGAGGACGTCGAGCTGTTGCGCAGCATGGGCTACGCGCAGGAGCTGAGGCGCCGCATGAGCGGCTTTTCGAACTTTGCGATTTCGTTCTCGATCATCTGCATCCTCGCGGGCGGCATCACCTCGCTGCAGCTCGGGGTGAGCGCCGTGGGCGGCGCCGCGGCGGGCATCGTTTGGCCTGTGGGCGTGGGCTTCTCGCTGCTGGTGGCATTGTGCATGGCGCAAGTGGCCTCGGCCTTTCCCACGGCCGGCGGCCTGTATCACTGGAGCTCCATCCTCGGCGGCAAGGGCTGGGGCTGGGCGACGGCGTGGTTCAACCTGGGCGGGCTGGTGTTCGTGACCGCGGCGGTCAACGTCGGCGCGTACAGCCTGTTCATCAACTTCGTGGGCCCCCTGCTGGGCATCGATCCGACGCAGCTCGGGGTGGTCCACCAGGTGATCGGGGTGGCGCTGATCACGGCCTCGCACGCGCTGTTCAATCACCTGGGCATCCGCGTCACGACGCTGCTCACGGACTTCAGCGGCTACTGGATCTTCTTCGTGGCGGTGCTGCTGACGATCGTGATGCTGTTCGGCGCTGGCAGCATCGACATCGGTCGGCTCTTCACTTTCGCGAACTTCGGCGGACCCTCCGGAGGCGATGTGTGGCCCGAGAGCGGCAGCCTGCTGCGCATGGCGCTGCTCGGCCTGATGTGGCCCATCTATACCATCACGGGCTTCGACGCTTCCGCGCACACCTCGGAAGAGACGGTGCAGGCCGCGAAAAATGTGCCGCGCGGGATCTTGCGCTCGGTCTACCTCTCGGGTCTGTTTGGCTGGGTGATGGTGTCGGCGTTCGTGCTCGCCATGCCCAGCATGTCCGAGGCTGCCAAGCAGGGCGCGAACGTGTTTCCCTGGCTGATGGAGCAGGTCGTGCCGGGCGCGCTCGGCAAGGCGCTCTGGGTGGGCATCGTGATTTCGAACTACCTGTGCGGCCTGGCCTGTGTCACCTCCACCTCGCGCATGATGTACGCCTTCGCGCGCGACGGCGGTCTGCCCGGCTCTGCGGCGCTCAAGCAGGTGTCGCCGAAGTGGCAGACACCGGTGACGGCGATCTGGGTCACGGCGGCGCTCGCGATCGCCTCCACGCTGTACGCCCCCGCCTATTCGACGCTGACCACGGCCTGCGTGATCTTTCTGTATCTGTCCTACGTCATGCCGACAGTGTGCGGCTTCTTCGCCTTCGGCAAGACCTGGACCAAGATGGGGCCGTTCGATCTCGGCGCGCGGCTGTACAAGACGCTCGCGGCCATCTCCGTGCTGGGCGTGCTGGTGGTGGTCTGGATCGGCGTGCAACCGCCCAACGACAAGGCGCTCACGGTGCTCGCGGCCGTGAGCGTGCTGCTCGGGGCGAGCTGGAAGCTCGGAGTGCAGCGCGTGTTCCGGGGGCCGCCGCTGATGTCGATTGCGTCCGTGCCACCGCCGGCGGCGGTGGCAGCGCAGCAGCCGCGGCCGGCGTGAGGCAGTCCAGGCTTGCGCTACTGCGCTTCAAATCCTCCGGATTGTCGGGGTTCGCCGGCTCTCAGTAGACCTCGATCTCCGACAGGTGAAAGGGCTGGTCGCCTTCCTGCACCAGGCGCACCCAGCGGGCCTCGATCGGCGCAAACCTGGCTTTCCAGAGGGCAAAGCGCCGGTCCCGGTACGCCACGCGCACGAAGCTCCGGCCGTCGCTGCTCACCTCGAGGAACAGAGGCACGGCCCGGTCCAGGCAACAGTCCACGCGATTGTAGACGTCGACGCGCCGGATGAGCTGCGGGGCCTGCAGGTCGATGGTGACGCTCTTGACGCCCCCGATGATGGTGTGAAAGCCGAGGTTGGTGCGATCGCCGTCGACCACCTGCGCTGGATTGACGTTGAAGGTTGGATCCGACACGTGGACCGTGACCGGGTGGTGCAGGGCGAGATTGGGCCTGCGCAGCAGCCTCGCCAGGCCCCAGCCCAGCAGCGCCGCCAGCAGGCAGAACAGAGCGGCGCGGCGCGCGAGCCGCCTGGCGCGCTGGCGCCGCGCGGCGGCGGCGGCGTTCGCGAGCGGATCGCCCAGCGCGAAGGCGATGCTGCGCAGCGCGGCGAGGCCGCGCTCGAGATCGCGTGCCGACAGCTTCGAGAGCTCGGTTTCGTCGAATGCTGCCGCGAGCAGCGCGGGCGCGAGCGCGCGTTGCTCTGCCGGCAACCGCTCGAGCGCGCTGGCCATGCCCGACAGCTCTTGCAGCCCTGCCCAGCGGTCGGCGGGCAGCGCGGGGGCAGCCGCGCCCGCGTCACGCGCGAGGCGGGCGCTCAGAAACCAGACCACCGCCGCTCGGCACAGGAGCAGCGCAGAAGCGGTGCCCGCGGCGGATGCGGCGAGGCCGAGCGCGTCGCAGAGGGCCCGCGAGCCCAGCTCGAAGGCGCTGAAGCCCGCGTCTCCGCGCGCGAAGGGCTGGCCCTCGAGCGCGCGCCCCTGCGCCGATGGCGAGGGGTCTCGCGTCGGATTTGCCAGCAGCGATGTCATGGCGCCCCCGCGCAGAAGGAGAGCTTGGCCTGCAGCCGGTGAATCAACGCGGGGTTGTTGAAGAGGAACACATCGTCGTACGAGACCACGCCCGAAAACGCGCCCACGAGGCAGGTGTACGCGCCCAGCGCGGCGAGCAGCAGCGGTGCCAGTGTCCGCCGGCTCGCGCTGAGCGAAGCGCGCGCACGCGCGTGGAGCGAAAAGGCGGCCAGCGACGAGGCGATCAATGCGCCCGACAGCGCATCACCCGAGTAGCGCATGGACGCTTCCCAGAGCGACAGCGCCGGCACCATGGCGGGCAGCATGGCGAGTGAGCAGGCGATCGCCCAGAGCTCGGGCCAGCTCGAGCCGGGCGCCCGCGGCAAGCCGACGGGGCGTGTGCCGCGCCACGCGAAAGACGCCGAGCGCCAGAGCCAGAGCAGCAGCAGGTAGCACCAGGGCGCCATCACCAGCACTCCCGCCACGCGCTCCCACGTTTGATAGCCCGGTGGCCAGTGGATCAGCGGGGACAGGGGACGATGCATGACGGAGAAGACGAATGGAAACCGACACGACCAGCGCAACGGCCCCCACAGGTAGGAAAAGACATTGGGCAGCAGGAACGCTTCGTGGGTCCAGAACCACTGGTACGAGATCTGATAGTCGACGCCAAAGTCGGTGACCGAGCCGAAGCGGGCGTAGTTGTAGCTGGCGTAACCGCCGATGGCCGCCAGCACCGGTAGCCCCAGCGCCAGCCCGGGGCGCAGCGTCTCGCTCAGCACCCTCGGCCACGACCTGGCTTCTCGCCAGGCCCGTCCACCGAGCAACAACACGGTCAGCAGCACGAACGACGGCACGACCAGGATCAGGGTGACGCGCGAGCCCACCGCGAGCGCCCACAGCGCGCCCGCGAGCAGAAACAGCGGCAGGCGCCGCTCGGCGGAGAGTAGACCGCGCAGCGCGAGCCAGAGGCCTCCGAGCAAGAAGCACTGCCCGCTCAGGAGGCAGGCCTCCCACACGTTCGGAGACGTCACCGTGAAGGGGGTGGGGCCCGCCAGGCCAAACACCGCGATCGCCAGCCCGAGGAGCCACGCTGGCGGCGGTGGTCGGCGCAAGCGGCTCAACTCGAGCAACACGAGCGTTCCGGCGATCAGCCGCCCCAGGATGAAGAGCAGGACCAGCCACTGATCGGTCACCGTCTCGGCGTGGCGCGTGATGACCTTGAAGGCCAGCAAGAGCAGCGCCGGAACGGGACCCCAGTACAGGTAGTAGTGCCCTTCGTAAAGGCTCGCGTCCCAGACGCCGAGCTGCACGAAGCGGTCGAGATAGGGGTCCTTCTGGGCCAGCAACTGTGGCGCAGGCGCCTCCAGAATATATAGGTGGCCGCTTCGAAATCCCTCGGCCATCCGATCGTAGTAGTCGGTGCGACCCGGAACTTCTCGCCAGGTGCCCGAGCTGCCCAGGAACGTGTAGACCAACGAAATCAGCAGCAGCAGCGGCACCGCACAGGCCAGCTGGTGACCCAGGCCTGGCTTGTCCCACAGGGGTTTCACCCCCGCTTCATACGCCAAGGCCAGCGGCTCGAGGTCGGCGATCTGCCTGCGAAAGCGGGCACATGGCAGCGCGTCATTCCAGTCCGAGGGGCCGTCTGGGCCGCCCACGGGGCCCGGCGCGAGCCTTCAGGGGCACGTGACGAGGGAGCGCCAGATCCGGTAGGTACCCGTGCTCCGGGTCGACGCGAAGAACAACTCCTGGCCGTTGGCGCTCAGCTGCGGGTCGAGGTCGTCGGCGCTGGAGTTGACCGTAGTCAGGCGCTGGGGCGTCGAGAACGGGCTGCTCGTGCTGGCACGGGTCGCTCGGTAGATGTCCACACCGCTGGACCCCGTTCGGTCGGAGCCGAACAGGGCGACCAGACCATCCGGTGTCAAGAAGATCCCCGCGTCGTTGCCGACGGTGTTGAGCTCCGTCACAGGGACGGGCGCCCCGAACGGGACGGGCGCCCCGAACGCATCGCTGCGCGTCGTGCGCGTCGCGCGCCACAGGTCGTCGCTCGACGAAGCACGCTGAGTGGAGAAGTAGATGGTGAGCTCATCGGGTGAGACCCAGGGTCGATCATCGCGCGCTGACGAGTTGATGGTCGTGAGCGCACGGACCGTGTTGAACTGGACGGTGGTGCTCGCTCGCGTCGCGACGTAGAGATCGCGACTGGCCGGGCCGCTGAAGCTCTCCCTGAAGAAATACAGCGATAGCCCATCCGAGGACAGCTCGGGCGTTCCCTCGATGAAGCTGTTGACGGGCGAGGGAAGCGCCGTGGCAGCGCTGAAGTTGCTCCCGAGGGTCGCGCGCGTGGTCACGGCGACCTGTTCGTTGGACCCGGAAGGGCTGAGCGACAGGTACATCGTCAGGCCATTGCTGGACAGCGTGGGTCCCCACAGGGAGTTGCCACCGCCATTGGGGGGGGTGCTGAGGACCACCGGCGCGGCAAACGTACAGGGGCAGGGTGCGCAGCTCGAGCCGCCGCAGTCGACGCCGGTCTCGTC
>Ga0068861_100003627_pt1 | contig 10282 bp, 10 predicted proteins | sample KBSSwiS42_FD_66593 | JGI IMG/M metagenome (GOLD analysis project Ga0068861, IMG submission 66593) | Switchgrass rhizosphere microbial communities from Kellogg Biological Station, Michigan, USA - KBS Switchgrass S4-2 | ecosystem: Host-associated > Plants > Roots > Rhizosphere > Soil ...
CTCTCCCCTGAAGGGGAGAGGGAGCGAGTTTCAACAATGCCCGACTCCGCCCGCTCCACCGATCCGCGCGTCCAGGCGCAGCTCGACCGGCTCTCCTATCTTTCGCCCGGTGCCGATATCCTCGGCCTTTCGCGCATCTCCGAGCTGCTGCGGCGGTTCGGTGATCCGCATCTCCACCTGCCGCCGGTGCTCCATGTCGCCGGCACCAACGGCAAGGGATCGACCTGCGCCTATTTGCGCACGGCGATCGAAGCTTCCGGCGGGAAGGTCCATGTCTTCTCGAGCCCGCATCTGGTTCGCTTCAACGAGCGCATCCGCATAGCCGGCACGCTCATCGAGGATGCGGTGCTCGCGCCGCTGCTCGAGGAAGTGCTCGACGTCGGCGGCGATATCGGCGCGAGCTTCTTCGAGGTCGGCACCGCTGCCGCGTTCCTCGCCTTCAGCCGCACGCCGGCCGATGCGTGCATCATCGAGGTCGGCGTCGGGGGACGGCTCGATGCGACCAATGTGATCGTCGATCCCGCGGCGTGCGCTGTCGCGCAGCTCGGGATCGATCACCAGGCGTTCCTCGGCGATACGATCTTCGACATCGCCTATGAGAAGTCGAGCATCGCCAAGCCGGGCCGGCCGCTCGTCACGATCGCCTATCCGCCAGAGATTGCCGCCGTGGTCGAGCGCACCGCCGCCGAGATCGGTGCGCCCTGGTCCGTGCAGGATCGCGACTGGTCGTACCAGGTCCAGGGCGACCAGCTTCACTATCGCGACGGGCGGGGCGAGATCGTAACGGCGCTGCCCGGCCTGCCCGGTGCGCACCAGCACATGAACCTGGCGCTGGCGATTGCCACGTTACGTCACCAGGACCGCATCGCCGCATCAGGCTTCGCGGAAGCCGCGCGCGACACGCGCTGGCCGGCACGCATGCAGCAGCTCTCGTCCGGACCGCTCACGCGCCTGCTACCGCCCGGCGGCGAAGTCTGGCTCGATGGCGTGCACAATCCGGCCGCAGCCGGCGTGGTCAGCGCCGCGCTCGCGGAGCGGCTCGCCGGGCGCAAGGCACATCTCGTGCTCGGCGTGCTGGCGAACAAGGATGCGCGGGGACTGTTGGCGCCGTTCGCGCCATTGGCGGCATCGATCGTCGCGGTGCCGATTCCGGATCATGAGCATCATGCGCCGGCGGTGCTCGCCGAAACCGCGCGCGTGATGAACATCCCCAATGCCTCGGTCGCAGCCGACGTGCCCGAGGCAATGCGGTTGATCGCTTCGCATGGCGGCGAGCCGCCGATCGTGATGGTGATGGGCTCGCTCTATCTCGCCGGTAAAGTGCTCGAGGCGAACGCCGAAATCCCTGACTGAGCCGTCCCTCTCGGGCCTTTTTACCGCAATAACAGGGTAAAAATCGCGAAAATGGCCTTTTAGCAGGGCATTTTGACCTCAGCGGCGACGAGTGCACGCGAGTTTACATAGTAATATCAATGGCTTTTCAGCCATTTCCGGTGGTTTCCTGTTCCTGCCCGGAGCAGGGCGATAATATGCGCGGAGCAGGGGATCTGAGCGCGTTGACAGGGCGCTCAACGAAGCCCGAGCAGCACTACGCCGCCGACCATCAGCGCGCAGCCGAGCAGCCGCCATGGCCCGACTGCCTCGCGCAGCACGATCAGCCCGAGCAACGCACCCATCATCATCGACATCTCGCGTGCCGGTGCGACGAGGCTGAGCGGCGCGCCGGTGCGCAGCGCCTCAAGCACGAGGATATAGGCGAGCGGCGACAGCAGCCCAACCGCGGCGGCCGAACGCCAATGCCCTTGCATCCGGGCCCAGGCTCCCGCTGGATCGCGCGCGATCACCGGGGCGAGCAGGACGAACCGCATCATGTTCGAGAACCAGTCGAGTGCGATCGGCACCACCCCGAGTTGTTTGACGCTGAACGCGTCGACGACGGTGTAACTGGCGATCAAACCACCGCACCCGGTGCCCCAGCGCAATCCGGCGTGCCCGCCGGGCGTTCTGAACGCCGCAAGGCTGCCCTGCGTCGCGATCAGCACGATACCGCCAATCACAGCGATCAGCCCTGCTATGCCGAGCGCCGTCACTCGCTCGCCGAGCAGCGCGAACGCGCACAGCGACGACAGCAATGGTCCGGTACCACGCGCGACCGGATAGACCACGGAGAGATCCCCGACCTGATAGCCGCGCTGGAGGACCAGGCTGTACGCGAGATGGATCAGCCCACTGGCGACCACGCACCCCAGTGCGGGCAAGCTCCAGTGAAGCTCGCCGCGAAGCGCCAGCCAGAGCACCAATGGCGCGTACCCCAGCGTCGAGAACAGATTATATGCGAAGACGAAGGTTGCGCCGACACTCGCCGAGCGCTTGGCAAGCAGATTCCACACCGCATGGATCAAGGCGGCGAGAACGACCAGAGCGAGCGATCCGAGCATCTCCGGCTCCTCGCCGCCGCGCCCACGCCGCGCAAGCAAAATCACTCCTTATTGCGATTGACTTGCAATATCACTCCACGCAGGATGCCTATAGCAATCGGAGAATAGCCTGTGCCCCAGCTTTCGCTTCTCGACCGTCTTCCCTTCCAGCCGGAAAGGCCCGGCCCGCGGCTGCTGCTGTTCGCGCTCCGGCAGATGGGTCGGCACGGCGTCGACGATGCCTGCGCAGCGCATGCCTATATGACCGGGTTCGGCGTCCACTTTCGCCGTCCGCTCGTGCTTACGCGCGCGCTGGTGGTCGAGCTGGCCGAGGCATCGAGCCAGCCGATCGAGATCGCGCCGTGGTGCTGCCCGCGCGTCACGTCTGCCGAGTCCGCGTTGCTGACTGCGCTCACTCGCTGTGAGTCCGAGCCGCGTGCTGCCGAGAAGCTGCTCGCCGACATGCTCGGTACGCGCGACGCGCATGGGGTACTCGCGGTGGTGCAGACGCTGGCATTCACGTTTCGGGATTTAGGCCTGCCGATCGTGGCGCCCGATTAAGCCCGCGCGCGCAGATCCTTCAGCGTCGATGCCGCCCATCGGTACATCTCGGCATCGGCCGCACGCTGCTGACGGTCGAGCCGTCGCGCCCGCGCCTCGACTTCCTCGAGCACTTCGCGCGCCTTGCCCCCCTGCCCTTGCTCGATCAGCAGCGCGGCGTAGCGGCAGCGCGCTTCCTCGCCGGGAATGCGCGTGACGATGTCGGCATAGATGTCGAGCGCCTCGGCCTTGCGCCCGAGGAAGTCGAGCACGCGTGCGCGGAGCAGCAGCAACCGGTCGCGCTCGCTCTGCCCGCTCGGCAAGTCACGTGCGTCGATCGTCGCCAGTGCCTCCAGGCTGCGCCCGCTCTCGAACAGCGCACGCGCAAGTCGCGCCTCGGCGCGCGCATCGCCGCCGCTCAGCCGGTCGATCGCTTCGCGATAATAGGAAATCGACTCCTCGTACCGACCCAGGCCCGCGAGCGCATCGGCAACGCGCAATCGGTTCGCGACCGTGTCGGCGACTTCGAGCGCATCCTTGGCTGCACGCAGCTCCCGTTCGGGATTGAGCGCCGCGCTCGCCTTGGCCTGCGCGCTGCGGACGTGGCGGTTGTGCTGCAGCCCGGGCAGGATCTCGACGATGATATAGGCGAGGGCACCGATCATCGGCAGGAAGATCAGTGCGGTGAGCCAGAGCGGATTGCGGCCCGTCCGGAACAGATGGATCACGCAGATCAGCGGCAGCAGAAGGTAGAGGCCGAGGTACAGCATCGATTCAGGCGTCTTGGGCGTTCGTCTTCGAACCTGCGGTGCCGATCGACCGGTCGACCAATCCGCTTCGTGCCATCCACCAGAACAACAGCACGCCGGGCACGGCGATCACCGTCGTGAACAGATAGAAGTTCACATAGCCCATCGATTCGATCAGCGCGCCGGCGGTCGTGCCGGTGATGAACCGCCCGACGACGCTCGCCGCCGCCGAAATCAGCGCATATTGCGCCGCCGTATAGCGCAGGTCGGTGAGCGCGGAGAAATAGGCGACGACGACGACGCCGCCGAACCCCGAGGCCATGTTCTCGAAGCCGATCGCACCGGCCATTCCGAGATTCGAATGTCCGGTCGCGGCAAGGCCGGCAAAGCTGAGATTGGATACGGCCATCAGGACGAGCGCGATCAGCACCGACCGCTTCATGCCCATGCGCGCAAAGAGCACGCCGCCGATGAATATGCCGATCAAGTACGCGACGAAACCGAGCCAGACGTCCCAGAAGGCAATCTCGTCGTTGCTGTAGCCGAGCGAGTCGAACAGCAGACGAAACGTCAGGTTCGCAAGCGTGTCGCCGATCTTGTGGATCAGGATGAACAGCAACACGATCCACGCGCCCTCGCGCTGGAAGAATTGCACGAACGGTCCGTAGATCGAGCGCGCGACGGCGGCGATGCTGCGGCGCTCGGCCGCCGCGCGGTGGCGCTCGGGCTCGCCGACGATCAATCCGGCGAGGACGGCCGGAAGCGCGAACGCCGCACAGGCGAAATAGGCCACGTGCCAGCCGAAGCGCGCGGCGAGCAGCAACGCGAGCGCGCCGGCCCCGGCCGAGCCGATCCGCCAGCCATATTGCGACATGCCGGACCCCACGCCGAGCTGGCGCGGTTCGAGGATTTCGATTCGGTAGCCGTCGATCACGATGTCGAAGGTCGCACCAGCAACGCCGACAAGGATCGCGGCGAGCGCCGTCGTGCCGATATCGGCCTTGGGATCAAGCGACGCGAGGAAGGAGACTGCTGCCACCACCATCAGGCCTGCGACGATCAGCCACGAGACGCGCTGACCCAGCCGCGACAGCAACGGGATCGGCATCCCGTCGACGATCCACGCCCACATCCATTTGAGATTGTACACGAGGAAGGCGAGTGAGAAGGCGGTGACGGTCTTCTTGTCGATTCCGTCCTGCGCAAGACGCGTCGTGAGCGTCGCGCCGATCATCGCATAGGGGAAGCCCGACGAAATACCCAGCGCGAGTGCCGCCAGCGGCGCGCGTTCGAGATAGGGGCGGATGCTGTCGATCCAGCTATGCCGCTCTTCAGCCGCCACTTGCTCCATGCGTCCCCCAAAATCGATCGAGGGGAGCCTAGGGCCTCAAGCCGGCTGGCGGAAGAGGCTGAAACTGCCGGGCAGCTTGCGTGGCATCTTTCCCGCGAGCACCGCTTCGACGGCGTCGATCGCAAGCACCAGGTCGCGTTGCGGATAGGGCTTCGAAAGGCACCCGGCGGCGAGCGCGCGCGCGTCGCCTGGACAACTGCCGGTGACGAACAGCACCTGGATGTCACGGGCGTGCGCGGCGCGCGCGACTTCGATCCCACTGCCGTCCGACAGATTGACGTCCGCGAGCACGAGATGCGGCGCGCTGGTGCTATCGAGCCAGGCAAGCGCATCGGCGACCGAGTCGACCGTCGCCACGACTTCGAACCCTTCGCTCACGAGAAAATATTCGGTGTCGAATGCGACCAGCGGCTCGTCCTCAACCACCAGAACTCTGGTGATCCGCCGCTGCTTCCGTCCCAACTTCATCGTCGTCACGCCATCACTCTCGCGCGGCGGTTCCCGCGCGACCTTGCAAACTCCTTTATTCCGCCCCCGGTCCCATCGTCGCGATATTTTTTGCTTGGGACGGCGCAGCCTATATAGGCCGCCGATGGCCCCACCCAGTTCCAGAGAACCGCAACGCATCGCCAAGCTGCTTGCGCGCGCCGGCGTCGCGTCACGCCGCGAAGTCGAACGGATGATCGCCGAAGGCCGCATCGCGCTCGACGGCACACCGCTCGACACGCCGGCGACGCTGCTCGAATCGCTCCACGGCGTGACCGTCGACGGCAACCCGGTCGCCGCTCCGGCCCCCGCGCGCCTGTTTCGCTATCACAAGCCTGCCGGGCTGCTCACGACCGAGCGCGATCCCGGCGGTCGCCCGACGATCTACGACCGGCTGCCGCACGGCCTGCCGCGGCTAGTGCCGGTCGGCCGGCTCGACCTCAATACCGAGGGGCTGCTGCTGCTCACCACAGACGGCGCGCTCAAGCGTCAGCTCGAACTGCCGGCGAGCGGCGTCGAACGCAGCTATCGTGCGCGCGCCTATGGCCAGGTCAGCCAGGCGCAGCTCGAGGATCTGATCGACGGCGTCGAGATCGAAGGCGTACGCTACGGATCGATCGACGCCAATCTCGAGCGCCGCACCGGCGCCAACGTCTGGATCGAGCTGACCCTCACCGAAGGCAAGAACCGCGAGGTGCGCCGCGTGCTCGAGCATCTCGGCCTCCGCGTCAGCCGGCTGATTCGCACGCGCTACGGCCCGTTCTATCTCGGCGACCTCGAGGCCGGCGACGTCGACGAAATCCGCCAGCATGACCTCGTCACCTTCCGTACGGTGCTCGCCAAGCCCGGCGGCGGAAAGACCGCTTCGAACTTGACCTTCGCGGTGCGCGCTCGGGCAGAGCTGCCGGTGCCGAAGCCCGTGCGCATCGACGCGCCGGCAAGGAAGGCGGCCAAGGCCGACCCCGCACCGCTCCCCGCGAAGAGCGAGCGCGTCGGGAAGCTGACCACGCGAGTCACGCCGCCACGGAAGACAGGCAAACCAGACGACGCAACAGTGGCCCATCCGGCGCGTGCCGCGCGCGCACGCGCACATCGCCAGAGCGCCGGTTGGCCCGAGCGACCCACGGCCGCGCCAACGCGCGACGGTCATCCCGGCCGGCCTGGACGTGACTCGGCCAAACCGCCGCGCGCCGACGACGCGGCTCGGCCGGAGCGTCCTCTCGCACGTGCCGACACCGGGCCGCGCCCCGAGCGTCAGGCCGGCAAGAGCCCGCGTGCCGACGCCGCGGCCCGGCCGGAGCGTGCCACTGCCAGGCCCCCTCGCGGCGACAAAAAGCCTGGCGCGATCTCGCGCAGCGAACGCGAGGCGGAGGACCGCGCAGCGTTCGTCGACCGTCCGAAAAAGCGCTACCGCCCCACGGATCGCCGACCGCGCTCCTCCGGGCCGTCCAAGCCACGCAAGCCGAAATGAGGATCATCGCCGGCCAATGGCGCGGTCGTCCGATCGCCGCGCCCAAGGGCGACGCCACACGACCCACTGCAGACCGCACGCGCGAGGCACTCTTCTCGATGCTGGCGAGCCGCATCGGCAGCTTCGAGGGTCTCGCAGTCGCCGACCTGTTCGCCGGCTCGGGCGCGCTGGGACTCGAGGCGCTGTCGCGCGGCGCGGCGTCGTGCCTGTTCGTCGAGCAGGATCGCGCAGCACTCGACACGCTGCGCGCCAATATCGCCAAGCTCGATGCGCGCGGTGCGCAGGTTCGCGCGCAATCCGTACTCGGGCTCGGACCCGCCGTCGCGCCGCTCGACTTGCTGCTGCTCGACCCGCCCTATGGGACCGGCGCAGGATCGGTCGCGCTCGACAAGCTCGCGCGGCTCGGCTGGACGGGCCCCGCGAGCTGGATCAGCATCGAGACTGCGCGCGACGAAAAAGTCGAAGTGGCGGGGTTTGCGGCCGAGGTCGAGCGCGTGCACGGCAAGGCACGGCTGACGCTGATGCGAGCAAAGTGAGAACGCGCTCGCCTCTCCCTACATCGCGGAAATCCGACCTTATCTTGTCGCTCGCGCGACCCGCTACACGTGACCGGCGAGGTCCACGAAATGAACGATTTTCCCACGCGTTTGAAAGCGCAAGGCGTCGAGGCGATCGACTGATCGGCTATTTACGCGCTCGGACCATGAGCAACGCGATCAAGCTCAGCGCCGCAGCCCCACTGGCATAATATCCGACATAGGCGAGCCCACCCATCGCCGTCAGCTTCTGCGCGACGATGGGTGTCAGCCCGCCGCCAAGCACGCCCGCAATGTTAAAAGCCGCCGATGCGCCGGTATACCGCACCCGTGGTGGGAACAGGCCCGGCAGCCACGCGCCGAGCGGGCCGTATACCAGCCCCATCAGCACCTGCGAGATGCACAGGAAGCCGAGCACGCCGCCAAGCCCAGCGTTCAACATCGGCGCCAGTGCGAAACCGGCGGCGATCGATCCAACGCAGCCGAACATCAGCACCGCGCGCTCATCGAACTTGCGGTCCGCCAGCCACCCGGAAGCGAGGATGCTCGCAGCCATGCAAGTGATCGCGATCAGCTCGACGACCAGCATCTCCGCCATGCTGTAATGGAGCGTCTTGGTGCCATAGCCGAGCACGAACACGGTCGAGAGATAGTAGAGCAGGAAGCAGGCAATGGTCGCCACGGTGCCAGCGACCAGGATCCCGCCGTGCCGTCCGATCACTTCCGCCAGCGGCACCCGCGGCGGTGGCGCCTCGGCGAGCGCAGCGGCGAACTCGGGTGTTTCGGTCAGGCTGAGACGGATCCACAGCCCGATCCCCACCATCACCACGCTGAATGCAAAGGGGATGCGCCAGCCCCAGTCGTGGAATTGCACCGGCGACAATTGCGTACTGAGCAGAAGGAAGAGCCCGTTTGCCGCAATGAATCCGACCGGGGCGCCCAATTGCGGAACGATCCCGTAGCGTGCGCGCCAACCGGGCGGCGCGTGCTCGACCGCGAGCAGCGCCGCGCCGCTCCATTCGCCGCCGAGCCCGAAGCCCTGGCCGAACCGCAACAGGCACAAGGCCAGCGGCGCAAGATACCCCGCGCCGGCATAGGTTGGCAGGAACGCCACCAGCAGTGTCGACAGGCCCATGGTGAGCAGCGATGCAACCAGCGTCGACTTGCGCCCGATGCGGTCGCCGAAATGCCCAAAGAACAAGCCACCCACCGGACGGGCGACGAACGCGACACCGGCCGTCGCATAGGCAAGCATCTGCTGCGCCGTGGGCGACGCCTTGGGGAAAAACAGATCGCCGAACACCAGTGCGGCAGCGGTCGAATAGATGTAGAAATCGTAGAACTCGACGCTCGTGCCCACCAGGCTGGCGAACAACACGCGGCGGTGTGACGTTTGTGCGGCTGCGGTCATGGCCTCTCCCTTCCGCCTGTGTGGCGTGGGTGCTGCGCACGGGTCAAGTTCCTAAGCCCGTCGTCCAAACGGGAGAAGGCTTTTCGGCCTAGACCCGGTGACGCGGCCGCGCCGCACTGGCATGGCGCACCGATGATCACTTCCCCACTCTGGCTCCCCGCCACCCTCGCGGCGGGCGCGCTGCAGGCGTGGCGGACTGCAGTGCAACGGCGGGTCGGGCGAACGCTCTCGGTCAATGCCGCGGGGCTGGTGCGCTATCTCTATGGACTGCCGCTCGCGCTGGCGATGGCGTGGGGCTATGTCGCGCTCACCGGACATGCGCCGCAGGCGCCCGATGCGTGGTTCCTGCTGTTCTGCACGGCAGGCGGGCTCGCGCAGATCCTCGCGACGAACCTGCTGTTGATGGCATTCGCCGAGGGCAATTTCGTGGTCGGCACGGCCTATTCGAAGACCGAGGCAGTGCAGGGCGCGATCTTTTCGGTTGTGCTGCTGCACGAGCAGCTTCAGTGGATCGCGTGGGCGGGAATTGCGGCTGGCGTGATCGGTGTGATGGTGCTGGCCACCGGGGGTGGGGGCCCGCGCGCGCTGCTTCGCGCGTTCGGACATCGCGCCGCCGGCTACGGTATCGCCTCCGGGACGCTATTCGCGCTCACCGCAGTTGCCATCCGGCGCGCGACAATCGAGCTGGCGATGCCCGATCCGATCGGTGCGGCGTTGGTCGCGCTGGCGGTCACGGTTACGGTCCAGACGGTCATGCAGGGTGCCTATGTCGCGTGGCGCGAGCCCGAACAGCTCCGCGCGGTGTGGACGAGCTGGCGCGTCTCGGGCCAGGTCGGACTGCTGTCGTCGCTCGGCTCGGCCTGCTGGTTCACCGGTTTCGCCTCCGCGCCGGTCGCGCTGGTGCGAATCGTCGGCCAGGTCGAAGTGGGTTTCACGCTGGCGTTCGCGCACTTCTATCTGCGCGAACCGCTCAAGCCGAATGAAGTCGCGGGACTGCTCCTGGTCGCGACGGGAGTCGTCCTCGCGCTGCTCGGCGCGCGCTGAACTATAATCCCAGGGCGCGCGCGAGCGTGAGCATCAGCCAATAGAGACCGCCGGACAGCAGCATTGCCACCGGCAACGTCAGCAACCACGCCGCGGCAAGCTGCGCCAAAGTACGCGGCTGGAGTCCCGAGCCATTCGCAACCGCCGCACCGGCGACGCCGCTCGACAGGATGTGCGTGGTGGAGACCGGCAGGCCGAAGCGGTCCGCGGCAAGGATCGTGCCCGCCGCGACCAGCTCGGCGGTCGCGCCCATGCCATAGGTCAGATGCTGCTTGCC
>Ga0068861_100003630_pt1 | contig 10279 bp, 8 predicted proteins | sample KBSSwiS42_FD_66593 | JGI IMG/M metagenome (GOLD analysis project Ga0068861, IMG submission 66593) | Switchgrass rhizosphere microbial communities from Kellogg Biological Station, Michigan, USA - KBS Switchgrass S4-2 | ecosystem: Host-associated > Plants > Roots > Rhizosphere > Soil ...
TCAGCTGTGCGAGGGAAATCATGCTCGCATCCTACACCCGAGAAATCGGAGCTCCTGGTTGCCAGCCTGGAGCTCGTTGGCTGCCCCGATGTCGTCGCAAAGCGGAAAATCGCGCGAGTCGCATCTCAGGCCCAAGGGAGCAGGGCGGCGTGCTGGGTTTTCAACGATCGACGAAATCGTGGCTCGCACCAGCGCCAGAGCTGTCTAGCGAAATCGACCGTCATCACCGCCGGCGCAAGATCGTCGCGTTTCGGCGCCGTCCGTCGGCGCAGCCCGGCGCGGCCCGTCAGTGTTTCGGCGCCGTCCGTCGGCGCAGCCCGGCGCGGCCCGTCAGTGTTTCGGCGCCGTCCGTCGGCGCAGCCCGGCGCGGCCCGTCAGTGCGTCTCGGCGCCGTCCGTGCGCCAAGTCCAAACGAAGCTGGAAGTTGGGCGAAGAGCTCCGCGTCTGGAGCGAAGTTCATCGGACAAGCTGGGCAAGGCCGGTTACACTCGGTGCATGGAGGCGTGCGAAGCGAGCCGCGTTCACGAGCGGCTCGTCGCGGCGGCAGCGGCTCGGCTCGGGCGAAGGCTCGTGCTCTGCTGAGCATCGTAGGCCGAAGCCCGTCCCGACAGGCGAGTTGCCCGCGGCCCGGTCAGCCCTTCGTAGCTGTGAGTGAGCAAGTGCGCCTCGATCTGGTTGACCGTCTCCAGCGCCACGCTCACCACGATCATCAGGCTGGAGCCGCCGAACTGAAACGGCACGCGAAAGGCCTGCGCGACCAATGAGGGTACGACGCAAATGCTCGCGACGTACAGCGCACCGCCGAAAGTGAGGCGGCTCACCACGGCGTCGATGTACTCCGCCGTCTGTCGCCCCGGACGAACGCCGGGGATGTTCGCCTGCTGCTTCTTCAGGTTGTCCGCCACCTCCACGGGCTGAAACGTGGCCGAGGTGTACAGGAAGGTGAAGAAGATGGTCAGCGCCGCAAAGAGCGTGTTGAACACCCAGTCGCCGCGGTTCAGGACGCCGCTCAGGCGTGCCAGGAGCGGCAGCGCGTTGGACAGCATCTGGGGAAACGTCAGCAAGCTGGAGGCAAAAATGGCAGGGATCATGCTGGCCATGTTCACCTTGAGCGGTAAGTACGCGTGCTGCCCGCCGTAGCTGCGGCGCCCCAGCTGCCGGCGCGCATACTGGATCGGGATGCGGCGCTGGGCACGCTCGAAGAACACCACGAGCGCGATGCTGGCGCCGAGGAACGCGGCCAGCACCAGCAATGTGAGCGGCTGGACGTCGCCAGCATTCGCTGCAAAGTAGTTGGCAATCCCCTGCGGAATGCCGCTCACGATGCTGGAAAAGAGGATCAGCGAAGTGCCGTTGCCGACGCCGCGCTCGGTTGCCTGCTCGCCGAGCCACATGACCAGCGACGTGCCGGTGGTCAATGTCAACACGGTGAGCAGCCGAAAGCGCCAGCCCGGCTCGCTCACCACGTCTGCGAAGCGAGCGACGCCCACCTCGGCATTGAGGCCTTCCAGCCAGGACGCGAGGGTCAGCGACTGCAGCGCCGAGAGCGCAATCGTGCCGTAGCGTGTCCACTGCTCCAGCTTGCGCCGCCCGGCCTCGCCCTCCTTGCGCAGCTCTTCGACCTGCTTGCTCAGCATCCCCAGCAGCTGCAGGACGATGCTGGCCGTGATGTAGGGCGTGATGCCGAGCGCAAAGATCGACAGCTGCGCCAGGGCGCCGCCCGAGAACATGTTGAACATGCCGAGCAAGCCGCCCTGCGCATGAACGACCTGTTGCATGACGCTGCGGTCCACGCCCGGCACGGTGATGAAGACTCCCAGGCGGTAGGTCGCGAGCACGCCGAGCGAGAACAGCACGCGCCGCCGTAACTCCGGAACCCGCCAGATGCGCGCGAGGCTGTCAAGCGTGGCCATGCGCGCCCTGCCCAGCCAAGCGCTCCAGCAACTGCTCCCGGCAGCCACCGGTCAAGCGCTGCAAGATCTGCCCGAGCAGCTGGGCGCGGCTGGCCACGCCGAAACGCCGGTAGAGCGCGCTGACGTATTGATGAATGGTGGTTGGGCTCACACCTAGCTGCGCCGCGACCTCCTTCTCGCTCTGGCCATCGAGCAAGCACACGAGCGTCGCCTGCAGGCGCGGCGATAGCAGAGCAGGGCCGGACCCGCTCGCGCTCAGAAGCTCGTCCCAGTGCGGCGGCTCCAGGTGCCGCAGCACTCGGGCGAGCAACTGGGCGCGGCTGCGCACGCCGAAGTGCCGGTAGAGCGCGGTGACGTACTGGTGAAGGGTGGTCGGGCTCAGGCCCAGGCGCGCGGCGGCTTCTTTCTCGCTGCTACCATCGAGCAGGCAGACGAGTGTTTGCCGGAGCCGTGGGGACAGGAGCGCGCCTTGCCCGACGGCGCTCTGTTCATTGCACATCATGGATGATCTCGTGACGATCGACGCCAAGTGTTGGCGGTATTGAGGCCCCCTTTGCCAGCGTCAGGGCGCAGACTCTGCCTGCGCGCGCAGCGCTCGTGTTCACGTCACGTCGACCTGGCAGCTGCCGAGCTCGACGACGCGACGGTGGATGCAGCGCGCACCACTGGCGCTGGCACTCGAGGCGGACGGAGCCGCCGGCACGCGGCGACCGCCGCGCTCCGCCCCGCGCTCAGCAGAGCAAGGTGCGTTGCTCGAGATACAGATGCCGGCCGTCCAACGCCGGCGCGCGTTCACGTCGGCGCGCCGAAACGGCAGACGGCGCGGCGAGACTCGGCAAGAGGCTCGGCGCGCGCCCGCAGGCGTGCGCGCGCTGGCCAGCTCGAGCGCGCTCGACTGCAGACTCGTAGGCCTGCGCCGTCGGGGCCCGGCACACGGCGGCAGCCACGAGGGTCGCCACCGCACGCGCCGGCCACGTCAGCTCACCCTGCTGGGCGGGCGGGGCGCACGCCAGCGCAAAGCTCAGGCAAACGACGAGCGCCCGCATTCTCTCGAGGAGTCGCTGCAGGACGGAAGCGGGGCCGGGCAACAAGTGGAGCTGTGTTCACGATGCTCCTCTCCGCGCCAGATGACCAGTCCTCTAAACAGAGGATGCACAAAGGAGGGGCGCTCCGCGGTACTCGCGCGACCCAGGTCTCAGCTGGCGTCCCATCCCAGGTCGCCTCTGGGCCCGCTGGCTGCATGTCGAGCGTCGATTTGGCCTCGGTGTCGGCGTGCAAGTAGCGATGCCGCGGCGCCGTGCTGGTGCCCGGTGCTCGGGAGCGCGGGCAGGCCCGAGCCCACGATGGCGGTGCCGTTGATGTCCACCATGCAGACTGCTCCAGCAAGTACGACTTCTCGGGTGGAGCGCTGTTCTGGTTGGGCGTCGTTGCCTTGCCGCCCCGCCGATGAGGTAAGCAGTTTCGGACGCCCGATTTCTCGTCGGTGTCCTGACGACACCTTGCACGTATCCGCGCGATGGCGCCTGCGCCGGAGTCCTTCCGTTCTGTCAGCGCACGCTTGATCACGTTCAATCTTCGCGTGACCGGCTGCGACGCTGCCCGTACCCTGGTGCGCATGCTGCGACGAATTCACCTGAATCCACGTTCGATCTTGGCTTCGCTAGTCGGCATCCCCGTCACGAGTGTCGCGCTCGCGGTCCTGGGTTGTTCGGATGACGGCTCGCCCTCCATGATGGGCAGGCCATCGACCCCGGTTGAAAGCACGCCTGGGGCTCTCGTCGAGGTCTCGCTCTCCAGCCAGGTGGGTGTGCTGCTCGATGAGATCCCGATCTCGATCCGCGAGCGAGTCGCGAGCGCGCTGCTGGAGAAAGCTGACGACTTCTGGGTGACTCGTGCCAAGCGCCAGCTCACGCTGGCGACATATCGGCTGAATTTCCGGCCCGCCTTCTATGCGGATGCGACGGACAAGAAGCAAATCCCCTTGCCGCCCGAGCAAGTGCTGAATGTCAGGATCGCCGGTGCGGCGCGCCGGACCAGCGTGGAGGGGCACGACTACGTGCTGGTCGACTACGCGCTCGATTCTCTGATCGTGACCGATGTCGACTCTCCGGGCACTTCGGAGCCGGCGCTGGCCGCGGTCGGAGGAGTCTGGGTCGAGCCCTTCACCTTTCCGGTGGACCCGGAGCTGCTGGTGCAGCGCACAGGTTATGCTTGCATGGACGAGGCGGAGTTCCCGCCGAACAGCGTCGACACGGAGAACGTCGAGTTCTACTACGACCAAGAGTGCGATGTAGAGGACAGCCTCACGCCGGACGGTTGCCACTACACCGCGCTACCCACCGAGTCGTGTCAGGATGCACTGTCCGCCCACGTCGGCAAGGTAGAAGCGCCGCTCAGCTTTGAGCGCGTCGCCTGGGACCCAGCCCGCGCGGATCGCGCACGGGTCGGCAGCGTGACCAATCCCGCGGGAGTCGATCTCGAGGTCGTATCCGAGGAGTTGGCAGTCAATCGCCTGATTTACCGCTACATCGACGACAGCTCGTGCGCGCTGGCAGAGCAGTGCGTGACGGGATCCGGCTGGCGCCGGCTGCTCATGTTCAACGCCAGCGAGAAGAACCTCGGCGCACAGCCACTGAACATCGGCGACGTCGACTATTTTCTCGACGATCCGGACAACCCGACGCCCAACGCCAACCATCACATCTACGAGTATAGCGCTTGCCACGAGCACTATCACTTCAGCCACTACGCCAGCTTTAGCTTCGGCGACGACCCCAACCTGGGCTCGAAGCGCGCCTTCTGTCTCGAGAGCGTTGCGCGCTACTCGAACGATGAGCACAGCCCAACCTGGTCACCTTACAATGATTGCGCCTTTCAGGGCATTTCCCAGGGGTGGGGCGATCAATACAACGCCGGCATCGAGTGCCAGTGGCTGGACTTGACCAGTGTCGATACGCAGGCGGGGCCGGTAACGAGGCCACTCGGTTTCAAGTCCAACCCGGACGGCTTCTTGTGCGAGGGCGAACCGATGCTGGATGAGGACCACAGTCCGCTCTGGGAGCCCACCGCCTTCCTGACCACGCAGGGCGAGACGGTGGATCGCCCGATGTGTTCGTTCCTGCGCGACTGGGACGCCAACAACGCGGCTCACCTGGATGTGACGCTGCCAGTGCCGGGAGAAGGCATGCTCACCTCTGCCTGCACGCGCGGCCAGATCGGGCGGCTTCGCAACTGCGGCTTCAGCGCAGTGCGTGAGCTGCGTACGTGTAGCGCAGGCACGACCAGTGTGAGTTGCAGCATTCCTGCCGGCAGTGCCCCGCAGGTCGTGCGCGTATGCGAGGCCAGCACGGTCCTGGGTGCCGGCGTGGCGTGCAGCGCCGCGGACGCGCTCGCCAACATCGACATCGAGGGGTCCGACCCGATCGAGCTACCTTTCGTCTGCCCGCCGAGGCGCGACGCTGCGGAGCCCGGGGGGCTGTACGCCCTGTACACTGCGCCGAGCTTCGGCGATGACAAGGCGGTGCCCGTCACCTGCGCACCGCTGCTGGAGAGCAGTCCGCCGCTTGGCGCCACCGGGAAGTAGGCGGCGGCGCGGCGGCGCGCTGGCCGACGACCTGTGACACCTCATGCCGCGAATCAGGACCATCGAGCAAGCGACCCAGGACCTGACACGCTCACGGTCGACCCTCGATAAAGCAACTGGCGCCCTACTGGCGCGTCCAGACGACCGTATCGCTCCCCAGCCCTTGGTCGGCCGAGCCCGAGGCGCTCACGACCACGCGGTTTTCTCCGAGCGCCAGCGGCACTGCCAGCCAGTGAAACACGTGACCTTGCCCGTCGTCAGGGCCGCCGTAGATCGGCACGTCGTTGACGCGCAAGGAGAGCGAGCCTGGGATGTTCGAGTACACCTTGATGTCGACCGTCTCGCTGTTGCGCGGGTTGAAACGCCGCCCCGCGATGTGCAGCACCGGCTCGCTGCTCCAGTTGGCCTGGTAGAAGTAAAAGGCGTCCTTCTTGGTCTGCCGATCGTAGCTGATGAGGCCCTTGTCGTTGCGGCCCGGGGTGTCGCCCTCGTTGCGCGTGTCGGAGGCAAAGTCGAACATGTTCCAGATGAACTTGCCCCAGAGATAGGGCCGCGTGGCCATCTGGGCCCAGGTCTGTTCGTGCAGCTGGCTCTGATATTCCTCCGGGTGAAACAGACCATTGGCCACCGGCTGCACGGGCGGCTCCTGGTGCTGGCTGAGCGCTGCGCCGGCGCCGAACTCGCTCACCGCAATGGGTACGTTGGGGCGCGCTGCATGCACAGCGTCGGCAAAGAGGCCGAACTGGGGGATGGTCCCCATGTACCAGCCGTAGTACACGTTGTAACCCGTCACGTCGGCGTGCGAGACCAGGTTGGCCGTGTTGCTGCCGCAGCAGTGGGCATAGGTCGAAATGCGGTCCGGGTCGTCTGCTTTCACCTGCGTCGCCAGCTCGTTCAGCAAGGCGTTCGTCGGGGCGTCGTCCGTACGCTGTTCGTTGCCGATGCCCCAGAACACGATCGAGGGGTGGTTGTAGTTCTGGAGCACCAGCTCGCGCAGCTGCTGGCGCGCATTGCCAGTGAAGGCCGGGTCATCGGTGATGGCGTCGACCAGCGGAATCTCCGCCCAGACGACCAGGCCGTTGCGGTCGCACAGGTCGTAGAAGTAGGCGGCTTGCTGGTAGTGCGCGAGCCGCACGGCCGTCGCCCCCAGCTCCAGGATGAGCTGCATGTCCTGGTCGTGCTCCGCCTTGCCGATCGCCCAACCCTTGTCGATGCGATCCTGGTGGCGGTTGACGCCGTGCAGATCCAGCGCCTGCTCGTTGAGCGAGAAGCCGCTGTTCGGGTCGACGCGGAAGGAGCGAAAGCCAAACGGCTGCTGCACGAGGTCGGTTCGCTTGCCGCCGGCGCGCAGCTCCACGGAGGCCGTATACAAATACGGGTCCTGTCGGCCCTGCCACAGGTGCGGGCTCGTCACGTGGCCCGTGAGCGTGACCTCGCTGGTCTGTCCCGCCGGTACCTCGACCTGATCGCTCAGGCTCGCCACGGCCTGGCCGGTCTCGTCCAGCACCGAGACGGTCACGCTGGTGCTGCGCGCCTCGGCGGCCGCGTTGCTCACGCGCACGCGCGCGCTCAGCTCCGCGCCCGCGCCGCTCACGTCGCTCGTGCTCAGGTACACCCCCGACGAGCCCGAGTCGTCCAGGTCCACGTGCAGCTCGTCGACGTCGAGCAAGTGCACCTCGCGGTACAGCCCGCCGAAGAAGGTAAAGTCGGCCGTCAGCGGGGGGATGTCCGCCGCGGCGGCGTTGTCGACGCGCACCGCGATCACGTTGTCGCCCGCGTGCAGCGCGTCGGTCGCGTCGAAACGAAAGCTGGAGAACCCGCCGCGATGCTGCCCGAGCGAGCTGCCGTTCACGTACACGTCGGCCACGGCGTTGGCGCCGTCGAATTGCAAGTAGTAACGCCGCCCGCTCCGCTTTTCGAACGCCGGCAGGTGGCTGCGGTACCAGCTCGGACCGCGGTAGTAGTCGCCGCCGCCGTCTTGCCCATCGAGGGCGTTGTAGGTGTGGGGCAGGGTGATCGCGCTCCAGCCCGCGGCCGAATCGTCGAGCTCCGCGCTGCTCGCCTGCGCATCTGCAGCCAGGAAGCGCCAGCCACTGCCCAGCACCTGGTCGACGCGTGGCGAGTCGGCCTGGGCCTGCTCGGAGTCCGAGCATCCGAGCCACAGCAGGCCCGCAGCCATTCCCAGAAAGATGCGCCTCGGCGCTTGGTTGGTTAGAATACCCAGCACGATGGGTCGAGTTTTCCCGCTTTGCCGTGACCCATACAAGCGGCTCACCCGCTCGTTCTTCGAAGAGTTCCCGCGCACCGCCAGCTTCGCGCAGCGTAGCTGGAATCTGGTGCTGTTGGCATTCAAATTGCTCGGGTCTTCCGCATGACATGCACGTTTTCAGCATCCGGTGCGGCGCTCGCGCACGGTGCGGCGTTCGCGCTACTGAGCATCGGCCTTCTCGCTGGCTGTGAGCACCACACACGCTACGTCGATGTGGTGTTCGAGCGGTTTGACCTCGCCGCCGATCGCACAGGCCTGAGCGCGGTGACCGACTCCAATCTGGTCAACCCGATGGGCTTGCAGGTCTCGCCGGGCGGCAACTTCTGGGTCGCGAACAACGCCACCGGCACGGTCACCGTGTATCAGCCAGATGGTACACCGTCACCCGCGAGCGCGCCGCTGGTCGTCAAGCTGCCGCTGCCGGCCACGCTGGCAGCAGGCAGCACCGCTCAGGCGACCGGCATCGCTTACTACGGCGGCTACGGGCTCGAGATCGCCAGCGGAGAGCGGCGCGCCAGTGCCCGTTTTCTGTTCGCCACGCGCGAGGGCACGATCCTCGGCTACAACCCGGACGTCGATCGTGAGAACGCCGTGATCGCCGTCGACAATTCGCCGAGCGGCGCGGTGTATCGCGGCCTGTCGACGCTGGCGCTGCGCTCGGGGGCGCGCCTGTACGCGACGAATTTCCACTCGGGCAACGTCGACGTGTTCGACGAGAGCTTCGCTCCGGCAGCCGATCTGGCCCCGGCGGCGTTCGAGGATCTGGAGCTGCCCGGCGGGTACGCGCCCTTTGGCATCCAGCGCGTCGATGGCCGGCTGTACGTCAGTTATGCCGAGCAAGACGCGGACGCGCGAGACCCGGTGACCGGGCCCGGCAAGGGCTACATCGACGCCTTCGCGCTCGACGGCACCTTCGTGGCTCGCGTCGCCTCGGAAGGAGAGCTCGACGCGCCCTGGGGTATGACGCTGGCGCCCTGGTGGCTACCGTATTTCGGCAGCGCGCTGTTCGTGAGCAATGTCGGCGATGGCCGCATCAACGCCTTCGATCTTTGGAACGGGGTCCCGCTCGGCAGCCTGCACGACCTGCGCAATGAGCCGCTCGCGATCGACGGGCTCGCGGATCTGAGCTTCGGCTACTACGGGCTGGAGGGTGAGCCCGCGCTCTACTTCACCGCGGGTCCCAACGGCGGTCAGAACGGTGCCTTCGGCACGCTCCTGACGCGCTTCATCGACGTCGACCCGCCGGCGCCTTGAGCTCCGTCCGCCCGCACGGGGGACGCCGCTCAGGGCTGCGCTCGCCCGCTGGCTGGGGCAGCCGGGAGCTTCTGCGTGTCCGCGACCTCGGCGTCCTGCTCCGGGGCGGCATGCGGCGGCGTGAACACGATGCAACGCGCGAGCAACTGCCGAGCGTCGGGGTCGAGGGCAGGCTCGTCGCCGTCAGGCGCGGCGGCGCCCCTGATGTACACGGCGTCGCAGCCAATTTCCGCGGCTCTCTCGCGCAGGCGCTGCACCAGGTCGTCGCCAGCCTGGCGCTCGGATCCCTCCTGCTGTTCCACCTCGAGCAGCGCCACGTCCACGTGCGGCTCTGTGGGAGGATTGCCGGTGAGCACCTGCACCGAGGAGGCGTCACGCGGTACGAGCGGCCGCGGCGGCGGGTGGAGCGAAGTGGTGTTGACGAGGGTCGAGCACCCAGAAAGGCACGAGCTCAGCAGCCAGAGCTTCGGCGACGCGCGGCGTCGAAGGCTGCCTTGCCGCCGCGCGGCTGTGACGAAAACTGTGGTCTTCTGGCCACAGCCAGCGCTCGAAAGAGCTGATTCGGGTCGGCCGTCGCGGGTTTTGTGCATTTCGTGGCGCCCAGGCTGTGCAGCGAACAGTGTTGCAGCGAAGAGAGCAACCGCTATGCCAGGGCCCTCGCGCGAGCCTGCTGCGTTCCGCTGAGGAGCCTCGCGATGACCGACACGAATGCCGGTGCCGTGATAGACGAGAGCGACCTCGCACGCTACAAGAGGGCGCTGTTGGCCTCGCCATCTCGAAGCAGGGCGCGCCCGAGTGGGGCATTTTGGCGTGGGATACTCGCCTTGGCGGCGTTGGTCCTGTCTCCGCTCGCTTGTGGGAAATCGCTCGAGTTGATCTTCGATCCGGATGCCGGTCCCAACGCTGCCCTCGGCGGCACGGGGGGCCTGCCCAATATCGTCGTCGGTGCCGCCGGCACTTTCGGCAGCGCCGGAGTCGCCGGGACTGCGGGCAGCGGCGGGGCGGCAGGAATGGGCGGTGGTGGGGCGGGCAGCGGCGGCGCGCCCCTGCTCGATGCCTCCGTAGCGCAGGATGCGGCCGCCGACGCCGCCGACGCGGCACAATGATTCTCGCGTAGCCGACTCTCGAGCAGCTGACTCTCGAGCAGCTGACTCTCGAGCAGCTGACTCTCGAGCAGCTGACTCTCGAGTAGCTCGTGAGCCTTCGTCAGTAGATCTTGGGCACCGGCGGCGCCGCGGTGTCGGTGGGCTGGACGCAGTT
>Ga0068861_100003639_pt1 | contig 10272 bp, 7 predicted proteins | sample KBSSwiS42_FD_66593 | JGI IMG/M metagenome (GOLD analysis project Ga0068861, IMG submission 66593) | Switchgrass rhizosphere microbial communities from Kellogg Biological Station, Michigan, USA - KBS Switchgrass S4-2 | ecosystem: Host-associated > Plants > Roots > Rhizosphere > Soil ...
AGCTCGGGCTCGATCATCGGATGAGGCCTGCCGCGCGTGTATTCGTCGTCGCCGAGGTCGACGAATCGGTGGCCAGACAACCCCTTGCGTCGGAAAATGAGCTCGGCCTCGGCGCACAGCGTCCCGCCGCAGTACAGCCCCTCCACTCGCTTTCCACGCAGTTTCTTCAACTCAGTGGAAGGAAGGGGCGAAATCTTCTTGCCTACGGCCCGCTCCGCCGCCTCGGTGAGAGTGCCTGCGAACATCGGGCTCTGATCGCGCTCCATGCCGAGGAAGCAGACCACGCAGGGCTTGGACGTTCCCTTGATGCGCTCGAGCACGCGCAGCGCGACTTCGGGCGCGGGGGGCTTTGAGATGAGCACGATCTTCGCGGTCGCCGCATCCGCGGCGAGCGCGTCGATCGCGGCGAGGGTGCCGAGCGCGCCGATCCGCGCGTCGAGATCGCGGCCGCCGACGCCGATGCCGTGCGAGATGCCGCCGCCCATGCGCGCGATGAGCGCAGCGACTTCCTGCAGCCCGGTGCCCGAGGCCGACACGATGCCGATGTCGCCGCGTGGAAGGACGTTGGCGAACGCGAGCGGCGTTCCGGCGATGATCGCCGTGCCGCAGTCGGGCCCCATCATGAGGAGACCGCGCTCGCCGGCGAGGCGCTTCAGCGCGGCTTCGTCCTCGAGCGGCACGTTGTCGGAGAAAAGCAGCACGTGGAGCCCGCGCTCGAGCGCGCGGCGGGCCTCGTGAGCGGCGAACTCACCAGGCACCGAGATGAGCGCCAGGTTCGCCTGCGGCATCAGGCCCAGTCCTCCGCCGAGCCCGCGGGCGCGCGGCAGCGATTCGGTGCTGGCGACGCCCTGGGTTTCGGACAACAGCGTGTCGGCCTGCCGCATCGCGTCGGCGCCGAAGCGCTCGTCGTGCGCGAGGATCGCGATGATGAGATCGTTGGGCGTCGCAGCTTCGCCTTCGCGTGCGAGCAGCCCGGCGCCACGCAGGAGGTCGCGGTTCGACGGGCTGCCGATCATGACCGCCGCGCTTTTTACGCCGGCGAGCGCCTCGAGCTTGCGCGACACGCGCATCAGCGCCACCGAGTCGAGGTAGCGCCCGCGTTCGACCCGGTTAACGAGCATCGGCGAGCGCGAGCAGCGCTTTTTCGAAGCAGGCAAGCGGCGCGCGCGCGACGCCTGCGCCGACCTGTCCCACGCCCGGCATGCGGTGTGCGATGCCGGTGTTGATGGCGGGCGCGATGCCGGTCTCGACCACGCGCCGCACGTCGATCCCGGTGGGTGTGCCGGCGAACTCCAGCGCCGGGATGGCCCACTTCGGGTTGCGCGCCGCCGAGATCTCGCTCATCGCGCGCGTGTAGCCCACGGCATCGGCGAACCCGCCGGCGCCGACGAAACCTGCGACCGCGGGCGCCGCCGCCATGGCGAACCCGCCGAGGCCTACCGCCTCGAGGATCGCCGAATCGCCGATGTCGCGGTTCGCGTCGGCGGCGCTGAAGCCGGAAAAGTACAGGCCCTGCGGCATCTCGACCGGAGCGGTGAACCACGCGTCGCCGAGCGCGGCGACGCGGATGCCGAAGTCGGTGCCGTTGCGCGACATCGTCGTGACGATGGTCGAGCCCCCGATGCCGCGCGCCGGATCGAGCATGCTCTTCCCCATCGCCATGGCGACGTTGAGGAAGAACTGGTCGTTGCTTCCCATGAACTCGAACGCCTTGGCCAAAGAAGCGAAATCGTCGGCGGCGCGGCTGAGGGAAGGCGCCAATGCACGCAAAAGCAGCGAAGAGCACGCGACGTTGCGCTGGTGCATCTCGTCGCCCATCGACAGGCCCCGGGCGATCAACGGGTTCAGCGCGACCCCGCCCGAATTTCTTATTGCTTTTCCCAGCAACAAGCCAAATTCGTCCCGGAGCCACGCAAGCCGCGCCAGCACCTCGGCGTCGTTGCCGCCGAAGCGCATCACCTTGCCCAGGCCTTCGTTGAGGGCGCACACGGCGCGGTTGCCGAACGCCCGGTTCTCGACCACGAGGAGCGGCATGCTCCTCGTGGTGATGCCGGTCATCGGCCCGACCGCGCCGAAATGGTGGTTCGGCGCAAACTCGACGCTCCCGCCGGCAGCGAGCTTCTCCGCCGCGGCGAGGTCGCCGGCCCAGCCCTCGAACACGATCGCGCCGCAGATGGCGCCCTTCAGCGGGCCGCACATCCGCGCCCACTCGATCGGCGGCCCGGCGTGCAGCAGCAGGCGCCGGGCGTCGAGCTCGGGCACGAGCTCTCCGGCGCGGCGCACGTCGGCGAGCACCGGCTCGGCCGCGAGGATCTTGTGGAGCGCGGCCCGGTTGGCCTCGTCGACCGACGAAGCGCTCAGCCTGGAAAGCGCGGCAAGAAGACGGGGGTCGCCGCCCGCCGGCGGGGTCCAGTCCACCTGGACCACCGCGGCGCCGCTCGCGGCAAGGTCGCGGGCGAACCCGGCGAGGCCGACGTTGACGACGCGCAGCGGCCCTGCGAGCAGGCTGGGGATGGAATTGGCCATGGCGCTTGGGAGCCGCCCGAGTTTAACCAATGAGGCTGGGGTTTAGCGGCTTAGCGCCGCGCGCGCCAGCGAAGCCGCGGGTAGCGCTCGCGCGGACCCGCCGGGGCGAGGTAGGCCGGCGCCGCGGCTTCGAGCGCCTCCGGCCGGATGCCGAAGGGGAAAACGCCGGCGCATACGTTCGGCACCTGCATCGAGCGCAGGTTGTCCCGGGTGATGAGCTTGCCGGGCAGCCTCTCCATGACGAACGCCTGCCAGTAGGAGAGTCGATCCGACAGGCCGATCACCGCGCGGTGCCGCCCCGTCATCTCGCAAACGAGCTCGACCAGCTCTTTGAGCGTGTACTGGCGCGGCCCGCATAGCTCGTAGGTCTTGCCGTGCGTCGACAGGTCATCGAGCGCGCGGCACATGGCCTGCGCGACGTCGGCGACGTAGACCGGCTGGAAGCGCGCCTGCGGGCACGCGATCGGCAGGACCGGGAACGTCCGTGCGAGCGCGGCAAAGGTGTTGAGAAACGCGTCCTCGGGGCCGAAGATCACCGAGGGCCGGAAAGCCGTGACGGCGAGGTCGGTGGCGGCTAGCGCGGCCTGCTCGCCCGCCGCCTTGGTGCGCAGATATTCGGACGGAGCGCCGGGCGAGGCGCCGAGGGCACTCATGTGCAGGAGTCGTCCGACACCCCGCGCCCGGCAGGCGGCGACCACCCTGCGCGGCAGCTCCGCGTGCACGCGCTCGAAATCTCCGTGCAGGATGCCTACGAGGTTGATCACGGCCTGCCGGCCGCCGGCGAGGGCCTCGAGAGCTCCCGGCGCCATGATGTCGGTTTCGACCACGTCCACCGTCGGCAACGGCAGCAGGTGCTTGGCGCGCTCGCGGTGCCGAGAAGGCACCGTCACCCTGATACCGTTCGCCGCCAGCGCGGCCACCAGGTGCCGGCCGACGAACCCGGAGCCTCCCAGCACCAGAACGTTGTCCAGCTTCACGGCGTGTTGGCCGCGGCCTCCGAGTCGTCTTCCTCGATCGGTTCGCCGGCCGCGCGCGCCGGCACGGTGCCCAGGCGCGCCTTGATCGGCGTGGCCGACTTGGTCAGCACCGCGGAATAGAACACCGAGTTGGCCATTACCTTCTTCACGTAGTCGCGCGTCTCGCCGAAAGGAATCGTTTCAGCGTAGATCGCGCCTTCGAGCGGCTTCGCGTCGCGCCAGCGGCGTGCGCGCGAGGGGCCGGCATTGTAGGCGGCGGATGCGAGCACCTGGTGGCCGAGCTGGTCGAGCACCATCCTCATGTAGCCCGCGCCGAGGTTGACGTTGATCTTGACCTCGGTGACGTCCTTCGGCCGGAAGTTGCGCATGCCGACCTTCTTCGCCACGAGCTTCGCGGTCTTCGGCATCACCTGCATGAGGCCGGCGGCGCCCACGCCGGAGCGCGCGTCGGTGACGAAGCGGCTCTCCTGCCGCGCGAGCCCGAGTACCCAGGCTTCGTCGAGGTTGTAGGTCTTGGCGTACTCGCGGAACACCTCGTAATACGGCACCGGATAGCGCAGGTCGAAGTTGTGCGTGCGCACCGTGCGGTCGGCGGTATGAATGGCGCGGTCGTTGACCCCTTCGCGGCGCGCGAGCTCGGCCGCGGCAAGCAGCCGCTTGTCGTCGAAATGCCGGATGGTGAAGAGCCACTCGCGCACGCCTTCGGTGCGCATCCCCAGGCGGATCAGCTCGAGCGAGCGCGCGAGGCCCGGATTGGCCCGCGCTTTGGCGACGTCGTCATCGGTCGGGGTGTAGCCGGCAACGGGGACCGTGCCGACGTAGCCCAGCTCCTCGTTCGCGAGGAGGCCATAGAAGTCGGTCTGCCCCGCGATGCGCAGGTAGTAGGCGCGGCTGCCCGTGGCTTCGCCCTGCGCGGCGAGCGCCCGCCCGTACCAATAGGTCCACGCGGCCTCGCGCCGCTGCTCGGGCGACATGCGGTCGATCGCGTCGCGCACGGTCTGCCATGCGCCGCGGCGCAGCGCGGCGCGCGCCTTCCAGGCTAGCTGCTGGTCGTCGAGCCGTGAATCGTCGGCGCGCGCGTACCACCGGAGCGCATTCTCGTGATGGACCCGCGCCCCTTCCAGTGCTACGCGTCCCCACAGGTAGCGGACGTCCTCTTCGGGCAGGTCCTTGGCAAGCTCGCCCTCGAGCATTCCCGCGACCGCCTCGGGGTCGTTGCGCGCCTGGCGCAGCGCCGCGAGCACCACCACTTCCCTGGTGGCGCGCTTGTCCATGGTTCGGGGCAGCTTGGCGAGCAGGCGCTTCGGCTGGCGGGCGGCCTCGGCGAGCATGCGCTCGTCCGGCGCCTCATCCTTCGGCAAATAGCCCAGCGCGGTCTTCGACGCGGTGATCTGCCCCTCCTCGAAGAGCTCGCGCACCCGCAGCCACACGTCGCCGACCTGTATGCGGCCGCGCTCCCACATGAGCGTCGCGAGCTTCTCGCAGCCCTCGGGGAGCTCGACGGGGTAGACCCACATCTCCTGCGCCTCGGCGAGCGCCGACTCGTCGCCGCGCGAGACGCGCGAGAGCCAGGCATAGCAGCGGACCTCGATGTCGTCGCGGGCGTAGTCGGCCGCCTCGCGGTCGAATTCCTTCCAGTCACCGCGCTTGCCGAGCACCTTCAGCCAGTCGCCTCGCATGCGCTCGCCGACGTAGGTGTTGCCGTAGGAGGAGAAAAACGCCTTCACCTCGGCGGTCTGGGCATCCTCCAGCTTGAGGGAAAGGCGCATGTACTCGATCCACGGCGTGAGAACATGGCCCTCGATCTTCTGGGCATGGCTCGCGAGCTTGATCGGGTTGCCCATGCGGTACGCGTCGAACACCCCCATGATGTGGAAGTCGGCGTCTTTCGTGCTTGGGGCAGCCAAGGCCGCCGCCGGCAGAAGCATCGCCAGCAGGAGCGCGGGGAGTAAACCCGGGAGTAAACTAATTGAGCCCAACTTCTTGAAAATCATGGGTTAACCCAGCATAGCACAGCGATGGACAGCGACACGTTAAAAAGATGGCGCAAGGGGGAGCGCGAGCGGCTCATCCGGGAGCGCTCGGGGCTCGATCCCGTGACACTTGAGCGTTGGCGGCATCGAATCGACGGTTTCTTGGAGCGCTCATTTCCCGGCCTGGCCGGCCGGCGGGTGGCCTTTTGCTGGCCGATCCGCGGCGAATACGACGCGCGGCACCTAGCAAGAACGCTTCGCGAGCGCGGTTCGTTGACCGCGCTCCCGGTGGTCGTCGCGCCAAAGACGCCGCTCATCTTCCGCGAGTGGCACCCGGGCGTAGAACTGGCCAAGGGCGCGCTCGACATCCCCTACCCGGTCGGCTCGCGCGAGGTCGTGCCCGAAGCGGTGCTGCTGCCTATGAACGGCTGGGACCCGCAGGGATACCGCCTGGGCTACGGCGCCGGTTTCTTCGACCGCACCCTCGCGAGCCTGGCCAAGCGGCCGGTGGTGATCGGCATCTCCTATGAGCTCGCGCGCCTCGACACCATCCACCCCCAGCCCTGGGATATCCCGGTCGACTACGTTGTCACGGAGCGCGGCGTCTACCGGCGCGACCCGGAAGGCCTGGCCTACCTCGGCGAGCCTCAGGCGGGTGACGAACCTAGCGTGCTTTCCTCGCCTGTGTGCTACGCCGGCGAAGTCAAACGCAACGACTAGCTATCGCTTCACGGCGAGGGTCAAACCATCCCCGACCGGCACGAGCGCGATGTCGACGCGGCGATCCTTCGCCACGCGCCGGTTGAACTCGCGCAGAGCCACGGTGCTCTCGCTGCGATCGTATGGGTCGATCACCGCCCCGCCCCACAGCGTATTGTCGACCGCAACGACGCCGCCCTTGCGCAGGAGCTCCAAGCAACGCTCGTAATACTTCCAGTAGCTGGGCTTGTCGGCATCGATGAAGGCGAAGTCGTATCGGCCTCTCAGCTTCGCCAGCGTGTCGAGCGCCGGCGCGATGCGCAGATCGATCCTCGCCGCGATGCCTGCCTTCTTCCAGTAGCGCCGGGCGATCGCGGTCCATTCTTCGCTCACGTCGCAACAGACGATCTTCCCGCCCTTTGGAAGCGCAAGCGCCACGGAAAGCGCGGAGTAGCCGGTGAACGTGCCGACCTCAATGCAGCGCTTCGCGCGCAGCATGCGCACCAGGACCTGGAGGAGCGCACCCTGGTCGGGGCCGATCTGCATCCCGCCGTGCGGCAGCTTGCGCGTCTCGGCGCGCAGCTCGCGCTGCTCGCGCGTCTCCCTCGTTCCCGTCGCGACGATGTACTCGTAGAGCGCGGCGGTGACGTCCGGACCTCTCATAGCAGGAACAGCTTGTATGCCGGATTCCCCGTCTCGTCCGCGTACGGATAGCCGACTTTCCTGAGGAACGTCCGGAACTGGCTCAGCTCGGCGCGCGGCACCTGCATGCCGACGAGCACGCGGCCGTAGTCCGCGCCCTGGTTACGGTAGTGGAAGAGGCTGATGTTCCAGTCGTCGCGCATGCTTTCGAGGAAGCGCAGCAGCGCGCCGGGCCGCTCCGGGAATTCGAAGCGGTACAGAAGCTCGTTCCTTGCAAAGGGGGCGCGGCCCCCGACCATGTGGCGCAGGTGCGTCTTCGCCATCTCGTTGTCGGAGAGGTCGAGCGTGCGCAGCCCCTGGCGGCGCAGGCTCCGCACGATGCGCCCGGTTTCCTCGCGCGCACGCACCTCGATGCCCACGAAGACATGCGCTTCGTTGGAATCGGCGATGCGGTAGTTGAACTCGGTGACGTTTCGCCCGCCGAGCGCGGCGCAGAACTTGCGGAAGCTCCCCGGCCGCTCGGGGATGGTGACCGCCAGGATCGCCTCGCGGTGCTCGCCGAGCTCGGCTTCCTCGGCGATGAAGCGCAGGCGGTCGAAGTTGGTGTTGGCGCCCGAGGCGACCGCGACGAGCGTCCGGTCGCGTACGCCGTTGCGGTCGACCCAGGCCTTAGCGCCGGCGACTGCGAGCGCCCCCGCCGGCTCGAGCACCACGCGCGTGTCCTCGAACACGTCCTTGATCGCCGCGCACATCTCGTCGGTGTCGACGAGCACCATGTCGTCGACGAAGCGCCGGCAAATACGGAAGGTCTCCTTACCGACCTCTTTCACGGCGACGCCGTCGGCAAAAAGGCCCACCTGGTCGAGCCGCACGCGCCGGCCTTTCTTCAGCGAGCGCGTCATCGCATCGGCGTCCACCGGCTCGACCCCGATCACCTTCACGGACGGCCGCACCCGCTTCACGTAGGCGGCGATGCCGGAAATGAGGCCGCCGCCGCCGACCGGAACGAAAATAACGTCGGGGTTGGGCTGCTGGCGCAGGATCTCCATGCCGACCGTGCCCTGTCCGGCGATCACGTCCGGATCGTCGTACGGATGCACGAATACGAGGCCGCGCTTCTTCTTCAGCTCCATCGCCTTGCCGTAGGCGTCGGTGTACGAGTCGCCGTGGAGCACCACCTGCGCTCCTCGCGCCGCCACCGCCTCGACCTTGATGCGCGGCGTCGTCACCGGCATCACGATGACCGCGCGGCAACCGAGGCGCTGCGCCGCGAGCGCGACGCCTTGCGCGTGATTTCCCGCGCTCGAGGCGATCACCCCGCGCTGCAGGCGCTTCTTCGGCAATCCCACCATCTTGTTGTAGGCGCCGCGCAGCTTGAACGAGAATACCGGCTGCAGGTCCTCGCGCTTGATGAACAGGCGGTTGCGCAGGCGCTTGGAGAGCGCCGCGGCGAGCTCGAGCGGCGACTCGATCGCCACGTCGTAGACGCGTGCCTTGAGCACCCGCTCCAGATAATCGTTCTTCAAATCGCCCCCGGAGGCGGCGAATTTAGCATGGCGGAACTCCTCGGCCTCGCCGCGACCTGCTTTCTCGCCGCAACCCTGCTGCCGCTCCCCTCCGAGGGCGCGCTCCTCGCCTACCTGCACCTGCGCCCCGGGCACGCCGCTCTCGCAGTAGCAGTCGCTACCGTCGCAAACACCGCCGGCGGCATGACCTCCTACCTCATCGGCCGCCTGATCCCGCAACGCTCGCCCGATGCCCGCGCCCTCGCCTGGGTGCGCCGCCACGGCGCCCCAATCACCTTCCTCGCCTTCCTTTGGATCATCGGCGACGCCCTGCTCGTCGCAGCCGGCTGGCTCCGCATCCACTGGCTCGGCGCCCTCGCCTTCAGCGCCGCCGGCCGCCTTGCGCGCTACGCAGTAGTCGCGCTGCTCTCCTAGGCAACTGTCACATTTCTTCGCCCGGCGAATCAGCATCTTGTCCCTACTACCGCCGGATATCCTGGCCACGCTTGGGACAAGTGACTGATTCATTTGTCCACTCCACCGACCTGCGCCAAGATAGGCAGAAATGTTGCGCACTATTCAACGTTAGGCTGCACAGGGAACGATCGCACGCCCATGAAGCGGTACACAGCAAAGACCTTCCAACCTGATGCGTCAGATCTAAATCACGAGGCATACCTCCAGGGATGCCGTTTGTTCAAGGCGGCAAAGTACAAGAAGGCGATCAAGGCATTCGACGAAGCTGTGAGCTATTGGCCTAAGGACGGACAGGCGTGGATGGCGCTTGGCAACTGCTACGACGAACTGAGACGACCGGTCGATGCAGAGAAATGCTTGAGGCGAGCGCTCGCGTACTACGGCAAGAAGGATCGAGCTGCGGTTCAATTCAACCTGGGCAATAGTCTCTTTGACCAGGAGCGCTACAAAGAGGCGATCGAGCACTACGAGCAAGTACCGAAATCAAGCGATGTTTTTGATAAGGCGCGAAAGAATAGCCTCATGGCAGAGGAGTACGCCCGAGAACAGCAAATAGCGAAAAAAGGGGCGAAACGTGCAGCCTAACAGCCGATTGTTGACCGACGCTTGCGCATCCGCGCTGCGCGCGTCCTTCAGCGCGGCAAAATCGGGACGTTAGGCATCTTTGTGGCCCACGCCTCAACCATCACCGTTGTGCTCCTAAGTGGATTTGTTTCGGCGTGTTCGAGTTCCATTGATGTTCCAAACGGGCAGTATGGTGTCAAGACACGGATGGGCGAAGTGGTCGAGGTCATTACAGGTCCAGCAGCAACATCACGGCAGCCGTTCCTCGAGCATGTGGTCGTGTTCCCGCGCCGGAATGAAGTAGACATTAAGAGGCCCGATGGACCCCCGATAAGGCTCTCAGTGGAGGTCACAGACGCTAAAAAGTTCTATTTTTTGGCGAAAGGTGATTTCGAGATACTGGCCGGCTACTGCGAGCGCAATACAGAGCACCTGTCGAGGCAAGACGCTACGACACTCCTGTCGAGGCAAGACGCTACGACACTCCTTCTAAAGAAACTCAACGAGCCGCGTACGGGCATAGTGGTGAAGATGCCGCAAGACGGACGCCCGCAAGCGGGCGCCGCCGATTTCCGACGTTAGGCCTCACTAAGCGCGGCGCTCATATGTAACCGCCATGATCCTTTCGAAGTTAGACACTGCGTTGGGCTACATCATCGGCGGGTCTTTCGTGCTGCCCAAATCGGTTGGCCGTCGGCAGCGAAGGTGTAGACCAAATTCCCAGTCGCCATGTGTAGCCCACTGAGGCCTAACCCTTCGCTCGAGCGGACATCCGCCGGCTTCTCAGCTCAAACTATAAGGACTTCCTCTTCGCTGCAATGGTGACGAAAGAAGGTCTGACTGCGTCACTATAACCGGCCTGTTTGTGAGCGATTTACGCGCTCTGGCCCTGATGAAAGCCGCACGCCC
>Ga0068861_100003649_pt1 | contig 10260 bp, 6 predicted proteins | sample KBSSwiS42_FD_66593 | JGI IMG/M metagenome (GOLD analysis project Ga0068861, IMG submission 66593) | Switchgrass rhizosphere microbial communities from Kellogg Biological Station, Michigan, USA - KBS Switchgrass S4-2 | ecosystem: Host-associated > Plants > Roots > Rhizosphere > Soil ...
CCGTACGCCCAGCTTGTCGCCGATGGTCTGCGCTTCGCGCATCACGTTGGCGGCCAGCTCGCGCGTGTGCGGAAACTCGCAGATGTCGGCCAGGCTCGCGTGCGTGAGCGCGCTGATTGGATTGAAGGAGCAGTTGCCCCACAGCTTCAGCCAGATCTCCGAACGGATGTCCGTCGACATGGGTGCGCGAAATCCCGCACCGTGTAGCAGCTCCGAGAGCTCGCGCAGGCGCGCGCTGCGCGTGCCGTCGAGCTCCCCGAGTGAGAAACGATTGCCATCGATGTGGCGAATCACCCCCGGAGCAGCGATTTCTGCGGCCGGATAGGCGATACAGGCAATCACGCGATCGATCTCGATGTGAGCGGCGATCACCCCGCCCGGGTCGACGCTCTCGAGGCGCTGACCCGCGTGCGGACCCTCGAGCTTTTGGAAATACCACCAGGGCACGCCATTCTGCGTGGTGACGACCCGAGTATCGGGCCCGAGCACGTGCTGCAGCGCGGGTGCCACGGCGGCGACCTGATGCGCCTTCATGCCCAGCACCACCACGTCCTGCGCTCCCAGATCGGCCAGAGATGAGCTGGCCGCCAGACGCACGTTGTGTCGAGTCTGATCTTCCGCGATCAGCGTGAGGCCTTGCTCCCGAATGGCCTCGAGATGTGCGCCGCGCGCGAGTACCGAGACCGAGGCGCCGGCCTGCGCCAACTTGACGCCGAGCAGGCCTCCGATCGCGCCCGCGCCCACGATACAAACCTTCAAGATGCTGCTCCGCTGGTTGCCCCCTGCCGTTCTACCCCTCTTTGCGTCAATGCTAGCGGCTCACGGCCTGCGTTAGCAAACGGCTTCTGTCGAGGCGCGATAGTTATTCCTCGGGCCGATCCGTGGCCGTCGGGTGCACAAGGCCCGGGTGCAGGAAGCCCCTGCTCGCGCATTCCCGAGCGCGGCGGGCTCCCCTAGACTAGGCCGCGTGCCAGGAGGGCACCATGACCACGATCGAGATCTCCGGTAGTGCCATCGCCGAGAGCCCGGCTGTATTGACCCGCGAAGCGCTCCGCTTCCTCGCGGGCCTGGCCGAGCGCTTCGAACCCACGCGCCAGGCGCTGCTCGAGCGCCGCAAGCAGCGCGACGCGCAGATCGCCTCCGGAGCGGCGTACGACTTTCTCGCCGGGATGTCGGCGCTGCGCGCCAGCGAGTGGCAGGTGGCCCCGGCGCCGCCCGACTTGAACCGCCGCCACGTGGAGATCACCGGGCCAGTGGAGCGCAAGATGATCATCAACGCGCTCAACTCCGGCGCGGATGTGTTCATGGCCGACTTTGAGGACTCGCTCTCACCCACCTGGGAGAACGTGGTGCGCGGTCAAGCGAACCTGAGCGCCGCGGTGCGGCGCTCGCTCGAGTTTGTCGCCCCCGATGGGCGTGTGTATCGCCAGAATGACCAGACCGCGACGCTGGTCGTGCGCCCGCGCGGCTGGCATCTGGTGGAGAAGCACGCGCGCTGCGCTGGGCGTTCCGTCTCGGCGAGCCTGTTCGACTTCGGCCTGTACTGCTTTCACAACGCCCAGGAGTTGCGCGCACGCGGGAGCGGGCCCTACTTCTACCTGCCGAAGCTGGAGAGCCACCTCGAGGCGCGGCTCTGGAACGACGTGTTCGTGGCTGCCCAGGACGCCCTCGGCCTGCCGAGAGGCAGCATCCGCGCCACGGTACTGATCGAGACGCTGCCGGCGGCGTTCGAGATGGAAGAGATATTGTACGAGCTGCGCGAGCATGCGAGCGGCCTCAATGCGGGTCGCTGGGACTACCTGTTCAGCACCATCAAGAAGCTGCGCACGCGACCGGGCTTGACGATCGTCGATCGCGCTCAGCTCAGCATGACGGTGCCCTTCATGCGCGCGTATACCGAGCGCCTGGTACAGGTCTGCCACCGGCGTGGCGCTCACGCGATGGGCGGCATGGCGCCCTTCATTCCGAGCCGCAAGAACCCGGAGATCAACGCGGCCGCGCTCGCCAAGGTCCAGCAGGACAAGCTGCGCGAGGTGACCGACGGCTTCGACGGCACCTGGGTCGCCCACCCCGATCTGGTGCCGACCGCCCGCGAGGTCTTCGAGCGCGCTCTGGGCGAAAATCCGCATCAAAAATCCCGGCAACGCGCCGAGGTCGCGGTGAGCGCCGCCGAGTTGCAGGACGTGCAGGTGCCGGGTGGCAGCATCTCCGAGCAGGGGCTGCGCAACAACATCAGCGTGAGCCTGCAGTACTTGTCGGCCTGGTTCTCTGGCAACGGTGCGGTGGCCATCTTCAATCTGATGGAGGATGCGGCCACCGCGGAGATCTCGCGCGCGCAGCTCTGGTTCTGGCTGCACCGCGGCAGCCAGCTGAATGACGGCCGGCCGGTGACCGAGGCCTTATATCAACAGCTGCTGCTGGAGGAGGTCGCCAAGCTGGAAGGTGTGTCCTCCGTCGAGCACCTGGGCGCTGCTCGCGCGCTGCTCGATGAGCTCGTGCTGTCCGAGAGCTTCAGCGACTTCTTGACGCTCTCGGCCTACGAACGCTTGCCCTGAGCGGCGCGCGCCCGCGCGACGGCTGCGCGATCCGGGTAAGCGCGAAAGGCAGATCAGGGAGCGACAGCGCGGCGCGCCACTGCTGCGCGTCGCGCACCGCTGACGCAGCGGGACTCGCCAGGACCCGGCAGCAGACCCGACATGGCTGCGTGTTGCATTGGTGGTTCATCCTGCGGGCGAGCGTGACGCTACGCGCGCTGTGTTGACAGCACGAGGGTCTCACTATACGCTGATAGTGTAATATTACTGTGATTGTGGATATGTAGGCGGATCTGCCGAAATGGCAATCCAGCCAATCCCGCGGGCAAAACAGCCCAAATCCGGTGCGCCACTGTGGCGGCAGTGGTGAGGAGGCCTGCGACGGCCAGGAGGTCTGAAGTCCATGCTCAAACCCAGCATCACATTTGCCATTTGCCGGCGAGGAAGAGTCCTGCGCCGAGAGACGTATACGCGCGCGCTGATCCGCATCGGCCGCCATCGCAGCAATCACCTGCAGCTCGAGGACGACGCGCTGTCGAAGCGGCACGCCGTCATCGAGCTGACTTCCGAGCGCGTCACGCTGATCGATTTGGCGGCAGAGCCCGGCGTGCGCGTCAACGGTCAATGGATCGATGAAGTGGCGCTGCAGGTGGGCGATCGCATTCAGATTGGCACCACCGAGATCGTGCTGGAGGAGCTGGCGTTGATCGACGCCGAGGTTGCCGGGCGCGCGGCGCAGGGGCGCGACGTCGCTGCGAGTATCGCCCCGGAAAGATCGGCCGAGGCGATTCAGCCCGCAGCGTTCGCGGCGCCGAGCGCGGCTCTGCCCGCGCCCTCCACGGCGCCTGCCTATACCTACTCGTTATTGCGCACTGGGCCTGCGCTGCGCAGCGAAGAGGTCGAGCTCGCGCACGTGCTATCGGCCGAGATCAGCATTCTCTGGGGCGAGAACGTGCTGCACGTCGCGCACCTGGCGGCGGGCCAGAGCTTCTCGGTTGGTGACGAGCAAGGTACGGCCCAGCCCTGTGACTTTTTGATCCCGCGCGAGAAGCTCGGCGTCTCCCGCATGCCGCTCGTGCTCGGCAAGGCCTCGACGTTCGCGCTCGTGATCGCAGCGCATGCGCTCGGCCATGTGATCACCGCTGACGGCACGCTGCACGCGCTCGATGCGCTGCGCGGCAGCGCCGAAAGCTGCGCCGTTTTGCCCGGGGCGCGCCAGCTGCTCTTGACGCTGGGCACCCGCGCCGAGCTCGTCTTTGGCGACATGGTGTTCCGGATCGCAGCGGTGCGCGCAGGCAAACCGCTCGGCCACGGCCTGACCGCTGGTCTCGACACGGGGGCGCTGCCGTACTTTGCGCTGTCTGCGCTGTCGTTCGGCGGCTTGCTGTCGTCGATGGCGTTTCTGGTGCCACCGCTCGCGCTGCTGCAGGAGGAGGACGCCGACGACGACCGGCTGTACTTGCTCCAGGCCTACCTGGCGGCTGCCGCCGAGCGCGAGCACGAGCGCACGCCCGGTGCGGCGGCGTCGAGTGCACTGGCGCCGAGCGAGAGCGGCGCCCGGGCTGCGGGACAGGAGGGAGCGCTGGGCAAGCTCGAGGCACCGGTCGCTGCTGGTCGTCTGGCCATCAAAGGCAATGCCGAGCGTCACGATCGGCAGCTGTCACGCCAGCAGGCGATCGACGAGAGCAGGGTCTTCGGCATGATCGGCCTGCTCGGCTCGAGCCCCTCCGGCGATCCGGATGCGCCGCTGGTGCCCTGGGCAGCGGATCAGACCCGCGGCAGCGATGCGGAGAGCGCGCTCGGCGACCTGTGGTCGAATCGGCTGGGTGACGCCTTCGGCAACGGCCTCGCCCTGACGGGTTCCGGTCAACATGGCGGCGGTCGAGGGGAGGGGATCGGCATCGCCAACATCGGAACCCTCGGTCCGGGGGGCACGGACAAGCCGGGCGGCGACGCCATTGCGCTCCGTGTCGCGCGTCTCTCCAAGGGTCACCGGACGAGCGTGCCGCGTCTTCGTGAAGGAGAAACCCGTATCAGCGGGCGGTTGCCACCCGATACCATCCAGCGCGTGGTGCGCCAAAACCATCCGCGCTTCCGGCTCTGCTATGAGAAGGGTCTGATGACGAACCCTAACCTGACGGGCCGCGTCGGCGTGCGCTTCGTCATCGGCAGCGACGGCCGCGTCACGCACGTGGCAGACGCAGGCTCCGACTTGCCGGATCCCAGCGTCGTCAGCTGCGTGTCGCGCGCCTTCTACGACATCGGTTTTCCGAAACCGGAAGGCGGTATCGTCACGGTCGTGTACCCGATCGTGTTCCAGCCCGACTGAGAGGGCTGCCTCCCAGCATGCTTCTGACCCCTTGGGACTCGTGCGCCGAGTGAGGGCGGCGCTCGAAATCCCAAGGGGTCCGGCCCCGACGGCTCACACACACTATGGAGCAATGGTGTCCGCGAAGTCTACGTCGGAAGTACCGAAATGTTCGCGGCTCTCGCCGCCGGCTGCAGGCCGCACGGTTCTCGGCAAGCGTACGTTTACCTTCGTACCCTGGCCGACCTCGCTCCTGACCTCGATCTCGCCGCCGTGTGCGGCCACGATGCCGCACCAGGGCCAGCCCCATGCCCACGCCGCCCGTCTTGCCCGTGCATGGCGCTTGCCTTCGAGCGATCGCGGTCGGTGTATGCCGCCATGCTAGTGCACGCCGCGTACAACGGCTCCGTCGCCACCCTCATGCTCCTTCAGTGAGCGCTGGGAGCGGCGGCGCCTTCGTCGGCGCAGGCCAGGGCGGTTGCGATTATTCGGCCGGGCGCGCCCGGCTCAGTTGGCGCCGCTGAAGCCCCACTTGTCGTCGGCCGCTTGGGTCGGGGTCCCGGCATCGCTCTGACAAGCGCCACACGCCAGGAACGAGCCGCAACTACGGGTGCTGCAGTAGTCGTTGACGAACGTCTCGTTGCAGGCGCCGGCGCCCACGCCAAACTTGGCCGCATTCAGCGTGCAGGTGGCGCTGGCCTTGGCTTCGCGCCCCGCGAGCGTGACAGTGACCGTGTGGGTTCCGGCGACCGCGGGTGAGCAGTAGCCGAGCAGGTAGGAGCGCTGCGGGTATTCCAGGACGCGCTGCACGACGCGGTCGAAGGCCTGCGCCCAATCGGCTTGGGAGGGAGCGAGAAACGAGCCCTGAGGTCCAATCTTCGTCAGCTCCTTATCGTCGATCTCGTTGCTGATCCCCACCGAGACAAAGTTGAAGCGCTTGTCGAGAGCCTTGAGGGTGACGCCCGAGCTGTCTCTGCCATCGGTGATGGTGACCAACGTGCCCGTAGTCACGACCGCGCCCAGTGTGACATCCAGGTTGCTCTGCATCGCGCCGTCGAGCGCAGCCATCCCAAAGTTGACGGCTCCGAAAAGGTTTGTGCCCCCGGGGTCCTGGACCGCCGCCGCCGGGTCGCTCTGAATCACGTCGAGTGTCGCTGCCACCGCGGACAGGTCCGAAGTGAAAGGTTGCGCGGTCTGAACGGTGCGACCGAATACAATCAGTTGCACGTACACGGGCGGCGCGCCGGCGGCCGGCTGCAGGGATTGGACCATCTGCTTCAGCCGAGCGATCACCGCGATCAGCGTGTCTTGATCGCGCTGCAGGGAGCCCGAAAGATCGAGGGCAATGGAGACGTACGACTCGACGTCCCGGTGGAACGGCGCCACATAGCTTTCGTCGCCGAGCGCGTTACCGTCCTCGAGCACCTTGAAGGCCGTGTTCAGGTTGCCCAGGATATCGGCGCGCACGGTGGTTCCCGCGCACGTCTCCAGCCCGAAAAAGATGCCCAGCGCAGGCTCACTCGCCAGGCGCTGGCGACAGCCCTTCTCCAGGAGCCTGAGGTTGATGCAGGTCTCGTCGACGATGCACTCGCCGTCGGACAGCACATAGCCGGCGTCGCAGACACACTCGGCCACTCCGTCGGTGATCACGCATTTTCCCGCTCCGCGGCACACGAGGTCGCCACAATTGGAAGCAGTGCTCGACAGGGCCGCGTCCGCGCCGGCGTCCTCGGCCTGGTTCCCGGCGCCGGAGCCACCCGCGCCGCTCGTGCCTCGGAACACGCTGCTGCTGCCGCCGTTGTCGAGGTCGCCGAGGGGTTGGAGTGGCTCGCCTCCTTTACAGGCGAGCGGCGCGAGGAGAGCGAGGCACCAGCGGGACGTGCCGTGCGAAGCGAGCGTGTAAGCCATGAACACCCATCCGCGGCCCGGGTGGGACAGTGCGAGTCTCCCCGGGGCGCTGCCAGGAGCAACGGCCAGTTTGCGGGGCTGCAGAATAGTGACAGGCCGACGCTGGCGCGGGAACCGCAGCCTGTGGCGTAGCGGCTATGCGCGAGTGCTCACGGCGCGCTCAATTGCGCGGCGGGTGCCTCGCGCCGCAGCGCACCCTTCAGAGCGGCGAACGCCGGCCAGAGCAGCATCAGCAGTGCCAGCGTGACCAGGCCGCCCACGAGCGGGTTCGAAAAGAAGATCGCGAGACTCCCCTGGGAGAGCAGCATCGACTGTCGGAAGGAGGCCTCCGCCATGTCTCCGAGCACCAGTGCCAGGACGAGCGGCGCCAGCGGGTAGTTCAGCTTCTTCAACACGTAGCCGAGCACGCCGAAGCCGAGCATCAGCACGATGTCGTTCGTGGAGCCGTGCACGGCGTACGCCCCCACGGCACAGAAAACGATGATCAAGGGAGCGATGATCGAGAACGGGATACGCAGCACGCGCGCCCACCACGGCACCGTGGTCAGGACCACCACGAGCCCAGCGATGTTGCCCAGGTAGATGCTGGCGATCAGGCCCCAGACGAAATCCTTCTGCTCCACGAACAAGAGCGGGCCGGGCTGCAGCCCCCACAAGAGCAGGCCGCCCAGCAGAACGGCGGCCGTCGGGGAGCCCGGAATGCCGAGCGCCAGCATGGGCAAGAGCGCGCTCGTGCCGGCCGCATGCGCCGCGGTCTCCGGAGCGATCACGCCTTCGATCTCTCCGGTGCCGAAGCGGCTGCCCTGTTTCGAGAGCCGCTTGGCGAGGCCGTAGCTCAAGAAGGACGCTGGAGTGGCGCCGCCGGGCGTGATGCCCATCCAGCAGCCGACGAGCACCGAGCGCAACGACGTGCGCCAGTACTTGGGCAGCTCCGCCCAGGTTTCGAGCACCACTTGCCAGCGGATGCGCGTCTCGATGCCCTTGAAGTGGAGCCCCTCCTCCACGGAGATCAAGATCTCGCCGATGCCGAACAGGCCGATCACGGCCACCAGAAAATCGAAACCGCGCAGCAGCTCCATGCTGCCAAAGGTGAGCCGCAACTGCCCGCTCACCGTGTCGAGGCCGACCGCAGCCAACACGAAGCCCAGCATCGTGGAAACGATGGTCTTGGCGGTGTTGCCTCTGCCCATACCCACGAACGTGGAGAATACGAGCAGTTGAACCGCGAAGTACTCCGGTGGACCGAACTTGACGGCGAACCCGGCGACCAGAGGCGCCAGAAAGGTGATCATCAAGGTCGCCGCCAACGCACCGATGAACGACGAGCTGAACGCTGCCGTGAGCGCCTGCGCCGCGCGCCCTTTCTGCGCCATGGGATAACCGTCGAAGGTGGTCGCGACCGACCAGGGCTCACCTGGGATGTTGAACAGGATCGAGGTGATCGCTCCTCCGAACAATGCCCCCCAGTAGATGCAGGAGAGCAGGATGATGGCCGACGTCGGCGACATCGTGAAGGTCAGTGGCAGCAAGATGGCCACGCCGTTGGCTCCGCCCAGTCCGGGCAGAACGCCGATCAGCACCCCGAGCAGGATGCCCACCAGCATGAGCAGCAGATTTTGCCCGGTGAGCACCACCGAGAAGCCGTGCAACAGGTTGAGCAGATTTTCCATGCGGCTTGTTCTGGTCCCGTCTTTCTCGGCGCGTGTTCAGTAGCCGAGCCAGCTCTCGAGCGGACCCTTGGGCAGCGGCAGGCCAAATCCGAGCTCGAACAAGGCGAACATGGCGAGCGGGACGCTGATTCCCAAGAGCAATGCTCGCCACCAGGCGTACTTGCCTTGCACACGCATGAAGCCGATCAGGAACAGCGCCGACGCGACGTAGATGCCGAGGCTGAGTACCAAGGCGACGTAGGCGACGCACGGCAGCAGCACCGAGAGCATGCGCCGCAGCTCGAGGGAGCCCACGAACAGCTTGTGCGCCTTGCTACGCCACTCGCGCACCAAGATCGTGGTGGCTGCGGCCCCGAGCAGCAACGCTACGTAGAAAGGATAGAACCCAGCCTCCGGCCCGTCTGCGCCCCAGCCACGTCCCACGCGGACGCTGTCCACGATGACGGCCGCGGAGAGCGCCAGGAAGCCCAGGGCGACGGCCACTTCCACACCTCGCGTCCCGACTCCCCCTTCCGGCGAGCTTCGCGTTTCCATACGTCACCTGTCCGCGAACCGCTGCGAGTCGCTCCGAAGTCACTCGGCAAGGTTACTGCGCGAGGTCACTGCGCGAGCTCACTGCGCGAGAAAGCCCGCTTCCTGCATCAAGGTGCGGTGCTGGTTGTCCGTGGTCTGCAGCCACTCGGCGTAGCTCGAGCCGCTCATGAAGGTGTCCTGAAACGCGCCCGTCTCGACGAACTCTTTCCATTCCGGCAGCGCGCGCACGCGTTTGAACAGGTCCACGTAGAAGGCGACCTGCTCGGGGCTCACTCCGCCCGGCAGGAACACGCCGCGCAGCATTTGATAGTTCACGTCGAGCCCCGACTCCTTGCAGGTCGGAATGTCGCTCCAGGCTTGATCGGCCGTGACCTTCTTGCTCTGGGGCATGCGTTCCGCGCGAAACACGCACAGCGCGCGCAGCTTGCCGCCGCGCCAGTGCGCCACGGCCTCGACGGGGTTGTTCACGGTCGAGGTGATGTGCCCGCCCACCAGCTGGGTGGCCACGTCCCCGCCGCCCTTGAAGGGCACGTAGGTCAGCTTCTTGCCGAGCGCTTTGCTGAGCGCCGCCGTGATCAACTGATCCTCCTGCTTGGAGCCGGTCCCACCCATGCTGAACGTGTTGTCCGGCGCGCTGCGGATGGCCTGCAGGTACTCCTTCGCGCTCTTGTACGGAGCGTCCGCGTTCACCCAGAGCACGAACTGGTCGAGCGCCAGCATCGAGACCGGCGTGAGATCGTGGTAACTGAACGGAATCCCGGTCGCCAGCGGTGTCGTGAACAGGTTCGATAGCGTCATCACGATCTTGTGCGGGTTGGCGGCGCTGCCCTTCATGTCCAGGAACCCCTCGCCACCGGCCCCGCCCGGCTTGTTGACCACCACGAGCGGCTGCTTCATCAGGTTGTGTTTGGCGATCACTCCTTGGAGAAACCGAGCCATCTGGTCGGCGCCGCCGCCAGTGCCTGCCGGGACGATGAACTCTACCGTCTTGGACGGCTCCCACGCCGCCGCCGGCCTGGCCGTGAACAGCATGGCCGCGGACAGCATGGCCGCGAACAGCATGGCCGCGAACGGCAGGCCCGCGAACAGTACAGCCGCGAGCCGCCCCGTCGCCAACGACGCCGCCGCGAGCACGCCCGCCCTCGAGGAACGAAGACCCCGCCGCACGTAGATCTTCAGCCTATGCATCATTTGCTGACCTCATCCCAAAGCAGACGCGCACCGCGCTCGCCTGTCGCCCGAGTGATTTTCGATCAGGCCTCGACTTCGAGTGGTCACCCTACGCGCGGTCGTCGTGCCGCACAAG
>Ga0068861_100003653_pt1 | contig 10255 bp, 10 predicted proteins | sample KBSSwiS42_FD_66593 | JGI IMG/M metagenome (GOLD analysis project Ga0068861, IMG submission 66593) | Switchgrass rhizosphere microbial communities from Kellogg Biological Station, Michigan, USA - KBS Switchgrass S4-2 | ecosystem: Host-associated > Plants > Roots > Rhizosphere > Soil ...
GTGCACGTGTTCGGTGACGATGTAGCAGCGGCCGTTCTCTTCGCCGGCGTCGTAGATGGGCAGGATGTGCGGATGCTGCAGCATGCCCACCATGTGCGCTTCCGACAGGAACATCTTGCGGGCGATCTTGGCGCGTTCGTCCCCCTGGTCGTCCAGGTTGTAGACCTTGATCGCGACGTCGCGGCCGTAATACGGATCGTGGGATAGATAGACGGTACCGGTGGAACCCCGGCCGACTTCGTTGATGATTACATATTTACCGATGCGATCCGGAGCACGGTTCTCCAGGATCTTCTGCGCCTGAACATCGGGGCCGGTCTTGGTAGCTTGCAGCGACATCTTTTGGATCGGCGTTGATCGATGCGCCAGCACGTTCCCCGTACCGCCGCAGTCCCATGAATACGTGCCGGCAGAATAAGGCCGGTCTCCGGGGACCGGTGTGACCCGGGTCGAGGATTCACTGGTGGCAGCGCAACGTCCGACACTCGCCTCAGCGCGCGAAATGATCGAATCCCGACCCCGAGAACTGGGTCACACCACCGCGCGCGGAAACCCTGACGCCATTTCCCGACATCAGGGTGCCGATGCGTGTCACCGGGCCGAGTCCGAGAGCCACGGCATGCGTCATCGCACCGAGCCGCGCGAGCGGCACGGTGAACAGTAGTTCGTAGTCGTCGCCGCCGGTGAGCGCGTATTCGCGCGCCACCTCGCGGCCCACGGCGGCAACCAGCGGCTCGGACACCGGCAGCGCCGCGGCGTCGATTTCCGCCCCGCAACCGCTGGCGCCGCAGAGCTTCTCCAGGTCGCCGCCCAGTCCGTCCGACACGTCGATGCACGCGCTGGCGAGGCCCCGCAGCGCGACGCCCACTTCGCAGCGCGGCGTCGGGAACAGGAACCGGTCGCGCAGGATCTGCGCGGACATCGGATCGGACACGTGCAGCCGGTTCTGCTCGAGCGCCAGGCCCGCGGCGGCATCGCCCGGCGAACCCGTCACGAACACCGCATCGCCCGGCCTGCCGCCGCGCCGCTCCAGCGCGGTGCCGATCGGCACGATGCCGATGAGCGTCACCGTGATGCTGAGGGGACCCCGCGTGGTATCGCCGCCTACCAGCGCCACGCCATGGCGCCGGCACAGGTCACCGGCGGCGCGTGCGAATCCCTCGAGCCAGGTTTCGTCGGAATCGGGCAGCGTCAGCGCCAGCAGCGCCCAGGCCGGTTCCGCCCCCATGGCGGCGATGTCCGAGAGATTCACGGCGAAGGCGCGGTGCCCGATCGAAGGCGGTGGTGAACGCGGTGGAAAGTGGATGCCTTCGACCAGCGTGTCGGTCACCACCACGAGCTCGCGGGATGCCGGGGGCGCCAGCACGGCGCCATCGTCGCCTACCCCGATACGCACGTCGCCGCGCGTCGCGCCGAGGTGCGAGAAGTGCTTGCCGATGAGCTCGAATTCGGTCTGGGCCACGGTGGCTGCCTCAACCGTCAGTGTTCGTGAGGACGTAATTCCCGTGCCGCCGCATCCAGCACGGCGTTGACGAACTTGTGGCTGTCGGTGGCGCCGAAGCGCTTGGCGAGCCCCACCGCTTCGTTGATGACGACGCGGTACGGCACATCCGGCGCCGAGCGCAATTCGTGCGCGCCCACCCACAATACCGCGCGTTCGACCGGATCGAGCTCGGTGGGTTTGCGGTCCATCCACGCCGCCAGCGCGCCATCCAGCGCCTCACTGCCGCCGCAGATGTCGGTGACGAGCTTGTTGAAGTAACCGCGGTCGGCCTTGCGCATGTCCTCGTCGGAGGCGAACTCGCTGAGCACGTCCTGCCACGGAGAGGAATTGATCTGCCAGCGATACAGGGCCTGCATGGCGAGTTTGCGCGCCACGGCGCGGCGCGCCGATGCCGGGTTGATGCCCGTACCCTTAGCCACGCCGCCCTCGCTGCTTCGTTGCCGGCTTGCGCCGTGCCGGGGCGCGCGGCTTCGCGCCTGGCGCCGCAAATGGCGCCAGCAGGTCGATCATCTCGAGCGCCGCTTCCATCGACTCGCCGCCCTTGTTCATGCGCGTCAGCGCGGCGCGCTCCTCGGCCTGCGCCTGATTTTCGGTGGTCAGCACACCGAAGATCACCGGCACTCCGGTCGCGAGGCTGGCATCCATGATTCCGCGTGCGCATTCGCCTGCCACGTATTCGAAATGCGGCGTGTCGCCGCGGATCACGCAGCCGAGGGCGATGACCGCCTGGTATTCACCGCTCGCGGCGAACTTGAGCGCGGCCAGCGGTAGTTCGAAGGCGCCGGGCACGTGCGTCACCAGCAGTGCATCGGCGCTGCCGCCGTGCAACTGGAACGCGCGCGTCGCGCCTTCGACCAGCTGGTCGACGAGCCCGGCGTTGAAACGCGCGGCGATGACGGCGACTCGCACGCCACGGGCATCGAAGTCGGGTTTCTGGTTCTGGGATCCGGTCATGGGCGCGGGAGTCTACTCGGAAATGTAGCCCGTTATCTCCAGGCCAAAGGCGGCGATGCCCTGCAATTGCTTCGGCGTGGACAACACCTGCATGCGCGTGACACCCAGGTCCTTGAGGATCTGCGCGCCGATGCCGTAGGTACGCAGCACCTGCGGCGCCACCTGCCCGCCGGCGGCATGTTCGACGCGTTGCCCCAGCGCGCTGACCGCGTCGGCGAGCTCGCGCGGCGTCGAATGATCTCGCAACACGATGACGATGCCGGTACCCACTTCGGCGATCCGCTTCATGGCATCGCGCAAGGTCCAGGTACGGCCCGAGTCCTTGAGGCCGATGAGATCGGCGAGCGTATCGATGGGATGCACTCTCACCAGCGGCGCGGCGGTCTTGCCGATGTCACCCCGCACCAGGGCCAGGTGCACCTCGCGATGCACGTGATCCTCGTACGCCATCAGGGTGAACGGGCCGAATTCGGTCTCCACCACCTGCTCGGCGATGCGCTCCACCGAGCGCTCCTGGCGCAGCCGATAACGGATCAGGTCGGCGATGGTTCCGATCTTGAGATCGTGTTGCGCGGCGAAGGCCTCGAGCTCCGGGCGCCGGGCCATGCTGCCATCGTCGTTCATGATCTCGACGATCACGGCCGAGGCATCCAGCCCCGCCAGCCGCGCCAGGTCACAACCGGCCTCGGTATGACCGGCCCGCGTGAGCACGCCGCCGGGCTGCGCCATGATGGGAAAGATGTGCCCCGGCTGACGCAGGTCCTCGGGACGCGCGCCGGGCTTCACCGCCGTGATGACCGTGTGCGCGCGATCGTGCGCCGAAATGCCGGTGGTGACCCCTTCGGCCGCTTCGATCGACAGCGTGAAGTTGGTGCGATGTTCACGATGGGTCTCGCTCACCATGAGCGGCAGGCGCAGCTGGCGGCAACGTTCGGCGGTCAGCGTGAGGCAGATGAGGCCGCGGCCGAAACGCGCCATGAAATTGATGTCCTGGGCGCGCACTTTCTGCGCGGCCATGATGAGGTCACCCTCGTTCTCGCGGTCTTCGTCGTCCATGATGACGACCATGCGGCCCAGGGCGATATCGGCGAGGATCTCTTCGATGGAGTTCAGCGGTTTCATGCGGGTAGTGAGCCCAGGCGTTCGACGTAGCGCGCCAGCACGTCGATCTCCAGGTTGAGCTGCGAGCCTGTGGCCAGCGAGCCGAGCGTGGTGACCTCGAGCGTGTGCGGGATGAGGTTGATCGAAAAATTCACGCCATCCACCTCGTTGACCGTGAGACTCACGCCGTCGAGCGTCACCGAACCCTTGCGCGCGATGTAACGCGCCAGGGCCGGCGGCGCGACCAGCAGGACGCGCAGACTACGTGCATCGTGTTCGAGCGCAAGTACCCTGGCGACGCCATCGACGTGGCCGGATACCCAGTGCCCGCCGAGCTCATCCCCGACGCGCAGGCTGGGCTCGAGATTCACGCGCGCCCCGACGCTTTTGCTCCCCAGGGAGGTCACCCGCAGGGTTTCGCCCGAGACATCGGCCGCGAAACTGTCAGCGCCGAGCGCGGTCACGGTCAGACACACACCGTCGACGCAAATGCTGGCACCGAGTCCCAGCCGGCTGCGTTCGATGGCCCTGAAGCCGATGGTCAGGCGCAGGTCGCTGCCGCCCGCGCCGCCGCGGGGCTCGAGCGCGCGAATCGTGCCGATTTCCTGCACCAGTCCCGTGAACATGCTTCTATCGCTCCCGCTTGCGGCGTGCCACCAGGCGCAGCCGCAGGTCCGGACCCACCGCCTGCGACTCGAGTATTTCGAAATCCGGCGCCTTTGCCAGCTTCGTGAGTCGCGCCAGCGCGGCCAGCGGTTTCGCCTGCGGGCCTAACAATTTGGGCGCGATGTACAACAGCCATTCGTCGACCAGGCCCGCCGACAATAACGCACCACTGAGCCGCGGGCCGGCCTCCACCAGCACCTCGTTGATCGCGAGCTCGCCCAGCCTTGCAAACACCTTCTTCAGGTCGAGGTGTCCGCGTACCGCGCGCACTCGCTCGATACGGGCCGCGCCCAGGCGATCTTCCGCTCTGCCGCGGGCGCGCGCCGTCGTCGCCGCCGCGAACAACAGCACCTCACCGGGCGGCGCGAGAATACGCGCGTTGTTGCGCACCTGGCGACGCCGATCGAGCACCACGCGCAGCGGCTGACGTTCGGTCTCGATACGCACGTCGAGACGCGGATTGTCGGCGAGCACCGTGGCTGCACTGGTGAGCACGGCACCACTCAGCGCTCGCCAGTGCTGCACGTCGGCGCGTGCCGCGTCGCTCGTGATCCACTGGCTGTCGCCGTTGGCGAGCGCGGTACGGCCGTCGAGGCTGGCCGCCGACTTGAGCCGCACGAAGGGCCGGCCGTGTCGCATGCGCATCATGAATCCCGCGTTGAGTGCTTCGGCTTCGCGTTCCAGCAGGCCGGACTCGACCAGCACTCCCGCCTCGCGCAACTGCTGTGCACCTTTGCCGTTCACCAGCGGATTGGGATCACCGACCGCATACACCACGCGGCGCACGCCCGCGGCCAGCAGCACACCCACGCACGGCGGCGTCCGCCCGAAGTGGCTGCAGGGCTCGAGCGTCACGTAGGCGGTGGCGCCGCGCGCCCGTTCGCCGGCGGCGCGCACGGCGCTGGGCTCGGCGTGCGCCTCGCCGGGACGCTCGTGCCAACCCTCGCCGACGATTTCATTGTCGCGCGCCAGCACGGCGCCGACGCGCGGATTCGGGTGCGTGGAGTACAGGGCGCGCGCCGCCAGTTCGAGCGCACGCCGCATGGCAGCTTCATCGAACGGGGTGAAGCTCATGGGCGGCGGCCCCGGCGCGGCTTTTCCGGTGTCTCGCCGGGCAGCAGTTCGAGCTGATCCTCGCTCGGTATGCGGCCGCGCCGGTGGCGCAGCCGTTCGATCTCTTCACGAAAGGCCTCCACGTCCTGGAAATGGCGGTACACCGAGGCGTAGCGCACGTAGGCCACTTCGTCGAGCCTGTGCAGTTCATCCATGACGATTTCGCCGATCAGCCGCGAAGTCACTTCGCGCTCGCCGAGACTGCGCAGCTTGCGCGTGATGTGTCCGACGGCTTCTTCGATCGACTCGCGCGGCACCGGGCGCTTCTCCAGCGCCTTCAGCATTCCGCCGCGCAACTTGGCTTCGTCGAACGGCACGCGCCGTTCGTCACTCTTGACCACCAGCGGCATCACCAGTTCCGCCGTTTCGAAGGTGGTGAAGCGTTCGCCGCACTGCAGACATTCGCGCCGCCGGCGGATCTGCGCGCCTTCGGCCGCGAGCCGCGAGTCGTTGACCTTGGTATCCGGGTGCGCGCAGAAGGGACAGTGCATGTGGGCTAACTAGCCCCCGGAGTCGCCCTCAGGGGCCCCGGTCTTCAAGGACCATAGACCGGGTAACGCCGGCACAGGTCGAGCACCGCCGTGCGCGTCTTGTCGACCGTGGCATCGCTGCCGTTGGCGTCGAGCACGTCGGCGATCCAATCCGCGATCTGTTCGAACTCGGCCTGCTTGAAACCGCGCGTGGTGCCGGCCGGAGTGCCGATACGGATGCCGCTGGTCACCATGGGCGGCCGCGGATCGTTCGGCACCGCGTTCTTGTTGACCGTGATGTAGGCCTTGCCGAGCGCGGCGTCCGCTTCCTTGCCGGTGATCGCCTTGTCGGAGAGATCCAGCAGGAAGAGATGATTGTCGGTACCGCCGCACACGATCTTGTAGCCGCGCTTCTGCAGCCGCGCGCACATGGCACGCGCATTGGCGAGAACCTGTTTCTGGTAATCCTTGAACTCGGGCTGCAACGCTTCGAGCAGCGCGACCGCCTTGGCGGCGATCACGTGCATCAGCGGGCCGCCCTGCGTTCCCGGGAACACCAGTGAATTGAGCTTCTTGGTGATGGCCTCGTTGGCGCGCGCCAGGATCATGCCGCCGCGCGGACCGCGCAGCGTCTTGTGCGTGGTGGTCGTGACGACGTCGGCATACGGAATCGGGTTCGGATAGATACCCGCGGCCACCAGGCCGGCGACGTGCGCCATGTCGACGAACAGATAGGCGCCCACGGAATCCGCGATCTCGCGGAAGCGCTTGAAGTCGAGCACGCGCGAGTATGCGGAGAATCCCGCCACCACCATCCTGGGCTTCTCCGCCAGCGCCTGCGCGGCCAGCGCGTCGTAGTCGATCTCGCCGTTATCCGGACGGATACCGTACTGCACGGCGCGGAACAGCTTGCCGGAGAAATTGACCTTGGCGCCGTGCGTGAGATGCCCGCCGTGATCGAGGCTCATGCCGAGGATGGTGTCGCCCGGGTTGATCAATGCGAGGTACGCGGCAGCATTGGCCTGACTACCCGAGTGCGGCTGCACATTGGCGTAGTCGGCACCGAAGAGTTTCCTGGCACGGTCGATGGCGAGTTGCTCGGCGACATCCACGAACTCGCAGCCACCGTAATAACGCTTGCCCGGATAACCTTCCGCGTACTTGTTCGTGAGCACCGACCCCTGCGCCTCGAGCACGCGCGGGCTGACGTAATTTTCCGACGCGATCAGCTCGATGTGCTCTTCCTGGCGCCTGCGCTCGCCGTTGATGGCGGCATCCAGCTCGGGGTCGAAACTTCCCACGGTCATCGCGGTACGGAACATTGCTCGGGCCTCGAAAGGGTCATCACGGGGGCCGCGAATTGTAAAGGGGGCAGCCCCCGTTTCCCAGCAACTATCGATGGCGACAAATCCGTGAAGAGGCTGACCCCTTTTGCCGGGGCGGGTTCGACAGAACCAGCGGGGCTGCCCCCTATTCCCCTATTCCATCAGCCCTTGCACGACCCCCGACCAGGCCTGCGCGAGATTGATGCGGTTGTAGCCGCCTCCGCCGGTTCCCAGCACGCGTCCGTGGCCCAGCTCGTCCGCGAGCCGCGCCAGGTCGCGCGCGGCACGCATGTGCGTATCGGCGCTGTAACGCATGTGGGTGATCGGGTCGCCCTCGACGCTGTCGGCGCCGGCTTGCAGCAGGATGAACTCCGGTTTGTATTGGCGCAGGTGGGCCAGCACACGCGGCCAATGCGTGTCGAACACGCCATCGTCCGCGCCCGGCGGCACGGGAATGTTGAGCTTGGTTCCGGCCGCGGCGCCCCGCCCGGTCTCATCCGCGCGCCCCGTGCCCGGATACAGGAACCGGCCGTCCTCGTGGATGTCCGCGAAAATCAGCTCCGGGTCGCTTTCGAATCCGTAGTAGACGCCGTCGCCGTGGTGTGCGTCGATGTCGACATAGGCAATTCGCTTCAAACCGTGGTTACGCCGAAGCATTTCCACCGTGACGCCGCAGTCGTTGAACACGCAGAAACCCGCGGCGCGCCCGCGCGCCGCGTGGTGCAGCCCCGCGATCGGCACGAAGGCGCGGCGCACACGGCCCGCCATGATTTCCTCCGACGCGAGCAGCGTGGCCCCGACCACGTCCGCGGCCGCCTCGTATACGCCGCGCCAGGCCGGCGTATCGCCCGCATCGAGAAACCCCTCGCCGGTCACCGAGCGATCGGCGACCAGGTCGAGATATTCGGTGGTGTGGAAGGATTCGAGTTCAGCGCGGGTGGCGGCGCGGGTTTCCATCAGGCGCACGCGTTTGTCGAGTCCGCGCGCCGAGAATTCCGCGATGAACGCGGCATGGCGATCGGTGCCGAAAGGATGGCCTTCCGGAAAACCGTAGCGCGCCAGCCTTTCGCCGGCCACCACCAGCACCGATGACGCGGACATGGACAGACCCGTTCTCCCCTTTTCTGCCTGTTTAACCCGTCGTTCTCGAGCGGCGCAAACGTAGCACAGAGAATCGTTCGCGGGATGTAGAATTCGCGCCCGTTCCCCTGCGAAAAACCCTCATTTCCCAGTTCGAAAAGCATACATGGCCCAATACATCTACACGATGAACCGGGTTGGCAAGGTTGTGCCACCCAAGCGCGTCATCCTGCGCGATATCTCCCTGTCGTTCTTTCCCGGCGCCAAGATCGGCGTGCTCGGCCTGAACGGCTCGGGCAAGTCCTCGCTGCTCAAGATCATGGGCGGCATCGACAGCAACTACGAAGGCGAGGCGCGGCCGCAGCCCGGCATCAAGGTCGGTTACCTGCCGCAGGAACCGCAGCTCGACCCTGACAAGAACGTGCGTGAAGTAGTCATGGAAGGACTCGGCGGCGCATTCGCGCAGGTCGCGCGCTTCAACGAGATCAGCGACAAGTTCGCCGATCCGGAACTGGATCCGGACGAGATGAACAAGCTGCTCGAGGAGCAGGCCAAACTACAGGACGCCATCGACGCGGTCGGCGGCTGGGAGCTCGAGCGCAAGCTGGAGATCGCCGCGGACGCATTGCGCCTGCCACCGTGGGACGCTCCTATCAACAAGCTGTCGGGTGGCGAACGCCGCCGCGTGGCGCTGTGCCGCCTGCTGCTGTCGGCGCCGGACATGCTGCTGCTGGACGAGCCCACCAACCACCTCGATGCCGAGTCCATCGCCTGGCTGGAGAAATACCTCGAGGCCTACCCGTCGACCGTGGTCGCGGTGACGCACGATCGCTACTTCCTCGACAACGTGGCCGAATGGATTCTCGAGCTGGATCGCGGCCACGGCATTCCGTGGAAGGGCAACTACTCCACCTGGCTGGAACAGAAGGAAGCGCGGCTCGCCACCGAAGAGAAAACCCAGGAAGGCCTGCGCAAGATGCTGGCCAAGGAACTCGAGTGGGTGCGCCAGAACCCCAAGGCGCGGCAGGCCAAGAGCAAGGCGCGACTGGCGCGTTACGAAGAACTGGCCTCGCGCGAATTCCAGGAGCGCAACGAAACCAACGAGATCTACATTCCGCCCGGCGAGCGCCTGGGCGACCTCGTGATCCAGGCGAAGGGATTGAGCAAGTCCTACGGCGATCGCCTGCTCATCGACAATCTCAACTTCAATCTGCCGGCCGGCGGCATCGTCGGCATCATCGGACCGAACGGCGCCGGCAAGACCACGCTGTTCCGCATGATCGCGGGCATGGAGAAGCCCGACGCGGGCGAGATCCGCATGGGTCCCTCGGTGAAGCTGGCCTATGTCGACCAGTCACGCCAGTCGCTCAACGACAAGAACACCGTCTGGCAGGAGATCTCCGGCGGCCTCGACATGATCAAGGTCGGCAACTACGAGACGCCTTCACGCGGCTATGTAGGACGATTCAACTTCAAGGGGACCGGCCAGCAGCAGAACATCGGCGAGCTGTCGGGCGGTGAACGCAACCGCGTACACCTCGCGAAGGTTCTCAAATCCGGGGGTAACGTCTTGATGCTGGACGAGCCCACCAACGATCTCGACGTCGAGACGCTGCGTGCCCTCGAAGAAGCCCTGCTCGCCTATCCTGGCTGCGCAGTTGTCATATCGCACGATCGCTGGTTCCTGGACCGCATCGCCACCCACATTCTGGCTTTCGAAGGCAACTCGGAAGTCGTATGGTTCGAGGGCAACTTCCAGGACTACATGGAAGACCTGAAGCGGCGCAAGGGCGAAGAGGCCACGCAACCTCATCGGATCAAGTACAAGCCGCTCACGCGATAGAGGGCGACGAAGAAGAAGGGCAAGCTCCAATGAACGTGTTGATCGATTCGACCGGCACGATGTACTTCGGAGACGAGCGTGAGACGGCGCGCAACTGCCCGCGCTGCCACGCCTTCTCGCGCATGAGCCCGACCGCGGTTCCGACCTTCGACGAATTGCTGCTGCAGAAGCCGCGCGCCATCGGCGTGGTGCTGCGCTG
>Ga0068861_100003664_pt1 | contig 10247 bp, 9 predicted proteins | sample KBSSwiS42_FD_66593 | JGI IMG/M metagenome (GOLD analysis project Ga0068861, IMG submission 66593) | Switchgrass rhizosphere microbial communities from Kellogg Biological Station, Michigan, USA - KBS Switchgrass S4-2 | ecosystem: Host-associated > Plants > Roots > Rhizosphere > Soil ...
AGCGCTTTCAACAATGCTGACGTTCTTTTCGTGACCGACATTTATGCTGCCAGCGAACCGCCAATCGATGGCGTAACCGCGGAAGTTCTCACGCAGCGTATCAAGAGCTACGGCCACAAGAATGCGGATTATGTGGGTGCGCTGGAAAACGCGGCCGCGATCATGGCAGAAGCTGTTCGCGAAGGAGATTTAGTGATTACGCTTGGCGCAGGCTCCGTGCATCGGTCTGGAGATCAGCTGCTTGAACTACTGCGGGGCAACACGATTCAGAAGCAAAGTACCTCGACCGTTTAGCCGAGGTTGGCCCCGTCGTTCGGCTGGCAACGCCCGCCTCTTAAAGAAATGGAATTGGTTTGACATGGTTGTAGCTGAGGACAAATCGACTCGGGACGCAGCGATCGAGCAAATCGCGAAAAAGCTAGGCGTGCGAGCGGAACGGGGACGGCGATTCGCGGAACTGACAAGCTTGCGTGTTGGCGGTTCCATTGATTGGGTCGTATCGCCGAATTCTGAAGAACAGGCGGCGGTAGTCGTTGGCGCATTTGAGCAAAACGACATCGCCTGGCGGCCGCTTGGATCCGGCAGCAACGTCCTCGCAGACGATGGCGAACATCATTACGTGATCGTGAGCTTGACAGAATTGAAGAGCGCCCCGGTTTTCGACGGTGAACGAGTTTCCGTGAGTGCGGGCTACTCGCTGCCACGTCTATGCGTTGATTCAGCGCGGAAGGGACTGTCCGGAATTGAAGGACTGAATGGAATTCCCGGAACCGTCGGCGGCGCGCTGTGGATGAACGCCGGTGCTTACGGACAAGAAATTGGAACCGTCGTTGAGACTGTGCGCGTGGCGCGCGGGGGTCGTGTCACCGAGGTTCCCGGCACGGATGTGAAATGGAACTATCGCCACACGTCATTTCGCGAAGGCGAATTGTTGTTAGGCGCGACGCTGCGCTTGCAGCACGACGACCCTCAGAAGATCCGCGAGCGCATGGAGAAGGCTAAGGGCCAGCGGATGGAGACGCAGCCGCACGGCGCTCGCTCCGCAGGATGTTTCTTCAAGAATGCGCCCTCGAGTCCGGTTGGCACCGGCAAGATGATCGATGAACTGGGGATGAAAGGAACGCGCCGGGGCGGTGCAGTCGTTTCAGAGAAACATGCGAACTTCATTGTTACTGAGGGCGAAGAAGCGAAGGCCGCCGACGCACTGGCGCTTGCGGAAGAAATTCGCGAACGCGTAAAGCGCGAACACGGAATCGATTTGGAATACGAAGTTGAGTTGTGGAGTTCGAAGTAGCGCAACTTGTTAAGTTGCGCTGGATTGAAAGCAATCGCAAGTTAACAACTTGCGCTACACACCCATGAAAGAACAAGTCATCTCTTCACGTTCGACGCGCCGCGGCCGTTCAGCTAAAGCGGCTGGACAACGGCCCGCGCGTCGTGACGGTAAAGAATCATCACGATTTTCTGCGCGCGCTTTGCTTGCTTATGTGCCGACGGCGATGAAAGTGGTGTTCGGGCTTCTCGCCGTGATCGCCCTGGCCATCGGTTATCGCGCGGCGTCTTCCGCATCGCTGTTTCAGGTGCGCTCGGTCGAGGTTGTCGGAACGTCACGCACGTCGGCTGAAGAGATTGAAGGGCTCGTACGTCGCGAGGTTTCGCGGACTGGTGTTTGGCGCGCCGATTTGTCGGCGTTAAGTGCGGAGATCGGGCGACTGCCGGGCGTTCGCCGTGCGGTCATCACGCGCGTGTTGCCGGATACCTTGCGCGTTCGCATTACCGAACGTGTGCCGCTCTCGGTGATACGCAATTCAGCCGGTCATTTTGTTTGGGTTGACGAAGAAGGCGTGACGTTGAGCCAGATGAAAACAACTGATCAAATGCCACCGTTCTTCATCATCGGTTGGAACGAAGACGGCACGAACGAAGCGCGCGAAGCAAACGCGGAACGCGTCAAGAAGTATCAGGAAGCGTTGCGTGAGTGGCAAGCGGTTGGACTGGCGGATCGAGTCAGCGAAATCAACCTCTTTGATGTTCATGATGTGCGTGCGCAACTCGCCGGCAATGATTCACAAATTGAGGTGCGCGTGGGTGCACAGGATTTAGGAGCTCGCTTAAAGTCGGCGCTCGAAGTTCTCGATCGTTACGAACAGGCAGGGCACGCGAGTCAGATAACGTATGTCGACTTCACCGGCAATAACGTCGTTTTAGGATACAGCTCCGGCGGTAGCATGACGGCTGAGGAAAACAAAGCTGACGCTGCCTCGGATCGAACAACGGCCGTAGGTGATTCTGACAAGCCGACGGTAGCCAGAGCCAAAACGGATACGAAGAAACCAACCGTGGACAATAAGCGCAAGCCGAATGCGCGCGACCAGAAGACCGCGCACGGGAATCAATCACGCGCGCGCTAGCGCAGGGAAATGGCAAAGCGATCGACACACACAATCGGACTCGATATTGGCACCAGCCGGGTGACGTGTATCGTGGCCGCACCCAGCGAAGATGGCTTGTTATCGGTGATCGGCACCGGCGAATCCGATGCGAAAGGTCTGCGCAAGGGCGTCATCGTAAATCCCGAAGCGGCGGTTGAATCAATTCGCCGCGCCGTCGAAGAAGCTGAGCGAATGAGCGGGATACAGGCGCAGGACGTGACCATTAACCTCGCCGGCTCGCACATCATGGGGTTCAATGGTCAGGCCATTGTCGCCGTCGCCAGCCGCGAGCACGAAATCACGGGCGACGACGTGCGCCGGGCGATTGACTCAGCCTGCGCTATTCAACTCCCGGCGGGGCGCGAGATTGTCGACCGGCTGCCACAGGAATTCATCGTCGACGATCAGGACGGGATCAACGATCCGATTGGCATGACCGGCGCGCGCCTCGCAGTGAAGGTCCATATCGTGACCAGTCCAGTAACCGCGCGGCAAAACGCCATTAATGCCGTCAATCGGGCCGGTCTTATTGTTGCCGACATGGTGCTGGAGCAACTCGCGGCAGCGGAAGCGAGTTTGACCGAAGACGACAAAGAATACGGCGCCGCGCTTGTCGATATAGGAGCTGAAACAACCGGCTTATGTGTCTATCAGCGCGGCGCAGTGCAGCATACCGCGGTGTTTCCGCTTGGTGGTTCGCACTTCACCAACGACATTGCTTTCGGCCTGCGCACGCCCATCCCGGAAGCGGAGAAAATCAAGCGAACCTTCGGTTGCGCCTCGAGTGCGTCGCTCAGCGATGCGATGCGCAGCGAAATGGTGGATGTTCCGTCAGTCGGGGGACGCGCGCCACGCCAACTATCACGGCAGATATTGTGCGACATCCTGCAACCGCGCGCTGAAGAGGTGTTAATGCATGTCGCAGATGAATTAAAAGATTCGAACTGGACGCGCCAGTTGTCGAGCGGCGTCGTGTTGACCGGTGGTGGCGCATTGCTCGATGGAATGGTTGAAGTGGCGGAACAGGTTTTTGACGCGCCCGTTCGCATTGGCTATCCGGAGCGAGATCGTTTCGGCGGCTTGGTTGAAGACATTCACAGTCCTGCGTGGACAGCGGCCGCCGGTCTTGCGCTCGTTTCGCAACGCGCACACGTGGTCCCGCAACGAACGATGGCGGCGAAGCGTGGCGGTTCGGGGCGGCTCACGCATTTCGTTTCCAAGTTCCGCGATCGATTTAGTAGTAGTATTTTCTGACTAAGTATTGTATGCTGCGACCCCGTTAACACAAGATATTGTCCGCAATATTTTGAGGCCTGTGCCGCAGCCAACCCAAAATAGACGAAAGAGGCAGTGGAAGCCTTCCCGATTTGGAAGAGAGGAAGTAAGCATGACACCTGAGTCAAATCAAACTCACAATTCGACTTCGCCGTCCGGCCGAAGCATTAACATCTTCATCGACGACGAGCCTCCCATCACCGGGGCCCGAATCAAAGTGATCGGCGTGGGCGGCGGTGGCGGCAATGCCGTCAATCGAATGATTGATGCCGGCATCGAAGGGATCGAATTCGTGGTTGCGAATACTGATTTGCAGGCGCTGAAACGTTCGCACGCGTCCGTGAAGATTCAGTTGGGTGGCCGTCTAACGAAAGGTCTCGGCGCGGGAGCGGATCCCGAAGTTGGACGCCAGGCAGCACTTGAAGACACAGACAAAATTATCGAAGTGTTGGAAGGGTCCGACATGGTCTTCGTGACGACGGGTCTCGGCGGCGGGACGGGCACTGGCGGAGCTCCGATTGTTGCCTCTTTGGCGACGGAGCTGGGGGCGCTAACCGTCGCTGTCGTCACGAAACCTTTTTTGTTTGAGGGCCGGCGGCGCTTCGAACAGGCCGAACAAGGCTTGCGCGAGTTGCACGAGTCAGTGGACACCGTCATCACGATTCCGAACGAAAGGCTGTTTGCGGCAGTCTCGCAAACTGCATCGATCGGCGAGGCGTTCAAGGCGGCGGACGACGTGCTGAGGCAAGCGGTGCAGGGCATCAGCGATTTGATTACCGTGCCGGGCTTCATCAATCTGGACTTCGCCGACGTGCGCACGATCATGCACGGCATGGGCATGGCGCTGATGGGCACCGGTTACGCGCGCGGCGAAAACCGCGCGATCGAAGCGACCCAGGAGGCGATCTCATCGCCGCTTCTTGAAGAAGCATCGATTAAAGGCGCGAAGGGCGTGCTCATTAACATCACGGGCGGTCCGGATCTCACGTTGTACGAAGTGAACGAAGCGGCAACGATCGTGCGGCAGGAAGCCGACGATGATGCGAATATTATTTTCGGTCACGTGGTGGATGAAACGATGGCCGATGCAATGAAGATTACGGTGATTGCGACGGGCTTCAGTCGACAGCCGATGACAGCGGCAATTGGAGCCGGCGCGACCATGCCGGTGACCACGGCGCCTCGACATGAACCGCCAACCCCCGACTTTGGCCTGGGTTCAAGACGCTCCGAGGATTTGGACGTTCCGACATTCATTCGGAAGAAAGCAGATTAGGTAGAGCCAACCCTCGCTCGCCAAAAAAGCATCCGCACTATCAGTGAATTTTGCGTTTTCCCCGGCGGTCGTGTAGCATGACGCGCAATCCCTAACGAAATTCCGTACGGGTCAATGCGCACTCTCCCTGGAAGGCCGCAGCCTGCGACTGTGGGCTTCGGACACGCCACGCTTCTGGCGGGAACGCATTTTTATTCGGGCGCGTACGCGCTCAACGTAATCATTTGGAGGCGTATTGTGAATCGCAAACTTATTCGAACAACTTTGGCTGACGTCAAAGCGCGGCGGGATGTAATTCCGCAACAGCACCGGAATCCTGAGCAAGGCGGAGGACGGCCGGGCGGAATGCCGCAAAACCGGCCAGGACAGCAACAGCCGATGCAGATGCGCAAGCGACAGCCACCGCCAACTGAAACTCACGCAGAAATCTATTACTACAAGAAACAGATTGATGCGCACACACCGATGGTGCTCGTGCTGCAGGACGGCGAGGAAATCGAAGGCACGATCGAGTGGTACGATCGCGGCGCGCTGAAGATCAATCGAAGGTCCGCTCCGAATTTGCTGGTGCTGAAACGCAACATCAAATACATGTACAAAGCGGAAGAGCGTGTCGGCAAAGTCGATTCGGATGACCGCGCAGAAACGCACGCCGATCACGAAACTTCCGAGCCGGCTTTCGAAAACTAGCTTCTCAGCAATTATTCCTGGCGATGGGAAATTCGCGCGCTGAATCACACTACGCCTCATCAGCCAAGTCGAAGCCTCGCATTGGGATCACTATGGGGGATCCCGCAGGCATCGGGCCCGAGGTTGTCCTCAAGGCCGTAGCCGAAGAAGAAGTTCGCAATCTTTGCACTCCGATCATCATTGGAAATGCTGAAGTCCTCGCGCACAACGCGAGGACTTTGGATTTGCAGTGCGGGTATCAGATTGTCAGACACGGCGAGACGTTACCGTCGAACATCGACGATCCCATCATCTTTCACCTCGACAATCTGAACGGCTTTGTCGAACCCGGCATTGAATCAGGCGCGGCAGGAAAAGCGGCCGCCAGCTACATCGAAGCGGCCGTGAATCTCTGCGGATCCGGCGAGATTGATGCGATCGCAACTGCGCCTATCAACAAGCGCGCGCTGTTCCTGGGCGGGTACAGTTTTCCTGGTCATACCGAGTTCCTGGCCGCTTTGACCGCCACCGAAGAGTATGCGATGGGTTTTGTCGCGGCGAATTTGCGTCTGGTGTTGTTGTCGACGCACGTGCCGTTAGCGGAAGCGATTCGCATGGTGACCAAGGACAGAATCGAAAAGACGATTCGCCTGGCGGATCGCGAACTGCATCGCTGGGGCATCGAACGGCCGCGTATCGCGGTCGCGGCCCTGAATCCGCACGGAGCGGAAGGTGGGTTGTTTGGGATTGAGGAAGTGGCTGAGATGACTCCGGCGATCGAAGCGTGTCGAGTGGCAGACGGCATCAACGTTCGTGGCCCGTTCTCAGCCGACACTGTCTTCCTGCGAGCATCGCGCGGAGAGTTCGACGCCGTCATCGCGTGTTATCATGACCAGGCGATGATACCGGTGAAGTGCCTTTCATTCGGGGAAGCAGTAAATGTGACGCTCGGGTTGCCATTCATTCGCACTTCAGTTGATCACGGAACCGCATTCGATATTGCCGGCAAGGGAATAGCCGAGCACTCGAGCATGGTGGCGGCCATCAAACTGGCCGCCGAACTATCACTGAAATCCGGAGAATCGAGCAGGGCAGTCGAAGCGGCCTAGCGCCGTTACGTGCAGAGGAAAGCTGCTTCCGAATCATAATGAACACAGCCGAGAAAGAACCAAAGGGACGCATCCTGGTCGCGGATGACGATCCAGCTATCCTGCGGCTGATACGTACGATTCTTGAAAAAGAAGGCTTCGCAGTCGTCACCGCCCGCGACGGCCGTGAAGCCTACAAGACGCTTCAATCGGACTCAGACTTCACTGCTGCTGTCTTGGATGTGGTGATGCCGCACATTACCGGGCCGGAGCTCGTGCGACACATGCGCACGGAAAAAAGATTCATGAAGATTCCGGTGATGATGATGACCGCCGAACAGGATCCGAAGCTTTCTTCGGACAGTTTCGCGGCGGGTGCAGTCGTGTTTCTCCCGAAGCCGTTTACGACGACGCAACTCCACACGATGCTCCGCATGCTCGTGAGCAAGGCGGCGAAGCAGTAGGCGGCAGGCAGTGAGCAGTCGGCGGTAGATTCTCTGTTTCGGGGCGGGCGTTGCCCGCCTTTGCAGCAAGGGAGGCATTCATGTTTAGCAAGCGCAATCTCGTCGTTGTCGTAATGGTCGCAATAGCTGCAGGCGTTTTGCTAATGACGAGCCAGTCACAGGCGGCCGGCGACCTTTCGCCAAAGGAAGCCCGCAAGTTGATAGCGCGAATGGCGGGCATTAACCTCCCCTCGGACGCAGTGCGAGTCAAGAGTGTTTCTTCGCTCGGAAGTTCCGCGGTGGTGGTCGCACAGGTTGAAACCGCGTTTCGTTTTGTTAACGAGAACGATAAGTGGCGCGTGGCCGAGATTCGCACCGGCGACCGCAGCTGGGAGGATGTAAACTCACTGGTGCGCGCTTTGAATGCGGAAAAAACCTCGCGCGTGCGCGCGGAATTAGAAACCATCGCAACGGCCCTCGAGGCCTTCAAACACGAGCGCGGCGGCTATGTTGAATCAAAGAGCGAAGCTCAGCTGATCGATTTCCTCAGTCCCCGCTACCTCGCGCGCGTAATTCGCGTTGATGCCTGGCAGCAGCCCTATGGTTACGAAGGGACGCGAAATTCCTACGTTTTGCGCTCAGCTGGTCCCGACCGACAGCCGAATACGCCGGATGACATCACCAGAAGTAGCCTTGGCCATTAGTCAAACCTCCCATTATTGGGCGCTTATTTGCGCCTTGGTCGAACAAAACGCTTGACGCAGTTTTCGCGCGAGTGCTAGGTTCAAATCAGCGGTCTTGCCCGCCGCCCAATTGAGTTGCCCGATCGGAGTGCCTCTCGTGTTTCCTGGACGAATCCTACTGCTTGCCGACGATTCCGTAGCCATTCAAAAAGTCATCGACCTCACGTTCACGGACGAAGGCATGCAGGTCATCACCACCGGTGATGGCACGGCCGCTCTGGAAAAACTAAATCACTCCAAGCCCGACGTGGTCCTCGCCGATGTTTTCATGCCTGGGGTCGATGGTTACGAACTGTGCAAATTCATTAAGCAGAGCGAGCGATTTCGCGGCGTGCCGGTGATGCTTCTCGTCGGCTCGTTCGAACCGTTCGATGAAGCCCAAGCTAAACGTGCAGGAGCTGATGACGTTGTGACAAAGCCATTCCAATCAATTCGTGACTTGGTGAGCCGCGTTGGCTTGCTGGTTAACCGTACGCACGCGCCCGACCAAGCCGCAGCCGCGGATGAGAAATCTACGTTTGCTGTCGAGGCTTCAGAGGATCATCAGACAGCATTTGCGAAGGACGAGGAACTGGCGAAGGTGAGCGAATCAGAAGCAGTCGATCAAACGCCGAGAGTTTTTGTCGAAGCAGCCGTGATGGAAACGTCCGACATGGCGGCCGAGCCGGAACACACATGCCCGTCGGACATCGAACTTCAGACTGCGGATACTCAACAACTCGAACCGGTGACCATGACTGACGAGGAAAGTTCTGACACTGTCGAAGTGGAGATTGTGCCGGAAGCGCAGAGCGCGGAGGCGGTCGAAAGCGGTGACGTGGTCACAGTCGGTGAATTTCAACCGCAACAACTCGTGAGCGAGGAAATCCACGCCGCGCCCGCTTTTGATGATGAAGGCGTTTTGGATTTGGGAGACGTTGATAGCTTTGCCGGTTCCGAGGTCGCGGACGATTTCGAACTCGACGTTGACGTTGCGCCAATTCAGTTTTCGAGCGGCTCGACCGGCAATATTTCTTCGACGTCGCCGGTCGCGCATAGTGAAGGTGCTGAAGCAATTGGGGTTCATACAGTTTCCGTAACGGAACCAACGATCACTGAAACTCACGAATCAGTTGAAACTGATCGAATAGACGAATCGAGCAACGCCGATCTCTCCCCGGCAGCCATCGAAGCAATTTCTCGCCGCGTCGTCGAACAACTTTCAGACAAGGTTGTGCGCGAAATCGCCTGGCAAGTTGTGCCCGAATTGTCGGAGTTGCTGATTAAGAAACGTCTGGAAGATCAAAGGTAAACATGGCTCAACTTAACGTTTAGAGGCGGGCTTTGCCCGCCTTTTTGCTTTTGCGCGTTCGGAAAGCTGCGGTTGCTGATTTACAATCGGACGGCACGATTTAAAGAAGGATGGCGGGCAGTGACCCGCGCCAAACGATTCTTCGCATGGTTGACATCCCCAAAACCTACGACCCGAAAGAAGCCGAGCGCCATCATTACGCGCGTTGGGAAGAGCGTGGCTATTTCGCGCCGGAAATCAACAAGGACCCGGATGCACCGGTCTTCTGTATTGTAATTCCGCCGCCGAACGTGACTGGTTCCCTCCACATGGGGCACGCGCTTCAGCATACGATGATGGACATCATGACGCGTCACAAGCGCATGCTGGGCTTTCGCACGTTGTGGCTGCCGGGAATGGATCACGCGGGAATTTCGACGCAGTTGATGGTGACGCGTGAACTGAAGAAAGAGGGATTAACGCGGCACGATCTCGGGCGCGAAAAGTTTGTCGAGCGCGTTTGGAAATGGAAGGAACAGTACGGCGGGCAGATTCTGAATCAACTGAGAAGAGAAGGCGCTTCGGTCGATTGGTCGCGCTTCAAGTTCACGATGGATGAAGACCTGTCGCGCGCGGTACGCGAAGAGTTCGTCCGGCTGTACGAAGAAGGCCTGATCTATCGCGGGAATCGAATCGTCAATTGGTGTCCAAATGATCAGACGGTGCTTTCCGATCTCGAAGTCCAGCGCGAGCCGCACCAGGGCAAGTTGTACTACTTGCGCTATCCGTTCAAGAACCGTGACGGCGCAATTGTTGTTGCCACGACGCGGCCCGAAACGATGCTCGGCGACACCGCGGTCGCGGTAAATCCGAAGGACGAACGCTATGCTTCATTTGTCGGTGAAACGTTGGTTCTGCCGATTGTGAATCGCGACATCCCCGTAATCGCAGATGAGTCTGTTGAATCAGAGTTTGGGACAGGGGCCGTCAAAATAACGCCTGCCCACGATCCAAGCGACTACGAAATGGGAATTCGACACAACCTCGAACA
>Ga0068861_100003667_pt1 | contig 10243 bp, 7 predicted proteins | sample KBSSwiS42_FD_66593 | JGI IMG/M metagenome (GOLD analysis project Ga0068861, IMG submission 66593) | Switchgrass rhizosphere microbial communities from Kellogg Biological Station, Michigan, USA - KBS Switchgrass S4-2 | ecosystem: Host-associated > Plants > Roots > Rhizosphere > Soil ...
AACGACGTGTCGCAAAGGCGCTCCTGGGCCAGAGCTGGGACCGTGAAGATTAGAAGTATTAAGACCAGAAGAAAAGACTTCTGTGCGAAACCGGGCTTGACCACGATTTGTTACCTCGAAACGAACTGACTTCTGCAATGGTCCTGTTACGCGGCTAACTGAACGGCACTTGGGGAGGCGAGAAGTGTGCCACTTCAGTGTTGCTCCGCACTTTTTCTTTGTGGCCGAATCTACACCTACAAGTGGCTTGGCGCAACCAAATCAGCGCGCGCCTGCCGTCTCGTATCCAGACAGACCGTCTGGGAGTTGTCTTCTATTTATCTACGCGTAATGCCGGCGCCTCCAGGTCCAATAACTCGTAAAGCTCCTTCACTGCCAACGACGTCGCGTTACCGGCGCTGTGAAACAACTCTGCTGCGATCGCTCTCCGTGCCGTTGACTTCTGATTTGGCTCTGCCAAAACCTGTTCGACTGCTCCAACCGCCTCGCCCGACGTTCTCACTGTGTGCGACGCTTCTGCCAGTAATTCGACGTATTCCGGATTGACGTTCGCTTCTTTAAGCAATTCTGGTACTTCAATTCGAACTACCGGCCTGTCGAGCAGTAAATATTCAAAACCGACCGAACTATGATCTGTAATCATTACGTCGGCGGCTGCTAAATACGGACATGAATCACTTCCCATCGCCAGATGGCCGCCGCTCGCTCGTAACAAGGGCTCAAGTCGCGAAACCCAATCCACACCGCCCGAATTAGCATGCTGCGGATCGTGCGAACGGTCATGCAGCTTTACGATCACGGCGTGACCGGCTGAGACGAGTCGTTCGACTAGTTCGTTGCCCATCTTTACGAGAGACGAATGTGCCGACCACGTCGGTGCATATAGAACCGTTTTACGCGCCGGGTCTATTCCCAGACGTTCCAGCACCGCATCGCGCGAGAGGGAACCGTCTACGAGACAATCCACTTTGGGCATGCCCACCAGTCGCGCGGCAGTGCTATCGCTGTCGATCGCACCCGAACGCACAAAATTCCGGAGCCTTCTTCGGTTGATAAAGAACAAGCGATCCCAGGCGCGAACTGATTGCTCAGGCGTGTCGTAGACGTTGGTGTACTTGCCTGCGACACCGTGAAACATCTGCACGCGCCGTGTTCCTCGCGGCAACGACATCCAGATAAAGTCGGCCGCAAGAAACACGTCAAACTTCATGAACCTCGCATCACTCGAACTGATGACGCGCAAACCGTCGTCTGCTTCACTGTAAACATCCGCTTCACGTGACGCGCCAGGACTCGTCGTGAAATAGAACTGCACCCGGGCGTCCTGCGCCATGCGTTTGTAAACCGGCGCCATCACAACGTAGTTCATGGGCGCACGCACGTACGCGAGTACACGCCGCACATCCGGTTCACGCAACCGGTGCAACTTCGTATCGCAGTTCTGCACGAACCGTGTCAGACGGCTCAGGCTCATTTCAAAGTACTCGTTCTATCGCAGAACAGCGTCGCGCATATCGCCAAAGCGATCGCCGCTCGTGGTCATTTCGGGAAGAATCTTTTCGAGCGCGCGGGCGTAGTCTTCCGGAAAATCGATCTCGATCCACGGATAACCACGTGTGCTGATCGCATGCAGCGGTTGCGTCGCCGCAAACTCGCGAAACGCGCGCGGCGCCCACGCCTTCAGGTTGCCCGCCGAAATTAAGGCGTCCATCTGCTCTGTCAGAAGCCCCGCACCTGAAGGTCCAAACTTCACGATCCCGACGTTTTCTCCATCGGCTTCGGATGGATTCATCTGTTTCGAGATATCCACGACAGCACCGTCGCGCACCTTCACCTTCATCTCTTCGTCGCCGAGTGGGACCAGCGATTCGTACGACACGAGCAACGCGTTTTCATGTTCAGAACCGATCAGGTCAACCAGCAACTGCGTGTGAAACAGCACATCGGCGTTCAGAACGACAAATCCTTCGGCCAACAAATCTCGTGTTAACCAGAGCGAATACAAGCTATTTGTCTGTTCGTGCCGTTCGTTTTCTACATAACGAACATCCGGACCACATCGCGCCTGGACGTGTTCTTTACCGAAGCCGACGACAGCGGTGATGTCGTTCACACCGACCATCCTCAGCGCTTGAATCTGTCTCTCGATCAACGACACGCCGCCGACTTCCAAAAGACACTTCGGATAGTCGCCACGAATCTGGTCGAGTCGTTTTCCTTTTCCTGCGGCCAGGATGATTGCTCTCATGCAGTTGTTCGCCTATGCGGTCCAGTGTGGCGGCTCTTCCAGCGCTGTTTGAAAATTCCGGCGTAGAACCAGAGCCGCAACTCGTGTTCAAAAGATGCTACCGGTTCTCTCCGGATTGATTCTCGCAGCATCTTCGAGAATGAACGTTGAAAACTTCGATACAAATAACGTGGCACGCCTGCTATGTGTGGCACTTTTGTAAAATCAAGCTCCGAATGATCGGGAGCCTCCATGTCCACGCCGAGCTTTTCATAAAGAATAGCGCGACTGATCCCGTGCCAGTAGAGCCAGCGACGAAAGTAACTCTTTGTTAACCGATCTGCCGGCACTACATGATGGACGACCATTTCAGGAATGTAGAAACCACGAACACCCGCTTCGCGCGCGCGCAAGTGCCATTCGCGGTTCGCCTGGTTGCGAAGCGTACCTGCCTTCCTGCCTAGTCGATTGTCAAACAACCCTGCGCGATCAAATGCATCGCGGCGCGTGACTTCATTCACCCCAAGCGGCCACGGCACTCCATTACAGCCAAACTCCACCGGCTCGGATCCCAGATCGAGCAATGCGATCACAGCCCAGTGCATTCCCGGTCGATCCGGAAGCCAGTGTGGACGCGGGCCGCCCCAAACAGGCAAAACTCTTCCACCGACAAAATCGCAATTGAAACGTTCCAGACCTTCAGCAGCACGGTCCAGCCAATCGGGTTCGGCGAAAGCGTCATCGTCGGTCGTTGCGATAATCTCACCGCGAGACGCCTGAATCGCCTGGTTCAGTGCGACGAACTTTCCCTGCTCGCCCTCGAACAAATAGCGAAGCTCAACGGGGAAATTCCTGGCAGCCTCTTCAACCACAGCGCGCGTATGGTCGGTCGAATTATTGTCAACGACGATCAGCTCCCAACTTTCTTTGGTGCTGAGCTGAGCCTGGCTCGCCAGTGTCTCACGAAGGCTGTCTGCGCGGTTATGCGTGGCGATGATGACCGAGAACTTCATGACACACGTGTTCTTCTATAAACCCGGAACTCTCCCGCAATTCCACAAAAACCGAGGTCATTAGTACTATCAAAGTCGCTAGGGGGCAACAAGGGGAGGCCGGCAAGAACGCGAACAACTGGTTGTGTTTAAGATGATATATTGCTGGCGTTAGGCGAAGAAGATCTGCGGCGCAAAGAAGATGAATCTTGAAAAACTCAAGCGAACCAGCCTTCACGAGTTGCGAGTGCGCGCGGAACAGAAAGTCGCCGCTTTTAGCGAAAGACGCGGTTGGTCTGACCTGGTAAAACTGCCCGCCGACGACACATTTGTCTCGTTATTCAATCCTCAAGACGCCAAGGCGGCCGGCGATTTATTAAAACACCTCCGCTCCAGGTCGAACGTCGCATTTTTTGCCGGCTTCGATTCTGCTGAAAGAACCACGCTTCAGTTCAAGTCTCGAATGCCTGACGCTGCCGTTCGGCTGATTAAAAAGGCCGATCGAATCTGCGACGGCGAGTTTGCCCTGTTGGGATTCACTAAGCTCAACTTTGGCAATCCCATCGACTGGCACTTCGAACCGACAACCGGAAAACGTATCCCGCTGCGACACTGGAGCAAGCTCGACTACCTCGACGCAGACATCGCCGGTGACAAAAAGATCATTTGGGAGCTAAACCGGCACCAGTACTTCGCGACGCTCGGACAGGCGTACTGGTTAACGAATGATGAAAAATATGCGCGTGCGTTTGCGAATCATCTCGAGCAATGGATGGATGCAAACCCGCCGAAGTTGGGAATCAACTGGGCCAGCAGTCTCGAGGTTGCTTTCCGTTCAATGTCCTGGCTTTGGGCGCTCTACTTCTTCAAGTCGTCGCCGTCGTTGTCCGCTGAGACTGTCAAACATGCATGGAAGTTTCTGTATCTGAGCGCGCGTCATCTCGAGTCGTACTTATCGACTTACTTCAGTCCAAATACACACCTGACAGGCGAAGCTCTGGGATTGTTTTACTTGGGAACTCTGCTGCCCGAATTCAAGGAGGCGAAGCGCTGGCAGCAACTCGGCAGCAGCATCCTGATCGAACAGCTTCCCGTGCACGTGCAGCGCGACGGCGTCTACTTCGAACAGTCAACTTACTATCATCGCTACACCACGGATTTCTATCTTCACTTTTTGCTTCTCGCGCGCACTCAAGGCTTCACACTTCCGCCGCAGGTGGAAGAGTCGCTCGTGTTGTTACTCGATCATTTGATGTACATCACTCGTCCCGACGGCAGCACGCCATTTGTTGGAGACGATGATGGCGGGCGTTTGTTGATGCTCGACGATCGTGCCGCAAATGATTTTCGCGGGACGTTGGCGGCTGGATCCGTAGTGCTTAATCGCAGCGACTACAAGTTCGTTGCCGGCGACGCCGTTGAGCAATTGCTGTGGTTAACGGGAACCGATGGGCTTAACCGCTTTGATTCAATTGAGCCTGTGCCGCCGCCGATAACGTCGGCCGGTTTCGTTTCCGGCGGCTACTTCGTGATGCGAGATGGCTGGACGCGCGATTCGAACTATTTGCTTTTTGATTGTGGACCACACGGATCGCTCAACTGCGGTCATGCTCACGCGGATGCGTTGTCGTTTGACCTGGCGGCGAATGGCCGCGCGATGCTGGTTGATCCCGGCACGTACACTTACACGGGTTCGAAGGAGCTCAGAGATTGGTTTCGTAGTTCGCAGGCGCACAATACCGTAGTTCTGGATGGTGAATCGTCTTCTCTTCCCAACGGAGCATTCTCGTGGAAAACAAGAGCTGAGTGTTACCTCCAGGATTGGATTACTGAGGACCGTTTTGACTACGTCTGCGGCGCACACTTCGGCTTCACACGGCTGTTGCCACCCGCAGTTGTAAGACGCCAGATCCTTTTCTTAAAAGGCGATTACTGGATCGTTCGCGACACAATGACGGCCTCGGGTGAGCACGAAGCAGAAGTTCATTTCCACTTCGAGTCCTCTGCCCGTCCTGTTCTCCTCTCTGGCCCGTTTGACGGGTCAGTTCGCGACGCCGCTTCGGGTTTCAAAATACAGTGTTTCAGTGACGGTCGCTGGGTCCAGGAAGATGCCTGGGTTTCGCACTCTTATGGTCACAAGGAGCCGGCAAAGGCGTTTAAGTTTGCGCGCGCTTTTCCGAAGGGGGAGAGTATCTATAGCTTCCTGTTGCCCCCGAAAGCGGGGGTCGAATGGAATGTGACGCGACTTCCTGCTGAAGACGGTGACGTGTTTGAAGTCTCTGGGGGAAACACTCGTGATCTTGTTATGATTCGCTTAGCCGGTGAATGGGTCTGGAAACGGTTCGTAGACGGGGAACTACAGGAGATCGTTTCCCCGAGATTAAAAACAGATGTGCGGCATTAACGGAATAGCATTTTCGAGCCGATCAGGACGCATGGTCTCGCGCGAGGTCCTCGAAACGATGCGCGACGTCATCAGGCATCGCGGTCCGGATGATGAGGGAATCTTCATTTCGCGAAACGTCGGTTTGGGCCACCGGCGTTTGAGCATTGTTGACGTTGCAGCCGGTCATCAACCGATGACCAATGAAGACGGCTCTCTACGCATTACCTACAACGGCGAGATCTACAACCACGCCGACTACCGCGAGTCTCTCGAAGCACGCGGCCACGTTTACCAGACACGTTGCGATACTGAAACCATCCTTCATCTCTACGAAGAATACGGCTCAGCTTGCGTTGATTATCTGCGCGGCATGTTTGCTTTCGCGATTTGGGACGAACGTAAACAGGAACTATTCATCGCGCGCGATCGTCTGGGAGTGAAACCGCTGTACTACGTTCACACCGAGGACGGTTCACTCTACTTTGCTTCCGAGATAAAAAGCCTTCTTGCGGCGCGAGCTGTTAGTCCGGAGATCAACTATTCAGTCCTGCCTGATTACCTGGCAAACCACTCACCTTCCGGCGAAGAAACACTTTTCCGCGGCGTCAAACGACTGTTGCCGGGACACGTGTTGACGTGGCGCGACGGCGAAGTGTCCATACGCCGTTACTGGGACGTCGAATTCGCGAAGGATGTAGAGACAAAAGACGACCAGACCTACATTCGGCAGTGGTCCGATCTTTTTCACGAGTCAGTACGCTTGCGATTGATGGCCGACGTTCCACTGGGAATGTTTTTGTCGGGAGGCATTGATTCCTCGGCTATCGCCGCCGCGATGAGCGGCATGGTCAACGAGCCGATAAAGACGTTCTCGGTTGCTTTTGCGGAACGCGAAGCGAACGAGCTGGAATACGCGAGGCTCATCGCGGAAGCATACAAGACTGATCATCACGAGATTCTGGTCAGCCCCGAACAGTTTTTTGATGCGTTACCGCGTTTGGTGTGGCATGAAGACGAGCCGTTGGCGCATCCGTCGAGCGTCGCCTTGTATTTCGTTTCGCAGTTGGCCTCGCAACACGTAAAAGTTGTGCTCACGGGCGAGGGAAGCGACGAGTTACTCGCGGGGTATGGACGCTATCGTCGCACGATGTTGAATCTGTCGCTTGGCCGCAAGTACAACAAACTCACGCCTTCGCTTGCACGAGACACGATTCGCAAGCAGATCGAACAAATGGAACCGAGCGGTCGCGTGCGGCAAAAGCTGATGCGAACGTTCCTCGTCCTCCCGACCAGTCTCGAGAGTATCTACTTCGACAACTTTGCTGTGTTTTCTGCACCGATGCAGCAGCACATGTTCACGCGCGAGACGAATGAGCGAATTCGGAGCATCGATCCGTACGCGGAACTTCGCAGGCTTGTGGCGAAGACCAGCGACCTGTCGTTGCTTGATGGCTTGCTGTACGCCGATATGAAGACCTACCTGCACGAGCTTCTGATGAAACAGGATCAGATGAGCATGGCTACTTCAGTGGAAAGCCGCGTGCCGTTTCTCGATCACAAGCTTGTAGAATTTACTGCAAAGATGCCTGACAGGATGAAGTTGCGCGGTGGAACAACGAAATACGTTTTGCGCGCAAGCATGAAAGGCGTTTTGCCGGAGAAAATTCTTTCACGCAGCAAGATGGGATTTCCGGTTCCGATTGGCAGTTGGTTCCGTGGACCATTCAAGCGAGTAATAGACGAGTACGTTGTGAGCGACCGTGCGTTATCGCGTGGCATATTTGCTCCCGACTTCATACGCGAGCTGGTGTCACGTCATCAGACCGGAGAGGACCATTCGGAGCGACTGTGGGCCTTACTTAACTTTGAGATCTGGCTCAGACGGTTCTTCGATTTGCAGGAACCATCTGCTTCGGAGCCGGCGCTGGAGCAGAGTTTGGCCGGGGCATTGTTCTGATCGCTCGGGAGCGCTCTTCTTAGTTGATGAAAATCTTATGGTTAAAAACGGAACTTCTCCATCCTGTTGATAAAGGCGGGAAGATTCGTACTTATCACCTTCTCAAGCAACTCAAAACAGATCATCACATAACGTATCTCACGCTCGACGACGGTACCGCCTCGCCCGATGCCGCTGATTGCGCCATCGAGTATTGCCACGAGCTCATCCGCATTCCACATGCAAACCGCGAGAAGTTTTCAGCCGGTTTTTATGCTGAGCTGGCGTTGAATATGGCTTCATCGTTGCCATATGCAATCTCGAAATACAAGTCGGATGAAATGAGCAGGTCGATAAACGAGCTCACATCGCGTAATGATTTCGATGTAGTCATTTGTGATTTTTTAGCGCCCGCTGTGAACCTTCCGGCGGACCTAAAAACGCCGGTCGTATTGTTCCAGCACAATGTTGAGGCGGCGATTTGGAAACGACATTATGAAGTGCAGAAAAGCGCGGCAAAGAAGTTCTATCTGTACCGGCAGTGGCGAAAGATGCGCGCCTTTGAGCGCGAAGTTTGTAGACGAGTTGACCGCGTCGTCTCCGTTTCGCAAGCCGACTCGGAGAGCATGGAGAAAGACTACGGCCTTGCGAAGGTTTATGACATACCGACCGGCGTAGACGTCGATTTCTTTAGACCATCGAACGATGACGCGAAGCCGAATAGTCTCGTCTTCACGGGCTCAATGGACTGGTTACCGAATGAAGACGCCATCAATTATTTCACGCAACAGATACTGCCGCTGATTCGAAACACGATTCCCGACGTCAGCATCACGGTTGTGGGACGCAATCCGTCGCCAAAGTTGCAAGAGCTTGGGCGTCGCGATTCGTCGTTCACAGTAACCGGAAGAGTCGACGACGTGCGGCCTTACATTGAACGCGCCGCCGCGTACATCGTACCGTTGCGAATTGGCGGAGGTACGCGATTGAAAATCTATGAGGCGATGGCGATGGAACGTGCCGTAGTTTCGACGTCCGTCGGAGCCGAGGGATTGCCGTTGACTTCCGGAAAAGAAATTTTGATCGCAGACACGCCGGCAGCTTTTGCTGAGTCAGTAATAAAGTTACTGGGCAATCCTCAGCTTGCACGAGAATTCGGCACGCGAGCGGCGACCACGGTGAGAGAACGGTTCGGCTGGGCCCAGGCCGCGCAACGCTTCGCTGCTGCTTGTGAAATGAATGACTACTCATAGTCTTATGACGCCTACAGTTGAGGACCATCTTCCTACCGCCAACACAACGGCGGGTCCGGTCTTCGTCTCTATCGTCATGCCCTGTTACAACGAGGAAAAGTTCATTGAAAAGGCACTGGCGAACCTTTGCGATCAATACGACAAGGAACACTACGAGATAATCATCGTTGATGGCCGCTCCACGGATCGAACGCGCGAGGTCATTAGAGAATTTGGCGAGAAGCGAAAGGATGTCTCACTGAAGTTGATCGATAACCCCGATCGACACATCCCGAAAGCGTTGAATCTCGGCATCGCAGCAGCGCGTGGTGAGATCATTCTCAGGATGGACTCTCATGCCGCGCCCTCGCCGGGTTACGTGCGGCGTTGTGTCGAGTTGCTCTCGAATGATACGGCAGCGGTGGTGGGCATGTATTGCCAGGTGAGACCTTCGAATGACACAGTCACTGCGCGCGCGATCGCGGCAGTAGTTTCTCATCCCTTTGGAATTGGCGACGCCAGCTACAGGCTCAACCAGAAGACGGGTCAACAGGCAGTCGACACAGTCGCGTTTGGTTCTTTTCGCAAACCGCTGTGGCAAAAACTCGGTGGATTCAACGAATCGCTTCTCACAAATGAAGACTACGATTTTAATTACCGCGTGCGAGCTGACGGCGGCGTCGTTTTGTTGGACCGCACGGAATATTCAACATACTTTGCGCGCGGCACTTTGTCGGACCTCGTCAAGCAGTATTGGCGGTATGGCAAGTGGAAGGCGCGGATGATTCATTCGCAACCTCGCTCGATCAAGTGGCGGCATCTGGTTGCACCGCTATTTGTTCTGTCACTGATTTTTCTACCGCTGTTAGGTTTATGGTGGTGGCCGGCGTGGATTGTTCTCGGAATTGAAGCGATCGCCTATCTCGGCCTGGCGCTCTATTTCGCGTCAAAGATTTCGCGAAACAATGATGCGGGATTGAGGTTGACGCTTTTGCTCCCGGTTGTGTTCTTTACTGTTCACATCACGTGGGGAAGTAGTTTCTTATTAAGTTTTATTCAGCCCAGCTCGACAAAAGGGAAACCCTTGCCGATATGAGAGTGAGTGTCTTTGGTCTCGGGTACGTCGGTTGTGTATCGGCCGCGTGCTTTGCCAATTCGGGAAATAACGTCGTCGGAGTTGATGTGAATCCGTTGAAGGTGGAGATCATCAACTCGGGTAAGTCTCCCATTGTCGAGGAGGGCATCGGCGATCTCCTTCAACAGGTGGTTGAAGCGGGCGCTTTGAGAGCTACGACCGATACGTCCGAGGCGATTAACTCAACCGATATCTCGCTCGTTTGTGTGGGTACGCCGAGCCGCGCGAACGGTGCGTTGGATCTCACGTACGTGGAAAAAGTTTGCGATGACATCGGTCGTTCGCTGCGCGAGAAGAATGGAACTCACACCGTTGTGATTCGCAGCACGATGTTG
>Ga0068861_100003673_pt1 | contig 10235 bp, 9 predicted proteins | sample KBSSwiS42_FD_66593 | JGI IMG/M metagenome (GOLD analysis project Ga0068861, IMG submission 66593) | Switchgrass rhizosphere microbial communities from Kellogg Biological Station, Michigan, USA - KBS Switchgrass S4-2 | ecosystem: Host-associated > Plants > Roots > Rhizosphere > Soil ...
AACGCCACGAGCGAGATCGTAAGACGCGCGGCAGTGGAGTTTGATCCCACCGTTGTGAACGCGTTTCTCTCGCTTGCGCCAATAAAAGACCTCGAATCTTTTGCTAAGACTGATGAAAACACAACTGTCGAGAGTCCAAAGCCTGGAGGCTGGGACATGTTTTCGACTTTTATGCGATAGGGCCCCATGCAATTCACAAACGGCTGGCTAGCTTTTGAATTAGGAGTCTTGCGGCGATTGAAATTCTCGTCCGTCGCATTGCCGTTCACCGGCGAGCCGGAGATAGCCCTTCATCTGAAGCGGTGGAAAGTCAGAGTGTTGGCGAATGATCCGATGATGTGGTCACACATCAAAGCCACCGCACTCGTCGAAAATCATTCAGACTCGCTCACCGCAGAGGATCTCGACCTGCTGCTAGACGACGCTTACATCCCTCGAGACAAACTCGACAACTCTTCGCTTCTGAAATGGTTCAATGAAACCGATGCCTGGTGGTTTGATAATGTTCGATTCAACGCCGAGCGATTAGACCCTTACAAACGAGCAATCGCTCTCACCGCCGGAATGATGGTCGGAGACTATGTGCTTTCGTTCAACGAAAAGACTCGACACCTACGCGAGCCGTTATCGTTGTCAAACATCTTTCGATTAATGATCGAAACCTTGCCGGCCCAATACGACAATTCGCTGCGCAACCGAAGCACTAACCAGGACGTTCGCTCGTTCGTCGCCGAGCGTCATCACACGGATCTGCTCTTTCTCAGACTGCCGGGGCCAATAACGAAAACGAGTTTTAGCGATCAGCTTGTCACCTGGCGCGAAGAGTGGATTCGCGGGAGCGACGACTTCTGGACCGACCTGGAACGACAACGATTGTCACGACTTGGTTCGCGCGTCCAGAGCAAGCAGCAATATCTCGGATTTGTAGAAGACCTGTTGCGGACAGGCTCGCATATTCCCGTGTGGGCAATCGCTCACACTGAAAACGGATTTATTACAAATGATGAGTTGGTTGAGAAGGTGAGTTTGGTTCGTAAAACCGATGCGATCTATTCGAAAGACTTCTCAGACTTGCTCGGTGTGCGCGCCTCGCTGCTCATCGCCACTGCTTAGACTCTGCCACTGCTACATGTCAACCTTACCGCTTGGTTTCGTCTTTGCTCGAGCCTTTGAGATGAACTTATAACCCACGCCACGGACTGTGGTGAGATGTTTTGGCTGCGACGGCTCGTCTTCGATGTATTTGCGCAAACGGACGATGAAGTTGTCGATAGCTCGCGTGTCGGTGTCTTCGCGCAGGCCCCACACATCTTCGAGAATTGAACGGCGTGACACGATCCGTCCGTCATGCTTGATCAAGTAGCGCAAAAGCTCGGCTTCCATGACGGTCAAACGCACAATGTGATTTCCCGAACGGAGTTCAAGTGCGTCGAAATCGATAGTCTTACCGTCGAACTCGATTAGCTTGGGGGGTGTTTCAGGAGCGGTTGCTGATTCTTCGTTTGCTGTTCCGACGGGACGCGTGCTCCTCAACCATTCGCGGCGACGCAGCAACGCGTTCAGTCGTGCAATCAAAACTGAAAGCTCGAATGGTTTTGGAAGATAATCATCAGCGCCTGCTTCGAAGCCACGCAACACGTCCTGCGCCTCACCTCGCGCCGTCAACATCAAGATCGGTACAAACTGTTCCGCCTTGCGCAAACTCGAAGCAAGTGCGAAACCGTTCTTTCCCGGCAGCATCACATCGAGCACGACCACGTCATACGGCTTACGTTTCTTCAACAACAGGTCTTCGGCCGACTCCGCGTCAATTGCTATATCAACCGAAAAACCTTCCGCCTCCAGATTGAACCGAAGTCCATCTGCGAGGTGTTTCTCGTCTTCGACAATCAAAACGGCGCTCATCGCAATCACACGCGGGGCAACTGAATCGTAAACGTGCTTCCCTTACCCAATCCCGGGCTCTCGGCGAAGACGCGGCCACCATGTTTTTCTACTATCGACCGCACAATGAAAAGGCCCAAGCCAGTTCCCTTCACGCGCGCCATGAACATTCCTGGTACGCGATAAAATCGCTTAAAGATCCGTTTGAGCTGAGCGTTGGGTATTCCGATTCCCTGATCAGCCACTCTAACCGCAACTCGCTTCGCGTCAATCGCTGCGAGTTCAACTGAAACGTTGACGTGATCGTCGGAATACTTCACCGCGTTATCCAGTAAATTGGAGAAAACAGCTCGAAGCTCGTCGATGTCTCCAGAAACTTTAGCGCCGCGTGCCGACGGCGCTTCGACAAGACTCAAACTTGTTTCATCCAGCCCGTGAGTGATGCGCGCAAGCTCGAGACACTCACGCACGGTATCGCTCAGATCGATAACGGTGTTGGCGATTCGTCGTTGTCGATGTCGGGCTCGGCCGGCACGCAGAACCTGTTCGACAGTTTTCAGCAAGCGATCACTGTCGGCGAGCATGTTGTCGTAAAACTGCCGGCGCTGGTCCTCGTCGACGTTTCGAGTCTTCAATGTTTCCAGGTATAAGCGAATTGAAGCAATTGGGGTCTTCAATTCATGAGTAACGGCATTGATGAATGCATCGTGCTGTTCGTTCCGGCGGATTTCACGAATGAGGAATGTCGTATTGATCACAAGTCCAAAGATAATCACAACAAAGAAGATGATTCCGAAAACTAGCAGAGCCACTTCGCGCCAGTTGAGTATGATCCAACCGACATTCAGTGCTATCGCCAATGCGACAAGACATGCTCCCAGCGTAACGAAAAACGCAATCGATTTTCTACGGCTTCTTACACGCATCGCCCGTTATTGTAAGGATCTAACCGTGGAAGCACCACATAGGCCATGCGGTCCCAATGCTCAGAGGGGTGCCGCAGGCCTGCATGTCAATGTCTGGGTTAGGCGGCTTTCTTGAGTTGCTGGCGTTTCTGGTTGGATTCACCCTTCTGATTTACCAGGTGCACTTCCTTTACAAGACCGAAGGACTGCAACGCGCGAATAGCTAACCAATTCATGTCGAGCTCATACCATGCTAATCCGTGTCGAGCGGCACGCGAAAAGGCGTGATGGTTGTTGTGCCAGCCCTCGCCAAACGTTAATAGCGCAACCCACCAGTTGTTAGTCGAGTCGTCGCTCGTTTCAAAACGCCTGGTTCCCCACAAGTGCGTTGCTGAATTAACCAACCACGTCGAATGATGCGCAACGGTGACGCGCAAAAACACTCCCCACAGAACGGCGGACATACCACCCCAGGCGAGTAGCGCGATACCACAGAAAATGAGCGGCACAAAATAAAGTTTGTTAAGCCAAACGTGGATTGGATCATTAGTGAGATCCGGCGCATAACGTTTCATGACGTCTTGCGGATGTTGTTGTGCGGTGCCGCGCAGGATCCACCCAATGTGAGACCACCACACTCCATGCCGCGGACTGTGTGGGTCACCATCGCGCTCAGTAAACGCATGATGAATTCGATGGGTTACGACCCAGTTTATCGCTCCACCTTGAAGTGCGAGCATGCCGCACACCGTTAGAGAGTATTCCAGCCATTTCGGCGCCTTGAATCCTCTATGAGTTAGTAAGCGATGATAGCCAATACCTATCCCTAAGCTGCCTGCTACCCAGGTCAACACGATCGCCGCGAACAGACCTTTCCAGGTAAAAAAGAAGAGCGCCAGTATCGCGCCGATATGGAACAGCGAAAGAAAGACCGCCGAACTCCAATTCACATCACTGTTAAGATAGCCTTTGATTCTTGTTTGCATTCATTCCCCCGATAGAAAAATCGCACACGGGCATCGTAACAAACGAGAAATTTGTTCACTGTAATAGTTATGTATTGGGTGTAATAGTTATGTAAGTTCCTTTGGAGTGCGGGTACTTGTCACCGCTTTCATCTCGCTTCCGTTTAACTCAATGCAGGTGAAAGCGGTGACAAGTCCCCGCACTCCAAAGAGGTTGAAATGCTCTTTTCAGTCTGCCGCAACTGTGTGAGTAACTCGAGTACCCGCTGTAAATCTCTTCGGCAAACGGACTACGCGCGCCGCAAACAACCACAACCATACAATTCCCGATAAACCAGAGAGCAGTCCGGAGGTAACTGTCAAAGTGCGCGGCGTGATGCTGTAGAGCAACCAACCAGCGCCCGCAGTTGAGAACGTCCACACCAACATCTCGCTCGCCCGATCAGTGATCGACACGCGCCCGCGCAGGTTGTCAGGAACCAGGCGCATCAACAGAGTCTCCTGAACAGCGAACTCCGCGCCCAACAAAGCGCGCGATATAAACATGAAACCGCTGGCAAGCCACAGATTTGGCATTAGACCGATCAACGCAAAGAAGATCCCTTGAACGAATAGACTCCAGCCGATGAAACCAATGATCCGTCCAACACTCTCGACATATGTTCCAACCCGACGAGCGATCATCATTCCCACGAACAGTCCGGTCCCATTCGCGACATAGAAAGCAGCGACCGCTGCATCAGCATTCGAACCCGTAGGACCAGCGAAAACAATACCGCCCAAGCGATCAATGATCAGATTTATCGCGCCACCACCGATGGCCCAAACAATATTGATCGCCAGTATCGTTGCCACTGGCCCATGCGTAACGATGTAATGCCAGCCTTCGCGAATGTCTTGCCAATAGCTGCGACGTTCCGTTTTTGAATCGACTGTCGAAGTTTGTCGCGTCTGTTCTTCAGGAACCAGCCAGACGGAATACGCAGACGCCGCAAATGAAATCGCATTGATCACAAACGCGGCTTCATACCCGACAACCGCTGAAGTCCAGCCGCCAAGTGCTGCACCCAGCGACATCAGCAGAAACCTGGAAGAGAACATCAACGCATTGCCTGCGAGTAGATCGCGCTCACCAATGATATTCGGCACCGCGGCATTCTTTGCCGCCTCAAAGAACGTGCCGAAGAACGACAACAGCACGGTGCAAACATACGCAATCCAAAGATCTTGCGGTCGTCTCACCAGGAGAAATCCAAGAGCAACCGCAACGCGCACCAGATCTGTAACGATCATCACCGTTCGCCGCGACCAACGATCCGCGATTGCACCGGCGAGAGGCGCAAAAATGGTGAAAGGCACCAACCGGAGTATCAACATTATCGTGGTGACTTCGGGCGACGCATGCGAAACAACTCGCACCAATCCAAGCGCCGCGATGAAGTTGAACCAGTTACCTAACTCAGAGATAACCTGGCCCACCCACAGGCGCCGGAAGGAACGATTGCTCCGAAGCAGTTGTAAATAAGTCAGCGAGTCCATTAAAAAAGCCGCCTCAACTATCGAAGGCGGCGTCTCCGTTCAGGATTCCAAAATCTTCAACCGCCTTTGAATTTTGGAGGACGCTTCTCTAGAAATGCTGTGACGCCCTCCACGAAATCACCGGTCTTTCCTGATTCGATCTGCGCCTGCCGTTCGAGTTCGAGTTGCTGACCATAATCGTTGGTCGCGCTTGCCTCCAACAGCCGTTTGATTTGTCCAATCGCGGCAGTCGGTGCTTTGGCGAGCTTTTGGGCCAACGACATTACGTGGCCCATCAGCTCACTGTCGGAGATCACTCCATTGATCATGCCAATTTCATAAGCGCGTTTTGCCGAAACCATATCCCCAGTGAACATCAGCTCAGCGGCTCTCTTCCAACCTACCAGGCGTGGAAGTATGAACGTACCGCCGATATCCGGTGACAAACCAATCTTAATAAATGCCTGATTGAAGCTCGCACTTTCGCCCGCAAAAATGAGATCGCACGCGAGCGCGAGATTGCAGCCTCCACCGGAAGCAACTCCGTTGACCGCTGCGATGATCGGCACCGGCGCCTTTCTGATGAGCACTACGAGATCATTCAATCGCCGCAGTGGTTCGTCGAAGAACGCGCTAACATCGCCTTCCCTGCTTGCAATTTCCTGCATCTCCCGCAAATCACCGCCGGCACAAAAAGCTCGACCTGCACCTGTCAACACGATGGCCCGTGCACCGTTCTGTACTGCCCCCTTGAGCGCGTCCTGAAGTTCGTTCGCAACTTCAGTGTTCAGCGCATTCAAACGCTCAGGACGGTTCAGCGTCAGAACGCAGACATTCGCATCGAGCTGTGATTGAATCGATTGATAAGTCACAAGTTTTTGAAGACGCGAATCCAACAGTCGCGCCTGTTTCGACGTCACGGATGTCGAAGATTAATTATAAAACCGCGTGCCGGAGCAAAAGCTTAAAGCCGAATTCTAATTTCGTTGCGCCGCGCGATTCGCACTGAAGCAATCCCCACAAAGCACTGGACGCCCGGTCGAAGGCTTGAAGGGTACAGAGTCAGTCTTGCCACACTGATCGCAAGTGATCTCAAATCTCTGTCGCTCTCCTCCTGGTCCTCTCGACCCACCGAAGTTTTGGCGTCGCGCATCTCTGCAGGGCTTGCAACGCTTTGGGTGAGTCAGGTTTCTTTCTCGATAGTACTCCTGTTCTCGTTCAGAGAATTGAAACGGCGTGTTGCATTCTGCACACGTGATCTCCAGGTCTGGCATGGTGGTTTTCTCCAAGAGAGCAGCGCGAGGTCCACTCTCTTTCTTCGGAGCGCCGGCGTCGCCTTTCTTTCAACACGTTGTGTGTTCCAAAGCGCCTTGGTCATCAAACACTACGCCGAAAAGCATAACGCGTCCCGTTCGTTTGATGGGCCGAGTTTACTCCAGCAACACGGTCTATTCAAACATTTAATGTTGCAAAACGTCTCACTCCCGCCGCTATCTTGTTGCTGAATCGCCACACGGATCGCGCGGAACTCAATCAGAAACGCAGGCACGTCTCTTGCTCTTGATTATCGGCAGTTCGCTAACTCGAATAAGGTTCACAATTGTTGACCAAACAAACTACGCTCGCGCAGGCTGTTGAAACCCACGGCGTTGGGTTGCATACGGCGGTCCCGGTCCATATCCGGCTCGTTCCTGCGCCTCCCGACACAGGCTATGTATTTCGCCGGACTGACCTCGGTGGTTTTGAGATTCCAGCCACCGTTGAGTCAGTCGCTCACTGTGGTTACGCAACAACACTGATGCGAACCGGCGTGATGCTCTCAACTGTCGAGCATCTGCTCTCGGCTCTGCGTGGACTCAATGTCGATAATGCCTACATTGAAGTCGATAACCTCGAGATACCGATCATGGACGGTTCCGCCGAGAACTTCGCGGAGATAATCGAGCAGGCCGGAATCGTTGAGCAGCAATTGGCGAAAAGAGCGCTCCTCATTCGCGAGAAGGTTTCGTTCGAGCAAGGCAACCGAAGCATCACGATCGAACCGGCTGATACTTATCAAATCGACTGTCTGATCGATTTCACCCACCCAATGATCGGCGTGCAGAGCCTGTCTGTTGAATTGAGTGATGGCGCGTTTAGTAGAGACATCGCGGCAGCCCGTACCTTCGGTTTTGAGCAGGAGATTGAAATGCTGAGGAAAGCCAACTTGATTCGCGGCGGTTCGCTTGATAACGCGATCGTGTTGACGAAGGAAGGAATGCTGAATCAGACGGGATTGCGGTTTCGCGACGAGTTTGTCAGACACAAAATCCTCGACATCATCGGCGACCTCGCGCTACTCGGAATGCCAATTCTGGGTAAGGTCACTGCCGAACGCAGTGGTCACATTCTGCACGCCGGGTTAATGTCGAAACTGCTACGCGTGAGATCGGCGTGGGACATCGTCGACATGCCATCTAGCCGACGAAATTAGCATCCACACACTCAGGAGCAGGGGCAGTAGGCAGGAGAAGCTTCGTGCTCCTGCCTACTGCTCCTGCTCCTGTCTCTTGCCGCTCCTGCTTGCTGCTCCTGCTCCTGATTCACAACCCACTGCGGACGATGTCGTGCAAGCGAATCAATCCAACGCAGCCGCCATCACCATCCACTACCGGCAACACTGAAATCTGCGATGGACGATCTTCCATCAATCGCAATGCATCAACTGCCAGGAGATCCGGGCCGGCCACTATCGGTCGACGTGTCATGAAATCGTCAGACGTCAGTTTCGACAGAGCGTCGTGATCCGTCTGCTCGACCGCACGCCGCAAGTCACCGTCAGTGATGATCCCGGCCAATCGTCCCACTTCATCGACAACACAAACTGCGCCGAGTCCGCCGCTGCTGATGGCCCTCACAACTTCTATCCACGACGCTCCCATTCCTACCCTGGGAGCGGTTTCGCCTTCGTGCATTAAGTCGGCGACACGCAATGTCAGTCGTTTGCCCAGCTGGCCCGCCGGATGATTCACCGCAAACTCATCTGTGGTGATTCCTTTCGCCTTCATAAGGGTCATCGCCAGCGCATCGCCGATCGCGAGAGCCACCGTTGTGCTCGTGGTCGGTGCAAGGTTGAGCGGGCAGGCCTCCTGATCGACTGAAGCATCAAGCACTGCATCAGCGCGTCGAGCCAGCGTTGAATTCGTCTTGCCGACGATCGATATTAGAGGTGTGCCCCGGTTTTTAAGGTGTGGCAGGATGCCGATGATCTCTTCGGTTTCGCCGCTGTTGCTAAGCACGATAACCAGATCGTTCGACTGAAGAATTCCCAATCCACCGTGCAGCGCGTCAGATGGATGTAGATAAATCGCCGCCGTGCCTGCGCTAGTCATTGTCGCTGCAATCTTCTGCGCAATGATGCCTGACTTGCCAACACCCAGGATCACAACCTTGCCGCTGCACTGCAACAGCAGATCAATGGCGCGTTGAACCTGCGCTTGATCCAAACGCGCAGCGCTTTCACCGATAGCGGCAGACTCCATCCGCATCAGGTTCTGTACTTCTGAAAAGGAATCGAAGGTCATGACTGCCAGACGTAAGATAACCAAACTCAACCGAGCCTTAGCTTGTACTGTTCAGCGCCCGTCTTAGTCAATGTCGTGTGACCGCAAACTGGCATGAATTGCATCTGAACTTGAAGTTACAAATTCGGTTGGCAAGTCAAACCTCGGTAAGTTATAGTCGCGGCTGATCCACTATTCATCGGTCGGATAACTAGCGCAAAGATGGGATTTCTGAATCTCCTGCCAAAGGAAGAGCAATACTTCGATCTGTTCAATCAAATGACAGTCTACATTTCCGACGCTGCCCGTGAGCTTCGGGACATGTTGAGCGATAAGAATCCGGATTTCGCCGGTTACGCTCAACGCATCAAGGGTTTGGAACATGCGTGCGACGAACTCACTCATAGCGTCTCGACCCGCCTGAATAAGTCGTTCATTACTCCCTTTGATCGCGAAGATATCTACATGATGTCGTCTGCTCTCGACGATATCGTCGATCTAATCGACGACGCGGCACGGGCGATTGTGATCTTCGATGTGCGCGAAATTACCGATCATGCTCGGGACCTGGCTGACGTAATCGGTCACATGTCGGACCAGCTTAAGGAAATCGTCTCGACTCTTCGGCGACCAAAGAACATCACACCTCGGCTAGTTGAAATCCACCGGTTGGAAAATGAAGGTGACGACATTTATCACGCAGCAATCGCTGACCTCTTTCACGATTCTCCCGATCCGCTGACAGTGATTAAGTGGAAAGAGATTTACGAGAAGCTTGAGGCTGCGATAGATCGTTGCGAGAACGTCGCGAACATTATTGAGAGCGTCATTATTAAACATACATAGAACCCGACCTTGGGCCTTTGGTCTTTGGTCTTTGGTTTAGCCTGAAAAACCACTCCCAGTCCGACGCCAAAGACCGAAGACCAAAGCCCTAAGACCATTTCACATGACAGCCACGTTAGTCTTCATAATCATCCTCGTCTTCCTAGCGCTTGTTTTCGATTACATCAACGGCTTTCACGACGCAGCCAACTCGATCGCGACTGTCGTTTCTACTCGCGTTTTGTCTCCGGGCATGGCCGTAATCTGGGCCGCGTTCTTCAACTTCATTGCGTTCGCGGTTTTCGGCACACGGGTCGCGAAAGCAATCGGCGATGGCGTGCGCATGGACCTCATCTCGCCCGAACTCCGACTGTATGTTCTTCTCGCAGCTCTGTTGGGGGCAATTGTCTGGAACTTAATCACCTGGTATCTCGGTCTGCCAACGTCGAGCTCTCATGCTTTACTCGGCGGATACGCAGGCGCTGGTGTCGCCGCCTACGGTGGAATCAGTGGTCTTTTGAAAACCGATGTTTGGTTGCGTACGCTCAAGTTCATCGTCCTCTCGCCGCTGATCGGAATGGTCCTTGGATTCACGA
>Ga0068861_100003675_pt1 | contig 10233 bp, 10 predicted proteins | sample KBSSwiS42_FD_66593 | JGI IMG/M metagenome (GOLD analysis project Ga0068861, IMG submission 66593) | Switchgrass rhizosphere microbial communities from Kellogg Biological Station, Michigan, USA - KBS Switchgrass S4-2 | ecosystem: Host-associated > Plants > Roots > Rhizosphere > Soil ...
GCGACGAGTTGGCGAACGTTTTTGCCTTCAACGTACTGCATGGCGATGAAGTGCATTCCGTCGTGTTCGTCGAGATCGAAGATGGTGCAGATGTTTGGGTGGTCCAACGAGGAGGCAAGACGAGCCTCGCGTTCGAAACGTTTGAGGTTTGCCTCTTTCATGCTGAGTTCGGGTGGGATGACCTTTATGACGACGGTGCGGCCGAGTTTGTTATCGACGGCTTTGTAGACTGCTCCCTGACCGCCCACGCCGAGCTTCTCCGTGATGCGATAGTTGCGAAGAGTTTTGCCTACCATAGCCGTGTATGCTCTGGCCCTTGGCTACCTTCTGTCGCGCCCTTCGGGCGCTTCACGTCCTTTTTTTGCCTTCATCGAAGCCTTCAGGAGGTGAAGTCTTCAGTCGAACGTGGCGATCAGTTCAGACGCACTTGCGGTGGCGGTGCCGACTTTTGCAACAACAATGCCCGCGGCGTGGTTCGCAAGCGTTGCTGCCTCGAGCATCGTGGCGCCGGAAGCCAAAGCACCCGCGAGCGTCGCGATAACCGTGTCACCCGCACCTGTCACATCGTAAACCTCGCGCGCCGCGGTTTCGACAAACACCGGTTGCCCGCCCGCTTCCAACAGCATCATCCCGCGGTCGCCACGCGTGATCAGCACAGCGTCACAACCGAGCTTTTGTTGAATGATGCGCGCCGCGTTATGCGCGCCCCCATCGGAATGATCTTCCGTGTCGCTCATTCGTAAAGCTTCGAGATGGTTTGGCGTGATCAGCGTCGCCGGTCGATATGAATTCAAGTTTCGGACCTTCGGATCAACCAGCACAGGCACACGCTCATACGCAAACGGCAGAATCTCGCGCAGTACCGCCGGTGTGACCACGCCCTTGTCGTAATCAGAAACAACGAAAGCGTGAGCTTCGGCCACTCTTTCCTTCAGAAGCGAAACGATCTTCTGTTCCACTTGCGAATCGACCGGCGTACGCGACTCTCGATCTGCTCGCACGACCAGTTGGCTATGCGCCACAATCCGCGTCTTCGTAGTTGATCGCCGCGTGTCGTCAATAATCACGCCTTCGTCTCCACCGGAATTAAGTTGCCGCAACTCGTTGCGCAGTAGATCCCCTGCCCGATCGTTTCCAACGACTCCGACAACCCAACCATGCGCCCCGAGCGCAATCAAGTTTGCCAAGACGTTCGCTGCGCCTCCGAGATGGACCGACTCGCGCCGCACATCAACGACTGGAACTGGTCCTTCGGGAGAGATCCGCGTGACGTCGCCCCAAACAAACTCGTCGAGCATCACATCGCCGAGCACAAGCACTTTACGACGCGCCAGTATTTGCAGGATTTCAGACGCGCGAGTTTTTGTTAGTTGAGACATCGTTCGATTGCAGCTACGACTCTGCTCACCGGCACGCGAAGAATACACTCAGGCGCGGGAAACTTCTCGCAAAAGTAACCGTGGCAAGGTTGGCAAGGCATCTCTTCATACACGACTTCCGCACGAGCGCGGTTCCACGGGCGCCAGTGAGCAATATTTGACGAACCAAAGATGACGACAGACGGCGTTCCGACGGCGGCAGCGATGTGCGCGATGCCGCTGTCGTTGCCGACGAACAGTTGCGAACGTGCGGCGAGGGCGGTGACTTCCGGAAGCGATAGCTCGAGATCAACGATTTCCACGGATGCTTCGCGCAGAAGATCTCTTAAGATCGCTTGTTCGTGCGGCCCGGCTACGGCAACGGGTGCATAACCTCTCTCCGCCACGTACTCTGCGACGCGCGCGAAGTTTTCGGTGGCCCATCGCTTGGTCTCAAAAGCAGTTGCCGGATGAATCAGCGCGAGTTTCCGATCGGCGAGGCCCGCAGCAGCGAGCCGCTGGTTAACAGCCTCAGTGGCTTCTGCGGAAATACCTAAATGCGTTCGCGGCCGATCGCTCACAGGAACTCCGGTCCAACCAAGCAGCGCGAGTTGCTGTTCGACTGAGTGGGCTCTTTGTCGTCCCCACAATAACGAGGCAGACGGTACCAACTCCGTGTGAAGTTTTGCGTATTGATATGTTTTAAATCCGACGCGATGGCGCGCGCCGGTGGCTCGTGTCAGGAACGTGGCTGTGGTGCCGCCGTGCAGGTTGTAAACGACGTCGTAACGAGTAGATCTGAGCTCTCCCGCGACACGCATCCGCGTTACGAGTCCACCACGTTCAAGCACGACAACATTGTCAACATACGGATGATCCGTGAGCAGCGGCGCGACCCAATCTTCGACAAGAATGTCGATCTCAGCGTGAGGTAGAAAACGCTTTAGAGCGAAAAGTGAAGGCGTAGCCAAAACGGTATCGCCGATCGATCGCAGCCGAATGACCAAAACACGCTGCACTTTGTCCCAATCCCATCGAGCCGGTGCGAGCGACTGAGGCGCTTCTTCACCTTGCGCGCTGTACGCGTTCGTCTCCGGCACACGCATTTGTGAAGAAGACTCAACTATGTCACGCAGGCTGTTCATTCACGGATTCTTCGATCGTGGCTTCGTCGATCAGCATGACCGGAATATCGTCGCGTATCGGGTACACGCGTTTGCACTGAACGCATTTCAGCGCCTCGCCTCCGGGCTTAGGTTCTACTTTTGCTTTGCAAGCCGGACAGGCGAGTATTTCCAAGAGTTCCTGACTAACTGCCATTGGGCATGACCTTTCTCTGCGGCGGTTGCGGAAGTGACGAAAGCTTAACACAAAGGCACTCCCTTGCTCGATGAGCGACCCTGTGTTCTCATCTAACACCCATGTCACTCGAATTCGCACTGCAATACTCTTGCCCGCTCCGCGCAAACTACTCCGAACTGCACCTCCGCGAGTGGGGCCGGCTGAGCAGTTTGCATGCAAAGTTGACCACCGGCGACGCCGGCGCGCCTTCCATTGACAAGCTCGAATGGGTTGAACGAGCGACTCCCGAGATCGAACGGATGCAGGCGGCGACCAGCATCTGTCCGCATTGTCCGGCATGCCTGCCGCTCGACGTCGCAGGAGACGGCGAATCCGTTGGCTGCCTGGGTCGAATCAACTACCCGATCGAAGCCGTGTTTGAAAAGTTTCTCGCTGATCGCGTTCAGCTTTCGCTGGACACGATCGACAAAGAGGATCAGCCGCGGCTATTGCGCATTCTGGTGGATCCGGAATCTCCGTTTGACGGTGAAGCGACTAAGGAGTTGCGACGAGTTGTTACTGCAGAGGGTTTGCGTTTCTTTGAACTGCGCGTGCCGATCGTTCTCACGCGTGACGCTGCAAGACTAACCACTGACAACGTTTTCGATCTACTCGCCGGGTTTCGTTCTGAAGACAGTCAAAGCACGACTTACACTCGCGAACTTCCTTTCGAAGCGGCCGCCGACTATTACGACTTTCTCGATCTGCTGTTACGCAGTGAACTCAGCCAATCGGAAGTCGCGCGTCTCACCTCACGCAGCCGAAACTACACGCAGTTTCTGCGTCTGCTGACCGCGATCGAAAAAGCGGAAGCGTTGAATACCCGCTTGTTGATCGACTGAGGTATCACAAGAAGCACAAGAGATCCTTGTGCCTTTTGTGGTTACTGCTTTTGCTCGTCGAGCATTCGCAACGTGTCGAGGATGAGGTTTGTGTTGCTGAGGGCTTGAATCCTGATTGGAAACTGTTCGTCCGTTTTCTGAAACTCAAACGTGCCGTTCGTGATCTCAACCACACGCTGAAAGCCCTTGTCGCCGCTATGGCCTTCACATGAAGCATCGACAATTCGGCCATCATTGAACTTCACTTGACCTTCAGGGCCACTGCTACTGAGCGTGAGCACACCGTTGAGCCGCGCATTCTCGATCACCTGAATCACGTCGAAGACGCTAATCACGCTGAGATCTCCCGCAAGCGTGAAGTGTTTTTTCTCAAACACCGGTTCGGCGGCCGGCGTGGGTTTCAGGTCAGGGCGGCGCGCGCGCCGAATCGCTTCGAGTCCACCTGCGATGTTGATGCGCGCATCGAGTTGTTTGGCCTCGAGTAGACGGTCATGGGCGGTGTCGAAGTCTTCGCGCTCAATGTAAAGACTGGCTAAGGCGAGGCATTGGCGGGCGGCTTCTTCGGTCTGGTTTTGGGAGGTGTGGACCTCGCGAAGTCGTTCGCGCAATTTGATTGATCGACTGTTCACTTCCAGTGCAGTCCGAAGGCGTTTTATGGCGCGGTCGGGTGCCTGATACTTCATGAAGAGCTCGGCGTCGAGCAGGGCTGCTTCGACTTCGCTGACGTGCTCTGTGTGTGAGTCCGTAATCGCCATTTCGCGAGTAAAAAACCTCCGGCAGATTGAAGTTTATCACAACGAAACGGCCTCTTTTTTCGTAAGACTACGCGTTAGGAGTTAAAGGGATGCAAACTGCGGGGGCAGAAAAGACATCAGAACTAGTGTTGGAAGGTTTTACGACCATGAACCAGCGATGGATGAAACGACGCATTGAGAAGAGCCGGGCCAGATGTGAGGCCACAGAAAAACACAGATCTACACAGATCAGTCATGAAGCCAAGCTCGAACAGCTACCTTCGCAGTTTTCGAGAGTTATCGAAGAGCAGTCTCTTAAACTCCGGCTTCAAGCCAAAGTTGAGTAGCAGCCCAACCGCTATCTCCGTCGCTCTCAAATAGTTGAGCAGTTGAGCTTGGTGCGAACCGTCCAAAGTTCGCACCGCCTTCAACTCAAGCAACACACTTTTTTCTACTAGCATATCGCCCTCGAAGTGTCCGACCTGGTGTCCTCGATACCAGACCGGAATGGCGATGGGCCAAAGCGCGTCCAGACCTGCTGAATTGAGCGCCAGTCCTAGAGACTTCTGGTACACGGACTCGAGAAACCCGTGTCCGAGCTCGTTGTAGACCTCAAAGAAGACACCGAGTATCTTCCGGGTGAGTTCTTTGTGCTTTATTTCGTGTTCACTTGTGTTCATCTGTGGCTAAAACTCCAATCTAAGTCCCACACGGATTTGGCGAGGGCGTCCGGTGCGTGAGGCTTGGAGGAGGGATTTATCAGAACCGGGATTAAAATCAATAAACTCAGAGCCAAAACTAAAGACGGTTTTGTTGAGGACGTTATCGAGTTCGACCGAGGTTGTGAGATTGATTCCGTTGATGTGAAACTCTCGCGTCACATTCAAATCGAACACAAACAGCCCCGGCCCGCGGCCGGCATTCCGCGGCAAGTTTCCTGTTTGCCCAACCGGCGGCAAACTAAACGCCTCAAAAACGCCAGGGCCAATCGGCTCACCCGGCCTGCGCCAACGCAGGAGTCGAAGATCACCAGAATAATTGGGCCGATCGTTTCCCACCTCATCGAGATTGCGATCCACTCCCGCAAGCGAAATATTGAACGGCGCCTCCGACGCAACGCGCCAGATCGGCGACAACTGCAACCCGCCGACATGCCGCGGCAACGTGAAGCTACCGGAAAGTACAAAACGATGCCGGCGGTCCAACAGACTGCGCGCGCGCTCCGCACGAAAATCACCCGGCGCCAACGCGTCTGACGTGTTCACAACACCATCATCGATCAAACTCGAAAGCGTATAACCCGCACGAAACGTAAATTTGGTCCCCAATCCGTTCCCGAATCCCCAAAATCCCCTCCCTAAGTCGAAACGCTTGCGCAGCTCCAAGCTCACGGCGCGATAAAAACTATTCCCAGCCGAAACCAGTTGCTCCAGTTCGCCGCGGCTCGGATCGGGACGGAGATGATTGACTGCCGCAAGAGCGGCGTTCAGCATCGTTGTCGATGAACTCGTCAGATTCATCACCGAAACCGGAACCCCAAACTCAACGACACGCGCGATCGCATTTGGGTTTGCCGGATTGAGACTCGCATGCGCGAACCGAACCAACTCACCTGCGTTCGTTGCGTTATGCAGCGGCCGAGTGTTCGTAATCGGATTCGTGAAGTTTGCAAAATCACGCGAAGCAAGAAACTCAGTAAAGTTGTTGTAGCCCGCGGGCAGTACAGGCGCGTTCGCATTGAACTCGCGCCACAGGCGTATGCCGCGCGTGAAGCTGAAGTTTGTTTCTACTGAAAAACCGCGGCCGAGGTCGCGTTCGACACCCGCGTTGATCTGATAGCTTTCCGGGATCTTCAACGCGGGATCGAGACGGCGTGAGAAATCTGTATTCAAGAAACCAAATCGTTGGACCAGATCAGAATCCGTGCGCAGTGTTTGCGGAAACTGAAGGTGGGCGACAATAAAACTGCGTCGCTGCTCTACGGTCATGAGCTTCGTTGTGAGCGGATCGCGGAGAAGGTTGGTGTCGAAGAAGCGTTGTTGGCGTCCGAGTGTGAAGTCGTCGATCGTGCGTAACAAAGGTCGGTTGTAAAAAAGTCCTGCGCCAACGCGCAGGACAATCTTCGCGGATGCGAGCGGCGAATATGCGACGGATAGGCGTGGGCCGAAGTTGTTTCCGTCGTGAAGGATCGTTTCGCGTTCGTAGCGAAGGCCGTAACTCAAGAGGACACGCGCATGGATTTGCCACTCGTCCTGGATGAAGACGCCGGCGTAGGTGTTCTTTTGCGTCGATGAACTCTCGAAGTTTTGCCGGTAACGGCTTGGGAAGCCGGCGAGAAAATCACCTGCACTCGCAAAGCTAAACGTACCAGTAAGGTCAGATAAGTCGATGAAGGTTGAGCGAACCTGGTGGATGTCCGCACCGAACTTCAAAGAATGATTTCCGCGGACCAGAGAAAGGATTTCCTGGAGTTGAGCACGCTCTTCGCGCCGGTCGCTTCCACCTAACGTTGACGAACCCGCGACGAGAGTGCCGCTGCGTCGTTGAAGATCTTCGTCGGGCAAAGAATCGTTGAGCGTGATCAAGATGACGGGGTTATCACCGCCGCGCGCGGCGAAGGACGGCGCGAGACGTGAGTACTGAAGGCGAAGTTGATTGACGACCTTGGGCGAGAAAACGAAATTATCCGAATACGAGAGCGCATCAGAGTTTCTGGTTCGAGCCTGAAGCGCGTCTGCCAAACGATTCCCGCCACCAAACTGCCGCAGATTCACGAGACGTCCTCCGTGATAGACGGCTGAGCCGTTGTGCATTTCGCTGAATTGATGGTCCACACGCGCCGTTAGAGCTGTGTTTCTGAGCGGCGTGCTTAGAGATGAAATGAACGGCGCGACTTCCGCAGCGAGGGCCGGCGCGTTCACCTCTTCCACTCGACGTTGCGCGGGATGAGTCGGGCCGGGCAAGGGATAAACACGGCTTTGTTCGAGCGGAACGAGTGTATCGATCAGCGCGCTGTCTAGTGTTTTGTCGAGTTCGTAAGAAACCAAGAAACTTGTGTTCTTCTGTTTGCGAACTGGAATTGGTCCACTGAACGTAAATCCGGCGACGTGTTCCTGAAGCGGGAGTCTCGCGAGCCCAAGCGAATTGTTTCTAAACGTGTTGGCGTTCAATGCTTCGTCTCTGAAAAAGTAAAACGCACTCCCGCGAAACTCGTGCGAGCCGCTGCGTGTACGCAAGTTCACGCGACCGCCGGAGGCACGTCCGTACTCAGCAGAGAACTGATTCGTAATCACCTGCACTTCTGCAATCGCATCGAGAGGTGGTTGGAACCGTTCGCGTGCAGCGCGGTCGTCGTTGTTGTCGAGGCCGTCGATTGTCAGATTGTTCGAGTAAGCAGGCGCGCCGGCCAGCGAGAAAACGCCCGCTTCTTCCGGCGTGTTGGCTGGATTGCTGTTGCGATCTTCTGCCAGGTCGCGCGTCGAAAGAGGTTCTTCTGTGACACCCGGAAGTGTGAAGATCAGGTCCAGCGCTGAGCGACTCGGGAGAGGTAACAGTTTTGTTTCGTTTGCCGTGAGCGTTGCGCCAACCACTGTTCGCTTCGTATCTACGATAGGCGGCTCAGCCGTAATTATCACGACCGGTTCGACTACCAAATCCGCCGGAAGCAATGTCACATCGAATCGCAAACTCTGGCCGGACACTGTCGCGATGTTCGCGATCTCCTGCGCGGCGAAGCCGGGGAACGACACGCGAATCGTGTAGTTGCCAGGTTCGAGTTGAATCAGCCTATAGCGTCCTTCAGAATCGGTCGTCGTTGTGCGCGTGAGTGTTGTCTTCGCAAGCTTCGCCTGAACGTCGGCGCCGGGAATCACGGAACCGTTTTGGTCCGTGACACGACCAGTGATGCTGACGGTGTCCAGGTCTTGTGCGTTCGTGATTTGAAGGTTGAAAGTGAATAGAAAGAGAGTGAGAAGTGTGAGACGTGAGGTCATTTTGTAAACTCCTGCTGCTAAGTGTGAGGAAAAACGCGCAGGAATTTACCACTTGGCGCAACTATCGATCAACCACGAGAACGTCCTAATGTGGCGCCGAGGGGAAAGGGATGCGGGACTGAAAGTAAGACAGATGGTTTTATCAGCGTGAAGAACGCCGTCTCAACGCTGCGACACGTGTGAGCGGAACGAGCGACTCAGAATCTTCAGGCACGTTCTCGAAGTTCGTCAGCTCGTCGGCATGGGTTTGCAGGTACTTGAAGAACCGTTCAAACTCCGCCTGCATCGCATCCATCTTCTCACGCATATTGAGAATGATCTCGACGCCCGCAAGATTCACGCCTAAGTCGCGCGTTAAAGAAAGAATCAGTTCCAAACGTTCTAGATCGGGATCGGTGTACAGGCGAGTGTTGCCTTCAGAACGCGAAGGCTTCAGCAATCCTTCACGCTCGTAAAGCCGCAGCGTTTGCGGATGTATGCCGTACTGATCCGCCACCGCGCTGATCGTGTAGGTTTTTGGTTTGCGAGTCATGACATTTTCGCAATCATTCGAGTCCCATTTCGACGCGTGGATTCGTTGAATTCAATTTCGAATACTCTCGCAGCAATTCTTTCGTCTCTTCCGAAATCACCTTTGGTAACGTCACTTGCACTTCGACAAACTGATGGCCCTTCGCGCCGGGATTTCTCAGCGACGGCGCGCCACGATCGCGCAAGCGAAACTTCTGTCCGGACTGTGTGCCTGGCGGAATTCGCAACTGCGACTTGCCTTCAACCGTCGGCACTTCAATCTTCGCACCCAGTGCTGCCTCGGGCACAGTGATTGGCACCGTCACATAAATGTTGTCGCCCTTGCGCGTGAAATACTTGTGCGGCCCAACGTTCGTGATGATGTGCAGATCTCCCGCCGGCGCACCCAGACGGCCACCCTGACCTTTGCCTGGGATGCGCACGCGCGAACCGGTTTCCACACCCGCCGGAATGCGAACTTTGACTGTTTCAGTTTTCGGCGTCACGCCTTTGCCGTGACAAAGGGAACAAGGTGAACGTCTTCGGCCCGTGCCGCCGCAATCAGGACACTCCTGCGCAAATCGAAGCCTGCCGCCGGCCCGTTGCACCTGGCCCGTACCTTTGCACGTCGAGCAAACTACAACTGGTCCACCAATATCTCCCGCGCCGTTGCAACGCGAACACTGCTCGGAGCGGTTGACCGTAAGGTTCGTCGTGAGTCCCTTGATCGCCTCTTCAAATGTGACGCTGAGCGGCATCTCGATGTCCGCGCCTCGTTGCGGCTGCGGGCGTGGCGGTTCTTTTTCGCGAGTTGCGCCGCCGCCGAACAGGTCGGCAAATATGTCGCGAAAACTGCTGCCTCCGCCGCCGGCGCTCGTTGAAGTACCGCCCCAATCAAATCCGGTGAAGTCAAAACCCGGGCTGGTGCGCCCCGAAGATGGACCGGCACCTCGCGCGGCCGCGTCAGCGAGATTGTCAGAATACTGTCCGAAACGATCGTAAACCGACCTCTTCTTTGGATCGGAAAGCACGTCGTGCGCTTCAGACATCATCTTGAAACGCTCTTCAGCGGCCTTATCGCCGGGGTTCACGTCCGGATGATACTTGCGCGCCAAACGCCGGTAAGCTTTCTTGATCTCTTCAGGCTTCGCGTCGCGTTTGAGACCCAGTATTTCGTAGTAGTCTTGCTTTGCCATTACCCCATTGACGATTGCCGATTCCCGATTGCCGATTTGAAGAAAAGGCGGAGCGACAACTTCTTCTCCGCCTCTTCAATTGGCAATTGGCAATCGTAGATCGGCAATGCCTTTACTTGTTCTCGTCTACGTCCACGTACTCGGCATCGATGACGTTATCGTCGCCCGTTCCGGAAGACGATGCGCCGGCTGCCGAAGCCTGACCCGTGCCGCCTGTTTCAGCTCCGGATTGCGGCGCTTGCTGGTAAAGCGCCTCCGCT
>Ga0068861_100003681_pt1 | contig 10226 bp, 8 predicted proteins | sample KBSSwiS42_FD_66593 | JGI IMG/M metagenome (GOLD analysis project Ga0068861, IMG submission 66593) | Switchgrass rhizosphere microbial communities from Kellogg Biological Station, Michigan, USA - KBS Switchgrass S4-2 | ecosystem: Host-associated > Plants > Roots > Rhizosphere > Soil ...
CTCTGCGGCGAGCAGCGCAGCGCGGCGCCGAAGGCGCCGGCCCCTCCCTCTCGGAGGGAGGGGTTGGGGAGGGAGCAGTCCTGTTCCGCCGCTCGCGGCCGCTAGGCCGCGAGCGGCAAGGTGATCGCGTCGATGCGTGCGAGCACCTCGGGGGTCAGCTTCGGGATCGCGTCGACCGCGGCGAGATTCGACCGAAGCTGCGAGACGCTCGACGCCCCCGTGATCACCGTCGAGACATGCGGATTGCGCGCCGCCCACGCGATTGCGAGCTGCGCGACGGTGATCCCGAGGTCGGCGGCGATCGCCTCGAGACTCCCGACCGCGGCGTTCTTCGCTTCGTCGGTGAGGCCCTTGGCGAGCCAGCTCATGTTCTCGAGCGCGCCGCGGCTGCCCGGCGGAATGCCGTTCCGGTACTTGCCGGTGAGCAGGCCGCTCGCGAGCGGGCTCCAGGTCGTGAGGCCGAGGCCGATGTCGTCGTAGAGGCGTGCGTATTCCTGCTCGACGCGCTTGCGATGGAAGAGGTTGTATTGCGGCTGCTCCATCACCGGCTTGTGCAGGTGGTGCTTGTCGGCGATGTCCCATGCCGCGCGGATGTCGGCGGCGCTCCACTCGCTCGTCCCCCAGTAGAGCGCCTTGCCGCGCGCGATCATGTCGCTCATCGCCCACACCGTCTCCTCGATCGGCGTGTGCGGATCGGGCCGGTGGCAATAGACGAGGTCGATGCAGTCGAGCTGCATGCGCTTGAGCGACCCGTCGATCGCCTGCATCAGGTACTTGCGGTTGAGCGTGTCGATGCGATTGACCGGATTGCCGCTGTCGCGGCCGAGCCCCCAGAAGAACTTCGTCGAGACGACGTAGTGCAGCCGCGGCCACTTGAGCGCCTTGATCGCCTCGCCCATCACGACTTCGCTCTGGCCCTGCGCATAGACCTCGGCGTTGTCGAAGAAGTTGACGCCGGCGTCCATCGCGACGGCGAGCATCTCCTTGGCGGCGGCGACGTCGACCTGGTTGTGGTACGTGATCCACGAGCCGAGCGAGAGCTCGCTGACCTTGAGGCCGCTCGCGCCGAGTCGGCGGTATTGCATGGGCATGGCAGTCGACGGAGGAAGACGCGGAAGCGAGGCCGGCGATGCCGACCCCGCGATCGAGGGTAGCCGAAAGCCCGTTTCCGCGCCGGCCGCTAAAGTGCCGGGATGTCTGACGTCTCCTCCTTCGTCGAGCGCCGTCGCCGCGTCGCCGACGCGATCCGTGCCGGCGGCGGCGGCGTCGCCATCGTTCCGACTGCGCCAGAGCAGCGGCGCAACGGCGACAACGACCACCCGTACCGCCACGGCAGCGACTTCCACTATCTCACCGGCTTCGCCGAGCCCGGCGCGTGGCTGATCATCGCCGCCGACGGCCGCTCGACACTTGTCTGCCGGCCGAAGGACGTCGAGCGCGAGCTCTGGGACGGCCTGCGCCTCGGTCCCGACGCCGCGCCGGCCACGCTCGGCGTCGACACCGCGGTCGCGATCGACGCGCTCGACGAGACGATGGTCGCGAGCCTCGCCGGTCAGCCCGCGGTCTGGTGGACCTTCGACTCGCCGCGGCTCGGCGAGCGCATCGGCGGCTGGCTCGAGCGCATCCGCGCGCACATCCGCGCCGGCGCCGACGCGCCGACCGTGCAGCGCGACCTCGCGCCGCTGCTCGCCGAGATGCGGCTGCACAAGGACGCCGGCGAGGTCGACACGATGCGCCGCGCCGCGACGATCAGCGCCGCGGCGCACGCACGCGCGATGCGCTTTTGCGCGCGCCGCTTTCGCGTCGACCCGGCGGCGACCGTCGCCGAGTACGAGATCGAGGCCGAGCTGCTGCACGAGTTCCGCCGCTCGGGTGCCGAAGGTCCCGCGTATCCGCCGATCGTCGCCGCCGGCAGCAACGCCTGCATCCTCCACTACGTGCCGGGGCCGACGCCGCTCAACGCCGGCGAGCTCTGCCTGATCGATGCCGGTTGCGAGCTCGACGGCTACGCGAGCGACGTGACGCGCACGTTCCCGGGCGCCGGCCGGTTCAGCGCCGCGCAGCGCGAGCTGTACGACATCGTCGAGGCGGCGCAGCATGCCGCGGTCGCGGCAACACGCCCCGGCGCGCGCCACCGCGACGCGCACATCGCCGCGGTGCGCGTCCTCGCGCAGGGCATGCTCGACACGGGTCTGCTCGACCGCAACGTCGTCGGCGACCTCGACGCGGTGATCGAGTCGGCGGCCTACCGCAAGTTCTACATGCACGGCACCGGCCACTGGCTCGGCCGCGACGTCCACGATGTCGGCGACTACCAGTCGGCCGACGAAGCTCCGGTGCAGCAGCCCGACTGGATGGGCGGCACGGTCGTCAAGAAGCCGTCGCGCGTGCTCGAGCCGGGGATGGTGGTGACGATCGAGCCCGGCATCTACGTCCGTCCCGGCGAAGACGTCCCCGAGCGCTACTGGAACATCGGCATTCGCATCGAGGACGACGCCGTCGTCACCTCGGGCGGTTGCGAGCTGATCAGCCGCGGCGTGCCGGTCGCAGCGGCCGAGATCGAAGCGCTGATGCGCGACGCCTGAGGCCGGCGCGGCGCTTGCCAGCAGTCGGCACGTGCCGGTCTTCCTCATCTTCGCCGCCTGCGCGTTCGCGAGCGGCTTCGCGCTGCGCCTCGCCGACCCGATCGTGCTGCCCGTCGCGGCGCACTTCGCCGTCACGCCGGCGACCGCGGCGATGCTCAACACCGCCTACGCACTGCCGTACGCGCTCGCGCAGCCGTTCCTCGGTCCGATCGGCGACCGCTTCGGCAAGACGCGCTGCATCCAGGTCTGCGTCGCCGGACTCGCGGTGACGCTGCTGCTCGGCGCGCTCGCACCGAGCTTCGCGCTCCTTCTCGCGACACGCGTCGCCGCGGGCGTCTTCGCCGGCGGCCTGATCCCGCTCGTCCTCGCCGGCATCGGCGATCGCTTCGACATGCGCGAACGCCAGGTGATGATCGGGCGGATGCTGTTCGCGATCATCTCGGGGCAGATGCTCGGCTCGGTCGTCTCGGGATTCGCGAACGACGCCTTCGGCTGGCACAGCTCGCTCGCGATCGGTGCCGCGGTCGGCGCGGTCGCGACGGCGGTCGCGTGGGGAGCAATGCCGCGCGGCGCGAGCGCCGCGACGAGCCGCGACGAAGGCTCGTTCGCCGACCTCTACGCGCGCGTCCTCGTCAACCCGAAGGCGCCGTGGCTGATCGGCGGCGTCGCCGTCGAAGGCGCGTTCTTCTACGGCCTCTTTCCGTACATGGGCGAGCTGCTGCGCGCGACCGCGGTCCCGGGCGACGGCCCGACCGCACGCATCACGGGTCTGGTCCTCGGCGCGTTCGGCGTCGGCGGCCTCCTCTACGCGGCGGGCGTGCGCGTGTTTCTGCGCGCGTTCGGGGTGCGCCGGATGTGCCTGATCGGCGCGAGCACCGGCGCGCTGGCCTACGCCACGCTCGCGTTCGTGCCGACCTGGTGGGCCGCGGCGATCGCGATGTTCATCGCCGGCGTCAGCTTCTACATGCTGCACAACTCGATGCAGACCGAGGCGACCGAGCTCGCGCCGTCGGCGCGCGGCTCGGCGGTGGCGCTGTTCGCGTGCGGGTTCTTCATCGGCCAGGGGCTCGGGCCGCCGATCTTCGCCGCGCTGCTGCACGGCATCGGGCCGCGCGCGGCGCTCGTCGCCGTCGCGATCGCGATCGTCGTCCTCGGCCACACCGTCGTGACGCGCGTCATCGACCGTCGCGTCATCGCCGGGACTGCGGGTCGAGCGCCGCGATAATCGCAGGCCGATTCGCCGCTGCCGTTGCCGTGCCCGCTCCGATTGCTCCGCTTCGCGTCACTGCCAGCACGGTCACGAGCGCGGCCGGTCGCGGCAAGGCAGCGCTCTTGGCCGCGATGCGCGGCGGCACCAGCGCACTGACGCCGAACGACTTCGGCGTCGAACCGCTGTCGACCTGGATCGGTCGCGTCGTCGGTGTCGAGTCGGCGCCGCTGCCGAACGCGCTCGCCGCGTGGGAGTGCCGCAACGACCGGCTGGCCTGGCTCGGCCTGAACGCCGACTCGTTCATCGACGCGGTCCACGCGGCGCGCGAGCGCCATGGCGCAGCGCGCATCGCCGTCGTCGTCGGCACCTCGACGTCGAGCATCGGCGCGACCGAGGACGCCTACCGCGCACTCGACGCCGACGGCCGCTTTCCCGCCGACAACCGCAACCCGCTCGTCCACACGCCGCACTCGCTCGGCATGTTCGTGCGCGAGGCGCTCGCGCTCGAAGGGCCGTGCGTGACCATTGCGACCGCGTGCTCGTCGAGCGCCAAGGTGTTCGCGGCCGCCGAGCGGATGCTGCGGCTGGGCATCGTCGACGCCGCGCTCGTCGGCGGCGTCGATTCGCTCTGCGGCAGCGTGCTGTTCGGCTTCAACGCGCTGCAGCTCGTGTCGCCCGAGCCGTGCCGTCCGTTCGATGCCGAACGCAGCGGCATCAGCATCGGCGAAGCCGCCGGCTTCGCGTTGCTCGAACGCGATGACTGCGGTGACGGCAGCTCGCCGCGCCTGCTCGGCTACGGCGAGTCGAGCGACGCCCACCACATGTCGACGCCGCACCCCGAAGGGCTCGGTGCCGAGCGCGCGCTCGACGACGCGCTCGCCCGTGCCGGCATCGACGCTGCCGCGGTCGACCACATCAACCTGCACGGCACCGCGAGCGCGAAGAACGACGAGGTCGAGGCGAAGCTGATCGCACGACGCTTTCCGGCGTCGGCGCATGCCAGCTCGACGAAGGGGATCACCGGCCACACGCTCGGCGCCGCCGGCGTCGTCGAGGCGGTCGCGACCATGCTCGCGATCGAGCACGGCTTCAGGCCGGGCACGGTCAACACGCGCGTCCTCGATCCGGTCTGCGGCCCGCAGCTGCGCACCGCCGGCACCGCTGGCGCGGTGCGCGTCGCGCTCAGCAACTCGTTCGGCTTCGGCGGCAACAACTGCGTCCTCGTCTTCGGCGACGCCGACGCGACGCAGCGGCGATGAGCGCACCGCCCGCGCACGGCAGCTTCGCCGTCGACGCCGTCGCGTTCTGGTCGCCGACGCTGCCCGGCTGGTCGCACGCGCGCGCGGCGTTCCGTGACGAGGAAGCGCCGCTCGCCACGCCCGTGAAGCGGCCGGCGCCCGATCTGCTCGCCGCAGCCGAGCGCCGGCGCGCGCCCGACACCGTCGCGCTCGCGCTCGAGGTCGCCGCCGCCGCGGTGCGCGCGTCGGGGCGCGACGCTCAGTCGCTGCCATCGGTCTTCGCGTCGACGCACGGCGACCTCGCGGTCAGCGACTACATGTGCGCGACGCTCGCGAGCTCGCCGACGCTGATCTCGCCGACCAAGTTCCACAACTCGGTTCACAACGCCGCCGCCGGCTACTGGACGATCGCGACCGGCTGCCGCGAAGCGAGCAGCGCGCTCACGGCGTTCGACGCGAGCTTCGCCGCCGGCCTGCTCGAAGCGGCGAGCCAGTGCAGCGCCGACGACCGCGCCGTGCTGCTCGTCGCATTCGACGTCGAGGCGAGCGGCGCGCTCGCGAGCGTCGCCGCAAGCGTCGGCCTGCTCGCGTGCGCACTGGTGCTTGCGCCGAGCGCAGGCGCGAACAGCATCGTCACGATCGACTGGGAGCTCGCGCGGGAGAGGGTCGCCGCCCCGGCGCCGCGCTCGGCGGCGGCGCGGTCGCTCGCCGGCAATGCGATGTCGGGCGCGTTGCCGCTGCTCGAAGCGATCGCGACGGCCGACCGCGGCGGCGCGCCGCTCGCGCTGCCGCTCGCGCCTTCGCTGGCACTGCGCCTGACCGCGCACGCGCTCGTCGCCACGGAGGCGCGTTCGTGAGCCGCAGCACCGAGAGCGCCCGGCACGACGTCGTCATCGCCGGCGGCGGCCTCGCTGGACTGACGCTCGCGCTGCAGCTCAGGCAATCGTTCCCGGCGCTCGACATCCTCGTCGTCGAGCGCCGCGTCCATCCGGTGCCGATCGCGGCGCACAAGGTCGGCGAGTCGACGGTCGAGATCGGCGCCGACTACTTCGCCAACGTCCTCGGCCTGCGCGAGCACCTCGAGAGCGCGCAGCTGAAGAAGTTCGGCTTCCGCTTCTTCTTCTCCGACCAGCGGAGCGACGTCGACCGCGTCACCGAGCTCGGCGCGAGCCGGCCGCTCGCGGTGCCGAGCTACCAGATCGACCGCGGCCTGTTCGAGAACTTCCTCGCCAAAGAGGCGACCCTTCGCGGCATCACGGTCGAATGCGGCGCGACCGTGCTCGACCTCGCGCTCGCGACGACGAAGCAGGACGAGCATCGCATCGTCTTTCGCAGCGCCGACGGCACGGTCCGGGAGACGCGCTCGCGCTGGCTCGTCGACGCGTGCGGTCGCGCCGGGCTGATCAAGAAGAAGCGCGAGCTCGGCGAGCCGAACGGCCACGACGCCAACGCCGTCTGGTTCCGGATCGCCGAGCGGATCGCGATCGACGACTGGTCGGCCGACGGCGAATGGCGCGCGCGCTGCACGCCGCAGGCGCGCTGGCTGTCGACCAACCACCTCGTCGGCGACGGCTACTGGGTCTGGCTCATCCCGCTCGCGTCGGGGTCGCACTCGGTCGGCATCGTCGTCGACGCGGCGCTCCATCCGCTCGCGACGATGAACACGTTCGACAAGGCGATGGACTGGCTCGCGCTGCACCAGCCGCGCCTCTTCGCCGCCCTCGACGGCAAGCGCGACAAGCTGCAGGACTTCGCGTTCCTGCGCCGCTTCTCGTACGGCTGCCGGCAGCTCTTCTCGGCCGAGCGCTGGGCGATCAGCGGCGAGGCCGGGCTCTTCCTCGACCCGTTCTACTCGCCCGGCAGCGACTTCATCGCGATCGCCAACACCTACATCTGCGAGCTCGTGGCGCGCGACCTCGCCGGCCAGCCGACCGCCGCGCACGCGGCCATCTTCGACCAGATCTTCCACTCGTTCTACGAGAGCACGCTCGCGCTCTACGAAGGCCAGTACCCGATCCTCGGCGACGCCGAGGCGCTGCCCGCGAAGGTGCTCTGGGACTACACGTACTACTGGGGCATCCTCGCCCAGTTCTTCTTCCAGCGGCGGATGTGCGACCTCGCATCGTTCTCGGCGCTGCGCGACGAGCTGACACACTGCCAGGCGCTCAACCGCGAAGTGCAGGCGTTGTTGCGCGCGTGGTCGGCGCCGCGGCCGCGCGACGCGATCGCGAATCCGCCGACGATGCTCGACCAGGCGTCGCTGCCGTGGTTCGCCGCGCTCAACGAGAGTTTGCTCGAGCGTGGTCTCGACGACGAGCGCTTTCGCGAGCGCATCCGGCAGTCGACGCGGCGGATGCGAGCGCTCGCCGCGGAGATCGCGAGTCGCGCTGCCGCGGGCGCCGACGTCGGACCGCTGCTCGGCGTGCTCGGCGACCGCGCGCGCTTCGGTGCTCTCGAGGAAGCCTCGCCGATGCTGTTCGCGACTCCCTGATCGGCGCGGACGTCCGATCAGCCGGACCCGGCAGCCCGCGAGACGGTGCGCTCGGCCTGCTCCGCAGTGACGACGCTCACGGGCACGCCGAAGCGCTCGATGCGGTGGGCGAGATCGAGGCGCAGCCAGCGCGAGATCCGCTCTGGCAGCGTCGAGATGATGACCTCGTCGTACTTCTCACGCTCGAGCGTCTGGCGCACCGCCTCGTACGGGTCGGTGGCCCCGACGATCCCTTGCACATGCGATCCCGCCGCCGCATCGAGCAGCGGGATCGCGAGCTCGAGCGTGATGGCCGCCTCCTCGGTGTCCGGGTCCCAGTACGGCCGAGGGACCAAGAGCGTGAACCTGCACGGGCCGCGTGCGGCCCGCTCGGCGACGGCGGCGAGCAGCTTGGGCGAGGCTGCGGTCCGGTGTGCGACCAGGAGGATGTGGCGGTCACTCATGGGTCGGCCTCCTCGGCATGGCGTGAGCGACGGCCTGGTTGGAATCAGGCGGCGAGCATGCCCACCTCGCAAATTCTGTTCTCTCGAGGTTCGCCTGTCACTCGACGGCGCGCCTCAAGGAATCACACGCAGCCCCACCCCTTCGCGCACGACCCCGATCGGCGCCGCTGCCTCGAACCCCTGCTCGCGAAAGACCTTCACGACCTCCTTCACGCTCTCCGGCGTGCAGCTGACGAGCAGCCCGCCCGAGGTCTGCGGATCGCTGAGAAGATCGCGCGCAACCGGCGGCAGCGTGCCGTCGAGCAGCACCTCGACGCCGTAGCCCGCCCAGTTGCGGCCCGACGCGCCGGTGACGTAGCCCTGCTGCGCCATCTCGACCACGCCGGGAAGGATCGGCACCTTCGACCAGCGAATCGTCACGCCGAGCCCCGCGCCGCGGCCGAGCTCGAGCGCGTGGCCAGCGAGGCCGAAGCCGGTGACATCGGTGATCGCGTGCACGCCGTCGAGCTCGGCGAGCGCGACGCCCGGCGTGTTGAGCCGCGTCGTCGACTCGATGAGCGCCTGGTAGCCGGCGGCGTCGAGCTCGCCCTTCTTCAGCGCCGCCGACAGCACGCCGACGCCGATCGCCTTGCCGAGGACGAGGACGTCGCCGTTCCTGGCATCGGCGTTGCGGCGCACCTTCTTCGGATGCACGAGCCCCATCACGACGAGGCCGTAGATCGGCTCGACCGAGTCGATCGTGTGGCCGCCGGCGATCGGGATGCCGGCCTGGCGGCACACCGACTCGCCGCCGCGGATGACCTGGCCGATCTGCTCGACGGTGAGGCGATCGATCGGCATCGCGACGAGCGCGAGCGCCATGATGGGCTTGCCGCCCATCGCGTAGACGTCGCTGATCGCGTTGGTCGCGGCGATGCGGCCGAAGTCGAACGGGTCGTCGACGATCGGCATGAAGAAGTCGGTCGTCGCGATCAGCGCCTGCTCGTCGTTGAGCTTGTAGACGGCGGCGTCGTCCGAGGTCTCGATGCCGACCAGCAGCTCGGGCGGCACGATGCCGCCGGCGCTCTTCTTCAGGATCTCCGAGAGCACGCCCGGCGCGATCTTGCAGCCGCAGCCGCCGCCGTGCGAGAAGCTCGTGAGGCGAAGCGGCGGCGGCGTCAGCGGCGCCTTGGCGTTGGCGGGCGTGGCAGCAGGCGAAGAGAGGTCGGCAGGCATGGCGATAACCAAAGCGAAGCGTGGGCGGCGATTGTCTCAGCGTGCGCGCGCCAGTGCAGGAACAAGGCCGGCGACGAGCGCGCGCACGGCGCGCCGCTCGACCGCAGGGACGAACATCGGCTCGCGCAGCGCGCACTGCGCGCGCAGCTGATCGGCGAACGCGCCGTCGTCGCAAAAGCGCCGCATCAGCGCGACCAGCGCGGCGGCGTCGCCGACTGGAAAGTAGCCGTCGTAGCCGATCCCGAGCAGGCCGACGTTGCCGTCGATGCGGCTCGCGAGCACCGGGACTCCGGAGCGCACCGCTTCGATGACGACGTTGGCGCCGCCCTCCATCCGGCTGGCATGGACGAGCGCACGCGCGCGCGCGATCGTCCGCCGCGTCGCGCCGTGCGCGATCGCGCCGGCCCAGCGGTACGCCGGGCACGCCGCCATCGTCGCCTGCGCTTCGTCGCCGAGGCTGGCGTCGAGCGCGGCACCGACGTGGACGATCGCCGGCGGTGCGGCAACGGCGGCGAGCAATCGTGCCGCGCGCATCACCGTCAACGGGTCCTTCTCGTCGCGCAGGTGGCCGACGACCACGAAGTCGGCGTCGCCCGGCACGCGCTCGGCGTGCAGCGCCCGCGCCGACTGGACGACGACGACCGCCTTCGCACGCGCCGCCGCATCGAGCCGCGCCAGCGCCGCCTCCTGCAGGACGACGATGCGGCTGGCACACTCCAGCGAATGGCGGGCGTCGGCGGCAGCAGGAAGGTCGCGGTAGAGATCGGTGCCGGTGAGCACCACGACGATCGGCGCGCCCGGCCGCCGCGCGCGCCAGCGCGCGACCGATGCCGCGGCACGGCGCGCGTGCAGCGCGATCAGCACGTCAGCATCGCCGTCCTCGGCGCCGATCGCGACGACCTCGACGTCCGCGACCGGCGCCAGGAAGCTCTGCCAGCGCGCCGCCGTGTGCGCGTTGCCGTTGTTCGCAGCGGCCAGCGCCGGCGAGACGATCGTCACGCGCGGCTGGGATCGCATCGGTCGATGATCGCACGGGCGGCACGG
>Ga0068861_100003683_pt1 | contig 10222 bp, 8 predicted proteins | sample KBSSwiS42_FD_66593 | JGI IMG/M metagenome (GOLD analysis project Ga0068861, IMG submission 66593) | Switchgrass rhizosphere microbial communities from Kellogg Biological Station, Michigan, USA - KBS Switchgrass S4-2 | ecosystem: Host-associated > Plants > Roots > Rhizosphere > Soil ...
ATCGTCCACATTCCGTTCAACGGGTCGCCGCCGGCGGTGACGTCCACAGTCCAGGGCGAGACGCAGATGATTTTCGCCGTCATGCAACCGCTGCAGCCGCAAATCCAGGCCGGCAAATTGCGCGCGATCGCCGTGACGTCCGCGAAGCGCTTTCCGCTGCTGCCGGATTTGCCGACGATCGCCGAAAGCGGCTATCCGAGATTCGATTCGCTGGCCTGGAACGGCGTGCTCGTGCCCGCGGGCACGCCGAAGGCCGTGATCGCGCGGCTCAATGCCGAAATCAACGCGATTCTCAAGCTGCCTGACGTCGTGCAGCGATTGAACGCCGCGGGCTTCGACCTGATCGGGGGCACGCCGGAAGAGTTCGGCGCACTCATCAAAGCCGAATCCGACAAATGGGCGCCGGTGATCAAGAACGCCGGCGTGAAGATCGACTGAGGGCTACAGTGCCCTTACGTGGCGGAAACCAGGCAACGCGGCCGCCGCGTACCTATTTCTGATCGTCGTTACCACTTTCCGCGAGCCCCGGCAGCGGCGAGCTGTCGGAGGGGTTCAGCAGCCCGATCCGCGAATAGGTCAGCAACTTCTCGCGCGTATCGGCGATATCGAGCTCGCGCATCGTGAGCTGGCCGATGCGGTCCTGCGGCGAGAACGAGGCCGCGCCCTTCTCCATGGTCAGCCGCTCGGGTTTGTAGGTCAGGTTCGGACTCGCCGTCGCAAGGATCGAGTAGTCGTTGCCACGGCGCAGCTCCAGCGTCACCTCGCCGGTGATCGCGCGGGCGACCCATCGCTGCGCCGCATCGCGCAGCATCATCGCCTGCGGATCGAACCAGCGGCCCTGGTACAGGAACCGCCCGAGGCGGCGGCCGTTTTCGCGGTATTGCTCGATCGTGTCCTCGTTGTGGATACCGGTCAGCAGGCGTTCGTAGGCGATGTGGAGCAGCGCCATTCCCGGTGCCTCGTAAATACCGCGGCTTTTCGCCTCGATGATCCGGTTTTCGATCTGGTCGCTCATCCCCAGGCCATGGCGGCCGCCGATCGCATTGGCCTCGACCATCAGCGCCACGTCGTCGCTGAACGTCGCGCCGCTGAGCGCGACCGGTTTCCCCTCCTCGAAACGCACGCTCACGGTCTCCGCCTTGACGACGACGTCCTCGCGCCAGAACGCGACTCCCATGATCGGCTCGACGATGCGCATGCCCTTGTCGAGAAACTCGAGGTCCTTCGCCTCGTGCGTCGCGCCCAGCAGATTCGAGTCCGTCGAATAGGCCTTTTCCGTGCTCATTCGATAATCGAATCCGGCGCGCGCGAGGTAATCCGACATTTCCTTGCGTCCGCCGAGCTCGTCGATGAACATCGCGTCGAGCCATGGCTTGTAGATGCGCAGGTTCGGATTGGCGAGAAGCCCGTACCGGTAGAACCGCTCGATGTCGTTGCCCTTGTACGTGCTGCCGTCGCCCCAGATATGCACGTCGTCCTCGCGCATTGCGACCACGAGCATCGTGCCCGTGACTGCGCGCCCGATCGGGGTGGTGTTGAAGTACGCGAGCCCGCCCGTCGCGATGTGAAACGCGCCCGCCTGCAACGCAGCGACGCCCTCGGCAACCAGCGCCGCGCGGCAGTCGACGAGCCGCGCCGCCTCGGCGCCGTACTGCAGCGCACGCCGCGGAATGTCGTCGTAATCGGCCTCGTCCGGCTGGCCGAGGTGCGCCGTGTACGCATAGGGGACGGCGCCCTTCGCGCGCATCCAGTGCAGAGCGGCGCTCGTGTCGAGCCCTCCCGAGAATGCGATGCCTACCTTCTGGCCGACAGGAATGGACTGCAGAATGTGCGACATGACGACGCGACTCGGCCAAGGGCGGGAAGCTGCTATTCTAGTCGACTGGCCGGTCCCTCCGTCACGCGCTGCGACTTCCGAGACCGGCGACGCCGCAAGCAGTCTTCCGCAACCCGAGGAGGCGATGCGATGACCGAAGGCGCGAAATTGCATCACTACGAAAGTCCGCAGGCCAGGGTCACCTGGGACGCGACGCGCTGCATCCACGCCGCCGAATGCGTGCGCACCGTCCCGCAGGTGTTCGACCCTGCCGCCAAGCCGTGGATCCAGCCGGACAAAGCCGACGCGGACGCGGTCGCGGACGCGGTCAATCGCTGCCCCTCGGGCGCATTGCGGATGGAATTCGCGGATGGGACATCGGCGATGGCGATCCCGGCGGACAACCAGGGTCTTATCAACGCTAACGGGCCCACTTATCTGCGCGGCAAGCTGACGCTGCGCCAAGGCGAGGGCGAGCTCGAGGACACCCGGATCGCGCTATGCCGCTGCGGCGCGTCGCAGCACAAGCCGTTCTGTGACAACAGTCACAAGAAGATCGGCTTCAAGGACGCGGGAACCCTGTTGGCGCATGTCGCAGCGCCGCCGGACATCGATCTCTCCGCGCCGCTGACCATTCGGCAGAATCCCAATGGTCCGCTGGTCTGTACCGGTCCGCTCACGCTGCACGGCACCGACGGGCACACGGCCTTTTCCGACACGACATTCCTCTGTCGCTGCGGCGGCTCGGCCAACAAGCCGTACTGCGACGGCACGCACAAGAAAATCGGCTTCAAGAGTTAGCGAGCCGATGCCCGCGGACGCCCCAGACGATCTCGTCCTGCTCGGCCGCGCGTTCGAACTGCAACAGGCGGGACGGCTTGCCGAGGCCGAAGCTCTGTATGCGCAAGTGCTCGCCGCCAATCCCGACGATCCGACGGCGCTCGTCAACGCCGGCGCCGTCGCGTTGGCGCGCGGCGACTTCGGCCTCGCGATCGCGCGCTTCGAGCACGTGGTCCGCCTGGCGCCCAGGAATGCGCCGGCACGGAGCAACCTGGGCTTCGCGCTGATCCGCGCCGGACGCGACAGCGAAGCGCTGGCTGTCCTCGACCGGGCCGTTGCGCTCAATGGCACCTTCGCACAGGCGCACAACAATCGCGGCATCGCGCTGGCGCGGCTGGGTCGCCCTGCCGAGGCGATCACCGCGTTCGAGCGCGCGCTGCAACTCGATCCACGCAGCGCCGAAGCCGCGCTCAACCTGGGTGACCAATGCAACAACGCGGGCGACGCGGAGCGCGCCGCCGCTGCGTTCGATCGCGTGCTCGCCGCGCAGCCTGCGCATGCCGACGCGTTGACCGGGCGGGCGTTCGCGCAAGCGTTGCGCGGCGACCTGGCGGGCGCGATCGGCGCACTCGAGACCATCACGACGAACCATCCGGCGCATGGGCCTGCGTGGCAAACGCTGGGGGCCGTGCGCAACTGGGCCTGGGATCACGCCGGCGCCGAGCTCGCGTTCGAGCATGCGTTGCGATTGGCGCCGGACCATGCCGACGCGCAATTCGGCATCGCGTCGACGCTGCTCGCACGCGGCGATTTTGCGGCGGGATGGCCGGCGTTCGAGCGCCGTCAGGATCACGGTGGCGAATCCGGAAGTGCGTTGGCGCGAATCCCGATCTGGGACGGCGCACCGTTCGCTGGAACGCTCGTCGTCCACGGCGAGCAGGGCTTCGGCGATGTCGTGCAGTTCGCGCGCTTCGTGGCGCCCGCGCGGGCGCGCGTCGGCCGCGTCGTGCTCCTGCTCGACGGCTATCGGGCGCCGCTCGCGCCGCTGCTCGCTTCGCTGGCTGGCGTCGATGAAGTCGTCACGAAGCCCACCGATATTCGCGCCCACGGCGCAATCGCACGGGTCTCGATCCTTTCGCTGCCGTTTCACCTGGGTGTCGGCGCCGGCGCGCCGAGCTCAGCAGGCCGGTATCTTTCGCCGCCCGCCGAACGCACCGCCGCGTGGCGCGCGCGGATCGCGGCCACGGCTGCGCCACGCGTGGGTCTCGCGTGGTCGGTGCTGGCGCGCGATGCGCATGGCTTCGTGACCCGCCACAAGTCGGTCCCGGTGAGCGCGCTCGCGCCTGTTCTTGCCGCATCCAGCATCGCGTTGTTCACATTGCAGCCAGGCGCCGCGGGCGACCCCGCGGCGTTCGGCGCGGACGCGCCGCGCATCGTCGACCTGCGCGCCGCGCTCGCCGATTTCGCCGACACCGCCGCGCTGATCGACACGCTCGATCTCGTGATCTCCGCCGATACCGCCGTGGCCCATGTGGCCGGCGCGCTCGGGAAACCCGTGTGGCTGCTCGACCGGTTCAATTCATGCTGGCGGTGGCGGCTCGCGACTGGCAGTTCACCCTGGTATCCGACGATGCGGATCTTTCGCCAGCATCGCTTCGGCGACTGGAACGGCGTGATGCACGACCTGGCCGATGCGCTGGCGCGCTGGCGTGCGTGATTGTCGGCGGGCCGCCCGTCGTGCTAGCGTTAGGCTCTTCAAACGCCCTGAATCGAAAGTCACCATGCCCTCGTTCGACGTTGTATCGGAAGTCAACCAGGTCGAGATCAACAACGCCCTCGATCAGGTCAACAAGGAGGTGTCTACGCGCTTCGATTTCAAAGGATCGGACGCGCGCGTCGAGCACAAGGAGAACGTGCTGACGCTGTTCGCCGACGACGACTTCAAGCTCTCGCAGGTCACCGATATCCTGCTCGCCAAGCTCACGAAGCGTGGCGTGGACATCCGCGCGCTCAAGTACGGCGATGTCGAGAAGGTCTCCGGCAACAAGGTCAAGCAGGTGATTACCGTCCGCGAAGGCATCGAGCAGGAGTTGTCGAAGAAGATCGTGCGAGCGCTCAAGGACAGCAAGCTCAAGGTCCAGGGCTCCATCCAGGGCGAGGCCGTCCGCGTATCCGGCGCCAAACGCGACGAGCTGCAGAGCGCGATCGCGCTCATCAAGAAATCGATCACCGACTTCCCGCTGCAGTTCAACAACTTCCGCGATTAGCGGACGTCGCCGGGGCGACTTCAGCCGAGATCGGCAACCAGCGCGTCGCGCGTCGCGCTTCCCACCGCCGGAATCTCGGCCTTGTAGTTCGGGTGATCGACACCCATTCCCAGCGCAGCACCCCGCTTCAGCGCGGCGATCATCTCGCGCGTCATCTCGAACCGCAGGAAATGCACGGCCGAAGTCTTTTCGTCGTTCTCGCGTGGAAGGTCCTCGTCGGCGATCGCGAAGACCTTGGGAAAGCCTTCCACCTGCACCCAGGCGCGGTCCTCGATACCCTTCAACCCGGAAAGCGCCCGCCTGCGCTCGTCGACGTCCTCGTATTCGATCAGCATCGTCGCCTTGAAGTTGCTGCCGTCCGGCACGAGCGGATTGTAGGCGTCGAGCTCGTCCTGGATGCCGGCATCATCGAACGTCTTTTCGACGCGCAACATCTCCTGGATCTGGTAGCGCAGCGTCAGCTCGTCCTCGAAGATGAGCGTGAGATGCCCGCCCAGATGCACGGTGCGCGCCCGCTTGTGCTCCAGCACGCGAGCGCGGAAGGCGTTGCGCTCCCTCGCATACGCTTCGAGCGTCAGCAGGCTTTCCCGCGTGATCTTGGGCGGTCGCGCCATCATGCAATTCCGTAGGCGATGCGCAGCAGTGTCAGCGGATGCACCTTCCGCGCGCGCGCCGCGCTGTTCTTGTCCTTGATCCCCTGCTGGATCCGGCGGCCGGCGATCGGACAGTCCGAGCTCACGTAGTCAGGGTCGTTGTCGTCCATCCGGTTGAATACCGGCTTGCCGATGCGCATCGATTGCGCAAAGAACTCGACCTTGACGCCCCACGTGCCGTCATGACCGGCGCACCGCTCGACCGTGTTGATTTCGGTTCCCGGAATCCACTGCAACGCCTCGCGCGTCTTCTGCCCCACGTTCTGCACGCGCGCGTGGCAGGGAATGTGGTAGCTGACCTTGCCGAGCGGCTGCTTGAACTCGCGCTTCCACAGCCCGTCCTTGTCGCGCAGCACCATGTACTCGAACGGATCGAACATCGCGTCGGCAACGGCCGCAACGTCCTCGTCGTCGGGAAACATCAGCGGCAACTCCTGCTTGAACATCAACGTGCACGACGGCACCGCGGCCACGATCGCATAGCCTTCGCGCGCGAGGCGGGCCAGCGGCGGGATGTTCACGTTCTTCAGCTTCTCGACGGTTTCAAAATCGCCGAGCTCGAGCTTCGGCATCCCGCAGCACGCCTCGTGCTCGACCAGCCGGTACGGAACCTCGTTGTGCGCGAGAAGCTTCAGGAGGTCGTGGCCGATGCCCGGCTCGTTGTAGTTCACGTAGCACGTGGCGAAGATCGCAACCTTCCCGGGTGTGCGCGCGCCGGTGCGTACCGGCCATGCGAGACTCGAGTCGGCGTGCGCGCGGAATGTCTCCTTGGCGTAGGGAGGCAGCTCGGACGCCGCGGCCACGCCCAACGTCTTCTCCATCACCTTGCGCGCGGACGGCATCGTGTTCGCCTTGTTCACGAACTCGACGACCACCGGGATCGTCGCGAGCTTGCCGATCCGGTCGGTGCTGGTCAGGACCTTGTCGCGGAACGATACGTCGCCGTCGCGGAACTTGACCGCCTTGGCGCGCAGCATGAGGTGCGGGAAATCGACGTTCCACGGATGCGGCGGAACGTACGGGCACTTCGTCATGTAGCACAGGTCGCACAGATAGCACTGGTCGACGACCTTGACGAAATCTTTCTTCGCGACGCCGTCGATTTCGCCGCTCTTGCCCTCGTCGATCAGGTCGAACAGCGTCGGGAATGCCCCGCACAGGCTCACGCAGCGGCGGCATCCGTGGCAGATCTCGAAAATGCGTTCCTGCTCCTTTTCGAGCGCCGCGTGGTCGAAGAACTCCGGGTTGCGCCAGTCGATCGGATGGCGGGTGGGCGCTTCGAGGCTGCCTTCGCGAGTGGTCATGTTGCGATTGCTTTTCAATGATGAGCCACCGCCGGAGAGCAGTGAACGTCGATGGACCACCAGCCGGGAGTGTTAAGCGTCGTGTTTCGCAACGACGCTTCAACACGACCAATGCGTTGAGCGTCGTGTCCTCCAACGACGCTCCAACGCATGCCTGGGCTTAGTCGGCCAATGCGTCCAACGCCTTTTGAAAGCGGTTGGCATGCGAGCGCTCGGCCTTCGCCAGCGTTTCAAACCAGTCGGCGATCTCGTCGAAGCCTTCGTCGCGCGCCGATTTCGCCATGCCGGGATACATGTCGGTGTATTCATGCGTTTCGCCGGCAACGGCAGCCTTCAGGTTCTCGCGGCTCGAGCCAATCGGCAGATCCGTGGCCGGGTCGCCCACCGAAGCCAGGTAGTCCAGATGGCCATGGGCATGGCCGGTCTCGCCTTCCGCGGTCGAGCGGAACAGCGCGGACACGTCGTTCTGCCCTTCGACGTCCGCCTTGTTTGCGAAGTACAGATAGCGCCGGTTCGCCTGCGATTCGCCGGCGAATGCGGCCTTCAGGTTGTCGTGGGTCTTCGTGCCTTTCAGGTTTTTCATCGCGATCTCCTCTTCAATGAGCGACTAAGAATGCTGCGCGCCAAAACGGCGCCGCGTCCAATTGATTGTGTCAATGCGTACGATAGTATGAGCCAATCGCGCGCCACCCCGGATTCGCGGATGGTGCGGTCCCCCACCCCCGACGCGCTCCCGCCCGCGGGACAGGGAGGATTCGTCCGATGCGAGGTGGTCATGCCCTCTCAACCATAGCGGCCTTGCCCTCCCCGCCGGAGAGGGACGGTGCAGCCGATTGCGACGTTCCACTCCCGCTCCCCGCGGGCGGGAAAAGGGTTGGGGTGAGGGGCAGAAGGCTATGCCACCGCCGCCTGCGCGCGCGCGGGCATTGCCAGCGCGCCGCTCTTGACGCCGCGGTTGATCGCGCTGACCAGCGCGCGCAGCGTCGCGGTCACGATGTTGGCGTCACGGCCGACGCCATAGACGGTACGGTCGGTGCCCACGCGCAACTGGACATACGCGACCGCCATCGCGTCTTCGCCGGCGCCGATCGCGTGCTCGTGATAGTTGATCACGTGGATCGGCAGTCCCAGCCCGTTGCGCAGCGCGGTCACGAACGCATCGACCGGGCCGTTGCCGGCGCCGGGCAGCACCAGCTCGGCGCCGTCGACGGAAAGATGGGCGGTCAGATGCTCGACCGTGCCATCGGCGCTGCTGTGCTGCGCGCGATGTCCGGCGTATGTCACTGGCGCCGTCGCGGCCAGGTACTCGCGTTCGAATGCCGCATGAATCTCGCCGGACGAGAGCTCCTTGCCCGAAGCGTCGGTAATCGCCTGGATCACCTGGCTGAACTCGATCTGCAGAAGCCGCGGCAGCGTCAGCCCGTGGTCCCGCTCGAGCAGATAGGCAATGCCGCCCTTGCCCGATTGGCTGTTGACGCGGATGACGGCCTCGTACGTACGGCCAAGATCGGCGGGATCGATTGGCAGGTACGGGACATCCCAGATCTCGTTGCCACGGGCCAGATCCGCTGCGCGCGCCGCGAGGCCTTTCTTGATCGCGTCCTGATGCGAGCCGGAAAACGCGGTGAACACGAGCTCGCCGCCGTACGGATGGCGGGGATGCACGGGCAACTGGTTGCAGTATTCGACGGTCCGGATCACTTCGCCGATATCGGAAAAGTCGATGCCCGGATCGATGCCCTGCGTATGCAGATTCAAGCCGAGCGTGACGAGACAGACATTGCCGGTACGCTCGCCGTTGCCGAACAGGCAGCCTTCGATCCGTTCGGCGCCCGCCATCACCCCGAGCTCCGCCGCAGCAACCCCACATCCGCGGTCGTTGTGCGGATGCAGCGACAGGACGAGACTGTCACGACGCGCAAGATTGCGGCTCATCCACTCGATCTGATCGGCATAGATGTTGGGGGTGGCCATCTCGACGGTCGCCGGAAGATTGATGATCGCTTTGTGCTCCGGTGTGGGTTGCCAGACGTCGAGCACGGCGTCGCAGACTTCCTTGGCGTAATCGAGCTCGGTTCCAGTGAAGCTCTCCGGCGAATACTGGTACGTCCATTCCGTTTCGGGCTGTCTTGCGGCGCAATCGCGGACGACCTCGGCGGCGTCGATGGCGATCTGCCGGATGCCCGGCCGGTCGAGGCCGAACACCACGCGGCGCTGCGTGGTCGACGTCGAGTTGTACAGATGCATGATCGCGCGCCGTGCGCCCTTCAGCGATTCGAACGTGCGCTCGATGAGCGGCGCCCGCGCCTGCGTGAGCACCTGCACGTTGACGTCGTCGGGGATCAGGTCGTCTTCGACCAACTTGCGCACGAAGTCGAAGTCGGTCTGCGATGCGGCGGGAAACCCGATCTCGATCTCCTTGTAGCCCATCTTCACGAGGAGCCGGAACATGCGCAGCTTGCGCTCGGCGTCCATCGGCTCGATCAGCGCCTGGTTGCCGTCGCGCAGGTCTACGCTGCACCACACCGGCGGTGCCGTAATGACGCGCGACGGCCACGTGCGGTCGGCCAGCGCGATCGGGGCAAAAGGTCGGTACTTCGCGGACGGTTCGATCTTCATCGACGTTCCTTCCGCGGCCAGTCAGGCCGCGAGGTACAAAGGGCTTCGCCATCCGGTCCTGCTGGATGACGCACGCACTGCTCGAATTGAGGGGGTAGGTTTATGTGCGCGCGAGGCGCAGCAGCAGCAGTCCGCCGAGAATGAGCGCAAGCGCAGACGGAAGACCCGTCCGGGCGGTGCTGGCGGAAAGAAGAAGGCTGCTCATCCAATAACGATAACGCATATGACGCGCCGCCGCAAGGGGGGCCCGAGCATCGCCACGCGATCGCATAATGCTGCGCCCGAACGGGCCAATGACCGGCTGTCTCCGCCCTGATCTCGAGGGAATCGCCTACCAGAATCCATAGTACGCGGGCAGGGCAGCAGCAAGTGGTCCATTAGCGGCCTCGATGCTGACTCCGCATGCACCTTCACCTGTCTTCTAACCATGGCTGTTGCCGGTCGCCGAGCAGCCCGGCCCATGGCGGCGACCGCGGAATGTCAGCACTTCGAATACAACCGTCCCATCGGCTTGGGCGTAGGTTATGCGTTCCGGTTCATCCCATGCCAAATTCGTTTGCCATTCCCGCGCACGAGGCGCAGTGAAGTGACCGTCGATCCAGACCATCGCGACATTGCGACCTGCGCACAGTCTGCGCCGCGGTTCCGGATCATCAAGCTGATCGGTCATCGGAACGGTGGCGCGCGTCAGCATGATGATCGGCAGGGCGAGCGACGGTTCCGCAAACCAAAGGAACGGCTTTTCTGACATCGCATTCAGGTCCGCCGCGAATCGATGGCTCA
>Ga0068861_100003685_pt1 | contig 10218 bp, 21 predicted proteins | sample KBSSwiS42_FD_66593 | JGI IMG/M metagenome (GOLD analysis project Ga0068861, IMG submission 66593) | Switchgrass rhizosphere microbial communities from Kellogg Biological Station, Michigan, USA - KBS Switchgrass S4-2 | ecosystem: Host-associated > Plants > Roots > Rhizosphere > Soil ...
GAACTCCTGGGTGATGGTTGGTGAGTGGGGAGGATGGCGAAGCTAGGGAGCGACTACGGAGTGTCAAGAGGCTATTGAGCCGAGGGTGCGCAGGTAGTGCAGCCAATTGTCGGCTTGCTGGGTGAAGTGTCCTGCGCCCTTGCACAGTACGTAGTTCTTGTGGCGGTGACAGGTGACGACGGGCAGTTTGTACTCAAGCAAATAGCATGGGGTCCCCGTACTGTGCGCGATATGGGAGAAGCCGCTGTCGCAGCCGACGAATAGGGCGCAGTTGGCCAGCAGGCCGACCACTTCGCTCAGAGGCTTGGATGCGTCGAGACCGATGACGCTGAGCTTATTGTGCCGTGCCCAGGCGAGGATCTCGCTGACCTCGTGGGGTGGCGGGTTCTTGTCGGCCGCCGAGCTGATGCCGTCAAAGTGGGTGCAGATGAAGTTGAACGGATAGGCGCGGCGTTTGACGTCCCACCGGCGCTTGGTCGGGAAGTAGGGTGTCGCCCAGATGTCGAACCCGTTGAGGTCGAACGTGGGCGCAGCGTTCAACCGGCCCACCATGTGGTGGCGGCAGGATATGTCGAGCAGGTCCAGGATGACCTCTGCGCGGGCCAGCAGGATGGGGTCGGGGTGGCTGTACGCGAGCTTCTCTTCTTCGACGTGGCACATGTGGGCGAGCAGCTGAAGACTGGCCCAGTGGTCGCCGAGGCCGTCGTTGTGGAGACGATAGCAGAAGCGGCTCACGGCTTGTGCCCAACGAAATAAGTGTCCTGTCCGTTAGCATTGAACCCGCAGGTGAGACACTCCAGCTGGGCCCACTTCGTGAACAAGTAGCGCAAACCGTCGGGCAAGATCCGGTAACAATCGACCGGGTACCGATGCTCTCCGAGGCTGAAGGGAAGCAGGATAATGCACACGCCGCCGGGCCGCAGACGCCGCTCAAGTTCCGCTGCCCACAGCCAAGGCGCTTCAACGTGTTCCAAGCAGGAGCCGCTGATAACGTACTCGCAGCCCTCCTCCGGCAACCCCTCCCAGGAGTAGGGCGACACGACTACGTCGACATTCGGCCCTGGTGCGATGTCCACGCCTACGTAGGCGAAGCCGCGCTGCAAAACCGCTGGCTTGTGTGTGCCGTTGACGTCGTAGGAGCCAATGTCGTACACGGTCTTTCCAGAGCCGGCCTGGAAATGCGCGTCCATCAGTCGCGCGATGGTATCGTACTGCGATTGGTGCATAGGGCGTCTCAGACTGCGTTCGGGTTTTGGAAATCGGCCAGTGAGTAGGGCAGACCCCAGGAGACCGCCTGTGCGTGATAGCGCTCCGGAGCGTCGCGATCATGCCACAGCGCCTGAGGATCTGGGGCGAGTCGCCCCGCACCCAGCAGATTCCACGAAACGAATCCTTGGTTCTCTTCGGGGTGATCATCCGCCCATTGGTTGTGGATCTGGCACAAGCCTGTAGACGCGCGCCCAGCGAGTCCATGCATGTACCCCTCAACGAATTGCTCGTCGTGCGTCAAGCATTTGTCCCGGATGTCGTCGAGGAGGCCGAGCCGGCGCCAAGTAGCCACATGGAGCGCGACGCACTCACTACGGAACCCAAGCCCGTATGATGCGTCTGTGTGCGTGTACGTGGCCCCCTGCGACTTCTGCGCCAAGTGTACGAGCCCGAACGTCCAAGGCACGAGCGGGATAAACCGGCGGGACATTTTGACGAGCAAGTCGATCTTGCGGTCTTCGGCCCAGAGGGCGCCGCCGAGAAACGCGGTCAAGTCCCCCAGCCCGTTGCGCGGCATCCGGTAGCTGTTGGATTCAAACTCTGTTCCTGGGTACTCCTTGCATAGGTCCGCTAGGCGCTCCTGCTGATGGCTGTGATCGTCGTGCACCAGGAGCGGAATCTGCGGGTACAAGCGCTGACGCGCTTCGAGCTGCAGATGCACATAGGGCACAGACGCGTAGGTGCCGATGACAACGCCCAGCGTGGGCGGATCGGGCAGCAGTCGCTCGGGCACCTTGTCCCGTACGGAGTCGCCTATGCGGCGCGCGCCGAAAGAAAGTCCTCGGCGTAGCGTCACGGAGCAACCTTCCCCAGGGTGCACATGCCGTCCGATGACTCGGCTGCGAACTCGCCGCGGCGCTCCCGGACCACCCAGCGCGTCTGGTTCGACCACGTAACAACCCAGGTAGCGCCTTCCTGGGTCACTGTGCCGCGCGTCGCGGACAAACGGTCCACAACCGAGGGGCGCTGAACATCGATATAGCCGGTGTGGCCGTTCGGGAACGAGTAGCTGAAGGCGCCGTTGAAGGGCTCTGACTTCACTTCGGCCTTGGGCTTCTCCGTCACCCCCGGCACCATCTTCCCCTGCTCGTCGATCCTGGCCTTGATCGCCAGGGCCAGCGACAGGTCGCCCTTCTTGGTGGCTTCCGCCTGCGCCTTGGCCAGCGACGCGACGAGGTCCGCCCGCAGCTTGCCCTCGTCATCCTTGGCCTTCGCCTGGATCTTGACTGCCGCGGCGTCGGCCCGGTCGATCAGTGACTGCACGGCCGGGGGCAGCTTGGTGGCTGCGGCCTTGGCGGTGGCGTCGTCGAGGGCTTTCTGGTCAGCCGTAGGCGGGGCACCGATCAGGTCCTCGGCTCCGACGCTCTTGTGAGCGGCGCAGAGGAGGACGAACAGCACGCAGAGCAGGACGAGGTTGTAGCGCTTCATGGTAGGGCCCTTTCTAGGCTGGGTTGCTGGTGATAGGGTACTATGGAGACCCTAGGGAGTCAATAGCCAGCTTTCACTGGGTTTTCGTGACAAACCACGACGCATAGTGGTCCTTCCCTTGGTCGGGCCGACCCCCGGTGTTCCACACTGGTTCCGTCAGCCCCAACCCCGCGGCGAACTCGGTCACCGCCTGGATCACCCCGAAGCTGACCCCGTTGGGCAGCGTCCGCTTCACGTAGTCGTGGCCGCCGATCGTGCCGCCGACCCGGACCTTGGGCCACCATGCGGCAATGTCGGCTTTGACCGCCTCGTAGGTGTGGTCGGCGTCGATGTAGACGAAGTCGAGTTCTTCGCGGCAGATGCATTCTGCCATGCGCGCAGAAGGGCCGCGCAGCAGCTGCACGTCGAACGTTTGCGCGTCACCCCAGCGGCGCAGACTATTGAACATCTCGTCCATGCGCTCTTGGGAAAAACTCTTATCATTGTGCGAGAGCACCCCGTCATTCGCCCACAGATCGACTCCGATCAGCAGCCGCACGGTGGGGTCTGCCCAAGTCTTGAGGTGGTCACCCTCGCGAACGCCAACCTCCGCGAGACGGCCGTACCCGCAGGCCTTGAGCCATGCGGGGATGTCTTTGCGGCAGGTGAGCAGGTGGGAGTTGATGACGGTGGGCATAGATCAGTCCTGAGAATAGGGACGAGTGAGCGTCAGCGGAACCAATTCAACGGGGCCTATCGGGTCGCTCGGTCCCAGCGTGACGTAGCAGACGGCGGTGCAACCGGGAGATTCCTCCTTCACATGCAAAACGAACCGCCGCTCAACCAAATCGCGCGGCGGCCCGTGCAGCGGGTCGGTCATCGTGCGCTCCCGTCGTAGTAGTCGTCATGCAGGTAGTCACCAGTGTCGTTGATCACGAGACCGTTCTGGTGCCAGTTCTCGCCCCGCGCCTTGCAGTAGGCCTCGTCATCCGGGTGTACCGCGATGGCGAGGTTCATCCCAGGGCTCTCACCGCTGAGGCCGTCGATCAACGTCAGGATGCTGAACGCCAGCCCGTCGCACATCCGCTGCGGCGTATGCGATGCGTGCTGCGTGGACCAGTAAGCCGCAAGAGACCGGACCGCGTCGAGGAAGGCAGCGCGCTCTTCCTCGACGGTGTACGCGCGGGGGCGGCTCATGCAACCTCCCCATCGTCCTGCTCACGCAGCCGGTCTTCCTTCTCCGGCAGCGGCAGGATGATCAGCTTCCGCTGCGCCCTCGTGCAGGCGACGTACGACAGGTTCAGCTCCTGCGATGCGGTGCGGTCTTCCTCCGTCGCATCGCCGCCCAGCCACAGCACCGTGGGCGCCTCCAGGCCTTTGGACTTGTGGATAGACGAGAACACGATGCCCGTCGTCTCGTCGCTGAATATCCGCTCGATCCGGGCGCGGCACTCATCGACCGACTGCGCGCCGCGCATGATCGCCATCAGGGTATCGGCCTGATCTTCGACCTGCTGCGCCTGGGTGAGCTTCTGCGCGCGGCGCAGCTTGGCCTCCTCGATCTCGGACCACTCGGCGACGGCGCCGAACAGCGCGGACACCCCGGCCACATCCTTCGGTGCCGGAATCCACTCGCCGCGCACGAACGTACCCTTCTCCGCGTTCTCGATGCCGATCTTCTTGACCAGCTTCTCCAGCAGCTTGGTCAGGCCCTTGCCGATGTCGCGGCCGCGCACGATCGCCTTGCGGCCCTGCGACAGCAGCTTGAGCGCGGCGCCGACCAACGGGGCGTTCTTGCGGCAGATGCACATGTCGCCGCTGGCCAGGGCCGCGAACGCCGCCGTGTGGTCCTTCTTCCACGACTCCAGCTGCACCACTTCGCCTTCGGCCGCGCTGTCGCTGGCCTGGATGTGGGGCACCCACAGCTGGGCGACGGCGACCACTGCACGCGGGCAGCGGTAGGTGATCGACAGCGGCAGATTGTTGCCCTCGCTGACCTTGAACTCGCGGCGGATGCGTTCCATGGCCTCCGTGTCGGCGCCGCGGAAACCGTAGATCGCCTGCCGGCTGTCGCCAACCGCGATGAGCCGTGCGCCCGGGGCCATCAGCCGCTTCAGGATCTCGATCTGCATCCGGTTCATGTCCTGCGCCTCGTCGACGCACACCAAGTCGAACTTGGGCAGCGGCAGCGAATGGTCGAGCACGAAGGACAGCATCTCGTCGAAGGTGAGGCCCTGCTGATCCGACCGCATCGCCTGATCCAGCGCGGCGAACGGCAGGTCGGCGACCGGGGTGTCGATCTCGCGGCCGTACGCGGACAGCGTCTCAGCGATGGCGTCCTCGTCCTGCATGCTGGTCAGGGTGCCCTTCAAGATGCCGTAGCAGGAGGTCAGGTCGTTGATCGCCTGCCGCACCTGCTCCTTGCTCGGGAGCCGCGGCATGCCCTGCGGGGTCATGACCGCTTCCGCGTGGAAGTGCAGCTTGCGGTCGTCGACCTTGATGCCCTTGAAGGCGCGCAGCACGGAGCCGAAACAGACGCTGTGCAGAGTCTTGGCGAGCACGCCGGCCGGCACCTTCTTCTCCAGCTCGACGGCGATGGCCTTGTTGAAGGCGCAGAACAGCGCGCGCTTGGACCGGTTGTTGCCGACGGCCTGCCAGCGCCTGAGCGCTTCAACCATGGTGGTGGTCTTGCCGCTGCCTGCGACAGCCTCCACGACCACGTTGCCGGATCCTTCGGTGAAGGCCCGGAAGATCGCTTCCTGGTAGGGGGAGTAAACGCGCGGGGTAGTGGCGGGGAGGTTCATGGTCTTGGCCCTTTCTAGGCTCGGTTATGCCGAGACTATGGAGCCTCTAGGGAGCCTTGTCAACCGCCGGCTTGGGGGCCTATGCATGGGGCAATTTCGACCCTAGGAAACAGCTGTTTTGCCCGGAAAACCATCAAATCGCGCTCCAGGTCGGTGGTAGGCCAGCCCACCGCCTTCCAGCCGGTCCCTGTCTCACCGCCCAGCACCACGCACAGCGGCCGGTGTTGCGCCCAGGCCGGGAAGTACCGGGTCCGAAACAGCATGCCGCCGTAGATCGCCTTCACCCACTGCGCCTGGGGCACCTCCGTGACGGTCACAGGCACCACCCGCGCCTCGAAGTCCTTGGGCTTGAGCTTGGTGCCCAGTGCCGACACATGCATCCGCTGCGTCCACTCGCGCGCGTACCGATCCGCGTTGACACGGGTGGTCGACCACATCTCGACACGCCACAGGTTACGGACGCGGGATGCGACGGCGCACACCAGTTGATTGCGGCGGATCTCGCGAGCGATCAAGCCGTTCGGCAACGCTGCCACGTAGGCGTAGACGGCGGGTGGAGCCATTAGCCCACCCGGCAGGCGAGTTCGTACAGGTCGGGATGCCCGGTCGCGCGCCGCGCCATGTCGAGCGCTTCGTCGCGCAGGAACGCGCCGTAGGACGCGATGGTGTCCTGCGCGAGATGACACTCCATCAACCATTCGCGGATCCAGCGTCGGACCAACGGATTGTGACGCATATACCAGCACTGCCGGATGGCGGCACGGGCGCGGAGCCAGCGGGCGATGTCGTCGTCGAGGGTCACAGCTTGTCCTCCGTCATGCGGCTGATCATCCATTGACCGGGCCTGTGGGTGTTCTGGCTCTGCCGTTCTGCGTCCCACCATAAGTCGATGTGGCCGCCCGGGCTGTGCTGCCCCAGCCGGACCTGGAGCGTAATCGTGCTCGCATAGCTTTCATCCACCCCGTGAAACGACCAACGGGTAACGTCCCAATTCCGTGCACTGACCAGCACCGCGAGGTCTGCTATCTGGTCCGCAGACAAGTCGAGTCTGATCACGCCTTGCTCCAAGCGATCTGTTCCCGCGGCGTCGCGTAACCCAGCCGCGCCGGGTGTCTCGGCTGGCCGCCGTTGGTGGTGCCCAGGCACCACACCGATCGGTGGTACTTCTCGAGGATCGCAGTCAAGGTCGGCATCCGGAGTTCCACGAGGTGCGGGTGGTGGGCGCCCCATGCCAGGATAACGTCCGCATGCTCGCCGATCAACAGGTCGAGCCAGTGGTCGTTCTGCGGGCCGACGATGTCGAGGCCGGGGGTCAGCAGGGCGTCGGCGTCGGTCGACCGGTACGCGAACAGGTTGCAGAAGGCCATCGCGTTGAAACCCCATTGCCTGCTGAAACCAACGCCCTTCTTGACCGTCAAGTCGTCCTTCTCGGCATCAGCGGTGCTGGGGTTGATCAGGATCCACAGCAGCGTGCGACCGTCGTCGGCCCAACGCCGGCGCAGCACGTACCGGTACTGCTCGCAGGGGCTGATGACGGCGGAAGCGTCGAGATACTTCATCTTCACGGCTTCCCCGCATAGTCGTACAGGTACGTGGCAAACTGCGTGCACGCCGTCCTGTAGAGCTCGATGACCTCAATCTCGCGACCGTCGCGCAACAGCACCAGGGTCATCTCCTTGCGCGGGGTCTCCTGGCCTTTGATCGTCTCGAACGCTACCTGTCCGTCCGGCATCAGCACGCGCCTCGGCATCCAGTCAGTGAAAGCCTCCAGCACCGACACCTCTTTCCAGGGGATGGTGATGAAGGTAGGTGGATGGGGCACCGTGCCGTTCGTGTTCCGGCGGTACCGCTCGGTGTTCCATATCCTGCTCATGGCTTGCTCGCATAATCATGTAGGTAGGCGGCAAACAGCGCGCGGGCTTCGCCGAATGGCGTGGTCACTTCGATCTCGCGTTTTCCTCGGAACAAAACGCGCGTCGGGCTGTGTTCTCCTACCTCGACCGCTTGCACTTCGGCCCAGGAAATCGCGATAGGCGACGCGGCCTTATGCCCCGGATCGTAGTCCACAGCCGTATCCCACAGTCTGCTCATGACTTCCTCCGGTAGCGATCCACACCATCCGCCTCGTACCCGTAGTCCTTCAGAATCTCCGCCATCGCGTTGTAGCCGACCGGGTTCATGGTGATCAACACCACCAGGGGAGGCAGCACGGGTTCGTGCTCGGGCACCAGCGTTTCGCCGAACGGCCCACGCAGCGGCAGGTTCGTGTCCGTCCCGCCCATCAACCTCCGCAGCACCTGCTGCCCGTTGATGCCCGGCCCCAGGTCGTGGTCCATGTACAAGACCGTGATATGTTTGGCGAGCCCGCGGGCGACCAGGATGCCGTTCTCGCCGGTCCGGCACACGACCGCGTGCTCGTGGTAGAAGTCGCGGGCGTCGTCGATGTACAAGTGCATGTCAGGTCTCCTCTTTGAAAGGAATCATCTCCCAGTGCCAGCTGTCGACATGGTTGGTTTCCCAGTCGCGTCCGTCGGCAACGAACCGCGCGAAGTAGAGCTTGCCGTCTTCCGGGTTCTCGCACTGGATCTCCACCTGCTCGGCGCCCACGTCCTGCGCGTCGTCGTTCGGTGAGTAGTTGCCGTTCCCCTCCTTCTTGCAGCGCTCGCAGTGCCGCGACAGCTTCTTCATGGGCTGCCACTGCGCGGTAGTGGTGATGCTCTTGCCGAGCAGGTAGGTGCTGACGCGGTAGCGGTAGACGCTGCGGCACTGACACGGGGCTTGGCGAAGGTGTTCGAGGGGGCCGATCGCGACGGAGCGACCTGGGCAGTGGGTGATGGCGGTCAGGTTACCGAGCACGGGCTTGGGCATGTCAGGCCTCCTTCTGCAGGTCGTCGAGGATTTTGGCGGCTCCCTGGTTCTTGCAGAAGCCGGCCCCGCGGCGGTATATTGCCGCCAGCGCTGCGCTCTCACCCGTGATGCTGTGCTCCAGCGCCATCCGGATGGAGGGGATCACCCAGGCTTGGACGTACCCCTTGACCGCCGTCTTGTGCTCGGGTTTGACGCTGCACAGCGATTCGGCCGAGGTGTCGCAAAGGGCCTGCGCCGCGGCGAGGGCATCGGCGAGGGCGTATTGTTCGGACTTGGTCATGGCTCAGACCTCCTGCTTCACGGGCTTGACGACCGCGAAGCACGGCACCGCGATCGGCTCGATACGGTACAGGCCGCCGTGCTCGTACTGCCCAGCACTGGCGAGGGCGAGTTCCTTCGAGTGGTGGAAGCTGACCAGCGAGACGATTTCAGTCTTCTGCTGATCGAGTGGGATTTCGGTCACCTTGCAGGCGCTGCCCCAGCACGCACGGCCCGTGCGACGGACCAGCAGGTAGCCCTTGGGTGGCTGCGAGGTCTTGACGGTAACGAACGACCCTTCGACAGGCTCCAGCACCTTGGTCCGCTTGAAGGACAGGGCGTGGGTATACTCGTGGGAGGTGCCCCGGGTGCGGGTTTCACCCGTCAGGGGGCAGGTTGCGGTGAAGGTGGTCTTGCTGCTCATCTGGTGCCCTTTCCAGGCTGGTGGTGCCAGAAAGCTACAGCTCCCTAGCCTCTCCATAGTCTTTTCTCGCGCACCACCAGACCCGGTGTGTCACACCAATGCCGCAACCCCAGTATTCAGCCGGTCTTGGGCACGCCCGTGCAATCCAACACCGCCGTCTGTGGCGCGTTGGTGATGGCGGTGATCCAGTTGTGGGGCACCAGCACCGGCTGCCCGACCACGAGGTTGAAGACGGTGGTTTTCTCCGCTTCGTTGTAGACCACGGACACGACGTGGTCCATGTTCAGCAGACGGCCAGCGGCTACGCGAATCAGCATGACAGGTCTCCTAGTGACGGGTGGTACGAGTCGTCGACCGCGGCCAGCGTACCGGCGCCAGCCACGACAGCCAGCGAGCGTCGACCAACGGTGAACCGACGAAGATGCCGCCCTGCTTCGCCTCGCGCAGGGCGCGCTCCACGAACTGCGCGTGCTCGTCCTTTGCCGCGGTGCCCGGGTCGTGGATCAGGGCGGGGTCCTGGCCCGGCAGCAGCCACGATTGCAGGAACACCGAGGTCCAGGTGCCGTCCAGCTGCACCTCGACGCGCTCGTGGTGGGTCTGCATCGGCCGGCCTTCCAGCGCCAGCTGGGCGCCGAGCAGGGACCACGGGGGTGGGAGGGTCATGGGATGGTATGCTCCTGACCTTCGGCCGCCCACACCAGAAAACCGTGAGTATCCAGCACTCGGATCTCCTCCGCCACGCACTGCGTGCAGACGCGGCGACGAACGACCCCGTGATCGTCTGCGGGGTACAGCCAGTCGTGCTCGCACCGACGATGCACCAGCACCGCCACGAACGGCAGCGGATGGACGTACAGGATCCGCTTCTGAGCATGGTAGAAGATACCGACGCCGAGCGCTTTGGTGCCGAAGCGGAGGGAGAGTTTCATCGGCAGCCTTCCTCGCAGTGGAGATTTGCGCATGTACGCGTGCAGAACTTACGCATCTGCTTTGCCGACAGGTAGGTGACCGGGAAGCGGCTCTCGCCCTTGCTACGATAGACGTACAGGCCGTAGATCGTACCCTCGGCCACGTTGTCGTACCGCACCCGCGACCCACAGTAGGGGCACGGCTTCTTCATCTTGCGGGCGTCGTCGATCACGGCTCCCTCCCCGTCCACAGCTCCACCACCTGCCGCTGCCAGCCGTT
>Ga0068861_100003693_pt1 | contig 10209 bp, 11 predicted proteins | sample KBSSwiS42_FD_66593 | JGI IMG/M metagenome (GOLD analysis project Ga0068861, IMG submission 66593) | Switchgrass rhizosphere microbial communities from Kellogg Biological Station, Michigan, USA - KBS Switchgrass S4-2 | ecosystem: Host-associated > Plants > Roots > Rhizosphere > Soil ...
GAACGCGTGATATTCACACGTTGATGCAGGCTGATTGGGCGCTTGGGTTGAAAAAGGAGAAACCCGCCCGCCGCACGCTGCCCGCCTGGAAGAAATAGCCGCAAAGAGGCACAAGAAGCACAAGGGCACAAAAGAGAAGACGGAAGTCTTTCTTTCAGCCTTTTGTGCCTCTTTGTGGCAAAGCTAATGCGCCAGGAACACGTCCCACGCCCACCGCGCAACCGTTCCTGGCGCGGTATCTCTAACCTTAGCCCGGTACTTAAACTCGTTACCAAACTCATCCACCCGCTTCGACTCTTTAAACTCCAACTCCAACGCCTTCACATTCAACGACTGCAGCGTGTGTAGCTCCTCCGGCTCCGATATTCCATTATGGTTCACGTCCTGCCACAACCTCAGACTCCTGAAAATCGAGTCGCGACTGTCAACAATCCCATCTCCATTCCCACCATTCGCCGTTTTATCAAACTCCGCGAGCGCCAGAAATCCATTCTTATTACCCGCTGCGGGTTAAGGCGTGAAATCGCCAAACAACTCCGCGCCACTATCGATAGTTCCATTACCATTGCGATCCAGCGCCAGCCAGGCATCATCGGAACCGGCCGTGGTCCAACCCAGTCTCTCTCGCGTCCCATTGCCGTTCAAATCGAAATCCACGCCCTCGGCCGCTCCACTCAACGCAATCCCATCACCCTTGATATCGAGCACAATCGGAGAACCGCCGCAGGTATCACAACCAAGACAGGTACACGTGCTGAAGTCGTATTCACCGTTGAATCTCAAACACCGGCTCGCAAACGTCGTGTTGCAAGCCAAGGTGCTCGTGAAACAGCACATGCCCGAACTATTCAGCGTTGTGCCACTGGGACAAGTACCGAGAAAACTCGTAACACAGCTGTTACTCGCTTTAGAGAGATTGCACGTGTAATGTTCGGCGTTAGAATCTTTCCAGAGATTGCCGCCGCTAACTGAGGCCGAGGCGGCGCCGACTATCAAACTCAACGAAACACTCGCACTCCCGCCACAACTAGTCCCGATTAGGCAAGACGAGAACGCAACGCCGGTTGCAGAAGCGCATGACACACTCGTACCGATCGCCCCCGTGCGATTCTCTGTCTTTAGATCCTTGGTTCCTACGTGCGAAAAGAAAAACGTAAACGTATCGAGTGTCCCTACATCAAATGCAGCGAAGTTACTGATCGTCACGGCACAGCGCTGCTGGTTCGAAGGCAGCACCGTACACACACCTTTGTATTGAGCTGTACCGGTATGTTCGCCCGACGCGTGTTCGCTGATGTCTGTACTAAACCAGTTGGGGAGAGAAACCGAAGTCGACCACGCATCGTCTGAATAGTCCTCAGTCGTGATCGCGGTTGGGTCTTCCCATCCACTTATCGACTGCACCGACCCTGACGAATCAACCGACGTCACATCAATTGACGCCGAATCAACTGATATAGCCTCAAACGATTCGGGCGATGTTTCGATCTGAGCCTCTGCCTTGTAGGCCGGACGCTTCTCTTCCCACACACGGTTTAGACCACTAACAATTGCGTCCCAGAACTCCGGCACTCCTGTTTCGCCGGGACGATGCGGATTGTGAAACAAAACGAGGGCTCGATACGTGCGCGTTCGCCCCTCAAGTCTGACTGTCACCTGATAAGACGTGTAAGTCGAAATATCGAAGTAGCGCGACGGCTCAAAATTCAGCACGTCCGTGATGGTCCATTGAGGATCAAACACCGAAGCGTATTGCCCTCGCTCCCAACTGGCGGCGAACGTTGCCTCTTCCGCTTCCTGATTCAACCTGTGGCTGCCGTGCGTTAAAGAGATGACATCGCCCGAAGGCAAGGTCACCAACTCTGCATATCGTCTATTCGCGATCTGGTTCGTACTGCCTGAGCGAAAATCGCTTAGCTCGAATGTGAGGTCTGCTCGGCGCGGCGAACGACGCCGGGATTGGTCGACTTGGAAAACCTGTGCCGCGGCGTTGTAGATCTCCAGCTTCTTATAAGTCTCGCGGATCAACTTCTCCTGCGCTGCATCGACGTTCGACTGCGCAGGCACTGCTACACCTGACACAAACAGCAAAAAGAAACACACGGAAATACGATTCAGTCGGTTCATGAGGATCTCCTAATTGAGCTCTCGTTCGATGAGGCTCTGAAAGTCAGTAAATGTGAGGGCGCCTTTAACCAGCTTGCCGTTGATTAAGAAACTCGGTGTACTGTCAACGCGGTATCGTTTCGCAGTTTCGACGTCTTTCATCACCGCCGTGCGAGATCGCTCCGCATTCAAGCAGGCTTCAAACCGTTCGCGATGAAGTCCCAGGCTCGCGGCGGTCTCTATAAAAAACTCCGCGGACAGGTTTCGCGAGCCAAACAGCGCATCATGAAATTGCCAAAACCGCTCCTGCTCGCCCGCACAATAAGCCGCGCGCGCCGCCGGTAACGAATTGCGATGTCCCTCCAGCGGTAGGTGCTTGAACACAAGCCGCACCTGCGAGCCGTAGCGGTCCATAATCTGTTTCAACGTATCCTGCACCTGCTGACAAAACGGACACTCGAAATCGGAAAACTCAACGATCGTCACGGTAGGTTTCAACGCGCCCTTCGCCGGCGAACCGTTGTCGCCGAATTCTTTGCCGGAAGCGGGCGGCAGTTCCAGCTTCACCAGCACCGGCCATTTCTTCTTGAGTGCTTCTATTCCCGCGCGGTAATTCCTGATACGAAATTGGTTCTCCAAATCCAGACGCAGCCGCTCTCTCGCTTCATCCGGACTCATGGCAGCGAAGAACGACGCGTTTTGCGCATACGTCTCCTCAACCTGTGCGGCGCTGACACTAATCTCGCCTTGTGTTAACCGCCGCCGCAGTTCCTGGATCGAGACACCCTGCGCTTTGGCTTCGCGTTCGAGGATCCTCGTCGTGATCAGATTGTCGAGCGCGATCTTTCTAATCGCATAGAGCTGCTGTTTAAGCGGCAGAATTGTAGATGCAACGGTCTCATCGACTTGCTTGAGAGTAATTTCCGAATCGCCAACTGTCGCCACTACTGTCTCAGGCGCCTGTCCAAGGGTTGTGAGACGTAAGAGCAGAATTAAAAACAGAACTCTTCCTGGTGAGGACTGGAATAACATTCTAAACATCTCCAATTTGTGTTGGTTTTGAGGAGTGGCACTCTAAGTGGGATCGCTGTTGTGAGTCAATAAAAAAGTGTTGTCGAAAATGGCTAATGCTTTACGAAAATGGCTGCTTGCGATATCCGCTCGGTGTGCGCCCGTATTTCTTCTTGAAGTAGTGAACGAAGTGGCTCATCGATGTGTGGCCCGACTCACTCATCACCTCCTTGATCGAAAGAAACGTAGTGCGCAACAGAAACTCCGCGCGCTCCAAACGAAGTTCTCTTAAGTACTGCGTGATAGACAGCCCAGTCTCCTCTTTAAAGACGTGACGAAACCTGGACGCCGAGAGATTCACGAGCGCCGCGAGCTCTGCAATTTCCCGCGTGCGTGAAACGTCCGTTTGGATCTCAGCTATAACTAGTTCGACTCTTCGATCCATAGTGATGAGGACCTGAAACGAAGATGAGGAGGGCAGGGGAGATTACCACGAATAAACAAGGTACGAAAGACCACTAAACTACAAAATTACAATCCCCTCTGTTAGTATGAATGCGCATTCTTCACCGGATGGATTAAACCACTGCGGATCAACCGAACTGATACGAATGGGAGAACTGATACGAATGGGCGACGATCTGAGAACAGAGCGCGAGCTGTCTCTGGATTTTTTGCGCGTATGTGAAGCGGCCGCGATTGCAGCGGCGCGGACTATGGGCCAGGGAGATCGCAAGTATTCCGATCAAGTGGCCGTCGAGGCCATGCGCGATGTAATGGACACGGTGCCCATGCGCGGGCGCGTTGTGATTGGCGAAGGCGAACGCGACGAAGCGCCAATGCTTTACATCGGTGAGGAAGTGGGCGGCGGGTTTGGCGTTGGCGAAGAGATCGCCGAGTCGTGTCCCGAGATCGATATCGCTGTAGACCCGCTCGAAGGTACGAATCTGTGTGCACTCGGCGCAAACAACGCGATTGCCGTGCTGGCGGCGGCGGAACGTGGCGGCTTGCTTAACGCGCCCGACATCTACATGGACAAAATCGTAGTTGGACCATCGTCGCGAGGCGTGGTCGACATCGATGCTCCCGTCAAAGACAACTTGAAAAACATCGCACGTCGTTTGGGTCGCGACATTGAAGACTTGACCGTGATAGTTCTCGATCGCCCTCGTCACAAAAAACTGATCGATGACGTGCGGACTGCGGGCGCTCGCATTCGTTTGATCTCAGACGGAGATCTTTCAGCAGGCATTTCTGCTGCTGTGGCTGGAACAAACATTCACGCGTTGATAGGTATCGGAGGCGCGCCGGAAGGCGTTATCACGGCAGCGGCGATGAAGTGTCTGAATGGCGAGATCCAGGCCCGCCTCGTCTTCGATCCGGATCGACTTGGCGTTGATAAAGACAAGATCCCTCCGCGCGATGAGGTCCTCGATCGCCTGGCGTCGATGGGGATCAAAGATCCAAACAAGGTTTACGACACTGACGACCTCGCGCCCGGTAAAAAGATTATTTTTGCTGCCACTGGTGTGACTGACGGCGCGTTGTTGAAGGGTGTGCGGTTCTTTGGTTCCGGCAAGCGCACGCACTCCGTCGTGATGACAACGGAATCACGCCACATACGGTTCGTGGACACGCTGCACATCGAAGGCGGGCCGGATACGGTTATTCGTTTTTGAGCTCTTATGTGCCACAAATGATTCCTTCCAAACGGCCCCTGGCGTTTTGGGCCGTCGGCGCCGCTATAGTCGCGTCGTTAGTATCGCTGATCGTCGTAGCGCCCCTGGCTGCTGCGACTGGGCACAATGAAATAGCAGCCGGCATTTATCGGGCGTTCGGCGTGCTCTGCCATCAACTGCCGGAACGTTCCTTTTTCATCGACGGTCATAAATTTGCCGTCTGTTCTCGTTGCACCGGGCTCTACGGTGGTTTCGCCTTAACGCTCCTGCTGTATCCGTTGGTTCGTTCACTCAGAACGACGCACATGCCTGCCCGCAAGTGGCTCGTACTCGCCGCAATTCCGCTCCTCGTCGATTTCAGTCTGACGTTTTTCGGCTGGTGGGAAAACACGCATGCGTCGCGTTTCCTGACAGGACTATTGCTGGGAAGTGTGTCGGTGTTTTATGTAATGCCAGGCATTTCGGATTGGAGTTTAAGGTCACTGCGGAGCTCCTCGGCTGCACGATCCCGCGTCACGTTTACACTTGCGTCACCCGAGACCATCGCCGCCGCCCCCAGCGACTACAGCGCGCCCGATCGCCGAATCTAGGGCGAAATCAGCCGAAATCCGGAGCGCTCTTTGTCCTTGGCACTGGTCCTGCGGTAAAATCTGGCGCTTTTAGAAGTAGCCGCAATTCATGATTTTGCAAGCACCAGCACCGACACCAGTACCAACTCCCTGGCCCACTCCCACAGGTCCCGCACCGCAGGAACTTTTCGAGCGTTACTTCCATGACCTTGTAAACAAGACCTGGGGAAACATTAGCCCGCTTTACAAACTCGACGCTTTCGATTGGACCATTCTGCTCGTTTACTTCGCCATTCTCACAACCCTGGCGATCTACGGCGCGTATCGCATTAAGCAGGTAATCGATTTCTGGCGTTATCGCAGGTTCGTACCGGAGCCAAACGCACGTTTTGCCGAGGCCGACTTGCCGCGAATCACCGTGCAGTTGCCATTGTTCAACGAGCTCTACGTCGTCGATCGACTGCTCAAAGCTGTGACAGCCATCGACTACCCACGCGAGAAGCTCGAGATTCAGGTGCTCGACGATTCGACTGATGAAACGACCAAAGTTGCGGAGGCTGTGGTTGCGAAGTACGCCGAGCAGGGCTTCGACATTCATTACATCCATCGTTCCGATCGCACAGGGTTCAAGGCAGGAGCACTCGAGAACGGAAACAAGTACGCCAAAGGTGACCTGTTAGCGATCTTCGACGCCGACTTCGTTCCTAAACCTAATTGCCTGCGCAAGCTGGTCGACTTCTTTACCGATCCGGTGGTCGGTTGCGCGCAGATGCGCTGGTCGCACATCAACGGCCGCTACAACCTGCTGACGCGCTTGCAGACGATCATGCTCGACGGCCATTTCGTCGTCGAACAGACCACGCGGAATCGCACCGGTGGTTTCTTCAACTTCAACGGTACCGCCGGTATCTGGCGCCGGCGGGCCATCGAGATGAGCGGCGGCTGGCAACACGATACTTTAACGGAAGATACCGATCTCAGTTTTCGGGCCCAGTTGATGGGCTGGAAGTTTATCTATCTCCTTGACGAGGAAGCGCCCGCGGAAATCCCTGTAGAAATCAACGCGTTCAAGGCTCAGCAACGGCGCTGGGCCAAGGGCGTCATGCAGGTTGGGTTGAAACTGTATCCCCGGATTTGGCTGGCGCCGCTGCCGCTTCGCGTGAAGCTCGAAATGTTTTTCCGGTTGACTGGCAACATCAGTTATCCGCTGATGATTGTAGCGAGCTTCCTCCAGTTTCCGCTGTTACTCGTACGTTATAACCAGCCGTTCTATCACCTGATGATCCTGGATTTGCCGCTGCTCTTCTTCTCGTCGATCTCAGTGGTTTTGTTCTACGGATCGGCGGTGTGGTATCTCGACGAAAAGCGCGCTCCGCGTTTGCTGCACTTGCCGCTCGTCATGGGACTCGGTATTGGGCTCGCGTTTTCCAACGCACGCGCGGTGCTCGAAGCATTGCTGGGGGTGAAATCGGAATTCGTGCGAACGCCGAAGTATCGGGTTGAGGAAACGACTGACGCGACCTGGAAACGGAAGAAGTACAAACGCAAGCGCGGTCTGTTGCCGTTATTGGAACTGGCGTTTGCGATCTATTTCCTGCTGGCGATCGCCTATTCGGCAAGGCTGCACATGTGGGGCACGATACCGTTCCTGCTGTTGTTTTTCTTCGGCTTCGGCTACATGGGTGTGATGAGCGTGCTGCAAACTGCGAGTGGTAAACGTTTGTTAGCGCTCTGGCGGCCGCTGCGGCCTTCAAACACAACTTAAGGACGCTCGAGTGCCGCGCGATCCCATTTCGCCAGACTCGCGCCCGCTTCATAGGTACTCTGCAGAAACTCCATCAACACCGCGTCAGGATCCGGCGCGTTTCGCATATCGTCGTACAACAAGAGAAACAGACCCATTTCCGCGTTGTAGTACGCCTGTTCGGGTTTCACCTTCGCTTCCGCTAACCCTTCGGGCGGGGGTGCGGTGTAGGAATAAAACGCCGCTTTGCCGAGTGGCCCCTGGCCCGGCCACCATCCATGACTAATCACTTCGTGTGAGTACGCCTCGCGTGTGATCACATCAGCATTCGGCCGTGGTGGCGCCGGCCTTCCCGAAAACCGCGTCACAGCCAAATCAAAACTGCCCCAGAAGAAATGCACCGGACTACATTTACCGATAAACCGCGAACGAAACTCCTGCATCACGCGTTCAGACGAACGCAGCACCTGCCAGCACCTGTTCACGTACTCCGGATCGTACGAAGCATGTTGCTCGTCCTGGTCGAACGGAATCGGATCGGCAATCTCAACCGGCATTCGCCAGATGTGAACGTCGATTCCGAGGCGTCGCAGCGCGTCCATCGTCTCGCGATAAAACGTCGCCACGGATTTTGGTTCTAAAGCGATGCTGGTCGACTGACCGTGGCTGCACGTGATGTCGAGACGGTGATCGATAAAGTCAAACTCCATCTCGAAGAAGATGTCGCCGTAAGGCATTGCGGTCGTGGTTAGGCCACGTGCTGAAACATACAGCGGCACATTCCACCAGTGATTAACCAGCGGCGTCTGCGCCAGCCGCACCTTCCCCACAATCTGCGTCCACATATGCAGCGTCGCGCAGGTATCTTTCCATTCTTCAAGTGGCAGCGGTGGCCAATTCATGTGATCTCACTCATATTCGCGGGCAGTAACCTCGTGCTTCTATGTACCCGCGCATTTTCGCCCGGTCCATTTGATTGTGACAATCTCTAATTTGTCTGTCTGGCTGTTGTCAAAATCGTTATCCGACGGAGGAGTCTTTGACGGTTTTCGGTATAAAGACATCTCGTCGGCAGAAAAGGAGTACGATTCTGACTGTTTCAAAGCCTCTTTATTAATCCTAAGCGGAAAGGTGAAAACAAAAACAGCCTTTTCGTATGGATAGGTGGTCCAGGCAATCCCGCCACCCGTATCAGTTAAGCCAAACAACTCTCCTTTTATACCGCGAGCCGGAGGTGGTAAGAGGCGATTCAAGATGAACTTCAACTCTTCGAAAGGCAGTTGATGGGAAAGGTAATCCGTTCCGAGTCCAACACGTTTGGGGAACAACCTCATTTGACATACTTGACCATCCGAGGTGTAGTCAGGCGTCATCCAGATATGCTCGGTTAGGGAGTAGACGGAAATCGGTTTTCCGTCTCTTCTCTCAATTTCGGAGATCGTCTGCCCGAGAGTGGGAGCAACACAAAGACCCACAATAACCAAAGCGACCGCTCGCATCATTGATCGGGACACTTTCTATTGCTCCATTGGATGGTAACTATCTCGGTTCTTGACGATTCGCTACGCATGAAGTCATCTGCAGACGGAGCCGGGTCCTCCCGAGGCGCAATGTAATCCGTTGCAGGTATACCAAACTCAAATTCACCCTTTCTCAAAAGCGAGGATTCAGTTGTCTTCGACATTGATGATATGAACGTGAATGTCACTTTTTCATAGGGATACGTGGTCCAAGCAGCGGGGTCACCTGTGGCCGTCGCACCGAAGTTTAGCTTTGTCTTTAGGCCGCGGTTATTTAGGGGTACCAGTGAGTTCAAAACATCCCGCAACTCCTCAAACTGGAGCTTTGCTCCGACATAGTTGGTATTACCTGAAGTATGCTTCGGATAAAGGGTCATGCGACACACTTGCCCATCGCTCGCATACTCAGGCGTCATCCAAATGTGCTCGCTTACCGAGTATACCGACACGGGCTTACCATATTTCAGCTCTATGTCTGATCTAGTTTGGCCCACTCCCGGGGTAACACAAACGAAAAAGAAAACGATAGCTAGTCTAACTCGCACTCAACCTCCAGAGTTTACAACAGTGAAAAGATCAGCTGTTTTCTCAGGAGTGTAACGTAATGTATTCGCTGCTTTTGCCCCAGCGAGTTATTACCCACCGCTTGATCTCGGTTTTTAGGACGAGTCTGTCTAACAGCTCTCTGAGGGTAAGATTCGATTCAGAAAAAAAGGTGTCCTTGTCGACCTTCTTCATATTGCTAAAATTATGGAACATCAGAGGATCAACACCGGCAATTACCAGTTGAGATCTAATTTCAGGCAAGTTCAGAATTTCGTGGTGGATGTGGTATAGGCTGACGCCGCCAGTGAAGGCAAAATGAGAGATCTTCGCCTCCAGCAGAGTAACTACTAAACTGTCGCGTGCTTTTTCGGGCAATACATGGATTACACCGCTTTCTAATTTCCAAATGTACCTGGGGTCCTTTGCAATCACGGCGTCAAGGAAATCTTTCAACTTTGTTTCCGGCAAATTCAAATTGATTTCCCGCCGTCGATTGAGTTTGGGATCACCCAACTCAATTCCTATTGGTATGTCGTAATTCACTGCTAAAAGATCAAGTACCTGATCGATGCTTTCACCCTTTATAGTAGTCGCTTTAATTTGTCGCGTAAGAAGATCAGTTTCATTGAAAGCACTCGCTTGTGGCACGAAAGTAAAAAGCAAAAACACGCTGAGGCTGGCGATGCTTACAAGATTCTTTAGTCTCATTTTGGTCATCCTTCCGTTGTTACCACTTATTCGGTTGTGTTCGGTTACGATTCATTTAGGTCGAGCACTCGGTACGACCGTAGTCCCTGTTACCGTTACACCAGCATTCGTAGCTCGATACACATTATTGACCGTCAGTGCAGTTCTGTATTCCTGTGCCACTGCCCCATACACCTTAATGGTCTGTTTAAAGGTCGCATCTACCTGGTTCTGCTGTAAGAATTGGACTACCTTTAAGTCACGGCTAATGAATCCTAGTGTATCCGGAACGATGCCATTTCCGTCTGGGCGTTGTGGATTTTTGTTCACTTCTACATCTTTCATTA
>Ga0068861_100003696_pt1 | contig 10206 bp, 8 predicted proteins | sample KBSSwiS42_FD_66593 | JGI IMG/M metagenome (GOLD analysis project Ga0068861, IMG submission 66593) | Switchgrass rhizosphere microbial communities from Kellogg Biological Station, Michigan, USA - KBS Switchgrass S4-2 | ecosystem: Host-associated > Plants > Roots > Rhizosphere > Soil ...
GTTTCCCGACGACGGGCAGGCGGCGAAGTTGGAGCTCGCGAGCTGGAAGACGCTCAGCAGTGGCGTGGTGCTGCTCACCTATCGGCCCGCTCAGTGAATGATGTGGTGTTGCGCGCGGTCAAAGTGCAACGGCTTGCATTTCAAGAGCAGAAGGACACCTCTCAGTAGAGCTCGTTGCTTGGCGTCTCAGAGCACGATCAGGACGACGGAGCCCACCGCGAGCGCCACTCCCGCCCATTGCTCGCGGGTCAAACGCTCGCGCAGGATCACCATCGCCAGCCCCACCGTGACCAGCGGGTAGAGGCTCGAGAGGACCGCTCCCACGTCGAGGCGCCCGAGCCGGGTGGCAAGCGCGTAGGACAGATCGCCGAGGGCACTCGTCGTACCCGCCAGCAGCACCAGCGGCCAGGTCTTGCCCGCCCGTCCAAACGACGGATGTGAAACCAAGGCCATGGCTACGATCAAACACAAAGTGACGAGACGAACCTCCACCACTGCCCAGCTGATGTCGGAGGCAGTGAATTGCGCATTGAAACTGAAAAACAGCCCGAACCCGATCCCCGAAAGAGCGACCGGGAGCAGCCAGCCGCGGTGCTCGCGAGATGTCTGGGATGTATCCTGCCGCGCTCGTGTAATGCACCACACGGCAAGAATCGCCAGCAGGAACCCGACACCCTGCAACGGACGGGGGAGACCCTCCGTCAGCGCTCCATAGAGCAGGGCGATCGCGTTGGCGATCGCAGCGGTCAGCGGAGCGGCGATCCCCATCTTGCCGTTGGCGAGAGCCTGGTAGAGGCCGAGCGTGCCAACGGCGCCGAAAACTCCCGCCAGGAATGCGAACAGCGCGTCGTGCGACGTGACCATCGGCGCTCGACGAGCCGTGGCCACGACGGCGAGCACCAACAGGCCGACAGACGTCGAGATCGGCATCACGCTCAACGCGCTCGCGCGCTTGCTGGCCAGGCCGCCACTGAAGTCGCCCGCGCCCCACGCGAGCGCACTGACGGCAGCGAACACGACCGCCGGCCCTCCCGCGCTTTGCGGATCAGCCATGCCTCCGACGCTTCACGCCAGCGGCGGATGCTGGGTATGCCACCGGGTCGCGGATTGGAAGTGTCGCGCCAGGCCCAGGACTGCTCGCTCTCCGCCCTGTGGCCCGACGATCTGAATCCCGATGGGCAATCCGTCTCGAGCAAAGCCACCCGGAATGCTCATGGCAGGCAGTCCAAAGTAATTGCAGAAGAAGGTGTTGTCCGCAGCAACGGCTTGGGCGCCGCGGGCTCGGGCTGCTTCGATCGTCGGCGTCACATCCGTGGTGGTGGGGAGCAGCAACAGATCGCCGTCCTGGAAGAGAGTCTCGTTGATCGTCCGGCGGTCGTTTTCCTTGGTTGTGGACTTGAACGAGGCCCTCTCGAACGGGACCTCCGTCGCGTGCGCCGCGTACCCCAGTGCTCGGAACACTTCGATCGCGGCCTCGAACACCTTCCGCACGGGTGCGCTGGCCTTGAAGTTTTTTACGATGCCCAGGCGCGGCCTTGCCACCGCGGGCTGGTCGTCATCGCCGCGCAGCCGTCCAGCTTCCGCGACGACATCGAGGAGGAGGGCTGCGTCATCGGCCGAGCGGCAGGTGAGCGCCGTGTGGTTGAGCCAGAGGATCATTGGGTCTGCCTCTTCGCCCGCGAGGATCCCCTCGGTGCTGATCAAGCCGTAGGTTGCCTTGAAGCCGGTCACGCCGCTGCACGCCGCGGGCAAGCGACACGAGCCGACCGCGTCGGTATCGACGGTCGCGTAACAAAGACCCGCCGCGACTGCGGCCGCCGAGCCTCCGGACGATCCGCCTGCGACATGGTCGGGCTTCCAGGGGTTGTGCACGCTGCCGAAGAAGCTGTCGACCGAGGTCGTGCCCATCCCGAGCTCGTGCATGTTGGTCTTGCCGATTACGATCGCGCCCGCCTCTCGTAACCGAGTGACCACCACCGCATCTTTGTTCGGCACGCGGTTCTGGAACTGAGCGCTGGCCGCAGTGGTCTTGATACCCGCCGTGTCGAAGAAGTCCTTGATACCGACCGGAATCCCGTGCAGAGGGCCTTTCCAGTTTCCGGCTTTGATCTCCTGTTCGGCTCGCTTCGCGTCTTCCAGGGCTTCCTTGGCCAGCACGGTGATGAATGCATCGAGCGTGGGCTGGAGTTCCTGGACTCGCTGTAAGCACGACTGTACGAGGGCGACAGAGCTGACCCGATTCTGCCGTACGGCGCCGCTGACCTCTGCGATGCTCGAGTAGCGATGGTCGGTCATGAGGGTTCTGTTCCTTTCACTTTGCGTTGCTCGAGCTTTCACTTTGCGTTGCTCGAGCATTCACTTTGCGTTTGCTCGAGATCGGAGGGCAATCTGGCCGGATTTGGCCAGGTCAGTGAGGATGAGGGCGGAAGTCACCGCGCGTCAAACGCCGATAACCTCTTACCTGTCCACCTCCCGCCGCTCCCCAGCGCCCCGGCCCCGCTCCCGCGGGCGGCAGGGGTGGTCGACAGGCAAGTCTTTCGGATCTGATAGTAAGGTCCCGAGGAGCGCAGCCAGCCGCCAATCGCGCAATCCGTTCGAGCCGCCGCAGGCGGCGAGCGCCGTCACTCTTTCTTCCCCGCCGCAAATCTCCCCATGCCTCGGGCCGGCGCAGGCAGCGAGCGCCGTCCCCCCTCCCCTTCGCAACCAACCAACGCCGCTCGAGCCGCCGCAGGCGGCGAGCGCCGTCTCCTTTCCCCCCATGGCGACCTTCGTCCTCATTCCCGGCGCCGGCTGTGACGCTTCCTACTGGCGCTTCCTCGTCACCGAGCTCGAGGCCCACGGCCACTCCACCATACCCGTCGCTCTGCCCTGCGACGACGATCGTGCCGAGCTCGAGCAATACGTCGAGGCAGTGATCGAAGCCGTCGGCCCGAGACGTAGCGACCTGATCCTGGTTGCCCACTCGTTCGGAGGCTTCACCGCCACGCTGGCGTGCGAGCGCTTGCCGGTACGGCTCCTGGTGCTGCTCTCGGCAATGGTGCCGCAACCCGGCGAGGCACCGGGCGAGTGGTGGACGAACACCGGCTATCGCCAGGAACATCGAGCAGCGGCCCAGCGCGAGGGCTTCGACCCCGAAGATGTCGATGCTCTCTTCTATCACGACGTACCGGCGGACATCGTGGCCGAAGAACAGCGCGCCCCCCAGCCCCGCCAATCGTCGACACCGATGCGGAAACCATGGCCACTCGCGGCCCTACCCAACACCCCCACGCGCTTTCTCTTGCTGCGTGACGATCGCTTCTTTCCCGCCGCCTTCATGCGCCGGGTCGTGCACGAGCGCCTGGGCACCACGCCCGACGAGATGCCGGGAGGCCATCTGGCGATGCTGTCCCGTCCGAAAGAGCTGGCCGAGCGCTTGCTCTCCTATCTCTAGCCTCGTGTTGCGCAGTTTTCGCCGACGCGGGCGTTCAGGCTTCGGACTTCAGGCACTTCAGGTTCTTCTGCGAGCGAGTCGATCAGGCTCACAGACTTCGCAGCAGTCGTTGGCACTTGTTATCGAGCCCGGTGACGCTCGGACCCGCAATCAACTCCAGACGACCGGCGAGACCGCGCAGATACCGAAGTTTCAAGTCGAGCGCTTGAAAACTAAACTCTTAGTAGATAAAGTCTCCGTCATGAACGGAGCACGAATGGCGGCGCTCGCCAGCGCGCTGTCGGCCGTCGCGCTGCTGGGCTGGCTGTTGCGAGAGCGCGCTCCCGAATCGGCATCGCGGGCCCTCCTGGCGGCGCCGCCGGGAGCAAACGTCGAAGCCGCACGCGAGGGTCCGCGTGCGACACCGCCTGCCGGTGCCCTGCCGCCTGCCGCGGCGGGTGAGCGATCGGTGACCCGGCGACGAGATCCCGACGAACGTGCGCGCGCCCGACAGAGCGCGGATGCCGTACGAGCCCGGCTCCGGGCGCTGCAAGAACGGCGAGACTCCGAGAAGCAGGCGCCGGGTCAGGGATCGACGGCGGCCGCCGCGGCGCCCACCACCATGCCGCCGCCCGAAGGCACCGGCAATCAGGTGCACAAGCCTCTCGGCGAATACGTTCAGCGCCTCCTGAAGGAAGAATTCATCCCCTTGGGAAAGGATTGCTATCAGGAGCTCCTGGAACGTTCGCCCAATGCGAGCGGCAGCCTGACCATGAAGGTCGTGGTCACCGGTGATCCTGCAGTCGGCGGCGTCGTGGACGCGGTCGACGTGTCGAGCGATTCCGAGCTCTCGGACGAGACCCTGCTCACCTGCATCCGAGAGTCCATGTATTCCGTTCAGTTCGACGCCCCGCCTCCCGGCCACCCCAAGATGGACTTCCAGGCCCCGCTGACGTTCTCGCCATTTCCACCCGATGCAGGACCTTGACGCGCAAGCAGGGTCAACGCCGCGCGCCCGGCGGGCAGAGCAGCGCAAGCGCTTCGCGTAGCAAGCCGTCGAACGAAGCGTGCGCCTGCGCTGGCTCGCGCTGCAACTGCTCGAGCGCCGAGCGGACCTGTGCCTCGCGAAAGCCGAGGTGGCGCAAGGCGGAGAAGACCTTGGCGCAAACCTCGAGCGCCTGCGGCCTCACGCTGCGACCGTATTCGCTGCCGTCGGCATGTCGGACGCGCAGAGCACCGCTCTCGCTCTTATCGACGATGATCTTTCCGCGATTCCTCCAGGCTCAGCCTGGTCGACGGAGATATGCCGGCATGCCGGAGGCGTCACGCGATTCGATCTGTCACCCCGGAGCCGCAAACCGTCCAGGCTTCGACGCGCGACGTGTCTTCCCCTGGCGCGCGCAGCGCGCGCCTCGCCAGCCACTCGTCAACTCCACCAGACGCTGCCAGGCGCGCGCGAGCACGCCTTTGGGGAAGACCGCGGGCGCGCAGGCCCGCCGCGGGCCGAGCACCTGCGAGTTGGGGCATCAAGAGTCAGCGCAGCGTCGACTTGGCCGTGTCCTGGGCGCCGACTTCGATGCTGCGGGAGGGCTTCCACGGCGAGCGGTTGTTGTTCGCGCCGCCGTTGCCCGGTGCTGCGGGCGCGACGGGGCTGGCAACCAGATCGGCGGGCGTGCCCCAGCCGTCTGTTGCCGTGAGGTCCGCTGGAGCCGCCGCCGGGAAGTCGGCCCGGGGGGTCTCCGAGCGGGCGGTCTCCGAGCGAGGCGAGGTCAGCGCGATCGGCTCGGCGATGGGGTCGCCGACTTCGAGCGCGCATTCGCCGAAGGTCACCTCGATCTGCGCCTGATCGGAGCCCAGCTTGACCTCGAGCCGCTTGGCTTTGATGCTGGTGTTGCTGCGCACGACGCCGGAGAGATAGACGTCGGTCGCCTCGACCTTGCCGGAGAGCGTGCCCTGTGCGCGGAGCTTGGTGGCGCGTAGCGAGCCTGCCACCGAACCGCTGCGCGTGATGGTGAGCTCGGGCGCGTCGACATCACCGTCAATGATTCCGTTGACCACCACGGGGCAAGTGCTCTTGAGCGTCCCTTTGAACTCGGTTCCCTCTTCCAACACAGTCTGCTTCGGTGTCTTGCTGGGTTCAGTCGGCATGGTCGTTCTCTCTGGCTCGGGGTTGTGTCGTCTTGATGTAGAGTCGCAGGCGGCAGCCGCTCTCAAAGCCGAAACGCGTACGGGGCTCGCGCTGGGCGAGGTCGGTGGCGACCACGCCCGTCTTGAAGACCCGGAGCTCGTGCGGGGAGTGCAAGCCCAGGCGATCGGGCGCGAAGAAGCGTCCATGGATCAGCAGGCGACCCCCGGAGACGTGGCAGCCATCGAGCAAACCCGACTCGCCGATCACGAGCGTGGCGTCGTCCAGCATTTCGATGGCACACTGCTCGAGCCGCCCGTCCACCAGGATCTCCGCGCCTTCGCCGATCACGAGCTCGGCATTCCGGATCACGTCGCCGGCCCCCACGTAGCGCCGGGCCACGTCGGGCTTGGCGACGATCGGCAGGACGCCGAGCTCACTCAGCCGCCGCTCGTCCGAACCGTCGCCGTTGCGGCTGGCGTCACAGACGTCGAGCGGCAGATCGCTCGGCGTGCTGGCGCCGAAGTCGAGCCCGTACACGCGCGCGCCGCGCAGCAGCGAGCGCGAGAGCAGGATGCCGGCACAGCGAACGTTGCGCAGGTCGGCGCGCTCCAGCCGGGTGTCACGAAAATCTGCCGCAGCGAGCAGCGCGCCCCGCAGCGACGCTTGCTCGAAGTTCGCGCCGCGCGCGAACACGCCCTCGAGCACGCTCTCCTCCAGCAGCGCAGCCCCCAGGTCGGCCCCGTCCAGCTGCGCGCCGCGCAGATTGGCGGCGCGCAGGTCGGCACGCGGCGCGACGACACTGGCCAGACACGCGCTGTCGAGGTCGGCGCGGCTCAGGTTGGCCGACGCCAGGCGGGCGCCGGTCAGGTTGGTGGCCACCAGCTGCGCATGCCGCAGGCTCGCCTCCTGCAGATTGGCGTCTTCCAGGTTGGCACCGCTCAGGTTGGCGAGCTGCAGATCAGCGCGTTCCAGGCTGGCGCCGCAGAGCCGCGCGCCGTCCAGGTCGGCCTTGCCGAGCAAGGCGCGGGAGAAGGCCGTGCGCGGAGCAAAGACTTCGCGCAGCGAGGCGCCGCGCAGGTCAGCACCGCTCAGGTTGGCCCCGTCCAGGTTCGCCCCATCCAGCTCGGCCCGCGCGAGCTTGGCTCCCGCCAGCTTGCCGCCAGCGAGGTTGGCGTTGCGCAGGTCAAAACGCGAGAGATCCTCGCCGCGACGCACGCGCTCTTCGACCGCGGACAGTGACAGGGTCGGCATGGCTCAGGTCCGTTCCCCGACGCCGAGCCCGATCAGCACGCTCAGCCGCTCCACCCGCTCGGCCACCGGCAGCGGCTCCAGCTCGTCGAGCAACTCCAGGTCGCCGCGCTCGGCCAGCACCAGGTTCACTCGCGTGAGCGCCTGCCGGCGCTGGCGCCGCACATCGCGCAGGTCTTCGTCGCGGGACTCGAACTCGCGCTGGCAGCGATCGAGCTCGATGGTCGCGTGGCGGAGCGCCGCCTGATGGCCGACGTCGACCGGGCTCGAGCGCCGTTCGGCTTCGTAGAGCGCAACCAGCTGCGCGAGCTCTCGCGCTCGTTCGACCGGCGTCTCGAGCTCCGCAGCCAGCAGCTCGGAACTGGCGCCCGTCAGGTGCGCCAGCGGCTTCTCCTGCGCCAGGCTGGCGCGCGGACCCGCCCGCAAACCGTCGATGCTCGCGAGCAGCTCACTCACCACACGGCGTTCTCGGCCGCGCGCCGTTTCGCGCAGGTTGCGCGCACGCGCTGGCCACTCCGGCACGCTGTCGCTCAGCCGCCACACGACCGGCAGCGCACGCGTGCGCGCGCCCTCGTCGAGCAGCCTCTCGAGCGCCTCGAACGAAGCCAGCAGGTGCGGTTGCCAGCCGCCGCGCGCCGCGTGCTTCAGTGTGCGAGCCGCCCCTGCACCGGCAGCCATCCACTCCTCCGACACTGGCCCCAGCGCCAGCCGGTACGCGAAGTCGACGAGCAGCTCGATGGCGGCATCGAAGGCCGCCTGCGCTTCCTCTGGCGCTGACTCGAGTGCTTCGATAGCCGGAGAGGGAGAGTACGCCGCGCCGTTGTGCGCCGCTGGCAACGCCGCTGCAGCGACGGAGCCATTGGCATGCGCGCCATTCCCCGGCGAACCGTTTTCTGGATGAAGGAGCGCAAAATCCAACCTCAAGGTTGGCAGCGGCGGGCGGCCGGTCGGCGCCAGAAGCTCCTCTGGCGTCAAGCTCTTGGGGCTCACGATGAGCGGCGTGCGCATGCGCGGGAACTCGGGCGCGGGCGACGGATTGCTCTTGGGCGCGACCACGGTTGACTCGAGCGGACGGCTGGGCCTCGAAGGGCGCTCGGGGGTGGTGCCGACGCCTTCGCCACCGCCACCAAAAATCTTGGTCAACAGTCCCACGCTCGCGTTCCTCCTCTGCCTGTTCCGGACGGGACCCAAGCGTTGCCGCCTACATGCCTCGCGCGGCAGAGTGAAGGTAACCTCGTTCTCGGCGCGCGTCGAGCGTCCACTCCCACGCGCGAGCGCCGCCACTGCACCTTGTTCCTCGTCCTTGGCACCCGTAGCGTTGCGGCCCGCAGGTCGAGCCTGTTGTCTCCGGCACGGGGTCGTCCTCTGGACAGCAGAAGCGGCGGCGGGCGCGGGCGGAATGTTATAGCCAAGCAGTGTCAGGCGGATCGATACACAGAGCGCGATCGAACCCGTCGGGGGTCGCGAGCTCGCGGGTATCGGCGAGACGCCGCGCGATCGCGCGATCCACGAGCTCGAGCAGCGCGCGGCCCTCGGGCAGCGGCGGTTCGGCACAGAGTACCAGCGCCGCGGAGCGCACGCGCGAGCTCTCGAAGCTGACGTGCTCCATCAAGGCATGGCCGAAGAGCACGATGCGCGCCGCACTCTCCGAGAGCCGCAGCGTGCCCTCGGGAGCGTTGCGCGTGCGCGCGGCGAGCTCGGGCGTCAGCACCAGGACCGAGCCGCCCTCGTCGAACAGCGCGAGCGCGTCCTGCTCGCGCGTGCGGCGATTGGGCAGCTGCACGGCGCCCGGCGGGAGCCAGGCCGTGAGCGCACGGAACTGGCGCGCGTGCAGCGCGCGCTTGGCACGCGGAAAAGCTGCCCAGGCGAGCACGTTGAGTAAATCGTGGTAGCTCGCGCTGACGCAGGGAACCTCGCGCTCGAGCGCGATCCGGCCATCGTAGAGCTGCCGCGGATGGAGCGGCGCCCGCGCGCGCGAACGCCGCAGCCGCGGCTCCGGCGGCGCGAAGCGTACGGCGTGTAGCTCGCTCGCTCGCGCCTTTCGTTCACTCTCGGCGAGCGCGCCATACGCCTCGAGCGTCGGCCACGCCGCGCCAGCGAGCAAGGGCCGGCCGAGCTGCTGCAGCTCCCGGAGCAGCACGCTGCGCTTCAGAAACGCAGGATCCCAGAGCTGACCGGACTTGGGCACGCGCCCGAAATAGCACGAATGTCGCTCCTGGGAGCACTTGCGCTCGCCGGGCGCCCGCGCCAAGAGCTGGGCCATGACGAGCGACTCCTCGAGCCTCCAGCCGACTCCCGAACGGCGCGCGTTCGCCGTGCTGGCGGTGCCGGGATTTCGCCCGTACCTGGCGACGTTTTTCTTGACCATGATGGCCGACAACGTCGAGCACGTGATCAGCTACTGGCTGATGTTTCAGAGGTTCCACTCGGCGGCGCTGGGCGGCTTTGCGGTCGTGTCGCACTGGCTGCCGTTCCTGGCCTTCTCGGTGCCGGTCGGGGCGCTCAACGATCGCTTCGACTCGCGCCGGCTGATCCAGCTCGGCGGGGCGCTGTTTCTCGCTGTATCCGCGGCCTGGGGCTATCTGTTTTTCAGCGGCACGCTGCAGATCTGGCACGCCATGCTGCTGCTCGTGTTGCACGGCTGCGCCGGCGTATTCTGGCAGACCTCCAGTCAGATGCTGCTGTACGACATCGTCGGCCCCGGCGAGTTGAAGAGCGCGGTACGGCTGAATGCCACGGCGCGCTACCTGGGAGTGCTGGTCGGCCCCGCCGTGGGCAGCCTGCTCATGCTCTCGCTGGGTCCCACGCGGGGCATCTTTCTGAACACGCTGTTCTACGTGCCGCTGCTCGCCTGGCTGGCCCGGGCTCCGTACGGGCGCCATTTTGGCAAGCGCGGCTCGGGCAACGCCGGCGTCGGCTCGCGACGCGCCGTGCGCGGCTTGGCCGACATCCTGCAAACGCTGCGCGAGATCCGCGGCGTGCCCGCCATCGGCAGCATGGTGCTGCTCGCCGGCGCCGCGTCCTTCTTTGTGGGCAACAGCTATCAAGCGCAGATGCCCGGCTTTGCGAGCGACCTGGGTCACGGCGATCCGGGCGTGGCGTATACGTCCCTGCTCGGAGCCGACGCCGCCGGCGCGCTGCTCGCGGGGCTGCTCCTGGAGAGCAGCGGGCGGCTGTTCGACACGCGCCGGACGACGGCGCTCAAGCTCGCGCTGTGCTGGGGCGGCGCGCTGCTCGGCTTTTCGCTGGTGCGAGAGTTCGCGCTCGCGTTGCCGCTGCTATTTCTGGCGGGCTTCTTCGAGCTCTCCTTCAGCAGCCTGGCCCAGACGCTGGTGCAACTGCACGCGCCGGAAGAGATCCGAGGCCGCGTGCTCGGGCTGTTCGGCATGGCCAGCTCCGGCTTGCGCACCTTCAGCGG
>Ga0068861_100003703_pt1 | contig 10198 bp, 8 predicted proteins | sample KBSSwiS42_FD_66593 | JGI IMG/M metagenome (GOLD analysis project Ga0068861, IMG submission 66593) | Switchgrass rhizosphere microbial communities from Kellogg Biological Station, Michigan, USA - KBS Switchgrass S4-2 | ecosystem: Host-associated > Plants > Roots > Rhizosphere > Soil ...
CGGCGGCGTGCACGCGCCGATCTCGGTCGTGCGGATGGCCGTCGGCGACGCCTACGGCGCCAAGGAGTGGCGCGAAGGCGAGGGCGAGCACGAGGCCGCCTTCCGCACGGAGCGCATCGAGCGGAGCATCTGCCACGCGGTCGCGGAGTTTGCGTTCCGCCTGGCGGAGGACACCGGCGCCAAGGTCTTCGGCGGACCGAAGTACACCGTCAGCCCCGTCTACGAGGGGATGCTGAAGGAGGAGATGGACGCGGCCGCGGCCAGGCACGCAGACGTGCAGTACGAGCCGCAGCTGATCGACGCGACGTTTGCGCTGCTGGTCGCCTCGAGCGGCGATCCGCTCGTGATTCCGGCCCTCAATCGCGACGGGGACATCCTCTCCGACCTCGTCCTACCGCTGTTCGGCTCGATCGCCGGCTCCGAGTCGCTGGTGGTCGGCTTCGGCGAGGATTACGTCCCGACGGTCGTGCTCGCGGAGGCGGCGCACGGCACCGCGCCGGCGCTCCAGGGGAAGAACGTCGCGAATCCGATGGCGATGATCCTGGCGGGCGCGGCGGTGCTCTCCTACGCGGGCGACGACGCGAACCAGGCCGCGCGGGCGATCCGGGAAGCCTGCCTCGAGGCCGTCGCCGACGGCATCCGCACCGCCGACCTCGGCGGCCACGCGGGGACGAGCGAGTTCACCGACGAGGTGATCCGCCGGACGCGCTCGAAGCTCGAGGTCTGGGAAGCGCTCTAGCTGTTGGCGGCCATGCGGAGCTCCTCGGCTGCGCCGAAGAGCTCGAGGAAGATGCGGGCTATCTCCGGATCGAACTGGGTCCCGGAGCAGCGCTCGACCTCCGCCAGGGCCTCGTCATGTGTCAGGGCCCGACGGTAGGGACGGTCGCTCGTCATCGCGTCGAACGCATCCGCGACCGCCAGCACCCGCGCCTCGATCGGAATCTCCTTTCCGGCCTTGCCGGAGGGGTAGCCCGTGCCGTCCCAACGCTCGTGGTGGTAGAGCACGTACGGGATCGCGCCCCGCAGCGTTCCGATGCGACGAATCAGCTTCGCCCCCACCTTCGGATGCTCCTGGATCTGCGCCAGCTCGTCGTCCTCGAGCCGACCCTCCTTGCGGAGCACGGCGTCCGGTAGGGCCAGCTTGCCGATGTCGTGCAGCCGACCACCGACCCGAAGTGGCGCCAATCTGTCCTCCCCCCAGCCGAGCCTGAGCGCGACGAGCTCGGCCAGCGCGGTCACCCTCGTCGAGTGACCTCGCGTGTACGGGTCACGGGCCTCGATCGCCCGGCTGAGCATCGACAGGATCGCCACGGAGCGCATGCTTCAAGGCCGAGCCGCAGATCCCTCTTTCGGGTGAGAGGAAGTTCAGCGCCAGATGCCTGTGACAGGAGACGCCTGCGCCGAGCGGCCGAGCCGCGGCAGCCCCCACGCGTCCTCGATCGTGCGCAGCAGCCCGTAGTGCGACATCGCCGGTCGAAAGACCGACCCCGGCCTGACCGACGGGCCGAGCGCAAGCGCGGCGGTGCGGGGGTCGGCCGAGTCGGACTCGTCGAAGACGACGAACACGACGCTGTTCGCGAGCTCCGGGCTCCGTAGCAGCGGTGGCACGAATCGTTTCAGCCACGCATCCCCGGTCGAGACCGGGCAGTCGTGCATGTTGTGGCACATGTCGGGGATCAGGAGCGCAAAGTCGGGCAGGCTGCGGGCCGCGAGGTCGCGCGGGAGCATCGAGAGCGGCACGACCTTCCGCACCCGCGCCGGCCGGGCGAGCACGCGCCGGAAGTAGAGGAACGGGACGTGGCGCTTCACGTAGCGGCCCGAAGCGGCACCGGTCCAGCCCACGCGCGGAAGGCCCTCGGCGTACGTCTTCCAGGTGCGCCCCCTCGCCTCGAGGGTGTCCGCGAGGCTGCGTCCGGCGACCGTGCAGCTCGTGCAGTCGGTGGTGATCCCGTGCGTCGACCCCGAGACCATCGCAAGGTAATTCGGCAGGCTCGGGTGCGTGACGCCCCGGTAGCCGGCCAGGACGCCGTTCCGCGCCGCGAGCGCGTTGAAGGCCGGTGCGGCCGCGTTGTGGAGAACGGAGCTGCGGACTTTGTTCTCGAGCACGATCACGACCACATGGTCGAAGGACGGCACCGGTCGGGGAGCAGCCTGGGCGCCCGGGAGCAACGCCGCGGCCAGGGCGGCGACGGCAACGACGACCCGGCGGCTCACGACGGCTCGCTCTCGGCTCGGAGGAGCCGCTTCTTCCAGACGTGGTAGCCGGCGAAGGCGGCCGCGGCCAGCACGACGAGCGCCACGCCGGCGATCAGGCCGTAGCGGCTGATCGCGTCCGCGGCCGCGTTTCCGGCGAAGTAGGCGACGAGACCCACGAGCACCGCCCAGCAAATCCCGCCGGTCGCGTTCCAGGCGAAGAACCGCCACCAGCGCATCCGCGAGACCCCCGCCATCCAGGCGGCGGTCACCCGGAGGACCGAAAAGAACCGCCCGATGAAGATCGTCTTGGCACCGTGCCGGTGGAAAAACCCCTCCGCCCACGGCAGGACGGGCTCCGACCAGCGGCGGACGAAGCGCGAGCGCTCGAGGAGCCTGCGTCCGCCGGTGCGCCCGACGCAGTAGCCGAGGTTGTCGCCGATGATCGCCGCGGCTGCCGCGACGGCGATGACCGCGACGATGTCCAGCTCGCCGTTGGAGGCGTAGACCCCGCCCGCGATTAGTGCCGTCTCCCCGGGAAGCGGGACCCCGCCGGACTCGAGCATCACGATCAGGAAGAGCGCGAGCAGCCCGTAGTGGTGGACGAGGCCGCTCATCTCGGCAGTGTAGGCGGCACCGCGTAGGCCATCAGGATCGCGTCGATGAGCTCGCCGCCACGGCGGTAGTGGCCCCGGCGGTACCCCTCCTTGACGAACCCGAAGCCCTCGTACAGCGCGATCGCGGGCTCGTTGTGCGGGAAGACGTGGAGCTCGAGCTTGGTCACGCCCACCTCGCGCGCCCAGCCCACGGCGGCCTCGAGCAGCGCGCGTCCGATCCCGTGACGACGATGGCTCGCGGCGACCATGAGACCCAGATCGGCGACATGGAAGCTCGCCGGATGCGGGTCGCGCGCGACGGAGAGCCTGCCGACGAGCCCTTCGGGCGCCTCCGCCACGAATACCGCCGCGTGCGGCGTGCGGCGGGTCGCCCGAAGGTAGCGGCGCTCCTCGGCTGCGCTGCGCCACTCCTCGGTGGAGATCAGCCAGCCCTCCGGCTCTGCGCCCACCGCCCGCGCGAGCGCGACCAGACCCGCGGCATCGCCGGGGACGGCCCGCCGGATCTCGAGCGGCTTCACTCGATCACGACGCCGTGCCCGCCCCGGCGAGGGTCTCCCGCCGCGGCGAGCGTGCCGTCCGCCCGAAACTCCACGCCCGACACGCCCCCGAAGAAGAGGTTGCGCCGCCGCCAGCGAGCGAGCTCGTAACCCCACGACTCGAGCCGGTCGAGCTCGGCGGGGTCGTTCCCCCCCTCGCAATGCACGTGCGTCTCGTCGGCGTGAACCCGCGGCCGCTCGATCGCGTCCTCCACGCCGAGCCCGTGAGCGACCACGTTGACGACGACCTGGAAGATCGCTCCGCGCAGCCGCAGGGAACCGGCGCTTCCCACCACGAGCCTCGGCCGGCCCTCCCGCAAGACGATCGTCGGCGCCATCCCGCTCGTGAAGCGCACGCCGGGCTGCGGAATCCCGCCGGTGGCGGTGAGGTCGAACTCGCCGAGCATGTTGTTGAGCTGAATGCCCGTGCCGGGCACGACCACGCCTGAGCCGGATCCGGTCGAGGCCGTCAGCGCCGCGGCGTTCCCGCGTTCGTCCGCCACGGAGATGTGCGTCGTCCCCCGCTGCGTCTCGGGCGGCCGGCGCCGCAGCCGTCGCGCGATCGTGCCGACCTCGCGGTCGTCGAGGAGCCTGCGCGCCAGCCCGCCGCGGTAGAGCTCACGCGCGAACGCGCCGCCTCGCGCCGCATCCTGCTCGCGCATGAGCTCGACGAGCTGAGCCATCGCCTCCGCGCTGCCGGGCGGGCCTGCGACCCCGAGCCGGTCGACGAGCCTCACGCCGACCCCGATCAGCACGCCTCCGGTCGAGGGCGGCGGGTTCGACTCGTACTCGTGCCCGAGAAAGCTCGCCTCCACCGGCCTGCGCCTGATGAGCCGGTACTCGGCCAGGTCGCGCAAGGTGATCTCCCCGCCGAGCTCCCGCACGTGGCCGGAGAGCGCCCGCGCGAGATCGCCGCGATAGAAATCGTCGGCACCCTTCTCGGCCAGCTGCTCGAGCGTCCCTGCGAAGTCGCTCATAACGAGCCGATCGCCGGCGACGAGGCGTTTCCCGTCCGGCCCGTAGATCTCCCGGCCCTCGTCCATGTGGCGCAGGATCAGGTCGAGGATCGCGTGGAGGTAGGCCTGCGGCTTCGTCAGGACGACGCCCTCGCGGGCGAGCTCGATCGCGGGCTCGAGCAGGACGCGCCAGGGCAGCGAGCCGAATTGCCGATGCGCCTCGCCCAGCCCGGCGACCGCCCCCGGGACGGCGCAGGAGGCGGCGCCGATGCGGAACACCTGTTTGGACTCGGGCGTGAAGTCCACGTCGACGGAGTCCATTTTCGTCTGCCCCCGCCGGCGGAGGCCAAGACCGGGGACGGCGACGAAGTGGTCGAGGACGCGCGTCGACTCGTCGGAGGCGCGGTGGACGAGCATGAACCCACCTGCGCCCGGCCCGGTGAGCGGACTCTCGGCGACCCAGGAGACAAACGCGGCCGCGATGCATGCGTCGACCGCGTTCCCGCCGTCGGCGAGAACCCGAGCGCCCGCCTCGGCGGTGAGCGGATGACCTGCGGCAACCGCGCCTCGCATGGGCGAAGGCTACTCGGGCCCACGCGAGTAGTCTGCTCAGGCCGCCGTGACCAGGGCCAGCCCTCTCGTCCGCGAAGCAACGCTCTCCGCCGGAGCGGCGGGAGCGCTTGCGGCCGTGCTCGTCTGGCTAGGTCCGCCCGGAGCCGACCTCGCGGCGCACGCGTACCAGCGCACCCTGTTCCTCGACCACGGCTTCGCCCTCTGGAACAACTTCTGGTACGCGGGCCGCTACAGCTTCGTCACCTACAGCGTCCTCTACTACCCGCTTGCGGCGCTGCTCGGGATCCGCCTGCTCGCGGTGGCGACGGTTTCGACTGCGTCGCTCGCATTCGCAGTCGTGCTCTGGCGCGAGTGGGGGCCGAGCACGCGGTGGTCGAGCCGCACCTTCGCCGTCGTCTGGGCGGGCATCGTTTTCTCGGCGGCGTTTCCGTTCGCCCTTGGCGCGGCGCTCGGGCTGCTCGCGCTCTGGGCGCTCCAGGCGCGGAGCCACTGGCGCTTCGCGCTCCTGGCCGCGCTGACACTGGCTGCGAGCCCCCTCGCCTTCCTGCTGCTCACGCTTCTGCTCGCAGGCTTCGGGATTGCGCGCTGGGACGAGCGCCGCGCGCTGCTCGTGCCGGCCCTGACGATCGTCGGCTTCGGCGCGATCGAGGTGCTGATCTCGCGGTCGTTCCCGGACCCTGGCCGCTACCCGTTCTCGTGGCAGGAGCTGGCCGCCGCCCTGATCTTCTGCGTGCTCGGTGCAGCGCTCACGTGGCGCGTCGAGCGCGCGAAAGGGATGCGCTGGATCTTCGTCGTCTACCTCGTCGCGTGCGTCGCCTGCTACCTGATCCCGTCGGCAATCGGCGAGAACGTGGCCCGGCTTCGCTACGCCGCCGTGCCGATGGCCGTACTGATGCTCTCCCTGCGGCGCTGGCGGCCGCTGCCTGTGTGCCTCGCCGCTCTCTGCCTTGCGATCTCGTGGAACCTGTCGCCGATTGCCAGCAACCTCATCAGGGGGCGCGACCCGGCGGCGAGCCCTGCCTACTGGGCCCCCGCGATCGCGTTCCTGCGAACGCACCTCCAGCCCTCGTACCGCGTCGAGGCCGTGGACACGGCAGGCCACTGGCCGGCCGTCTACCTCGCCGAGGCGGAGATCCCGCTTGCGCGCGGCGACTACCGCCAAAGCGACTTCCCGCAGAACGAGGTGCTGTACGACAACTTCGCGCCGGCCGCGTATCTGGCGTGGCTGCGCGGGCTGGGCGTGCGCTACGTCGTACTCACGAAGGCGCCGCCGGATTACAGCGCGCGCGACGAGGCCGCCCTGTTACGCAGCGGCCGCTCGGGCCTTCGGCCCGTCCTCCGCACCGCGAACCTCACCGTGCTCGAGGTACCGAAGCCACGGCCGATCGTGACCGGGCCCGCTCCGGCCCGGGTGCTCCGCCTCACCGGAACGCGGATCCTCGTCGAGCTCCCGCGAGCGGGCTCCTACCGGCTCGCCGTCCGCTACTCGCCGTACTGGAACGCCCGCGGCGCCTGTCTGATCCGCCGCGAGGACGGCATGACCACGATCGCGGCCCTGCGGCCGGGACGGCTCGAGCTCGCCTTCAAGGTGCATCCGACGCGAGCCCTCGCCTCGGCCGTGGTCGGCCAGCGCTCGCGTGTCTGCGGCTAGACGACCTCGGCCAGCTCGTTCAGCACGTCCTGCATCACCACGCGCTTGCTGTTCCCGAAGCGGAAGTTGAACTCGGCGAAGCCGGCGACGCCCGCCGCCGCTCGGGTGCGCATGTACGTCTCCCGCCAGACGTTCACCTTGCCTCGAGGAAGTCCCTGCGTGTTGCCGCCCAGACCCGGTGCAAGCCGGTAGCCCGGGGTCAGGCCCGCCACGTACCTCCGCGCGAGCGAGCGACGGACCGGCCCTCCGCGGCTGAGTTGCCTCTGACCCGACGCCTCTCTCCGGGCGGCGGCGCGTGGGTCGCCGACGAACGCCGGATACTCCTCCCCGATCAACCCGAGGCAGGCCCGGTCGAGAAGCCGCCAGAACGCCGTCAGCTCGGGGGTGATCCGCCGCCCGGGAAGCACGAACGCCGTCTTCGCCCACCAGACGAAGCCACGCTGCGTCCGGTCCCCGAGGGCCGGGCGGCCGAAGACGAGGCCGCGCACGACCCCACGGGTCAGCTCGCGGTACTGCCGCCCGACCGGGCCCGCGCACTCCGCGACGATCTCGTCGAGCTGCCAGGTGTCCGGTGCAAAGCCACTCGCTCCGGCGGCGCGGAGCGCGTCCCGAAATCGCGCGCCGAGCTCCACTCCCCACGTGACCCGCGTGCTGCTGGACGGCAGCCGCAGCAGCTGAGGTAGTGACGGAAGCGGACCGGCAAGCCGCACGGTCCGAGGGTTTCGGGCAAGCAGGACGCGCTCATCACGACCCGGGAGCCGTCGCCGCTCCCAGTACCAGCCCGGCTGCACGTGGAACATCGGCGCGTAGCGGCCGTTCGGCAGCGCTTGAACCTGCTCGCAGATCTCCCGGCTGACGCCGTAGCTCCCGACGTAGACCGGCGTCTTGGCCGGAAGCTTCGCGGTGCGCACGGCGCCGAGCAGCTTCGCCAGGTCGTCCGGCTCGAAGTACGAGAGGACGAGCAGTCGGTTCGTCAAGCCCTTCTACTAGCTCTGCAGGAAGCTGGGCGGCTCCAATGAGCCCTCGTTGTCCGACTCGGCTCGCATCGTGATCCGGCGCTGGGCGGCGCGGGCGCCGAAGCCGGTGGCGACTACCGTCACCCAGACCTGCCCCGTGAGCCGGTCGTCGATCGTCGCGCCGAAGATGATGTTCGTGTCGTCGGTGGCCGCCCCGCGCACGACTTCGGCGGCCTCGTTCACCTCGTACAGCGAGAGGTCGTCGCCGCCGGCGATCGAGAGCAGGATGCCCTTGGCGCCGCCGATGTCGGTCTCGATCAGCGGCGAGCGCAACGCCCGCTCGGCTGCATCGCGGGCGCGGTTCTCGCCGCTCGCGGAGAAGCCGATTCCCATCAGCGCGGTGCCAGCGTCCTTCATGATCGTGCGCACGTCGGCGAAGTCGAGGTTGATCAGGCCGGGCAGCGTGATCAGGTCGCAGATGCCCTGGACGCCCTGGCGCAGGACGTCGTCGGCGATGCGGAACGCGTCCAGCATCGACGTTTCGCGGTCGAGCACCTCGAGCAGCCTCTCGTTCGGGACGACGATGACGGTGTCGCAGTTCGAGCGCAGGGTGTCGACGCCGTCGGTCGCTTGGCCAAGACGCCTCGTGCCTTCGAACTTGAACGGCGTCGTGACGATGCCGACCGTCAAGGCGCCGAGCTCCTTCGCGATCCGGGCGACGACCGGTGCGGCGCCGGAGCCCGTGCCTCCGCCTTCGCCCGCGGTCACGAAGACCATGTCCGAGCCGCGAAGCGCGCGCTTGATCTGGTCGTAGGCTTCCTCCGCCGCGCGGCGGCCGAGGTCGGGGTCGGCGCCGGAGCCGAGGCCTTCCGTCAGCTCGCGGCCGATGTGGATCTTGACCGGGGCGTCGCTCGTCTGGAGCTGCTGGATGTCGGTGTTCACCGCGACGAACTCGACCTGCGAGATGTCGGCGTCGATCATACGGTTGACGGCGTTCAACCCCGCTCCGCCGACGCCCACCACGCGGATCACCGCGATGTAGGCGCCAGGCTCGGGCACGCGGTGAAGCCGCGGCGGGGGCTCAGGCAGCGGCTCGAGTTTCGGGCGCGGGCGCTCCCGCTCGGGCTCCGGGACGCGCTCGGGCAAGCGAACCGGTTCGGACGGGGGCGGCGGCGGCGTGGGCGCGGCCTCTTCCTCCCATTCCGGGACGTGCTCGACGGTCTGCTCGGGCGGCTCCGCCGGCGTCGGCGGTGGCGCTGCCTTGGCTTCCTCGACCGGTGCCTCGGGCTCCGGCTGGAGCTCGGCCGCGGGCTCGCCTGCGGGCTTGCCTTCCTTCTCGGCCTGTCGCTGCGCCGCCTCGGTTGCCCGGAACAGCTCTGCGAGTGGGCCCTCACGCATGCTCGCGCGCCTTCGCGGCATCGAGCACCTCCTTTGCGAGGTCACGGTAGGCCTGGGCGGCGCTCCCGGTTGGGTCGTACTTGAGCACGGAGGTCCCCTTCACCGGGGCCTCCGCATAGCGGACGGTCTTGCGAATCTTCGTGTCGAACACGAGCTCGCCGAAGTTCTCTTGGAGGATCTCGACCGCTTCGCGCGAGTGCAGCGTGCGGCTGTCGAACATCGTCGGGAGGATGCCCTCGATCCCGACGCTCGGATTCAGGTTCTCGCGGATCATCGAGAGCGTGTTCTCGAGCTGCACGAGCCCGCGCAGCGAGAGGTACTCGCACTGGACCGGGACGATCACGCCGTTCGAGGCAACCAGTGCGTTGATGGTGAGCAGGCCCAGCGACGGCGGGGTGTCGATCAGGACGTAGTCGTAGCTCTCCCTGACGGGCGCGAGCGCTTTCTCGAGCGCACGTTCGCGGCCGATCATGCTCGAGAGCGCGAGCTCCGCACCGGCGAGATCGATCGAGGAAACGGCAAGGTCGACCTCGGTGTGATGGATCACTTCCTCGATCGGAAGGCGGTGCACGAGCACATCGAACATCGACCGCTCGATCGTGTCGGGATTCAGGCCCTGGCTCATCGTCAGGTTGCCCTGTGGATCGAGGTCGACAAGCAGCACCTTCAGCCCCTGCTCCGAGAGGGCGACGCCGAGATTGAGCGTAGTCGTGGTCTTCGCGACTCCGCCCTTCTGGTTCGCGAACGAGATCACCCGGCCCATCGGCGGCCCTTTGGCGATCTCAGTCCGGATTCCCGGTCGCGGAAGCAGGCGTGCAAGCCCCATCGAGCCCCTTTCTTCGCTCTCATGCTAGCTATACCTCTGCGGAAAATCGCTCGATTTGCGCGGGTTTGGTTTGGGCCTCGCTTCGCCTGAGAAATCTACGAATGCCGTAGGACGACCCGCTAGGCAAGCAAACGCACGAGGGCGGTCGTTGCCGCCGCCGCAACGACCACGATCGGCAAGGGCGCTCGCGCCGCGATCGCGACGGCACCGGCGCCGACGCCGGCGAGCCTCGCGTCGAGGACGAGCTCGTTGTCGCCACCGACGGTTTGCGTGACCACGAGCGCCGCCAGCAGAACCGGCGCCAACAGGGCAACCACGTCTGCGATCGCCGGCGGCAGGACTCGCCGGCCGACCAGCACGGGCCCGGTCGCCTTGAACACCACCGTCGCCAGGCCGACGACGACCACGACGATCCAGACGGTGCTCAGGGTTTCCGCCTCCGCAGGCCCAGCAGGCACGCGGCGCTCGCGACCACGATCGGGATTCCCGCCG
>Ga0068861_100003705_pt1 | contig 10195 bp, 7 predicted proteins | sample KBSSwiS42_FD_66593 | JGI IMG/M metagenome (GOLD analysis project Ga0068861, IMG submission 66593) | Switchgrass rhizosphere microbial communities from Kellogg Biological Station, Michigan, USA - KBS Switchgrass S4-2 | ecosystem: Host-associated > Plants > Roots > Rhizosphere > Soil ...
GGTCGATCTGCTGCATGCCGCCGCGCGCCGCGTGGAATCCGACCTCTCGGGCCAGCCCGAGGTCGCGACCGAGTTGGGCGCTCTGATCGGCACCGGCTTCAACGAGCTGGGTGATTTCCGTGCCGCCCTGGAGTGGCTGCCGAAAGTCGTGGAGCGCTGCACGCGCAGCCTGGGCGCGGCCCATCCGCTGACGCTGGCGAGCCGCTGCCAGCTCGCGTACACGGCCAACTCGATGGGTGCGCTTTCGGTCTCCGAGCCCCTGTTCCCGGCGTTGCTGCGAGACGTTCGCAGCGTGCAGCCGCTGCCGACCGAGTTGCTCGTGATGGCCTTGCGCAGCCAGGCCTTCGTGTATACGAAACGCGGGCGCGAATCGGAAGCGATGGCGGCCTTGAACGAAGCCGTCGGGCTCGCGACGGCGCATTTCGCACCCGCCAGCCAGGTTGTCCTCGAGTTGCGAGGGGTGCTCTCGAACACGCTGGTCCATTTCGGCCGGCCCGCAGAGGCATTGCGAGCGATCGAGCCGGCCGTGGCCGACTCCCGTTCGGCATTGGGCGCGTTGCGGCCGCATCCTGTGCTGATCCACATCGAGCGCTTCCACGCCGACGCGCTCGCGCGCTGCAATCGCCCGCGCGAAGCTGCAACCATCCTGCGCCAGGTGCTGGTCGATCAGCGTGCCCTCGATGTCGAGGACACGACGCGCGTGCGGATCGTCATGTCGATCCTTTCCAACGCGCTGCTGCTCGGCGGTCAGCTCGAAGAAGCGCAGGCGCTGGTCATGCAGTCCGAAGCCATGCACGAGCGCCTCACGGGCGGCGTCAACGACGAAGGGATCGCCCAGGCCAGCCGGCACACGCTGGTCTGCGCGTTGCGCGGCGACGGCGAGGAGGCCCTGCGCCAGCTTGCGCGCCTCGATGCGCTGGCCGGGGCGAGCGGCGAAGCCGAAGCGCTTGCCGTCGATCGCTATCCGCTGCGCGTGCTGGTGCTGGCGACGGCAGGACAGCATGCCGCGGCGCTGGCGCACGCCGAGGCGATGCAAGATCACCTGGTTGCATTGCCGACCACCGGGCGAGTGCGCGTGCAGCGCGCGTGCGCGCTCGCTCTGCGCTCCGCGGGCTCGCTTGCGAGGGCCTGCGACGTTTCCGACCAGGCGGTCGCGAGTGCCGACGATGGTGCCTGCGTCAGCCTCGAACACGGGCTGGCACTTGCCGAATCGGCATGCTGCCGCTTGGCCACCGGTGATTCGGAGCGAGCCGTGAATCGCTGGCGTACCGCCCTGGCGACCTGGCAGCGAGGTCAGGTCGACAGCGCGGAAGTTCTGCCGCTATTCCCGGAGCTCTTGCCACTGCTAGTGGCCGCCTGAGGGTCGCTCCGGCAGGCTCGTGGGTGGTGAAGAGGCAGAGACGGTCGGAACCTTGAAGAGAGCTGCCCGCCACAACGACCAATTGAGCGCAAGATTCCGCGGATGGGGAACGCCGGCCGCAGCCAAACGAGGTCGAACGAAACAGTCACTCTCGACCGGCGCTGATGGCCGATCTGCGCGCTATGCCATCCGATGCGACGGCATGTCCGATCAACGGCGCACGATGAACGCGTCCAGAGAGCGCCGCGGCGCGGGCCCGACCTGCGGCGCCTAGCCAACGCGCGCCCACATCTGCACGGTTCGGATACGGGCGGAGCCTGCAGTTGGTCGCTCTCATCAACGCGCTGCGAACGCCCAGCCCGCGCTGGCAGCCGCCGGCGGCGGCGCCAAGACGAGGACGTGGTTGAGTTTGTATCAATTCGTCGCGCCGGTGTCCGCTTGCGGACACCGCTCACGTAAAAGGGTATGGGAAGTGTTGAGCAGCATCGATAGAGGCCGCACGGTACCGCCCAACAATTCCGCCGAACGAAGAGGTGGCCATGATCAAACTCGCTGCGCTGTTGTTTGCACTCTTGGCAACGCCGGCGATGGCTTCACTGACCGGTATGACGCCGGAACTCTGCGCTGCAGATGAATATCTGATTGGCGTGAGCGGACGTAGCGGCGACTGGATTGACGCCATCCGCCCGGTCTGTGCCAGTTGGAACCCTGCGACCCGGACGGCCGGCGTGCCGCGCAACGGCCCGAGTCACGGCGGTCGCGGTGGTGGTGAGGGCGTTGCGGTCTGCCCCCGTGGTTCGGCAGTCAGCGGCTGGGAAATCCGCCACGTGACACGCGGCGACAGTGTCTTTCTGCAATATGTTGCGCCGCAATGCCGCACCATCCTGCCACCTCGCGAGATCGTCCAGATCGGCCGCCTCCAGTTCGGACGGGGCAACCCGCCGATGCCGAGTTCCGGGCCGACCTTCCATGGTTGCGGCAGGCGCGAACTGGCAATCGGCTTTTCGGTTGCGGTTGGCGAGAACTATGTCAGCGAGCTTGACCTGAAGTGCCGCTTTGTCCCCAATGCTTCGCCACCGATGGCGAGCCGCGAAACTGGGCGTGGCACCCGGCTCTATACCGGCCCGACGATCAGGACGGCGAGCGGCGACGATGTCAGTCTCGACATATGCCGGGAATGGGCAACGAATTGCGGCGCGCCAGCTGCCGCGGCCTTTTGCCGGACGCAAAATTACGCCACGGCGGTGGCGTTCGTGCCAGCCCAGGGGGTCGGCCTGACGGCAGTGATATCCAGCGGCCGCATCTGCAGTGATCCGAGTTGCGGCGGGTTCACCAGCATCGAGTGCGGCGCAGTACCTGCCGCCGGAACGACGTTGTCCACGCGCCCGCCGCCCGTCCTGTCCACGCCTCCGTCGTCGCCTGTTGCCCCGCAGGTGCCTCCGCCGGAAGCTGCGAGCACGCGGACACCCATTTCGGAATTGAAGGGCGCTCTCTACCGCGATCCGGAAATCGCCACTGACCACGCGCGCTCCGGCCACATTCAGATCAGGAAGAACGTCGGCAAGACGGCGATCATCTCCAGCGAGGCGATCTGCAGCGATCCGACGTGCGATGGCTTCCACCATATCGAATGTGTGGACTGACGTTCGTCACGGCCTGGGCGTCACCGCTTCGGGTGGGCCCGTAGACGAGCGAGCCGAAGCCACCGGGTGGTTCGCGAAGCACTGCCCGCAACTTCAACGGAGAAATCGATATGAAGCGCAATACCTTCCGATGGTTCGACGTTCTCGGGTTTCTTGTCTGGGCCGGGCTCCACGCCGCGCCGGCGCAGGCCCAGAACACCACCTGCATCGACACCCCGGAAGGCCGCATCTGCACCGTCAAGCAAGAGATCCGGAGCGGCGTCCTGGTGCCGGTTGCGCGTCAGCAGGAGCTCGGGCTAGTCACCATCAGCGGCGGCGGCTGCAGCGGAACGCTGATCAACCGCTTCTGGGTGCTGACGGCCGACCACTGCGTGACATCGAACGGGCTGTTGAACGGGCCATCCGCTGCACTGACCGCATTGCCGATCACCGCAGCATGGTCGCCGCGCACGCCGATTCCGACCAAAGTGGTTCGCAACTGGGGAGCTAGCGGCCTTGACGTGGCGTTGATATTCCTCGGCGCAGGCGACTTCGGGCCGGCCAACATTCAGCTGTTCTTCGTCGAAAACGTCGAGGACGGTGCAACGCTGACGAAGTACGGCCAAGGCATCTTCGAATACGCCAAAGCAGGCCCGCCACCCGTGGCGGCGTTGAGCGATGGCGCCTACCGCAGCGCCCCGTTCACCCTCTCGGGCGCAAGCCCAACCGGCTACACGCTGGCTGTCAACGGGGCCGACCAGGTGGGCGAGGGAGGTGACAGCGGAGGACCCGACATCGTGACCGCGCCGAACGGCGTCAGCCTCGGCATCGCCGGCGTTCAGTCGACGTGCGCGCCGTCCGGCAGAGTGACCGGGATGCCGGCGACCTGGACGTGGGTGACCGGAATCAGCAGCTGCTTCAGCGCTGCGATCTCCACGATCCGCTGGGACATCATCCAGATCACCCAGGAAGGCAGCAACCCGTGCCCGAACCTATCGCGGGACTGCGCGATCTCGGTGGTGCAGCGGCACGTCGACGGCAAGCTCTGGGTGTGGGACGGCAAGACGCTGTGCACCGCCACTGCATGCCCCGGATGGACGCTGATCGACACCGACCCGCAGGTGCGCGAGTTCGCGGCAAGCGGCAACTCGCTCTTCATGCGCCAGCTCGATGGCAAGCTCTGGAAATGGTACGGCCGCACGCCGTGCAACGCCGCCGCATGCCCCGGCTGGGGAATGATTGACTCGAATCCGCGCACCGCGGAGATCGCCGCCGGCGGCGACACGCTTTACCAGCGCCATGTCGACGGCAAGCTGTGGAAGTGGGACGGCAGCACGCCGTGCACGGCCGGCGCATGCCCCGGCTGGACCCTGATTGACCAGAACCCGCGCACCCAAGCGATGGCGGCGACCGGCAACACGCTCTTCCAGCGCCACGTCGACGGCAAGCTTTGGAAGTGGGACGGCCGCACCGGATGCACCGCGACCGCGTGCCCCGGCTGGACGCTGATCGACCAGAACTCGCGGACGAAGGAGATTGCAGCGTCGGGCGGAACGCTGTACCAGCGTCACGTCGACGGCAAGCTCTGGAAGTGGGATGGCCGAACAGCCTGCACCGCAACCGCATGCCCCGGCTGGATGCTGATCGACCAGAACCCGCGCACCCAGTCGATGGCCGCCAATGGCAACACGCTGTTCCAACGCCATGTCGACGGCAAGCTGTGGAAGTGGGACGGCCACACGGCGTGCAGCGCCACCGCATGCCCCGGCTGGGATCTGATCGACACTGACTCGCGCACGCAAGAGATCGCTGCCGGCGGAGACACCCTCTTCATGCGACAGGTCGACGGCAAGCTGTGGAAGTGGGACGGCAGCTCGCGCTGCACCGCCACCGCGTGCCCCGGCTGGGCTCTAATCGACATGAACCCGCGGACGCAGGCGATCGTGTCGTATGGGCCGATCAAGGTCAGGTGAATTTGGCGACTAGGAGTTCAGATGCCTGCTCAACCTCCATTGCACGGCGACTCGATTGACCCGAAGGTCCCCGCTGTCCAGGGACTTCAGACGGGGATGGACGGAACCGGTGTGTCCGGCGTCGCCTCGGGTGTCGGCGTATTCGGCCAGAGCACCGGTCCCAACGGCTTTTCCGGCGTTCGCGGCGAGAGCACCGGCGGGCCTGGCGTCTCGGGGGCGAGCGTCGGCTCCGTCGGTGTCGATGCGAAGACCGCGACCGGACCGGCCGCGGTGCGAGCCATCAGCTCCGGCAATGGACACGGTGTATTGGGCAGCGCTCCGCACATCGGCGTCTTCGGCACGAGCACCGGCAACGAGGGATTCTCCGGCGTGCATGGCGAAAGCGTCGGCGGACCGGGCGTCTCGGGTTCCAGCAACGCGTCGGTGGGCATCGATGCGACTACACGCAGCGGACCGGCGGCGGTGCGTGCGATCAACTCGGGCAACGGGCACGGCGTTCTCGGCAGCTCGCCGCACATCGGCGTGTTCGGCGCGAGCACCGGCAACGAGGGATTCTCCGGCGTGCACGGAGAAAGCGTCGGCGGTCCGGGCGTGTCCGGAACGAGCTTCGGGTCTGTCGGTGTGGACGCCCGGACGGATCACGGACCTGCTGCGCTGCGTGCCGTTCACGCGCGCAACGGCTTGGCCGGGGAGTTCGGTGGCAACGTTCACGTGTCGGGCGATCTCCTGGTCGACGGCGACGTGAAGTTGAAGGGCGGCGACCTCGCCGAGGAATTTGAGGTCGTCGGCACGATCGACGTGGAGCCCGGCATGGTGGTCGTGATCGCGGGTGACGACCGCGTGCGGGTCAGCGATAGGTCGTACGATGGTCGCGTGGCGGGTGTCATCTCCGGCGGTGGTTCCTATCGTCCGGGCATCGTCTTGGACCGCAGGACGTCGGGGCGACGGCATGCGCTCGCCTTGACCGGCAAGGCTTGGTGCAGAGTCGATGCCGCCGACGCGCCGATCGAAATTGGGGATCTGCTCACGACCTCCGCGCGGCCAGGCCATGCGATGAAGGCGGTCGAACCGTCGAGGGCATTTGGTGCCGTGATCGGCAAGGCGCTCGAGCCGCTCGCGTCGGGTCAGGCGTTGATCCCAATCCTGATCGCGTTGCAGTAGCGACCGTGCGCAGCCTCCGCGCGAGCATCGGTCGAAGCTGGATGCCGGGTCTGCTCGACTTGGGAGCGGGCCTCGCGCCAGCGCTCGACCTGCCCTCGCCGCTTTCAGTCGACGCGCTGATGCGCGTATTCGACCAAGTCGAAACTCGTCGCTTCACGGCGCAGATCGACACCACTGCCCTGCACGGAGAAGCTGAGCTGATCGTCGACAGCTCGGGCAAGTACATCTTCAACGGCACGGTTCGTGCGACCGATATCCCGTCGTTCTCGTACAAGGTGATGGCGACCTTGCGAACGCCCGGCGGTGCCTTGTTGGCGCTCGAGGCGGGAGGAGAGGTCTTCGGCAAGGACACGCCCAAGCACAGCACGAGCCATTGGGGGGAGGAAGGGTCGAGCCCGGAGATTGCGCGCTTCTGGACCGACCTGCGTCGTAGCACCACTGTGTTTGAGACCGATACGCAGAAGCAGGTGATCGGCACGATCGGTACCGTGATCGACGTGGTCGAGACGGTCGTCGAACTCTACGTGGCCGCGCAATTCAGGGGCTTGATCGGCGTCGTCGTCGTGCTCGGGGTCCGCTTGGGAGCCGAGAGCGGCAAGTCCTTCGTCAATCCGAATTTCCTCGCCGGCATCACCGTCGCCGGCGGCCTGCTCGTGCTGTTCGGTCCGAGCGCGATCGTGCCCGCCCTAGTGGCAGGGACGGGCACGGCGTTGCTCGCCGACATCAATCATCGGCCGATGTCGCGTCCAGAAATGGCGCTCGCCCGTCAGGTCTACGGCGATCAATTGCCATTCGAGCGCATCGTGCTCACCGATCTCTACAACCCGAGCACGACGTCGAACGGAGCTGCGCTGGACCGCGAGTTCACGTTTCCCGCGATCGACGGCGGCATCTGGGTCAATCTCGGGAAGAACTTCGCCAACCCGCTGGGCGTGGACGTGAACGGGCGGAGCTCGTACAAGGCGGGCGGGCAGGTGCTCATCCACGAGCTGGCCCATGCTTGGCAGATCGCGCACGTCGACTTGGTCTCCCTTGGGTGCGACGCGCTGGTCGACAGCAACTACACCTACGGCGTCGAACGTGTTGCGGCTGGTGTGCCATTTCATGAGTTCGGCCACGAGGAGCAGGCGGCGATCATCGATAGCTGGTACGGCCAGTTCGTCGCAATCGGTCTCACCAGGGCCGAAGCCCTGCGCGATCCGCGATTCCGATACGTCGAACACAACATTCGCGTAGGCCACGACCGCTGATCGCGAGCCCGAGGGGCTCGATGTCGTGCACTGGCGACGACGAGCCTCCCTACGCTTGCACCTCGTCTCGCAGCCGCTCCGCTCCCTTCCCTCCTTCCCTGGTGCGACTGCTTTACCGGCGGATGCCGCGAGCAGTCATCCGGCTGTCACAGCTCTCAGTCCTACGTTCTCGGCGCAGCCCGCCAAGCGCGCAGCGTGTCCTCGGAGGGACGCGAATGCGCCGAAGCGAGCAGAAGCCGACTCAGGGCCTCGACGTCGTACAGTGAACCGCGAAGGGTGGTCGACGGCCCTGCGCCGCAGCTGGTGTCTGCGAACCGAGTTACCGTCGACGCGTGCTGCAGAGACATCCCTGCGGTCGGCTCCGGCTGACGCGTGCGAAGGCGACGCATGGTGCTGCGGAAGGTGTTGGGGTTGACGTCGAGTCCCATGGCACGGAGCTCCTCGAGAACCGTGGCTTGCGAGACCCCCGCCTCGAGGGCTCCCTCGATTTCACGGAAGAAATCTCGCAGTTGTGCCGTCTTCGAGCGCTTGCCGCTGTCCGAAGCGAGACTGCGCAACCGATCCGCCGCTTTGTCCCTGTCCATACGCGTACCTGCATGCATTGCGGGAACCAATCTACGCGGCGGTGGCGGACACCGCGACCTTTTGCAAGTTTGCTTACGATTCTTGCCATCTGCGTTCCGAATCCCCTTGACAGTTACAGGCGACGTCAAGAAGTGTCGACACAATGCGTCCGCGGACCGTCACTTTGCGTCGTTTCTGATGACTCGCTTACCGTCCACTCCCTGAGCGAGTGATGCGCTTTCGACGAGTCGAAGCACACCTAAGGTGCGCCGGCTCTTGGGCACCAGGGCAATTGATCAGGTGACCTGACCCTCCAGGAACCGGGTCGGGACCTTGGGTTGAAGCATGCCGATGCCTCACTACGCGCGTGAATGGGGGTGCGGGACGCGGGCGTCTACTGCGGGTTGTCGCACGTGCCGACCTTCTTGCCGGAGAGCTTGATCGTCATGTTCATGCCCTGGCTCGTGGCCTGGATCGCGCCCGTGTAGGAATCGGAGCCTTCGAAGTTGATCTCGCCCTTGCCCTGCATCGGCATTTGCCCGCTGCACTGCATCGCCCAAGTCGCCTTGTTGCCGATCATCTTGTAGTCCGAAGCAACGCAGGACTTGTCGCCGCCCGGCGGAGGCTTCGTCCAATTCTTGGCCGCGCAAACCTTCTGTGTCTGCGCCGGCATCTGCATGGGCATGCCCGCCATCGCCATCTGCGAAGTCGTTTCCCACAAGACGCCGGGCGGGTCGGCTGCGCGAGCCGGCGAAAGCACGAGGAAGGAGAGCAGCGAGGCGGCCGCGGCAAGGCGGCCCGTCAATGCCGTGATCATGAATTCACCTCCTTTGTTGATCTTGGACCGAGATGCGCGTGGTATGCCCTTCAAGTCGAAGGCTGTCAAGAACAACGCGCGGTTCAGCTCACGAGAGACTACGCTCGATCGGCCCAGCGAGTTGCTTCGTTCCAACGGTCGCGGTTCGCGCCGCCGCGGTGACTGCTCCTCAACTCAAGCGTGCAAACTCGCAGTCCCGACCCTGAGCTGTCCCTCGGCTGCTTTCGAAGCTGGCCTTTCGTGACCGCTCAGCTGACCCGAAGTTGCCCCGACTAACCCGCGCCGCGCGCTCGCCAAGCTCTCACGATCTCGCGATGGTGGGGGATGCTGTTCAAGAAGCTGTGGCGCAGCGCGGCGTCGTTGATCGTGGCCGCCCCTCGCCTGCAGACTGCCGTGGATGCGCTCCAGGAGCCCGGTCGCCCGCGCATCGCCCGCGCGAGCCAGCGCCTGATGGCAGGTCAGCTCGATCAATCTCGGCCAATCTGTGCCCTCCGGGTTGCCGCCGCCTGCCAGATGCGCCAGCACGGGCTCCAACTGGCCCAGGGCTCCGTCCGGATCGTCACTCGCCAGTGCCACCCGTGCAAGGCCGGCCGTCGCATCGTATTGCAGCGCATGGCCAATCTCGAGCGCCCGCCCCCGCGCCCGCTCGCAGGCTTGACTCGCCGCAGCGTAGTGCCCTAGCGCCAGTGCTTCCCAGAAGTGCGCCTCGACTGCCAGCGCGATGTCCAGGGCCGTGCGCGCGAGCGCGTGAGCGCGCGCGGCGTCGCCCTGCCACAAGGCGAGGGTCGACAGGTTGACAAGCAGCTGTGCCCCTTTTGGCCGCCGTTTCCCGTAATAGAAGGAGAGGATGCCGGCGTCCGGCATCCCGCGTACAAAGAGTCCTCCGGGAAAAACTCATGTCAACACGTCCGCTTGCCCTGTTCGCCTGGCTGGCGCTGCTGCCGCTGCAGTACGCGGCCGCCCAGACGCCCACCGTCAGCGCTTCGGTCACCGGCTACACGGCGATCGGCGTCGGTCCCATCCCGGAATCGGAATGGGTGCCGATCGCGGTGAGTCGAAACGACGGCGTGCTCCATTCGGAAGCCAGCGGCGAAGGCGGCAGCTTCTTCGTGATCCCGGGCATTCCATGCTGCGGCGGCGGCGTCACCGGCCCTGGCATCGTGAGCGCCTTCGCCGGGGGCTTCGCAGCAGCCGATCCCGGCGTCCTGCACGTCTACGGCAATGATCTCGCCGTCGCGCGCAATCCGATCAGCCCGCCTCAGCTGCCCGCGACCACGAACACCTCGACGGTCTACACGAACATCCAGGCCGGAGCATCTTTCACCGACTACCTGACCGTCAACGTCGCCGGGCAGGCGATCGGCACGGAAGTTCAGGTGCCGTTCATGTACGCTGCCGAAGTGGTGTCGAACTATCCCCTCGGCTACCCGCCGCACTCGGTCCATCCG
>Ga0068861_100003706_pt1 | contig 10195 bp, 7 predicted proteins | sample KBSSwiS42_FD_66593 | JGI IMG/M metagenome (GOLD analysis project Ga0068861, IMG submission 66593) | Switchgrass rhizosphere microbial communities from Kellogg Biological Station, Michigan, USA - KBS Switchgrass S4-2 | ecosystem: Host-associated > Plants > Roots > Rhizosphere > Soil ...
CGGAAGCGCGAGCCGAGCTGCCAGCCTCGACCGACTTTGTAGCTGCCGAGCGCGGTGAGGATGTGCGTCTGGTCGAACTCGAACAGCTCGTAGCGGTCCGTCGCCGAGTTCTTGCGCTCGCTGCGCGAGATGGTGTACGCGACCCAGCCGAAGAAGCGCCCTTCGGGCTTGTAGCGCACGAGGAACTCGGCGCCGTAGCTGCGGCCGGAGCCGACGTTGGCGTAGTCGACGCCGCTCTCGGTGGCGCTGGAAGGGGTCGATTCCACCAGCTTGCCCAGGTGCTTGTAGAAGCCTTCCACCGAGACCTCGAGCGGGCGCGAGAGCTCTTGCTCGAAGCCCAGGCTGTAGTGGAGGGCGCGCTCGCTGCGCACTTCGGGGTTGCCGAAGGGGCGAATGGTCTCGTAGGGCTCGGGCGGTTTGTGGAACACGCCGATGCCGCCCTTCAAGGTGGTGCGCAGCGAGCTGGGATACATGTCATAGCGCAGCCCGAGGCGCGGATCGAAGGTCCACTGCCTCGCGTCGTGTACGTAGTCGCCGCGCACGCCGGGCAGCAGCTTCAGGCCTTTGATGGGCGTCAGCTCGGCCTGCACGTAGGCAGCGGGTCGAAACCAGGTGCCGTCTGCCTTCAGCTCCGACACGGGGCGGCCATACGCGGGCCCGTCCAGGTCTCCCGAGTCGATGTCGAAGGGCGGGATGCGCCAGGCCACATCATAGGTGCCCGTCTGCACGTCCAGACCGCCGTTGATGCTCACGCTCGGAGCGAGCTGGGCGCGCAGATCGGAGCGCAAGTCGAGCTCATTGATGCGGGTGTTGGTGTTGAGGGTGCCGACCACGACCTGTTCCACGTCGTGACCGACGGAGACCATGTTGCGCCAGCGGACCTGTTCGCTCAGGCGCGTGTCCGCGGACAGTTGCAGGCGCGAGAAGCCGGTGTGCAGCAGAAAGTCGCCGCCGAAGGCGGGGTCGGTCGAATCCGGGGTCGCGACCAGTAGCTTCAGGCGATCGTCGGAGCCGAACACGAACAGGCGCACGGTCGTGTCGTCCGTCACGTCGTGCTCGATCAGCGCCTGCGCGTCGTAGTAGACGGGCGCGGTCGAGACTTCCACGCCGCCGCTGCGCAGCACCGGGCCGAGCCAGGCGTCCACCCAGGAGCGACGGCCGCCGAGCATGAAGCGAGTCTTGGACCCGATCGGGCCTTGCACCAGGATGCGCCCGTCGATCAGGTCGAACTGCAGCAAGCCGCCGATGTGATCCTTCTGCGGCGCCTTCATGCCGACGTCCACGACGCCGCCGGAGAGGCGGCCGAATTCGGGACCGAAGTTGCCGGGATAGAAGTCGATGCGGTCGAGCGTCTCGCTGGGCACCACCGAGGACAGACCGCCGAAGTGGTAGACGAGCGGCACCTCCGTGCCATCGATGAAGACAGACGAGTCGCGCGGCGAGGAGCCGCGCACGATCAGCGCGCCGTCGAGCCCCGGGGGGCGAGCCACACCCGGCAGGTTTTGCACCGAGCGCAGGGCGTCGCCGTTGGTGCCGGGGATCTTGGTGATCTCTTCGCCGGAGATCACGCGCTTGGTGGGCTCGCGCGGCGGACGGTCACCTTCGACCTCGACGTTCAGCGTGGCGTCTGCGCTCGGCGCGGCCGCAACGGGCGGCGGCGTCACGGGAACGACTACCGGTGCGGGCGCTGGGGCCGCCAGCTGAAAGTCGAAGCGGAAGGGGATCTTCGCGGGCACGGCGCGCTCGCCGAGCCGGGCGGGCTCGAAGCGCAGGCGACGAGCCGCGGCTAGTGCCGCGGCGTCGAAGTCGGCGCCGCCGGATTCGGTCACGCTGGCGTCCGTCACCGTGCCGGTATCGTCCAACATCAAGGCGAGCCCGACGTGCGCGGCCTGACCGCTCGCACGCTGGGACTCTGGATAGACGGGCTCGACCTTCTCGAGCAGTCGGGGAGGTGTGGGACGACCCACCGAGGCAGCCGGAGCCGCGTTGGCGGAGTCCTCAGCCTGCGCCGGGGGGGCCGCGCTGTCGGCGGGGGCGGCGGGGTCTTGGGCGAGAGCCAGCGAGCTCGGCAGGAGCAAGGAGGCGCACGCGAGAGTGGTCAAGCGCAGATGTCTCATGGAGTGTCTCACTGAAAGGGCGAAGGCAGTCCGCCGCTGCCGACCCTCTGAGCAAGCGCCAAGCCAACTGCCGATTTCACGCGATCCAGCGGCAAATCAGCTGATTTCGCGCGTGGCGCGGCGAGTCAGCGCGGCGGACGCTCGTCCGTGCCCGCCGTACACACGTCCGTCGTACGGGCAGCAGGGTTCAGTAAGTGACATTGTGGTGCAAGACGCGCTGAGCTCTGCCGTTGTGAGACCCTGGATGAACCAAGGAGAGATCATGGTCAGCAGAATCTGCGTCGCCGGTCTGAGCGTTCTCGGTGGGCTCCTCGTGGCAGGCAATGTCCGCGCTGCCGAGGCAGAGATACATGTCGATACGGCCAGCGGCAGCACTGCCGAGGCGAGCCCGCCCGCGCGCGGCATGCACAACAGCGTCTCGCTGCTCGCCAACCTCGGCTACGCCTACTCGGCGGGCACGGGTTTCGGCCTGAGCGGGCGCTACCAGTACACCATCGTGCCGGAGGGAGTGATCCACTCGGGTTCGATCCACGACGACTTCGGCATCGAACCCGCAGTCGACTTCTTTCACTACAGCTGGGACTTCGGCGGTTACTCGTGGACCTATAACGAGTTTGATCTGTCGGCGAGCGTGGTCTGGAATCTGTGGTTCACCAAGGAGTTTGCGGCATATCCGCGGCTCGGGCTCGGCTTCGGCTTCGGCAGCTGGTCGGACAACGTCGGCATCGGCAACCCCGGGGGCTACGGCGGTATCTTCGTGTTCGGCGGAGCGGGCGTGCTGTATCAGCTCGCGCCCGTGACGTTGCGCGCCGAAGTGAGCAACGCCTCGCTCGCTCTGGGCGCTGCGATCTCGCTCTGAGCGCCGGGGTTACCCGGCGCGGACGCCCGTCCGTTGCCGCCGGACAGCTGTCCGCGGCGCGGCCGCGGCTGTCCGCGGCCTCTGCCGGCACGCCCTCGCGCGCCGCGGCGGGTTCGACGGCCAAGCGCAAAAGACGCGGCCGCGAGCGGTGTCGGTGTGGTCCGTTCCGAACTCGGCCAGGTGTCACCACCCGGCCGCCGCCTGGCACGCCCAGTGCTTAGAGCCCGAGCAGCGGCAGCCGACATCCCGCGCCGCTCTCGGAGACCAAGCACATGAACATCGTCGAACGATCCAAAGAGATTCTGCTCGATCTCGGGGCCTCCCCGATCCTGTTTTTGATGATCGGGCTCAGCGTGTTGAGCCTGGCCGTCATGCTCGAGCGCCTGTGGTTCTTCAGCGCCAACTCGCTGAAGCTCGAGCGCTTCGCCCAGGGGCTGGAAGAACGCCTCGGCGCGGGCGACCTGTCCGGCGCGCAGGCCCTCACCCAGGGCTCACGCTCGGTGGAGGCGTCGATCATCGCGGCGGGCTTGCACCACGCCGAGCGCGGCACCGTGGCGGCGCGCGAGGCCATGGCCAGCGCCACCGCGCTCGGTCGGCTGCGGCTCGAACGCCGGCTCGCGTTTCTGGGCACGCTCGGTAACAACGCGCCGTTCATCGGTCTGCTCGGCACGGTGATCGGCATCGTGCAAGCCTTCGATCAGCTGCAGCGTGCCGGTCTCGGCGGCTCGGCCAGCGCCGACATCATGGGCGCGATCGCCGAGGCTCTGGTGGCGACCGCGATCGGTATCGCCGTGGCCATCCCGGCCGTGGCCGCCTTCAACTACTTTCAGCGCCGCATCCGCACCACGCTCGGCAATGCCGAGGCGCTCGAGCACATTCTGCTCTCGTACCTGGAGGGTGGCGGCCCGGCGACTCCGGTCACGTCCGGTCGCACGCCAAACCCCGATGCGCGTCGCGTGCGGCTGTCCCTCTCGAACCTGTCCCGCCCCAACACCGCTTCCCTGGAGAGCTGATCATGGCCAGTACCACGCATTCGGACGAAGCCATCACCGGCATCAACGTGACGCCGCTCGTGGACATCACCCTCGTGCTGCTCATCATCTTCATGGTCACGGCCAAGTTGATCGCTGGGCAGAGCGTCCCGCTCGACTTGCCCAAGGCCGCGACCGCCGGTGCGACGCAGAGCGTGTTCACGGTCGCCGTCGATGCCGACGCCCACGTGAGCGCCAACGGCCGGCCCGTCGCCGATCGGGCCGCGCTGCAAGCGGAGGCCAAGAAGGCGCTCGCCAGCGACTCCAGCCTGCGCGTGCTGGTCTCTGGGTCCAAACGCTCCAGCCACGGCAGCGTCATGCAAGTCGTCGACAGCTTGCGCCAGGTCGGTGTGACACGAATCGCCTTCGCGGCGGACCCCGGCGAGCCATCCCCCAACTTCGGTGAGTAACGTCATGGTCTCTTCAGCCTTCGAGAACCCGGTGAGCAGCAATCTGACGGAGTTTTGGCAAGTCGCGGAGCCGCACGAAGGTCGGATCGCGATCGCCGCGCTGCTGGCTCTGGCCGCGCATGTCGGCTTCGCCCTCTGGGCGCCCGATCACGTGCCGGCACCGCGGTTGGCCCCGCCGCCGGTAGAGGTGGAGATCGCGCTCAGAGAACCTCCTCCCGCTCCAGCGCCTGTCGCCAAGCCGGAGCCCGCCCCTGCGCTGCCGGCGCGCGCGCTGGTGCCCAAGGTCGCGGTGCCGCCGCCGGCCGCAAAGGCGGCTGCGGTGATGACGGCGGCTCCGACGGCGCCCGAGCCGAAGGCCAGCGACGAGCCGTTCGACTTCACCAGCGACCCGAACAGCACGGTGCTCTCCTCCGGCGTCGTTGCCGTCGGCGGTACCGGCACTCACGGCCTCGAAGGCGCGCAACTCGGCGGCCGTGGCACGGAGCCGCTGCGTGCGCCTGCGCGCGGTGATGGGCTGACCGCCGCGGGCGACTTGAGTCAGTCGCCGCGCCTGCGTGCCGCGGACCCCTGCCGCGGCTTCTTTCCGACCTCTGCGCGAGACGATGTGGCCACGGCCGTCGTGCGCGTGGTGGTGACCCGAGAGGGCGCCGCGCAGAGCGTGAGCGTGGTCTCGGAGACTCCCGCTGGCCAGGGATTCGGCGCGGCCGCCCGCACCTGCATGCTGGAGCAGCGTTTCCTGCCCGCGCTCGATCGCCGCGGTAGCCCCGCTGCGACGGCGGTGAACGTGAACGTGAAGTTCAGCCGTTGAAGGATGCTCCGGTCGGAGACGCCCCTTTTAGATTTGGATCGGCCTCAGATCAAGAATCGCAGCAGCCATTGCCCGAGGGTGCAAAACAAGCTGAGCAGCAGCGCACCGAGCAGGGCCGTGGAAAAGTCACGGATGCTCAGGTTCGAAGATACGGTGTCGGTCACCTTGAGCAGGATCGCGTTCACCAGCCAGCGCGTGAGAAATGCCAGCAGAAACCCGATCCCCAGGCTCGCCACGCCGATCACCACGAATAACAGCCAACCGATCAGCCAATTGATCAGGCCGAAGACGGCTGCCACCAGGACCGCACCGCGGAAGCCCTTCACACGAAAACCGGGCAGAACCTCGGCCGTGAGCCAGAACGCGGCGCTCATCACCAACCAAGACAGCAAGAGACCCATTGTTTTCGTCCTTTCCGCTGGCACCAGACGCCGGCGGGGATGGTGTCCCGAATCCGCGCCGTGATACAAGCTCGCCATGCAACGGAACGAGCTGATCCGATTCTTGCGCAGGTACAAGCTCGCGGTGCAGGCGTCCGTCGCTGCCGACGGGACACCCCAGGCGGCGGTGGTGGGCATCGCCGTCAGCGATCGACTCGAGATCATCTTCGATACCCTGGAGTCGACCCGCAAATACCGCAATCTGCGCGCCGATCCGCACATCGCGCTGGTCATCGGCTGGGACGACGAGATCACGGTGCAGATCGAGGGCGTGGTCGATTTTCCAACGGGCTCCGAGCTGGAGCGGATCCGGCAGTGCTATTTCAGCGCGTATCCGGACGGACGCGATCGGCTCGTCTGGCCCGGTATCACGCATGCGCGCGTGCGCCCGACATGGGCCCGCTACAGCGACTTTACCAAGCAGGAGACGGTGGAGCTCGGCCCCGAGCAGCTCCAGTAACGGCGCCGAAGGCGCCGCATGAAATCAGCCAGTGTTGTCGCTCACCACTCGCAGGCGCCGCGGAGCGAGTTGCTCGGAGACGACCCGATTGAAGCTCGCGCGCGTCAGCGGCTTCTCGACCAGCGGTCGGTTGGTCTGTTCGATGAACTGCTTGGTCCGAGCGGTGACAGCGCCGCCGCTGCAGAAGATGAGCCGCTCGAGCAGCGCGGGCATGCGACGTTCGAGCTCGGCGTGCACGACGGCGCCGTCCATTTCCGGCATCATCAGGTCGCAAAAAATCAGGTCGTAGTCCTGCTTTCGTTGCAGCAGCTCCAGCGCCTCGGCGCCGCTCTGAGCGGTGTCGATGTGGTGCTCGGCGAGCATGCGACGGAGCGAGCGCAGCACCAGCGGCTCGTCGTCGATCAGCAGCACTCGTAGCCGGCGTGACTTGCCCAGCCGTGGCACGACCAGGGACGTGAGGGGCGCGGGCTGGCTGGGCGCGAGCTGCGTGTCCGTGCTGGTGCCCGGGTGCTGGTGCACGACATCGACGCACATGCGGCGAGACGCAACGGCCTGGGTCAAAATCCGCGCGCTGGGTCGATCCGCGCTCTTGGCTTTCAACCAGTCATCGGCCCCGCTCAGCGCCGTCGCATCGACCGCAGCCGCGTCGTCGTCGGCGGCGACCAGCAGCGCCAGACTCGGCAGCGTTTCGCGTGCACGCTGGATCAGGTCGTAGACTTCCGCACATAGTTGCGCGGCTTCGAACACGCAAGCATCCCAGACCCCGCTGGCGACGGCAGTCCAGAGGTCACGGCTCATCGGCGCATGGCGAACGATGTGACCATACGCCAGCAGCTCCCGCGAGAGGGCCGACGGAAGTCCCACGACCAGGATGCGATGGCTCGTCATGGCGCCTGGAGCTGAGGCCATGCTCGCCGTGGCCTGACGGGAAGTAATGCGGGGCATGCAGCCACGGGGACACAAACGGCGAATCCCGCCACCTCCCTGATGGGACAATGCCCGATTTGTCACTTATTGGCGTCCGGGCGCGGGCAACCGGGGCGGGTTCAGGCGCCGCCCGAACGCCGCGTCAGCTGGATCTCAGCTCGGTTGCAGCACGCCAATGGGGCCGACTCGAGCCAGGCCGCTCGTTGCTCGGACCGAGTCCGGACCGCCGATCTCTATCTCCACGCGATGCTCCTTGGCGTCGTCGTTCAGCGCGATCGTCGTCTCGACCTGCTCGATGCCGTCACACGTGACGCGCGTGACGCTCCGGCGGCCGCTTTCGCCACCGAGGTTCTGGACGTGAATATGGTAGATGGCCCGGCCGTGACGATAGTGGACGTCGAAGCCTTTCCAGCTGGCTGGCAGCAGAGGCTCGACGCGCAGACGCTGGTGCTCGAGCCGTACGCCCAGCAGTGACTCGAGCACGAGGCGGTACATCCACGCCGCGGAGCCGGTGTACCAGGTCCAGCCACCACGCCCGGCGTGCTGCCGATTCGTGTACACGTCGGCCGCGACCACATAGGGCTCGACCTTGTAGGTGGCGATCGCGGCGCTGTCGTCTCCGTGCCGCACCGGGTTGATCAGCCCGAACAGCTCCCATGCCCGCTCGGCGTCTCCCGCTGCGGCAAAGGCCATCACCACCCACACGGCGGCGTGGGTGTACTGACCGCCGTTTTCGCGCACGCCCGGGAGGTAGCCCTTGACGTAGCCGGGCCTGAGCTCGGACTTGTCGAAGGGCGGATCGAACAGCTGGATCAGCTCGAGGTCGCGCCGCACGAGGCGCGCGTCGACCGCGTCGAGAGCTTGCCGCGAGCGCTCGGGGTCGCCGGCACCCGAGAGCACGGCCCAGCTCTGTGGCAGCGAATCGATCTGGCACTCGTCGTTCTGCTTCGAGCCGAGCGGCTGCCCGTCATCGAAGTACGCGCGCCGGTACCATTCCCCATCCCAGGCGTGCTGCTCGATGTTCTCGCGCAGCTCGGCTGCTCGAGCGGCACAGCGCTCTGCAAACGGCTCGTCGCCGGCGATGCGGGCGATGTCCACGAAGCGCACCAGCACGTCGTACAGGAAGAATGCGAGCCACACGCTCTCACCCTGGCCGCGCTCGCCGACCAGATTCATGCCGTCGTTCCAATCGCCACTGCCCATCAGCGGCAGGCCGTGCGCGCCCAGCCGCAGGCCGTGCTCGATCGCCCGCCGGCAATGCTCATAGACCGTCGCCGACTCTTCCGAACGGTGGGGCAGATCGTAGTAGCTGTCCTCTTCGAGGTTGACGCTGCGGCCCTCGAGAAACCGGATCTTCTCGTCCAGCACGCCGGTATCGCCGCGCGCGACGACGTAGCGGCAGAGCGCGTACGGAAGCCAGAGATAGTCGTCGGAGATGTGCGTGCGCACGCCGCGACCGAGCGGTGGGTGCCACCAGTGCTGCACGTCGCCCTCGCGGAACTGCCGGGACGCCGCGCGCACGATCTGTTCGCGTAGCAGCGCTGGTTCGGCATGGACCAGCGCCATGGCGTCCTGGAGCTGGTCGCGGAAGCCGAAGGCGCCGCCGGACTGATAGAATCCGCTCCTGCCCCACATGCGCGAGGCCATCACCTGGTAGAGCAGCCAACCATTCGTGAGGAAGTTGAGCGAGGCATCCGGTGTCTGCACGTTCACCGCGCCCAGGGCGCGATTCCAGTGGGTCCAGACCGCCTCGAGGGCCGCGCGCGCCGGCCCGGTGCCGCGGAAGCGCTGCACCATCGAGCGCGCGTCGGCCAGGTCTCGCCCGGAGCCGAAGATGAACACGATCTCGCGCTCCTGGCCGTGCGAGACCTCCACCGGCACCTGCATCGCCAAACACGGGTCCAAGCTGGCGCCGACACGGCCCGAGAGCTGTTCTCGGCGGATGAAGGCGGGCTGGGCGGCATCGCCGTTGCGGCCGAGCAACTCGAGGCGATCACCGCTGACGGAGCGCAGCGCCTCGCTGCAGTCCAGGAAGGCGATGCGCGTGGAGAACTCGCTATTATAGGCGTTGCGAGCGAAGAGCGCGCCGGTTCTCGGATCCACCTCGCTGACCACGTGGGGCAGGTTCGCCGAGCGATGTTCGCCCAGCACGAGCTCGAAGGAGGCGGTGAGCGAGAAGCGCCGCAGCCGCCCCGACTGGTTTTTCAGCTTGAGGACCACGAACTTGAGCGGTGCGTCCGTGGCCACAAACGTATGCAGCTGGCTCGAGACACCGCTCTCGGTATGTTCGAAGATGCTGTAACCGAAACCGTGACGGGTGCTGTAGGGGGACTCCCCGCCGCAGGGCAGCGGCGTAGGGGACCAGAAGCGCCCGTCGGCCTCGTCACGGATGTAGAGAGCTTCGCCGCTTCCGTCAGTGACCGGATCATTGTGCCAGGGCGTCAGACGGTAGGTGTGCGCGTTCTCGCACCAGGTGTATGCGCCGCCACTCTCGCTCACGACGCTGCCGAACCAAGGATTGGCCAGCACGTTCACCCAAGGTGCGGGCGTGCGCGCCTGTCGCGTCGTGGTGATGACATACTCGCGCCCGTCGTTGGTGAAGCCGCCTAGACCATTGAAAGCGACCAGGTCGGGTCGTTCGAGCTTCGTCGCGAGCTTGGTCATGGCAACGGAGGCGAGGGGAGCACGTTCCGTCCGGGCGAACAGCCACGCCGGCATTTCCACATGCAGGCGCCGATTCACCTGCTCGGAGAGAGGGCCGTCGGTATCGCTCAGGATCAAGCGAGCGACGGTCTGCATCAAGACCTTGTCCTCTTCCGAGAGCTGGTCACCGCGTCGCACGAAGATGCCGCCCGGACGATCGAGCAGACCCGTCTCGCTCGAGCCGATGATGCCCAGGATGTCTTCCTGCAGGATATGCCGGTAGCCGGAGCTGTCTTCGTTCCAGATGACCAGGTCCGCGACCAGCCCCTTGAGCCGCCAGTAGGTATGCGCCTTCACCAGCTGCCTCACCAGGTCGAGTTGCTCCCGGTCGCTGACTTTGACCAGCACGATCGGTAGGTCACCCGAGATGCCGTAGGCCCAGAGCGCCGATTGACCGCTCTTGTTTCGAGCGATGATGCCGCGCGGCGCGCGCAGCGTGG
>Ga0068861_100003708_pt1 | contig 10194 bp, 11 predicted proteins | sample KBSSwiS42_FD_66593 | JGI IMG/M metagenome (GOLD analysis project Ga0068861, IMG submission 66593) | Switchgrass rhizosphere microbial communities from Kellogg Biological Station, Michigan, USA - KBS Switchgrass S4-2 | ecosystem: Host-associated > Plants > Roots > Rhizosphere > Soil ...
ATAAAATTCCGCCTATTGCTGAATAGAATTGTTGCAGTACAAGAGTGCGCCCCCGGTTCCGTCGCTTCGCTCCTCGCCGGGGCTGGCGCAACGATGCTCAACCAGGGCCAAAAAGCCGGGTTCATAATTTTCTTAAAACTTAACAGCAGGGGGCTCTTCCATTTGCATGCGTCCTTCATTACCGAGATCGAACATAACCTCTTTCTTAAATCCAAAATTGTTTGCGATGAGGTTAGAAGGAAATGATTCAACGGCTGTATTATATTCCATCGTAGCTGCATTGAAGAAGCGGCGACTTGCCGCAAGTTTATTCTCAATGTCGCTGAGTTCTTCCTGCAATTGCAAAAAATTCTGGTTGGCTTTCAGATCAGGATAAGCTTCTACAGATACTTTTAATCCCTGCAGGGCAGAGGTGAGTTGTTGTTCTGCTTTTATCTTGTCGTCAATAGTCGTGGCACTTACGGCGGCGGAACGGGCTTCGGTTATCTTCAGCAAAACATCTCTTTCATGACCGGCATACCCTTTTACAGTTTCCACCAATTGCGGTACAAGATCATGACGCTGGCGCAATTGTACGTCAATGTCTGCAAATGCGCTTTGCCTTCGGTTGCGCAGGCGAACGAGGCCGTTGTATGCATTCATCAGCCAAAAGGCGAGAATGGCCAAGATAATGAGGATAACAATGACTGGCATAGTTTGAGGTTGGTTGATTAACGTTATCAAATGTACAATATATCGCAGTCAAAAAGATAAACCCCGGCTAACCGGGGTTTATCGGGAGCAATATTAAATGAACATTATTTTTTGCGGGTTAGTTTTATTTCCATGCTTCTGTATTCTTTGCCAGCCGCAGTATTGTATATCTCCAGAACCTGTGTATTGTCGTCTACTATTTTAAACACTTCACGCATGCTTATTTCTTTACCTGTAATCGGGTCAATTGTTTTTCCTTTCGTAGCAAGCGATTTTGTCGCATCGTCCCAGGTACCTTCGAGTATTGTAATGCCGGTGCCCATATTATCAATCCAGGTATTTATAAATTTTTTAAGGGCGTTATCATAGGCAAGGGTGCTGACGCCTTCGAAGGGCATCCCGTTTATATTCGCGGCATATTTTGACTGCTGGTAGCGGCCGCCGAGTATCATGCTATTGGTGCAGGTGCCTGTGGTTTTGGTAGCAGGTGCACCCGGGGCCATCCACATGGTCAGGTCTGCATTCCAATCGCCGTCCGATTTCGCAATCATTTTGTGTATATCGCCGGGTGTCATATAATCTGTCCAGGCTTTCATTTCAGCTTCGGTTTGAGCATTGAGTGTCGTAAAACAGCCGAGGATAATAAATTTGAAGATGGTTAAGGTTGTCTTTTTCATATGTGTGAGTTTTAAATTTAAGCTACAAAAAGTATTCCTTTCTGTAAAATAAAGGGGGATAAGGAGGGAAATGAAGGGGACGAAAAAGATTATTAATAGTTCAGCTATCGATTTTAGCCACCCGATCAAGTTGACAAAACGCTTTTGTTTTTATCGGGTTGTGCCAGTCAATCTTCAGAAAGATTTTGTTCCACTATTCATGTAATATTTAATTCAATTTAAGATTTATGGTAATGAGTATATCGTGTGATTAAATTCCGGCAGTTTTGTTTTGACGCCTTTTTGATTATATCCACTTTTATAGAGTTTGCTGTTTCGTAGGAACAACAGGTAGGTAGTAGTAATGATTAATTAATATAAGATTTTCGCTCCATAGGAGCGATAGGTGCTTCAACAGCGTAATTTTTTTTAATATGCCAAATACCTACACACAGATTCATATCCAATTTGTATTTGCAGTTAAATATCGTGCTGCGTTAATTGATAAAACATGGAAAGAAAGATTACATCAATATATGACAGCAATATTCCAGAAGCATAATCATAAAATGCTTCAAATAAACAGCATGCCAGATCACATCCATATTTTTATTGGCATGAGGCCTCATCACTCTATTTCAGAATTGGTCCAAAAAGTAAAAGTTGAAAGCAGCAAGTGGATCAAAGAAGAAAAGCTATGCAACTATCCTTTCTCCTGGCAAGAAGGCTATGGCGCATTTTCATATGCTAAAAGCCAGGTGGATGATGTGATCAGATATATTCAGAACCAGGAAAAGCATCATCGGAAAGAAAGCTTTTTGGATGAATACAGGAAATTTTTAACTGCGTTTGACATTGAATGGGATGAACGATATATTTTTAAAGATTTGGAATAGCACCTGGCGTTCCGAGGGAACGCTGCTGTCTTCCCCGAATTTGTCTACCCACCTGTTGTTCCTACGGAACATTCAAAAACTGTCTGAGCATTTATTTCAATCTACGGTAGTTATATAGTTATGCTATTAAAGTTCGGTAAGATTCTGCGTTGGGTTGTTCCTACGGAACAGGTCTCATTCCGGAAACTGTGACTTATCAATATTCGGAATTATCCGGATCGCATTCTTATAATATACTTTTTTTAAAATACTATCCGGTAACCCTATACCATACATCCGCCAGAATGCATGATACTTTTTATGGTAAGGAAAATATTCGTCATCGGTTTCCAATACACGGAAATAAGTCGCATATTCTTCAGGTGCCCAACTATCTTTTCCAAATAAAATCCGGTCCTGGTATTTTTCGAAAAATTTCCTCGCTGCTCTCGGTTGTCTCCCCAGTTCGGCTATTACAGCGCCAAACTCAACAACTACATTAGGCATTTGTGTTAGTAAGCTATCCAATTTATTTAAATTATTCGCGTACCAGCCAAAATGCGCTGCTATAAAAGTTGTTTTCGGATGTTTCATGAACATACGATGTTGTTCTTCAATCAATGTTTCCCAGGGTGCGGGATTGTTGGCATCACGTTTACGTTCCGGATGCGTTTTTATTTCCAGCCATCTTTCATTATGTTCATCTTCCGGTTCCCAGAATGGTTCAGGATCTGCAGTGTGAATGATTACCGGTATTTTCAACTCGCCGCATTTATCCCAAATGGCATCTAACCGCGGATCATCAATAGTCACTCTTTTGCCATTTACATCTTTAACTGAAAACCCAAGATTTTTGAATATTTTCAAGCCATTAGCCCCGTTCTTCACATCTTCTTCTAATTGTTTTACCGCTTTTTCCGTCCAGCCATTGGCGCCGACATTATCAAAACTCACGTTCGCAAAAACAATAAAACGTTTCGGGTAATGATCTTTTATATTTTCAGTCATCCTTCTTAATCCATTGCCGTTACCACCGCTCAGGTTTACCATTACTTTCATATTCAGTTTGTCCATGTCTGTTATAAGGTTTCCCAGGTCACCTGATCCCATATTCCACTGATGATTATGCACATCAATAAAAGGAAATTTTGACTTTGCTAATTTATGTTCCGGAACTACCAATGTTGAAGCCGGATCGTAAGTTTCAAAATCCATTTTGGATGAAGACTGGGCACATGAACTAAGAGTAGCGATAAAAGCAAAAAGGAAAAGTATTGACCGCATCTTTTAAATTTTTAATTTATACTGAAGTAATGACCGGGTAAATAATTTTTAAAAATATGAGCTATTCAGGAAACTGTGATTTGTCAATTCCCGGAATAATGCGCAGTGCGTTTTTATAATAAACTTTCTTTAAAATATCATCCGGCAAGCCAATGCCATACATTCTCCAGAATGCATGATACTTTTTATGATAAGGGAAATATTCATCTTCTGTTTCTAATACACGGAAATAAGTCGCATATTCCTCAGGAACCCAACTATCTTTTCCAAATAAAATACGGTCCTGGTATTTTTCAAAAAACTTTTTCGCTGCTATGGGTTGCCGGCCCAGTTCTGCTATTACTGCTCCGAATTCAACAACCACGTTAGGCATTTGGGTTAATAAGCTATCCAGTTTGTTTAAATTATTCGCATACCAACCGAAATGTGCCGCAATGAATGTTGTATTCGGATGTTTCATAAACATCCGGTGCTGCTCTTCAATTAATTTTTCCCAGGGTGCAGGATCAGTTGCACTGCGTTTACGGTCAGGATGTGTTTTTATTTCCAACCATCGTTCATTATGTTCATCTTCGGGCAACCAGAAAGGTCGAGGATCAGCCGAATGTATAAGTACAGGTATATTCAATTCACCGCATTTATCCCAAACCGGATCTAATCTTGGATCATCAATGGCAATGAATTTATTGTTCTCATCTTTGAAGGACATGCCAAGGTCTTTATAAATTTTTAAACCACAGGCGCCTGCTTTTACATCTTCTTCCAGGTCATGAAGTGTTTTTTCAATCCATCCTTTGTTTCCAAAATTTACAAATGAAATGTTTGTGAAGAATTTTACACGACGTGCATCTACCGCGGCCACGCTTTTCATATAGCTCACCATATAATTATGATCATTCAGGTCGAAATCACCATTGCGGCCCGGCGATTCTTTATAGCCGCGACCGCTCAGGTTGATCATTACTTTCATATTCAGGCTATCCATCTGCGTTACCAGTTTCCTTATATCCTGTCCGGGCCCATCCCATTGATGATTGTGTACATCAATAAATGGAAACTTTGCTTTTGAGAGTTTATGTTCAGGTACTACCAGTGTGGAAGCAGGATCGTAGGTTTCAAAATCCATTCTGCCTGGTGACTGGGCGCAGGAACTGATTGTACTGATAACAGCGAGGGACAAAACAAATGAGCGAATCATATTTCTTATTTGAAGTAAAACTATGGTTTGACAAACGGATTTTACTACCAATCAACAAATTTAACGGCTTATTTTTCCATTGGGTAAGCAATGCTGCTATCCTGTTATATTCCTGGCAACAGGCTCTGAAAATGTTTTGTATTGGTTAACGGGTGATATACCCGGGTAAACAGAAGGTTCTTTTGTAAATTTATTACAAATGATCCAGTGTTGCCTGCAACGCTTCAGTGAACTCTTTTGGTTTTTCAATCATCGGGCTACCTGGTTTTCCCGGAATTCTTTGTTTATAACCTAACCATGAATAAATAAAAGGGTCGTCTCGCCTTGTCCGGCGTTGGTATAAGCAATTTCAACATTACCACTTTTTATAACCGGAGAATCTTTTTTGGCGGGTGATGAACAGGAAGCCATAATGAATGGCAATAAGAGAACAGTTAGTTTACGCGTGATTAAGTTGCAAGAAACTAAAGTTAATACAGTATAGGAGAATCAGTAACTTCCCTTTGCCTTTTAAAGTTTTTTATAACATGCAAAACAGTAAAATAAATTTCATCCCGGTTCTTGTAATTATTCTTTTACTACCGGTAACCGATACCAGGGCACAGTTAAAAAGTCTGCAGGATAGTTTACAGCCAATTGATAAGTTGTTTGAAGGTATAAATACGGGTATGCCGGGCGGCGTGTTAAGTATTTCAAGAAATGGCCAGGTACTTTATCAAAAAGCTTTTGGTATGGCCGATCTTGAGCATAATGTTATAAATACAACTGAAACAATATTTGAAGCAGGTTCTGTTTCCAAACAATTCACTGCAGCTTCAGTGTTATTGTTGATAAAAGAAGGAAAGATCGGGTTGAAAGACGATATCCATAAATACTTCCCCGATTTCCCGGATTATGGTCATTCAATAACAATAGAACATTTACTGCATCACACCAGCGGGCTAAGAGATTGGGGTTCGGTTGCTGCTATTGGTGGCTGGCCAAGGGGTACGAGAAAATATACTCCTGCACATGTAAAAGAAATTATCTGGCGGCAGAGGCAACTCAATTTTATTCCAGGCTCTGAATACAGTTACAGTAATTCCAATTATAACATGTTGATGTTTTTAGTTGAAAAAGTAAGTGGTCAAACCTTTCAGCAGTTTACGAGCGAACATATTTTTATACCCATAGGTATGACACATACAAGATGGCGGGATAATTATAATGCGGTTGTTCCCGGCAGAGCCATTGCGTATGGTAAACAAGTATCCGGCTATGAACAAAACATGCCTTTTGAAAATACATTCGGTCATGGCGCTTTGCTGACTACAGTTGGCGACCTGGAAAAATGGAACCGGCGATGGACAAATAATACATTGGGAGCTGATATAAATACAATGCAGCGAACAAAGACAACATTGAACAATGGGGCCACTATAAGCTATGCCTGCGGTGTTGTCGTGGATTCGTTAAACGGGTTCGAGTCCATAAGCCATACCGGTGCAACCGCAGGCTATCGTGCGTTGCTTGCTTACTACCCGCAAAAACAATTATCAATCGTATTTCTCAGTAATAGTGCAAATGCGGAGATAGGACGCATTAACAATACTATTGGAGACATTTTCCTCGGAAAAGTTCTGCGTTCAAATTTGACAGAAGAGATCAAAGGAGTTGCGTTAGCAAAAGAAAGAATTTCCGGCAAGGCAGGCATGTATCAACATGCCCAGTTGCCCGATTTGCAGGAATTTGAAATCAGGAACGATTCGCTGGTTTTCAAAGGCTGGAAGACGGCCTTAATACCTATTGCGGAAAATAAGTTTGTACATGAAAGCACGCAGGTTGAGTTTCCTGCCGGCATTGAAAAGCCTGCATACGTTTTTATAAAATGGCCTGATGGTGATACAGCGACCTATTATCGTGTGAAAAAAGTTGTTCCCGGAACGGCTTCTTTCGGCGACTATACGGGCAATTATCACAGCGATGAAGCAGACGTAACATTGACATTGTTAATAAAAAGCGGAAAACTGCAGGTATTGATGCATCCAGATACTTATCTGCCGCTCGATGAACCACTGGAAGATGGTTTTTTTGATGAAGACGGATCGTATTACCGGTTTACCCGGAACAGCAAAAAGAAAGTGACGGGGTTCACTATAACAGTAAGTCGTGTACGAAATTTGTTGTTTACAAAGATCAATTAGGTCTTATTCAGCGATATACCATTTGCCGTTCCCGTCTTTGGCATAAGTAAACCCATTACTCATCAAATGCACCTCGCGATCGTGTTTGGTACTATAACTGCTTGATTTTTCGTACACCCTTATGCCATTATTTTCCCTCGTAAGATAATTAATCAATGCAGTAAGGGTGGGAGGAACGTCGTGCAACCATTCTCCCTCGCTTTCCTTTACAAATGCCTGGCTCATAGTAAATGGTTTATAGGTGCAAGGTAAAATGATTTTTACGCACAGGGCCGGTTTAATGAAAACTGTAAAAATAATTCGACTCTGAATAGTTTTTTTACTCTTGAAAAAACCTGCGTCGTCAGAAAGAAACGGACAATTTTCTCAGCACTTCCATAGCCTTATCTGCATCTGCTTTGGCCACGAAAATATGATCATGATAATAAGCGGCTACAACATTGCAGCTGATACCGGCTTCAGCGAGTGCGTTTGAAAAAGCAGCGGTTAAGCCAACTGCTTCTAAAGAGGAATGTACATTCAATGTGATCCATTTGGCTACGAAATGATAAGTGAGATTCAATGAATCCGCGATTTGTTTATCAAGGATAATTGTTAATCCCTCTTTTTCTTTAAAAGAGCCGGCTATTTTTGTAACGTCTATAGTAAATGAATCAGGAACACTGCAAAAAACATATTCACCGTCGTTCAATTCCGGTGTCATTGTTCTAAGTAAACGGGTCAAATCCTTTTCTCCATGCATAGTCAATAATGATAGAAATAAGCCGGTGAAAGTTACACTACGGTAACAAAAAGTATTTTACTTTTTATCAACAACTATTCCTCGGAATAATTATATCTTTAGCGCAATAGTAATACATATAATTTGGCAGTCTTAAGTTATTTGATCGCATTACCGGTTATTTATTTAATTTCTTTACTTCCCTTCAGGCTGCTTTATCTTTTGTCTGATTTTTTCTTTCTTTTCCTTTATCATATTATGCATTACCGGCGTAAAATCGTAATGCAGAATCTTCGTAATTCTTTTCCTGATAAAAGCGATGATGAAATAAAACAAATTGCCAAACGGTTTTTTCGTTATTTCTGTGATTTATTCCTGGAAACATTTAAAACGCTAACCATAAGCCGGGCCGCCATGTTGAGACATTGCAATTTTGATGCTGCTTCCATGAAGTTAATAGATCGCCTTGCAGATGAGAAACAGAGTACCATAATAGTAATGGGACATAAGGGGAACTGGGAATGGGCCGGAAATACATTCAGTCTTCTTTGCAGGCACCAGTTGTACGTAATCTATCATCCCCTGGCTAATAAATATTTCGACCGGCTGATGTATAAAATGCGTACCCGTTTTGGGACGCGGCTGATTACGATGAAAAATACATTCAGGGATATGATGGATAAAAGAGATGAGTTGAATGCAACTGCGTTTATTGCGGATCAGACACCAGCTCCGGATAAAGCGTATTGGATGAATTTTTTGAACCAGGATACACCGGTTTTTATGGGAACAGAAAAAATAGCAAGAAAAATAAAATATCCGGTGGTGTATGTTTCTGCAAGGAAAATCAAGAGGGGATATTACACGCTTCATGCGGAAGTATTAGCGGCGCCCCCTTATCTTCAGCCTGATGGTGAGATAGCAGCTTTGCATACAAAACGATTGGAGGATGATATAATTGAACAACCGGAAACCTGGTTGTGGACACACAGGCGATGGAAGCATAAGCGGCCAAAATAAGTTACCTTTACATTACATTAAATGTCAAATCGATAATTATGCTATGTGGAAAGCAGCTCATACTGGCAACCAAGCCTTTTGCAAAGGAAAATCGTAGTCGAAGCTGGCTTTATACACTCAGCACCTTAGCATTTATTTTGCTCACATTTTCCGGTATTTATTTTGTACCCTACCTGGCTGTAAAAATTATTCTTAGCCTGCTGGCGGGGTTGTTGCTTGTCAGGATGTTCGTTATTTATCACGATCACCAGCATCATACGATTTTGCTAAAATCATCCATCGCGAATTTCATCATGACGGCTTTTGGCATTTATATGCTGGCGCCCACAAGCATATGGAAGCGTTCGCATGATCATCATCATAATCATAATTCAAAATTATTCAGCGCCAGTATCGGCTCTTTCCCCATCGCTACAAGGCAGAAATTTTCTGGCATGTCTTCCAAAGAAAAGACTGCTTATCTCGCCATCCGGCATCCAATAACAATCGGCCTCGGTTATATTTCAATGTTTATTGGAGGCATGTGTATCGGTTCTTTTTTCAGTGCCCCTAGAAGGCATTTGGATGCCTTACTGGCATTGACGCTCCACATCGCGGCGGCTGTGTGCATAATTATTTTCCTGGGCTGGCAATTCTGGTTGCTGGTTTATTTTGTCCCATTTACAATTGCCTGTGGAATTGGGTCATACCTGTTTTATGCGCAGCATAATTTCCCGGGTGTCACTTTTGCAACTAATAAAGAATGGGCTTACGAAAAAGCAGCCCTTGAATCTTCAAGTTATATGACAATGAATCCGGTGATGCAATGGTTTACCGGTAACATAGGGTTTCATCATATTCACCATCTGAATTCTAAAATTCCCTTCTACCGGCTTCCTGAAGTAATGAAGCATTTCCCCGAATTGCGCCAATGCAAAACAACATCTTTGAGAATAAAAGATATTGTGGCGTGCCTGCGTTTGAAAATATGGGATACAGAGAAAGAGAAAATGACCGCGCTTTAATAAACGGCTACAGATATATTTCTATTCATCAGCATGTACAGTAAACAGGAAGCAAGTCTCATCCGTAAAAATTTCTGGACAAGTTTCGGTCAATATATGAAACCATTGCCCGGCGCTGAAGGTGAAACAGTGAACTGGTTAAACTACAAAACAGGAATTAAGAATATTTTCTTTAGGATGGACGCGGATAATAAACATGCACAGATTGCCATTGAACTAGCCCACCCTGATCCATTGCGACGGGAACATTACTATCAACGGTTTGAACAACTGAAATCAATGCTTAAGGAGATAACAGGCGAAGAATGGTATTGGGAAAAAGATAAAGCAGATGAACAGGGTAAATTCTATAGCAGCATCGGGATTCAATTGAAAGACGTTAATATTTTTGATACGAATGATTGGCCGGCAATTATTTCATTTCTGAAGCCACATATTATTGCATTAGATAAATTCTGGAGTTTGGTAAAAGATGGGTTTCACTAGTGTTTGGATTTTACCGTTGACAATTTGCAAATACTAAATTATTTAATTGTTGTCTCTACGTTCGGTTTGATTCT
>Ga0068861_100003713_pt1 | contig 10188 bp, 6 predicted proteins | sample KBSSwiS42_FD_66593 | JGI IMG/M metagenome (GOLD analysis project Ga0068861, IMG submission 66593) | Switchgrass rhizosphere microbial communities from Kellogg Biological Station, Michigan, USA - KBS Switchgrass S4-2 | ecosystem: Host-associated > Plants > Roots > Rhizosphere > Soil ...
CGCCGCGGGCGAGCCGCGCCGGCACCCAGGTCGGTGCGTACACCATCGAGAGGTTGCTGGGACGCGGCGGCATGGGCGAGGTGTGGCTGGCGGCACGCGCCGACGGGCGTTATGAAGGCAAGTGCGCGCTCAAGTTCCTGGATGCGGCCTTGGCATCCGGCAAGCTGGCCGACCGGTTTCGCCACGAGGGAAGTTTCCTGGCGCGCCTGACGCATCCGAACATCGCGCGACTGCTGGATGCGGGCGCGACCCCCGAGGGGCAGCCTTACCTCGCCATCGAGTACGTCGATGGCAAGCGCATCGACAGTTATTGCAACGACGCCGCGCTCACGGTCGAGCAGCGAGTGCGGCTGTTCACCGGGGCCGTCGCGGCCGTGGCGCAGGCGCATTCGCGGCTGATCATCCACCGGGACCTGAAACCCTCGAACGTGCTGGTCACCTCGGACGGCCAGGTCAAGCTGCTCGATTTCGGCATCGCGAAGCTGCTGGCGGCGGACCCGGGCGACGCGGAGATGACCCGCATCGAAGACGCAGCGCTGACGCCCGAGTACGCCGCGCCGGAGCAGTTGTTAGGCGACGCACCCTCGACCGCCACCGACGTCTACCAGCTGGGCCTGCTTCTCTACGTGCTGCTCACGGGTAAACACCCGGTTGCCGCGGGCAACACGCGCGCCGACAGGATTCGCGCGGCGCTGGAAACCGTCGTGCCGCGGGCGTCCGACGTCGCCGATGCATCGATTCGTGGCAAGCTGCGCGGCGATCTCGACGCGATTCTCGACATGGCGCTGCGCAGGAGCCCGTCCGAACGCTACGCCACGGCACAGTCGCTGCGGGAAGACCTGTTGCGGTATCTCGACGGCGAACCGGTCATGGCGCGACGGGGCGCGCGGTTCTACCGCGTGCGCAAGTTCATCGCACGTCACCGGTTTGCGACCATCGGATCCGCCGTGGCGGTTGCGGGCCTGGTGATGGCGATGTTGTTTGCGCTGGGCCAGGCTCGTGAGGCCGCGCACCAGCGCGACACCACGCGCAAGGAGCTGGCACGCGCGACCGCGGTCAACGACTTCGCCACCTACCTGGTAAGTGCCGCCGCGCCGGGCGATGGCAGGTTCACCGGCTACGAATTGCTCGCCGAAAGCGAGGCGCTGATCGACAAGCAGTTCCCGGCCAACGGCGCCATCAAGGCGGAGATGCTGGCGATGGTCGGCGTGCAATACCTCCTGTCACAACGCTTCGACAAGGCCGGCCCGGTGCTCGAGCGCGCGGCCGCGATTGCCGGACCCATTGGCGATCCGGTGCTCAATGCACGGGTCAATTGTCCCCGCGCGTTGCTGACGATGGTCCTGGGCGGCAAACGCATGGACGCGATCGAAATGATGGAGAAATCGCTGCGTGAGCTGCCGGCCGGGCGGGAAAATACCCAGCTGCGCGCCGAATGCCTGACGCGTTACAGCGAGTTCGGGTTCATGGACAGCCTGGGCGAAGAGACCGTCCGGCACGCCACCGAAGCTCTCGCGCTGTTCGATTCACTGCCCGACTCGTCCGTGCCACGCAGGCTCGATGCGCAGGCCGCGCTGGCCTGGGGCTACTACCTGCTGCACGAGAATGACAAGGCGGACCGGGAGTATTCCAGCCTCGCCGCTGCGCTCGAGAAGGTCGGGCGCGGCCGCACGCTGGCGGCGGCGGACAATTACAACAATTGGTCGCTGGTGCACTTCCGCGGCGATCTTCGCAAGGCTGAGCCGCTCACGCGCCGCGCACTCGAGTTGCGGCGTTACGTCGAGGGAAGCGAGGGTGTGTCACCGAATTTCACCTTCAACCACGGCGGCGTGCTTTTCCTGCTCGGACGCCTGGAAGAGGCAGCGCCCCTCCACGAGGAAACGATCCGTACGGCCGCGGCACGCCAGGACTACTACCTGGCGACCAACGGTGCCATGGAGTACGCCGATCTGAAGATCCAGGCGGGTGACCTGGCGGCAGCGGCTGCGTTGCTCGAACAGGCAAAAACTTTCGCCAGCAATCCCCAGGTCGGCGCGAGTACCTGGCGGTTGCTGGCCTATCACTACGGCCTGCTCACGGAGGCGCAGGGCAAACTACCCATTGCGCGGGCGTTCTACCTGGAAGCGTATCGGTACTATGCCGAGTTCTCCCTCGAACAGATCGCACTGGACGTGAGCATGTTCTGCGCCATTTCGCGCGTGGAGCACGCGCTGGGAAATGAAGCGCAAAGTGTGCGGGCCGCGAATGAGGCGCTCGAACTGGCGAATCAGCTGGCCGAACCCAATGCGCCGTCGTACCTGGTCGGCAAGGCGCTGCTGGCCGTGGGCGATCGCCAGGCCGATGCCGGAAAGCCGGACGAGAGCCGCAAGTCATACCAGCTGGCGCGCGAGAATCTCGAGAAGACGCTGGGAGCGGAGCATCGTCTCACGCAGGAAGCAATCCGCAAGTCAGCGGGTTAGTCCGGGAAATCGCGATGTGGCCATCCCGCGCGCGCTGCGAGGGGGTAGCAGCGCGCGCAGGTGGCCAGGTGCGACCCAAAAGCTGCAGGTATGGATATTGTTGTTGTCATCTAGTGGGCGGCAGGGTGGAGTTTGCACCGGTGCTGCTTACGGATGACCTACGTCGCCGACAGGCTCGCCATCCATTTGCCGACCACGGCCCACGCCTCGGTGCGCGCAAACCAGGCACGAAACGGCCAGGACAGCACCAGAAGCGGGCCGCCGATGGCATACACCGGGTGAATCGAGCGGTACTTGAGCCAGTCGTACACCAGGCACACGATGACGAACACGGCGGTGGCGGAGGTCTGCAGCAGCAGGAAGTGTCCGGTGCCGCCGGCGAGGGCGATCAACCGCGCGGTGGCGGGTGGCAATACCGTGATCATGGCCAGCGTCATCAGCCGCTTGTGCAACGGTGCGCGTTTGCGCAGCAGCACCGCGGCCGTCACCAGGCATGCGAAGGTCACGATGACGAAGAACGGCACGAAGACGAATTGATACGAAGCCATGCCCATGGCGCGCGGGCGTGGCGCGCTGGCCGAAACCACCACCGTGGCCAGCCCCACTGCGAAGACCAATCCGGCCAGCACGAGTCCCGCGATGCCGAGACGCATGTGCGCGCGGTAGTTGTGCGCGGCGATGAGCCGGGTCTGGACCACGAACAATGCCACCCACGCGGAGAACACCAGGCCATGCAGGTACATGAGCTGCGTCAATGGCGGCACGTCGAACCAGTAGCGCAGGTAGAAGGTACGCGCGAACCCGGCGAGCACCACCGCGGCCAGCATGAGTGCGAACAGTGAATAGAACCGCGGCCTGATGACGGCTGCCATGGCGGGAACCTGATGCGGAGCTTTCATGATTGCGTACGGTGGACCTGCCGGCCTTACGTTTGGCATACGGCTAGATTCCCGCGCCAACACGGGCGATCCATTCGCCGACGGGCCGGTACCACTCGCTGTGACCCGCCAGCAATCGAAATGGCCACAAGGCGACGATGACAAGGCCGCCGATGAGGAAGACGGGATGGACCTTGCCGTGGCGTTTCCAGTCGTGGATCAAACACCAGCCTGTGAAAAGCGCCGGGATGACGGGGACCAGGTAAACCCAGAATTCGCGCAGGCCGAGCATGGTCAACACTCGCGAGGACGGCGGAGTCAGTACCGCGATCATGGCGAGCACCATGAGTCGCTTGTGCACCGCCGCCCGCCGCCGAAAAGCAATGCCGAGTCCGACGAATGCCGCGAACATCCCGAGGCTGGTCACGCCCACCACCGTGAACTGGGGTGGCGTCAAACCGGAGGGGTGAATTCGAGGTTCGTTCGCCTTCACCGCCATGGTGAGGAATCCCACGACGAGTACGAGAAGCGCGATCGCCACCGCCGCGATGCCGAGCTTCCGGTGCAGGTCGACCCGGTTGGCCGCCACCAGGCGGGTCTGTGCCACGAACACCAGCAGCCAGGCCGTGAACACCAGACCATGCAGGTGGACCAGCAAGGTGAGCGGCGGCAGGTCCGTGAGAAAGCGGAAGTAGTAAGTCCGCGAAAATCCGATGATGGTGAAGACGGCCAGCGCAAGGGCGATCGCCGCGAAGAAGCGCGGCCGTACAACGGAGGATGGAATGGCGCTCATATTCCGCCCCCCACCCTTGCGGCCCACTCGCCAAGGGGCTGCCACCACTCGCTGCCCGCGACCATCAATCGCAGTGGCCACGACGCGACGATCACCAGTCCGCCGATGACGTACACCGGGTGGATGACGTGGTTGCGCCGCCAATCCTGCACCAGGCACCAGGTGACGAATGCGGCGGCGGTCGCGGGTTGCGCGAGGTATGCGAATTCGCGCGCTTCGAGCAACCCAAGCAGCCGGCCCACTGCGGGGCCGAGTATCGAGATCATGGCCATCACCATGAATCGCTTGTGCAGGCCGGCCCTGCGCCGCAGTGCCACAGCCAAACCGACGAAGGCGGTAAACAGCACGATGCTCGTAAGCGGCACCGCGACGAACTGGGTTGGCGTCAGTCCGCCGGGCCGCAGCTGTTGTCCGGCCGCAGCGTGAAACGCGGTCGCGAGCCCGATAGCCACCACGCAGGCGGCCAGCACCACGCCCGCGATCCCGAGCTTCATGTGCAGATCGACCCGGTTCGCGGCGATCAGGCGGGTCTGCACCACGAACAGCGCCAGCCAGCCCGTGAAAACCAGACCGTGCAGGTGCAGGAGCGTGATCAGCGGCGGCTGGTCGGACAGGAATCGCAGGTAGTAACTGTGTGAAAACGCAATGATTACGAACAGCGCCAGCACCAGCGCGAACTTCGGATAGAAGCGGTTGCGGACGACGACGGCCATGACGGGCTCCTTCTTCTTGAACTGCCCGGGAGGGTCGTGTGTCAGCAGGCCGTTAATCCATTAGCGTTACCTTGGATTTGCCTTACTTCTCTATTATCGGGGCGCATGGCGGCGCAAACGGACCTGCAATTCGACGGCTGGACGGTCAGTCGTGTGTCGGGAGAGATCTCGCGCGGCGAGCGCACATCGCGCCTCGCGCAACAGCCGCTGCGCATCCTGGCCGAGTTGTTCGACAATGCAGGGGAAGTCGTCACCCGTGAGCACCTCGTCAAGGTGCTGTGGCCGGCTGGCGTCGTCGATTTCGACAATGGGCTCAACGTGGCGGTGCGCAAATTGCGCGTCGCGCTCGACGACATCGGCGATGTGCCGCGCTACATAGAAACGCTGCCGCGAGTCGGATATCGCTTCATCGGCAAGCCCGGCACCACCGCGGAAGCAACCAGTCCGGAGCCGGGTCGTCGCATGCCGCCGCGCGCGCGCATCGCCCTGATCCTGGGTGCCGCGGGCCTCGCGCTGGCGATCGCCGTCGGCTGGTGGATAAATTTCGGCGTCGAGGCAGGCGCGAAACCGCACCACGTTCCGAGCGTGCGCGCACAGGAGTTGTACCTCGAGGCGCTGAGCCTGCGCTCGCGGCGCGACATCGAATCAAACGCGATGGCACGTGAGAAAGTCGAAGCGGCGCTCAAGGAAGACCCGGAATATTCGCAGGCCTGGGCGGCGCTCGCGGACTTGAATTCCGCCGCTCTCATCCGCCAGTTGGTGAAGCCGGCTGACGGCATTCCAAAGGCCCGCGCCGCGGCGGAGCGTGCCATTGCGCTCGACGATCAGCTCGCCGAGGGGCACTACTCGCTCGCCAACATCCTTCTGGACCATTACAAGGACTTTGCGGGAGCAAAGGTGGAATTCGATCGGGCTTTCGCGATCACGGACAAGTCCGGGCGGCTCTGGCATCACTTCAGCATGTGGCACGCACACCAGGGACATGTGGAGGAGGCCCTGGCCGCCATGCGCCGCGCACGCGAGCTCGAGCCGATGACGCTGCTGTACGCGGGAAACTACGGGCTGTTGCTCTACGAAGCGCGTCGCTATGACGATGCAATCGCATTCCTGCGACCGTATGTCGACGCAAATCCCCGCTTCGACCAGGCACGCAGCGCTCTTGCGCGCGCGTTGACGGCTTCAGGCGACCTGCAAGGTGCGCTCGAGCAGCTGCAGGCACGCAGGTGGGAGGGTGCCCAGCGAGGCGATGTCGGCATGGTGTACGCAAGGATGGGTCGCCGCGACGAGGCGTTGGCCGAGATCGCAAGGCTCGAGGATCTCGGGCGCCAGGGTTACGGCGTGGGGTACGACCTGGCCATCATCTATGCGGCGCTCGGCGATCTCGACAAGGGGTGCGAGATGCTGATGCGCGCGGTCAGCGATCATTCGATGCTCGTGAACTGGATGCGCCTCGACCCGCCGCTGGATCCGCTGCGTGGCCGCCAGTGTTACGCGGATGCGGAAAGACGCCTCTACGGAGCAAAGTCGCCGGACCCCTCGTGAGGCCCGGCACCTTTTGCGGATATGGGGTCAGACCCCATTTCACTTCAGTGCATCGGCGAGGCCGGGGACGTACTCCGCGCCTTCGAGCACCTTGAGGTTCGCGCCCTGGAAGTCGTTGCCGATGGGCTCGTAGCGGCCACCCAGGCACTTGCTCAGGAAACCCTCGGTGATCGCGTAGAACGAGGTGCGATTGGTCGGCCGTCCGAAACCGTGGCCTTCCTCCGGATACAGCACGTAGGTCACGGGCAGCCCCTTCTCCTTCATCGCCTTCACGATCTGGTCGGCCTCGGCCTGCTTCACACGCGGATCGTTCGCGCCCTGCGCGATCAGCAGCGGCTTCTTGATCGCGCTGACCCGCGTCAGCGGCGAGCGTTCGGTGAGGAACTTGCGGCCTTCTTCCGTGCGCGGATCTCCCACGCGCACCGCGAAATTCTCGAAGAACGTCTTCCAGTACGGCGGAATCGAACTCATCAGGGTGATGATGTTGGACGGCCCGACCAGGTCCACGCCGCAGGCGAACGTATCGGGCGTGAACGTCAGTCCCACCAGCGTCGAGTAGCCGCCATATGAACCGCCGTAGATGGCGACCTTGTCGGCGGTGGTGATTTTCTCGTTGACCGCCCACTGCACGGCATCGATCAGGTCGTCGTGCATTTTTCCGGCCCATTCGCGGTTTCCGGCATTGATGAATCCCTTGCCGAAACCGGTCGAGCCGCGAAAGTTCACCTGCAGTGTCGCGTAGCCGCGGTTCGCGAGCCATTGCGACTCGTTGTTGAAGCCGTAGATGTCACGTCCCCACGGGCCGCCGTGCACGTTGAGCACCATGGGCACGGGCTTGTCCGGGCGGCCATCCTTGTTGGCATCCGATCCCGGCGGCAGCGTCAGGTAGGACACGAGCGTGAGGCCATCACGCGACTTGAGCTCGAGCGCCTGCACTTCCACCAGCGGCGCGCTGGCGAGCACCGGCCGCTGCTCGAAGAGCTTGCTGACTTTTTTCGCCTTGCGGTCGTACAGGAAGTACTTGCCCGGCGCGGTCGGACTGTCGCTGGCCACGATCCACATCGAGTTGTCGAGCGTCCGGTTCGTGACGAAAAATCCGTCACCCAACTCTTTGGTCAGCAGCGCGATGTCATTCTTGACCGACGGGTCGAGCGGCAGGGTCTGGGGCTTGAGGTAGTTGATGGTGTAGGCGAGCGGCTTCGCCGTCTTCGGCTCGAGCCATGCCTGGGTGATGTCCGCGCGATCGTTGGCGGCGATCACGGTGGTCTTGCCGGTCGCGATGTCGACGCGTTCCAGCGCCGATTTGTCGCGGCCCAGCGAGGATTGCAGCAGCGCCGTCGTACCACTCGCTTCCACCGCCACCACCTGGGTGGTCAGTGAATCTTCCTGGCCGAATCGGAACAGGCTGACCCACTTGTCACCCACGCGGCGCAGGACCTCCGTACCCTCGACGTCGTTCTTCTGCGCCAGTTTTGGCTTGAGATCGAAGTCGAGGATCCAACCGGCAAGCTGATCGTTGTTCTGTTCGACCAGCGTACGTTTGCCGGTGGCGATCTCGATTTCGTACAGGTCGGCCCACGCCTTGTCGCGATCGTTGATGCTGACGGCGATGAAGCCCGGCCTCTTCCACGAGAGGTCGACGATGTTGGCGCGCGCGCCGGGGTATGGCGTGATGTCCTTGTCTTCGCCGCTGACCACGTCCACCACGTGAACATGCCAGTTCTCGTCGCCACCCTCGTCCTGGGTGTAGATGATGTGACGATTGTCGAACGTCCAGAGATGCTGGCGAACGCCGCGCTTGCGATCGTTGGTGATGGGTTTGGCGTCATCCAGCTTGCCACGCTCCGCCAGCCAGACGTTGAGCACGCCGTCGCGCGGCGCGATCAAGGACATGTACTTGCCGTCGGGCGAAAGCCGCGCCTGCGTCTTTTCGGGATTTCCGAACAGCGCCGAGCGCGGGATCAGCGCCACTCCCGGCGCCGACTGGGCGGCGGCAATGACCGGAAAGACGAGCGCGGCCGTGAGTACGCAGAGCGAGACCGTCCTGGCAGAGACCTTGTTCATGGCTGTTCTTCTCGTGGTTAGAGGGCGGGAAGTATATAGACCCGCCCGGTCGCTCAAAGGTTGCGTACCCCGCGTGTCACGAAAGCCGGAGTGCCGGCAGAAGCTGCTAGAGTCGCGGCGCATCAGATGGGAACGGCGCGGATGTCATTGATTCGATTTGCGCCGTTGGCGGTTGCCCTGGTGCTGGTGGCCTGTGGCCGCCCGGACCCGACGCAGACGGAGTGGCCGCCGAAGCCGACGGCGGAATTCCTGAAGCTCAGCGCGCGCGAGCAGAACCTCGCGGTTTACGACGCGTTCTGGAAGCAGATCGAATCCAACTACTACGATCCGAAATTCTTCGCGACCGACGAATGGCGCGCGGCGCGTGCCCGATGGCGGGACAAGGCCGCCAATGTCCCGAACCTGCCACTGGCCTTGCACAACGAGGTGCTGCGCAAGATCGTCGAGTCCCTGCCCGAGTCGCACTTCGGCACGCAGTATCCGCGAGACCTGGGCGTTTCTTCTTCGAAAGCCGCGGAGAGGAGTGCGGAGCAGATCGAGAAAATGGAGCAGCGAACGAAGGAGTTCAATCGGCTCCTGCCGCTGGCATCGGCGGGACCCGGGGTGGTGACCACGAAAGTGCGCCGCGGCAATCGCGAGCGCGAGCTGGTGAGCGATGTGTGGCCGGGATCGCTGGCGGATGAACACGACATCCAGCCGGGCTGGCGCGTCATCAAGTCCGTCTGGAACCTGGAGGTCGAAGACCGGGCCGTGCACTACGTCGGTGAATTCGTGCCGCTGGACACGGCCGGCGCACGCGCCTGGGAGCGCGGTGAGAGCGCCGACGCGACGCCGTCACCGGCTGACGTCATGCATGTCAATTACGATCTGCGCAAGGCAGACCTGCGCAAGCCATTCGAAGAACGCGAGCTCGCTGGCGGGGTGCATTACGTACGCCTCGATGGGTTCGGCGACGAGCCATTCATGCGGCCGGTATTCGAGGCCGTCGAGGGTGCCGGGCCCGGTGGACTGATCCTCGATTTGCGCTGGAATGTCGGCGGGCTGTCCGAGCAGCAGAGAAAACTCGCGGCAGTGTTGTTAGGCAGCGATGCGCTGCTTGGCACGACCCGGGAGCGCACCGGAAGCGCCGAGTACCGCACGGCGAATTACCAACGGCGCTACACCGGGCCGCTGGTGGTGCTCGTCGGCCCGGTGACGGGCAGCGCCGCGGAGATCTTCGCGGCCGCCGTGCAGGATCACAATCGCGGGCGGATCATCGGGCGGCAGACCAATGGCTCGGTGCTCGAGGCGCAGAATTTTCCGCTGCCGGACAGTGGACTCGTGATGGTGCCCATCAAGAACTACTTCCGCGCCGCCGGGAAGCGCATCGAAGGCGTGGGTGTCGAGCCGGAGATCTGGATCCTGCCGACGCTCGAAGACGTGCGCGCCGGCCGCGACCCGGCGCTCGAGCGCGCACTCCAGGAAATCACGAAGTAATGGGGACATTCCTGATTTGCTAGCAAATCGGGACGCGCCTCGAACGCGGCGGCCGTCCGACTGGTGTGATCGAGGATTGAAGTCCCAGTTCGGCAATCTGGTTTGAAACCCAATCGGGCGCCCCGAACGGGCGTTGGCGATTGACGCAGGCTCGAATCGCATCGAGCTCCGCGGCAGTCTGGGCGTCGTTCACCAGGTGTCGCCAATACGAAGGCAGCGATACCGGCGAGGCGGCGAGTTCTACCGGCGGCCGTGCCGATCTG
>Ga0068861_100003716_pt1 | contig 10183 bp, 9 predicted proteins | sample KBSSwiS42_FD_66593 | JGI IMG/M metagenome (GOLD analysis project Ga0068861, IMG submission 66593) | Switchgrass rhizosphere microbial communities from Kellogg Biological Station, Michigan, USA - KBS Switchgrass S4-2 | ecosystem: Host-associated > Plants > Roots > Rhizosphere > Soil ...
GACTCCTCGCATCGCGCGAAGCTCATCGTCTGCTTCGCGATCATCTATCTCGTGTGGGGTTCGACCTACCTCGTGGCGAGCATCGGCGTGCACGCGCTGCCGCCGCTGCTGTTCGGCGGCATCCGGTTCCTGTGCGCCGGGACCTTGCTGGGGATCGTTGCGCTGGCGCTCGGCCAGCGCTTCAGGCTGGACGCCACCGAGTGGCGGCAGATGATCGTGGTGGCCATCGGCAGCGTGTTGATCCCGAACGGCTGCACCAACTGGGCCATGCAGACCGTGGCCTCGAACCAGACGGCCATCCTCAACGCCTCGGCCGCATTGTGGATCGCGCTGTTCGCGACGCGCGGCCGGCGGGCGCACGCGCTGGATCGCCGCACGCTCACCGGTCTCGTGATCGGGTTCGGCGGCACGCTGCTGCTGATCTGGCCGCGCGAGTCGCTGCAGACCAGTCACTTCGGCATGCAGGCCCTGATCCTGTTCGCGGTGTTCGTGTGGTCGATGACCACGGTCTACATCCGCAACATCCATTCGAAGCTGGACCTGCTGCCGTTCTCGGCCATCCAGATGTTCCTGGGTGGATTGTTCATGACGGCCGCAGGCCTGGTGCGCGGCGAGGCCGGAATGTGGCACTGGTCCGGCACCGGGCTCGGCGCGATGGTGTACCTGACCATTGCGAGTTCCTGCATCGCCTACACCGCCTACTCCTGGCTGGCGAAGAACACCACGCCCGCCATGGTCGGCACCTATTCCTACGTGAATCCCGCGATCGCGGCGCTCCTCGGCTGGTGGTTCCTGGGCGAACAGTTAGGCGCCAACCAGCTCATCGGCATGGCGGTGATGTTCGCCGGCGTGGCGCTGGTGAGCTGGCCGCAGAAAGAGGTGAAGCGCCTGGACGAGGATCAGAAGAAGGATCCGTCGACCGCGGGATGCGGATGATCAGGTAATCCGGAGAGACACGTGAAGAGACTCGCCGCCACGATCCTGTATGTCCTGCCTGCAGTCGCCGCCGTGGGTGCCGACCGAACCGATGTGGAAGGGCGGATCCGGCGCGTGGAACGGCAAATCGCGCCGGCGGTGCTGGTTCAGGGCGAGCCGCCGGCAACGCAGTCCCTGGCATCGCGGATGAGCGATCTCAAGGTGCCGGGCGTGAGCATCGCGGTCATCCACCAGGGACGAATCGAATGGGCGCGCGGTTATGGCGTGACGCGCGTGGGTGGCCCCCCGGTGTCCGCCGATACGCTTTTCCAGGCCGCCTCGATCAGCAAACCGGTGTTCGCACTCGCGGTGCTGCACCTCGTCGAGGGCAAGAAGCTCGATCTGGACACAGACGTGAACACGTACCTGAAGCAGTGGAAGCTGCCGGAGAACGAATTCACTCGCCAGAAAAAGGTGACTCTGCGCGAGCTGCTCTCGCACTCGGCCGGCACGACGGTGGGCGGCTTTCCCGGATACGCAGCGGACGCGCCGATACCCTCACTACTTCAGGTACTCGATGGCCGCCCGCCGGCAAATTCGGCCGAGATACGCGTCGACACCGTTCCCGGATCGAGGTGGCGCTATTCCGGCGGCGGCTACGTGGTCGCGCAACAGATTCTGCAGGACGTGAGCGGCAAACCACTGCCCCTGCTCATGCGCGAGACCGTGCTGGCACCGCTGGGCATGGAGCGAAGCACCTATGAGCAGCCGCTGCCCGTGGCAAGACAGGGCGAAATCGCCTGGCCGTATCACGGCGATGGCACCGCCATCGAAGGCGGGCCGCACATCTATCCGGAGATGGCGCCGGCCGGGCTTTGGACCACCCCGTCGGATCTCGCGCATTACGCGTTGGGGGTGCAATCCGCGCTCGCCGGAAAGTCCAGCAAGGTGATTTCGGCCGCGACCGCGCGCGAAATGCTGACGCCCGTGATCGGCCACCAGGGTCTCGGCCCGGTGCTTGGCGGCTCCGCGGCGAGAGGGTATTTCATGCACGACGGCGCGAACGAGGGATACCGCTGTTCGCTGGTTTCGTACACGGAGGGCGATGGTGCCGTGGTCATGGCCAGTTCGGACAGCGGCGGCGAGCTCACGCACGAGATCATGCGCACCATTGCGCAGGTCTACGGATGGCCCGACTTCGCACCACCGGTACGCGTACTCCGCGCGATCAAACCAGAACTGCTGGATCGCCTCGCCGGGGCCTACCAGATGAGTGACGGAAGGCAGCTGGTGGTCCGAAGGGTCGGCGACCAGCTCGTCAGCCAGGAGATCGGCACCGCGCCGCTGACCTTGTACCCGTCGTCCGATCACGAATTCTTCGCGCGCGACATCGACGTCACGCTGGACTTCGAGGTCGTCGCAGGCCAGCCGGTCACGGCGCTCCGGCACCACTACCACTCCTGGGAAAGAACCGCCACGCGCATGGACGCGGCGAGCGAACGCCAGTTGCTCGCCAGGGTCGAACGCACGGCGCTGCGCGTCAAGGAAAACAAGCCCCTCGCCGGATCCGAAGCCATCGTGCGCGAGACACTCGAGGGACTCGCACGAGGAGAACCAAACTACTCGCGCATGAATCCCGCCTTCGCGGACCTGACGCGCCAGCAACTGTCCGGCCTGCAGAAGTTCATGGGCACTTTCGGCGCGCTCAGGAAGCTCGAATTCGACAGCGTGACCCCCGAAGGCGGAGATCTGTACCGGGCGGAATTCGAGAACGGCAGGATGCGCGTCCAGCTGCGATTGAGCGAGGACGGCAGGATCGACGGAGTCGACTTCCTGCCGCCCTGATACTCAATTCTTGTTCTTGTGCCGGATAACTTCGACCTTGCCGCGCGGGCCGATGAACCACGACCCCACCCAGCTCACGAGGCTGACGATCAGCGCGCCGCCGATCGCAGTCCAGAAGCCGTCGATCCTGAAACCGGGCAGCATCAGCGCCACCAGGCCGAGCATGGCGGCGTTCACCACGATCAGGAACAGTCCGAGCGACAACAACAGCGCCGGCAACGACAGCAGCAGCGCGAAGGGACGCACGATGGCGTTGACCACGCCGAGCAGCAAGCCGGCGAGCACCAGCGTCATCGGCGAATTGATGGTGAAGCCGTCGAGGATTTCGGTGGCGGCCCACAGGCCGAGTGCGGCGATGAGTCCGCGAAGTATGAATCCCGCCATGTGCGTTATTCCTGGTTGGTCCGTTCCTGGTCGAGACCCTTCTCGAGGAATACCTTGAGCCGGGTGAGCGCCAGCTCCCAGTAGCGGCGCTTGTTGAGATAGTACGTCACCCAAACCGGCGCCGCCGGTACTCCGCTCGACAACAACCGCAGGACGGTGCTCGTCTTGGCGCGCTCGAACAGGAAGTCCTCGACGATCACCGCGTCGGAGCTGGGCATGCCCGGGGTGGGGAGCAGTATCAGCCGGATGCGCTGTGGCGTGACCAGCACGTCGATGTGCGCGTCGAGCTCGATGTCGGCGCCGAACGGCACGCGCATGCGGCCCTTCTCGCGCGCCGTGATGCTGGCATTGTCCGCGGCCCAGCGCGCCAGCACTCGGGTGTCGGTGAACGCGCGCCACACCCGCTCCACCGCCACGTCGATGTCGACGCGATAGGCGAAGCTGCGATACTTGCCGCTCACTTGCGCAGCGCCGCCCACGCGACCGGCAACGTCGAGACGACGATGATGCCGATGGTCACAATTCCGAAGTTGTTCCTGATGACGGGCAGGTTGCCGAAGAAGAAACCCGCCCAGGTGAACGCCAGCACCCAGGCGAGTCCGCCGCCGAGGTTGTACGCCTGGAAACGGCCGTACGGCATGCTGCCGATGCCGGCGACGAACGGCGCGCAGGTGCGGATGATGGGCACGAAACGCGACAGCACGATGGTCATCGCGCCGTGCCGGTTGAAGAACGCCTCGGTGCGCCGCAGGTACTCCACCTTGAGGAAACGGTACTTGCCGCTGAACGCCGGCGGTCCTATCCACTTGCCGATATGGTAGTTGGTGGTATTGCCGGTGACCGCGGCGGCGGTCAGCACCAGGCACAGCAGCGGCGCGGACAATGTGCCGCTGCTGTCGACCGCGGCGAGCGCGCCGGCGGCGAACAGCAGCGAATCTCCCGGCAGGAACGGTGTGATCACGAATCCGGTCTCCGCGAACACGATGGCGAACAGGATCAGGTAGATCCAGAAACCGTAGTCACGCAGCAGCTCGACCAGGTGGGCGTCGAGATGCAGGATGAGGTCGATGAGCCATGCGATCAGATCCATGCGCCGTCATTTCCGCACGGCGTGTGCGGTGCTGGCGGTCATGCCCGGCGGCGCGGCGTGGCCCTTGCGTCCCTTGAGCAGTTCGAGCGCCGTGCGCACGCCCGGATCGCGGGCGGCGAGCGTCTGCCGCACGCGCGCGTCGTCGAGGTCGAGCGGCTCGAGGTCCGTGGCATCGAGTGTTTCGTCCGGTTCGATGCCGCGACCCTGGATGGAGCGGCCCGAGGGCGTGAAGTAGCGCGAGGTGGTGAGCTTGATGGCGCGGCCGGATGACAGCGGCATGACCGTCTGCACCGATCCCTTGCCGTAGGTGCGCTGGCCGAGCAGCACCGCGCGGTGATGGTCCTGCAGGGCGCCGGCCAGGATTTCCGCGGCCGAAGCCGTCGCGCCGTTCACCAGCACCACCACCGGCACGCTGGTCAGCAGCTCGCCGGGAGTGGCCGTCATGCTGAAACGGGCCGCCGGCGTGCGTCCGTTGGCCGTGACGATCAAGCCCGTCTCCAGCAACTGGTCGGCCACTTCGACCGCCGATTCGAGCACGCCACCCGGGTTGTTGCGCAGATCGATGATCACGCCGCGCGGCTTCGCGCCCATGTCGCGCCGCAGCCGGGTGAGCCCGGCGGCGAAATCCAGCGCCGTGGTATCGCTGAAGGTGGTGATGCGTGCATACACGAAACCGCCTTCGAGCCGCACCAGCGCGACGCTGTGCACGTCCACCTGCGCGCGTTCGACGGTGAATTCCAGCGGCAGCTCGGAGCCGGCGCGCAGCACGGCGAGCACCACCCGCGAGCCGCTCGGCCCGCGCATGCGCGCCATCGCCGCGTCGAGATCGCCGCCGACCGGCATGCCGTCGATGGCGGCGATCATGTCGCCGCTGCGGATCCCGGCGGCCGCGGCCGGCGAATCACGGAACGGCCGCACCACGCGCAGCGCGCGATCGGCGGTCGACACCTCGATGCCGATGCCGGCGTACGTGCCCGCGGTGCTGACCCGCAGGTCGGCGTACTCCTCGGCGTCGAGATAAGAAGAATAGGGATCGAGCCCGCCCACCATGCCGCGCAGCGCATCGTCGATGAGTTGCGGGCCCTGGACCGTGTCGACGTATTCGCGCTCCACGCGCTCGAGCACCTCGGCAATCTGCGCGGAGTCGGCCGGTGTCAGCGGCGATTTCGCCGCGGGTGTGACGGCGACCGCGGCGGGCGCGGCGGCGGGCGGATCGCGATGTGCGAACACGGCGCCCATCAGGGCAATGAATACGCCGAGCACGATTCCGATGCCGATCAGCTTCATGGGTCCGGATCGTAACCCATTGGAGAGAAAGGCTCAGCCAGCTTGCGACACGCTGTCTTCCGACAGGAAGGCGCCGGGCGTGGCGGCAGCCAGCACCGGCAATACCTCGAGCACCTCGCCCACGGGAACGGGACGGGCAATGGCAAATCCCTGCCCGTAGTCCACGCCGAGCGCGCGGATGCGGGTGCGGATCTCCTCGGTCTCCACGTATTCGGCCACCGTGGTGATGTCCATGGCGCGCGCCAGCTGCGCGATGGCGCGCACCATCGATTCGGCGCGTTCATCCTTCAGTATGTCGCGCACGAACGAGCCGTCGATCTTCAGCATCGAAACCGGCATCGAACGTAGATAGGACAACGACGACAGGCCGGTGCCGAAGTCGTCGAGCGCAACGCCGCAACCGAGCTTGCGCAGGCGCAGCATGAGTTTCTCGGCGTCGTTGATGCTCGCGACCGCGGCGCTCTCGGTGAGCTCGAAGCAGAACACCGCCGGGTTGATGCGGCTGTTCTCGAGGCTGCGGATCACGTAGTCGGCGAACTCGTCGTCGTGCAGCGACTGCCCGGAGAAGTTGATGGTGAACACCACCGGCGCGTGCGCCAGCAGCTCGCGGTGCGGCCGCAGCAGGTCGATCACGGTGGAGATCACCCAGCGATCGATGGTCGGCATCATCTGGTAACGCAGTGCCGCCGACAGGAAGCGGTCCGGTCCGATGGTGTTGCCCTCCGGATCGAGCATGCGCAGCAGCAGCTCGTAGTGCGGACGGGCGTGCGCATGGTCGGTGAACGGCGCGATCATCTGCGCCACCAGTCGCAGGCGATTCTCGGCGAGGGCGGCGCGCACGTCGGTGGCGACGTTGATGTCGGTGAAACGCCGGATGATGCTGACGTCGTTTTCCTGGAAGGTCTCGAGGCGGTTGCGCCCGCGATCCTTGGCGGCCTTGCAGGCGGTCTCGGCCTCGGCCAGCGAGCGGCCGAATTCACCGTCGCGGCCGTTGAAGGGCGTGACGCCGAGACTGATCGACAGCCGGAATCGCGCGTCCATGCCGGCGGTGGACAGCCGCGTGACGCCCTCGCGCAATCCTTCGCCGAACATCGCCGCTTCGTCGATATCCGACGGCATGGCGACGGCGAACCGGTCGCCGGAAATACGCGCCGCCACGGAATTCGGCGGCAGATGCTTGCGCAGCAGTTCACCGATCTGCGTGATGGCCTGGTCGCCGACGTGCATGCCGAAGTTTTCGTTGATGACGTGCAGCTCGTCGATGTCGACGTACAGCAGGCTCCAGCGCTGCGTGCGTGTGTCGGGCTCGCTGAAGATCAGCTTGAGCCGCTGCTCCAGCGCCGCGCGGGTCAGCAGGCCGGAGATGGTGTCGTAGCTGGTCTCGATGCTCGCGGCGACGCGGCGCGCCAGCAGGTCGGCGAGGTGCACGTCGCGGCCGACGAACTCCGGCGCGTCGAGCTTGCGGAACAGGGCGAGCACGCCGGAGGTGCGGCCCGATCCCTGGCGCAGCGGACACGCCAGGATGCGATACGGGATCGCGACCTGTCCGGCCTGCGTGGCGATCTTGTTGATCACCAGCGGATCGCGGCGCGTCTGCGTGATGGCCAGCAGCTGCTTCTGCGTGCGCGTGAGGATCATCGCGTCGCCGCTTTCGGGCCAGGTGAGCGTCAGGCCCTTGTCGGGCACCACGATGCCGGCGAGCACGCACTTGAGATGACCGGCGGCGTTGGACAGCAACGACTGCAGGTCGTCCGAACCCGACGCCTGCGGATGACTGCCGGTGACGGACAACAACAGTTCGAGGTCCTTGTCGCGCGCGGTGAGGTGTTCGTTGAGCTTCTCGATGTCGGCGCGCGCCAGCAGGTCGCGGCGCAGCAGCTCGAGCGTCGGCCGCAGGTGGTCGTGCACGTAGGAAAACGGCAGCACGTTGGCGTCCGACTGCAGGCGGTTGCAGACCACCGCCACGACCGCGGCGAGCGCGCCGCGTTCGTCACGCAGCCAGAATAGATAGGCCGGCGCCTCGTCGGGCAGCGCGCAATGCTGGCCGACACCGCGGTTGCCTTCGTCGGGCGGACCGTCGAGCTGCGCGATGGACTGCAGCACCAGTGCGAACAGCTCGGCGTCGGGGCTGGCCACGCTCGACCACAGCAGCTTGCCGGTGTGATCGAAGAGGCACAGCGCCGCGGCGCGCGGCAGCAGCGAGCGCACCAGCTGGGCGTACGGGTCCATGGAGGCTTCGAAGGACATCAACACGGGACCATGGCCGAAAGCGCGCCGTAAGACGTTGATGCAGTTGGCGGATTTACCTTAAGGGCGTCCCTACGGAGCGGCGGTCTTGAACCACGGCCGGGGGTCGACGGGTTTGCCCGCCTTGCGGATTTCGAAATACAGCTCGGGGCGCGGCTGGCCGCCCGAATCTCCCAGCGTGGCGATGGTGTCGCCCGCCGTCACCCGTTCGCCGACTTCCTTGAAGAGCCGTTCGTTGTGGCCGTACAGGCTCAGGTATCCGTCGCCGTGGTCGATGATGGTCAACAGCCCCAGCCCCGAGAGCCAGTCGGCGTACACCACGCGCCCGTGGTACACGGCGCGCACCGGTGTGCCCTGCGTCCCGGCCAGCAACACGCCGTCCCACTTGAGGCCGCCGGCGCGGGTCTGACCCCAGGTGGCGACCACGCGGCCGGCCACCGGCCAGGCGAGCTTGCCGCGCAGCTTTGCGAAGGCGTCCTTGCTGTCCGTGGGGAACTTGTCGATGCGTTCGAGCGCGCGCCGCAGCTCGCGCACCAGCTTTTCGAGTCCGCCCTGCTGGTCCTTGAGCCGCTCGAGCTCTTTCGCGCGGCCCTTCGATTCACTGTCGAGCGACACCAGCGCGCGGCCGCGCCGTTCGCGCGCGCCCTGCAGTTTCGCGAGCTCGCCCTGTTGCTGCTCCTCGAGCGCCGCCAGGCGCTGTTCCTCGGCGGCGAGCGCGGCGTCGAGCGTCGAGAGTTCGTCGAGATGCGCATCGATGGCGGCGATCTGGCTGGCGCGCGCGCGGCCGAAATACTGGTAATAGACCAGCACGCGGCCCACCTGCGAGGGATCGCGCTGGTTCAGAAGTAGTTTGATCGGTTCCTGCCGGCCGATCATGGAGGCGGCGCGGATCTGCCCGGCGAGTGCGCCGCGGTCGCGGGCCAGCTCGGCTTCTTCCTTCTGGCGCTCGGCGGCCAGCTCCGCGCGGCGCGCGGCGTGCACCGCGCGTTCGCGGCGCAGCTTGTCGAGCTCGCCGCGCACGCTGCCGACGGTTTTCTCCGACTCTTCCAGCTCGCGCGTCAGCTTGTCGCGGCGGCCGGCGTCCCGGGCCATTTCCGCCTGCACCTTCTCGATCTGCGCGCGAACCGCCTTGAGCTCGGCTTCGGCCTTGGCCGGGTTCGATTCCTCGGCCCGGGCACCCGCCAGGACCCCCGTCAGGGCCAGAAGCAACGCCAGACTCGCAAACGCTCGGGACAAAGGCATGGGCATATTCTAGATACAGCGGCCCGCTGAAATCGGCGAAAACCATGCCGGCCGGTATAATGCGCTCCCTTTTTCGCCGGCCCAGCACCTGATACCCCACCCATGGAACGACTGATCGAATACGTGATCTATCATCCGCTGCTCACGGGCGCGCTCCTGGTCGCGGTCATCGTGGTTGCAACCTGGGAGTCGCGGGTCCGCAAGCTCACCGCCGCCTCGGTGTCCCCACAGGAGCTGATCCGCCTCATGAACCAGGGCGCGCTGGTGCTCGACATCCGCAAGCCGGATGACTTCGCGCAGGGACACGTGAACGGCGCCAAACACCTGTCGTCGGAGCAGATCCTCAATGCCGGCGACCAGTTCAAGCGGTTCAAGGACAAGCCGGTGGTCGTCTATTGCGATTCCGGATCGCTCGCGGCCACCGCGGTCCGCCAGCTCACGCAACAGGGTTTCACCAAGGCCTTCAACTTGCGCGGCGGCTTCGCCGGCTGGCGAGCCGACAATCTGCCGACCAGCAAGGCGGCCTGATGAGTTCGACGTCCATCGTGATGTACACCACGAACTGGTGTCCGTACTGCGAACGCGCCCGCCGGCTGCTGAGGACCAAGGGCGCCACGTTCGAGGAGATCGACGTGGAATCCGCGCCGGAGAAACGTGCCGAGATGCTGGCGCGCAGCGGCCGGCGCACCGTGCCGCAGATCTTCATCGGCGACCGCCACGTCGGTGGCAGCGACGATCTCGCGGCGCTCAACGATGCCGGCGAGCTCGATGCCCTCATCCGCAGGTGAGCCGGCGCAGAATTCGTTTCAACACAGGAAGACAACATGGAAAACCAGACCGCACCCGCGGCGAATGAAACTCCCACCGGCCCGATGCTCTCGGTGCAGACGGTGTACCTGAAGGATTGCTCGTACGAGGCTCCCAAGGGTCCGCGCGTCGACGGCAACTGGAGTCCGCAGATCTCGCTCGACATCAACACCAGCGCGTCCGTGGTGTCTCCCGAGCTCCACGAAGTGGTCATCACGGTCACGGTCGGCGCGAAGCAGGGCGAAACCACCGCGTTCCTCGTCGAAGTGAAGCAGGCGGGGCTGTTCGTGATGCGTGGCCTGAACCCCGACGACACGCGCCGTGCCATCGGCACGATCTGCCCGAACGTGCTGTTCCCCTATGCAC
>Ga0068861_100003741_pt1 | contig 10144 bp, 9 predicted proteins | sample KBSSwiS42_FD_66593 | JGI IMG/M metagenome (GOLD analysis project Ga0068861, IMG submission 66593) | Switchgrass rhizosphere microbial communities from Kellogg Biological Station, Michigan, USA - KBS Switchgrass S4-2 | ecosystem: Host-associated > Plants > Roots > Rhizosphere > Soil ...
CGACAACCCGGATCGAGACCGCCGCACCGGCGCTCGACTGGCTGAACAAGGGCGTCTTCATCGGCGTCGGCGGCCGCCGACCCGACGGCGTGATCTACGAGACCTACCTCGTCGGATGATGAGCCGCCTGAGCGGCACACGGGGCGATCGTCACCCGGTCGCCAGCGCGCTGAGCCCCGCGCCGGATTCTGCGCCGCGGCCGCCGGTCCGGCCGCGCACACCGTCGCGGCCAGCTGACGCCTGTGCCCGCTGGGCGGACTACCGTCCCGTGAGCGCATGCTGCTCCTGCTCGGGTTCGCGTTTCTCGCCGGTGCCGGCACGGCACTCAGCCCGTGCGTCCTGCCGGTGCTCCCTGCCGTGCTCTCGGCGTCTGGCGCGGGCGGCCGGCGGCGGCCGCTCGGCGTCGTCCTCGGCCTGACGGTCACGTTCACGGTCACGATCGTCGGGATCGCCGAGGTCGTCGGCGGCGTCGGCCTCGGCACGGACCCGCTGCGCGCGCTCGCGGTCGTCGTGCTCGCCGGGTTCGGGATCGCACTGCTGTTCCCGAGCGTCGCCACGCGCCTCGAGGCGCCGCTCGCCCGCCTCTCGCGGTACGGGCCGCGCACGCGCGGCGACGGGTTCGCCTCCGGCCTGCTGGTCGGCGCCGCGCTCGGCTTCGTCTACACCCCGTGTGCCGGGCCGATCCTCGCGGCGGTGATCACGGTCAGCGCGGCGACGGGGCGGTCGGTCGCGGTCGCGATCGCGTACGCGTCCGGCTCTGCGGCCGTGCTGCTCGCGCTCTGCCTCGGGGGCCGGCGCGTGCTCGACCGCGTCCGGGCGGCCGGGCGCGGGCCGCTCGTCCAGCGGGTCATGGGCGGCGTGATGCTCGCGACGGCCCTCCTCATCGTCACGAACGTCGACGTGAGCTTCGACCAGCTCGTCGCGCGGAAGATCCCGGAGGTCAGCGCCACCGCATCGCTCGAGCGCTCGGATGCGGTGACGAAGCGCCTGCACGAGATCAACGCCCGCAAGCCGAAGTTCACCGAGCCGCTGCCCGCGGGCGTGCAGGCGGGGGCGAACGGCAGCCTGCCGAAGCTCGGGTTGGCGCCCGGCTTCACGAACACCCAGCGGTGGTTCAACACCCCCGGGGGCAGGCCGCAGACGCTCGCATCGCTGCGGCGCCGAGGCGCGGTCCTCGTCGACTTCTGGACCTACACGTGCATCAACTGCCTGCGCACGCTGCCCTATCTCGAGGCGTGGGACCGCCGCTACCGCGCCGAGGGGTTGACGATCGTCGGCGTGCACACGCCCGAGTTCGCCTTCGAGCATGACGCGGGCAACGTCGCGAACGCGATCAAGCGGCTCGGCATCAGGTACCCGGTCGTCCAGGACAACGCGATGGGCACCTGGAACGCCTACGCGAACATGTACTGGCCGGCCGACTACCTCATCGACTCGACCGGCCAGGTCCGCTACGCCGGCATCGGCGAGGGCGACTACGACAAGACCGAGGCGGCCATCCGGTCCGTGCTCGCGGAGCGCGGCGGCACGCGCCTCGGGGCGGACGCGCGTCCGCAGGACATCGTGGTCCCGTCGGTGCAGACCTCGCCCGAGACGTACCTCGGGACGGCGCGCGCGGACGGATGGGCGCCCGGCCAGCCCAAGCCGGGTCGCCACACCTACCCGGGCGCCGAGGGCAAGCTTCCGCTCAACGTCTTCGCCTACGGGGGCGAGTGGACGATCGGCCCGCAGGCGGCCACGACCGGCGCCGGCGCGACGATCGATGCGCAGGTGCAGGGCAAGCACGTCTATCTCGTCCTCGGCTCGGCCGGACGGAAGCCGAGGCAGGTCCAGGTCCTGCTCGACGGCCGGCCGGTGACGGCCCGCCAGGCCGGCGCCGACGTGCATGGCGGCCGCGCGACGGTCACGAACCAGCGGCTCTACACCCTCGTGTCGCTGCCGCGCGACGAGCAGCACCACCTGACGCTGCGCTTCGCGCCCGGGATCTCCGGGTTCGCGTTCACGTTCGGCTGACCCCCATATGACCCTGCGCCGGCGGCTGCGAGGATCGCGCCATGGCGAGCGAGGACGACGTCCGGACCATCACGCTCTCCCTTCCTGAGACCGAGGAGCGCCCCTCGTACGGCACGCCCGGCTTCCGCGTGAAGGACCGCCTGTTCGCGCGGATCCGCGAGCCCGGCGTCCTCGTCGTCTGGTGCGCGGACGAGGGCGAGAAGGACTTCCTCATCCGCGCCGAACCCGAGAAGTTCTTCACGATCCCGCACTACGACGGCTACCCAAGCGTCCTCGTCCGCCTCGACGCCGTCGACCGCGACGAGCTCGCGGAGCTGCTCACCGACGCGTGGCGGACGCGCGCGCCGAAGCGGCTGGCGGCGTCGTTCGAGACGGATCCGGAGCTCGCTCCGTAGAGAGGCGTCGGTCAGCCGCGCCGCAGCGGCCCGGTCACGACGTCGAGCCCGACCTGCTCGGTGAGCATCCGCTGCGGATAGAGGTCAGGCGGCGGCGCCGGGCCCTCGAGCCGCGCGCGCTCGTCGGCGGTGAGCTCGATCTCCGCGGCGCCGAGCAGGTCGTCGAGATGCGCCATCGTGCGCGGGCCGATGATGGGCGAGGCGACCCCGTCGACGCCCATCAGCCACGCGATCGCGACCTGGGCGACGGTCGCGCCGCGCTCGGCCGCGATCGCCTCCGCGGCGTCGACGACGCGGAAGTTGCGCTCGATCGCCCGGCGCGCCGGAGCCTCCTCGAGGTCGCCGCCCGCTGTCGCCATCCGGCTGCCGTCGGGCATGGCCGTGTCGCGGCGGTAGCGGCCGGTGAGGAAGCCCGCGCCGAGCGGCCCCCACGGCAGGACGCCCAGGCCGGCGGCGCGGCAGAACGGCAGCGCCTCGATCTCGACGGAGCGCTCGACGAGCGAGTACTGCGCCTGCAGCGACACGAACGGCGACCACCCGTTGCGGTCCTGCGCCGCGACGGCCCACGCGAGCAGCCACGCCGGGAAGTTCGAGGCGCCGATGGCGCGCACCTTGCCCGCCTGCACGAGGCCGTCGAGCGCCCCGAGCGTCTCCTCGAGCGGGACGGACGGATCGGGCGCGTGGACCTGGTAGAGGTCGATGACGTCGACGCCCAGTCGCCGCAGGCTCGCGTCGCACGCCGCGCGGATGCGGTCGGGCGACAGCCCCGCGCCGGGAGGGTCGTCGGTCGCGAAGCGCACCTTCGTCGCGAGCACGACGTCGTCGCGACGCCTCGCGAGCCACGGCGCGAGCACGCGCTCGGACTCGCCCTTGCCGTAGGTGTCCGCCGTGTCGACGAGCGTGCCGCCCGCGTCGACGAAGCGGTCGAGCATGCGGTGCGCCTCGTCCACGGGCGTCTTGTCGCCCATCAGCATCGCGCCGAGTGCGATGCGGCTGACGGTCAGCGGGCCGAGCGATGTCGTCTGCATGGCGCGCCACGGTACCCGCGACGGCCGCCCGCACGCGGGGCGGCCGCTGAAGACGCCGCCGGCCTACGCGACGAAGACCGGCGTGTGCACCGGCGTGCGCGCGTACAGCGAGATCACGTCCGGGATCCGCATGCGCACGCAGCCGTGGGACGCGTCATGGCCGATCGAGCCGTACTCGCTCGGGTCGATGCCATGGATGCCGGCGCCGCCGTTGAACGCCATCCAGCGCGCCTTGATGGGATCGTCCGGCCCCGGCGGGATGGTCTGGCCCGCGAGCGAGCCCGCCCACGCCGAGTTCGGGACATGCCAGGAGGGGTTGGTCTCCTTCCACTGCACGTCGTAGAGCCCGGGCGGCGTCTCGAGGCCCTGCTTGCCGACGGCGATCGGGTAGGTCGCGGACGGCTGCAGGTGCGAGAAGAAGCGCAGGACGTGCGAGCCGCGGTCGACGACGATGTACGCCGGGTACTTGGCCGCGAGGTCCTTCGTCGACACCTGGGGCACGACCGGGTGGGTGGTCGCCGTGATGTTCGGCGGGCGTCGCGCTGACGTGATCGCGGCCGCGAGCTTCTGCTTGAGCGCGGTCTCGTTCAGCGCCCGGCCGCGCTTGGACTGCTTGACGGACAGCCCGCTCGCGCTCGGGTCGACGCTCGCGTTCACCGGGTCGCGCCGGACGGTCGCCGCGACGCGCTTCGTGAGGCCCGCCACGACGCCGGGCGCATAGTGGATCCGGAGCGAGAGGCTCTCGGCGCGATGCTTGTTCGTCAGCCCGTCGAACACGCGCCGGCCGATCCAGCCCTGGTGGCTGTCGGCGACCGCCCGCTTGAGCGCGACGTCGAGGTCGGCGGTGATTCTGCTCGTCCTCGCGGGCAGGGTGAAGGTGTGCCCGCCGGCGTGAACCGTGAGCGTGCGCCGCCGCGGGAGGACGGCCCGCTGGACGAGGCGCTCGCGCGCCGCCTGCGAGTTGAGCCCCCCGACGTCGACGCCGCCGATCCGCACACCGGGAGCGATCCGGTCGGTGCGCGACTGGTCGTACGCGTACGCCGCCGCGGCCGCGATCCCGGCCAGGACGACGAGGAATCCGAGCACGATGAAAGGGGCGCGGCTGCGGGAGCGGCGGCGCTGCGTCGCGCGCCTGCTCGTGGGCGGCCGGCCCTCATGGACCGTGGCGTTCACGTGCATAGGGTGCCACACGAAACGGCCGTGGGCCGACAACGGCGTCGCGCCGCGGACCGTTTGCACAGCATCTGTACGGGAAGCGCAGACGTATGACCACCAAGACAGACCAGGTGCCGCGCATCGCGCTGCGCGGCGATACAGAGATCCCGCAGCTCGGCTTCGGCGTCTTCCAGGTGCCGCCGGAGGACACCGCCGAGGCGGTGACCCGCGCGTTCGAGGCGGGCTACCGCCACATCGACACCGCGGCCGCCTATCAGAACGAGGCGGAGGTCGGCCAGGCGTTCCACGCGTCCGGCCTCGACCGCGAGGACGTCTTCATCACGACGAAGTGCTTCAACACCGACCACGGCCACGAGGAGGCCCGGCACGCGTTCAAGCGGAGCCTGGAGCGGCTCGGCCTCGACCACGTCGACCTCTACCTCATCCACTGGCCGGTGCCGTCGCGGGACCGCTACGTCGAGACGTGGAAGGCGTTCATCGAGCTGCAGTCCGAGGGCCTCGTCCGTGCGATCGGCGTCTCGAACTTCCAGCCCGACCACCTCCGCCGGATCGTCGACGAGACGGGCGTGACCCCGGCCGTCAACCAGGTCGAGCTCCACCCGCGCCTCCAGCAGGCCGGACTGCGGCGCGAGCACGACGACCGCGGCATCGTCACGGAGGCATGGAGCCCGCTCGCCCAGGGCGCGGTGCTCGGCGACCCCACGATCACCGCGATCGCCGCCGAGCACGACAAGACGCCGGGCCAGGTCGTCATCCGCTGGCACCTGCAGCTCGGCAACGTCGTGATCCCGAAGTCCGTGACGCCGGAGCGGATCGAGCAGAACTTCGACGTGTTCGACTTCCACCTCAGCGGCGACGAGATGACCGCGATCGAGACGCTCGACGCCGGCGAGCGCACCGGGCCGGACCCGGACACGTTCGACAAGCGGTAGCCGATGGGCGTCGGGCCGCCGTCTGGGATCGTTCGTGCCGCGATGACGGCCGACGAGCTCCGGGCGGCGTGCCTCGCCCTTCCGGGGGCGCGGGAGGAGCGGCCCTTTTCCCGCGCGCCCGATCTGACGACGTTCAAGGTCGGCGGGAAGGTCTTCGCCCTGAGCCGACTCGAGAGCCGCTCCGAGTCCCTGCGCGTGAGCCTCAAGTGCGAGCCCGAGGTCGCCGTCGGGCTCCGTGCCGAGCACCCGGCGATCCTGCCCGGCTACCACCTCGACAAGCGCCACTGGAACACCGTGATGCTCGACGGGTCGCTGCCGGACCGGATGGTCCTCGAGATGATCGAGGACTCCTACGACCTCGTCTTCGCGCGGCTGCCGAAGGCCCGGCAGGCCGAGATCCGCTGAGTTCGCGCGCGAGATGTTGATCGGTCCCGCGGCGGTCCATAGCGTCCCGTCGATGCGACCCCATTCCCCGAAGAACGTCCTCAGATTCGCGCTGCCGACCCTGGCGGCGCTCGGCGCGGGCGCCGCCGTCGGGCTCGCGGCGATCCCGTCGGCCGACGGCACGATCCACGCCTGCGTCTCGACGACGAGCATGCCGGCCGGCGCGGTGCGCATCATCGACGCCGACACGACGCAGTGCGCCGCGGGCGAGACGCCGCTCGTGTGGAACCAGCAGGGGCCGGCAGGCCCGAAGGGTGACCCCGGCCCGCAGGGCGACCCGGGGCTCAACAGCACCTCCGCGTCCACGCCCTCGGACAACTCCTCGTCATCGACCGACGACACCTTCCCGACCCCGTCGCAGGCCGGCGGCCCGTCGGCCGACATGTTCCTCAAGGTCGACGGCATCAAGGGCGACAGCACGGACGACCGGCACGAGCACGAGATCGACCTCGAGTCGTTCGCGTTCGCGCTCGGCCGCGGCGGGGACGGGACTGGGGCCTCGTCCGGCGCGGCGGCTGCGAAGGCGCGCCTCATGACCCTCCGCGTGGACAAGGTCTACGACGCCTCCTCGCCGAAGCTGTTCCGCGCGGCGGCGACCGGGCAGCACATCAAGAGCGCCGTGCTCACGTTCCGCAAGCCGGGCGACCGCGACGCCTTTCTCACCTACACGCTCAGCGACGTGCAGGTCACGAGCTACGACCAGGGCGCCAACGACGGCGACGCCCGCGACCTCGGCTCGCTCGAGGAGGAGGTCGGCTTCACCGCGGCCAGGATCCACGTGACCGAGCAGACGGTCGACGCGACCGGGAAGAAGAGCCCCGCCGTGAACGCCGATTGGACGCTCCCGAAGACCGGCAGGAAGTAGCCTCGACAGCGGTGACCCCGCCGCTCGTCCCCGAACCGCCACCGCCGGCGCCGACCGCGCCGGTCCCCGACGCGGACCGCCCGCGGACGCCGACGCCGCTCCCGTGGACCGGGCGGGGCGAGCGCGTGGACAAGGTCCTCCTCGGCCTCATTGCGCTGAGCGGTCTGCTGCCGCTCGTGCTGCTGCCGCTGATCCCGGCGCTCGTCTCCTCGCACCCGGCCCTCCTCGAGTTCGTCCGGGGCTCGACGGCGTCGATCATCAACATGGGCGCCCGCGCGCGGATCGGCGAGGCCTCGATCGTCGCGGCCGTCCTGCTCGGCATACCGAGCCTGATGATGTTCGACTGGGTGTACTGGTGGGCGGGCCGCCGCTGGGGCGACGGCGTGTTCGTTTGGCTGCTCGGCGGCGACGGGCCGAAGACCGACCAGCGCATCGCGCGGCTCCACCGAGCGGAGGCGCGCTTCGGGCCGTTCGCGGTCGTGCTCGCCTACATCCTCCCGGTGCCGTCGGCCCTCGTCTACGCCGCGGTGGGCGAGGGCGGGATGCGCCTCGGCTTCTTCCTCGCGCTGGACCTGCTCGGAACGCTGCTGTGGACGGCGCTGCTGTCGGGCGCCGGCTACGCGTTCGGCCACGACGCGGTGAACGTCGCGCACGCCGTGGCCCGCTACGGGTTGTGGGCGACGCTCATCCTCGTCGCGTTCGTGTTCCTCCGCGTCCGCGCCCGCGGGCGCTGACGCCGGGCGGCGAGGGTCAGCGGGCGCGGCGGCGAAGGCCGAGCCAGTGCCGCAGGCGCCGGCCGGCGGCGGGCTTCCCGGCGGCGGCCGGACGACGAGCGGGGCGCGCCGGCGGGGCGACGGCGAACGAGAGGATGCGGGCGTGGAACATGCGGGCGTATCGGCGCGCCGCTGCTCCGGCCGACGCGATTCCTCCGCCGCCGGACGGATATCCGAGCCGTCCGTCGCATAGCCGCCTGTGGTCAGGGCGTCGGCGCCGCGAGGCCCTCCGGCGGAAATCTCTTCAACACCTCCCGGCGAGATGCATAGGATCGCGTCATGCCTGACGTGATCGTCAGTCGCTCCGTCGCGCGCGATGTGGTGACGCGCCGTTGACGGTGCGGTCCGTAGGCTCACCCGCCCGCAGGGCGATCACCCACGGGGCGTAGTTCACCGAGGAGGAGGAGAGGTCGAACGTGCATCCCAAGGAATCGGGCATCAGCCGCCGTCAGCTGCTGCGCCGGTCGGCCGTCGCGGCGGCTGGTCTCACCGCCGCCGGGGCCCTCGCGGGCTGTGAGAACACGACAACGCCGATCGGCGCCGCCGATGCCGCGGGCGAGGTCTCGAAGGCCGCGGCCGAGCTCGTCGTCGCCAAGCCGGTCGGCCCCGCCGGGCTGCCGCTGCCGCGGCCCGACAACTCGGTGACGTGGGCGATCACCGACGACAACAAGCCGATCGAGGACGCGGTCAGGCCCGAGGCCGGCCCGCTGCGGATCTACAACTACGCCGACTACGTCGACCCGGCGACGGTCAAGAAGTTCCAGCAGAAATTCAATGCGAAGGTCCAGGTCGCGACGTACAACTCCTCCGACGAGGCGATCGCGAAGCTCGCGTCAGGGGCCGTGAGCTTCGACCTCATCATGGGCCTGAGCGGCTCGAACATGGTCGACCTGATCGCGCGCAAGCTGCTCAAGCCGCTCAACCACTTCTACCTCCCCAACCTCGAGAAGAACATCTGGTCGGAGCTGGCCGACCCGTTCTACGACCGCGGCGCGCGCTACACGGTCCCGTACGTCGTCTGGATGGACGGGATCGGCTGGCGCAACGACAAGGTCAAGGAGGACATCGCGAGCATGGATGTCCCGTGGGACATCTTCTGGCAGTCGCAGGCCTACCGCGGCCAGGTCGGGATCCTCGACGACCGGCGCGACGCGCTGAGCATGCCGATGCAGCGCGATGCGATGCAGCGCGACGCGCGGGCCGACCTCAACACCGAGGACAAGACGGTCGTCGACAAGGCGCAGCGCGACCTCTCGCAGCTCGGCGCGATCTGCAACCCGAAGGTCACGATCACCGACTATCAGACGCTGCCCGAAGGCAAGACGGTGCTCCACCACTCCTGGTCGGGCGACGTGCTCGGCGGGGCGTTCTACTACATGCCCAAGGGCGTGCCGCCGTCGGTGCTCTCGTTCTGGGGGCCCGACCAGAACGGCGTGGTGCAGAACGACTTCTTCTGCGTCGGCAAGACGGCGACGAACCCGGCGCTCGCGCACGAGTTCATCAACTTCTTCCTCGACGAGCAGAACGCGTACGACAACTTCGTCAACTTCACCGGCTATACCCCGCCGCAGAAGAACATCGACGCGGCGGCGCTCCTGAACAAGGGGCTGATCCCGAAGTCGCTGGAGCAGGCGGTCGTCCGCCCGGACCAGTTCGCGGCCAACCAGGAGCTCCTGCAGCTGAGCATCGAGGGGCAGCGCTTCTGGGACGAGGCCTGGTCGAAGTTCAAGGTCGGCTGATGGGCGGCTCGCGCTGGACGTGGCGCCTGCTCGCCCTGCCGGGCGTCGCGTGGCTGTCCGTGTTCTTCCTCGTCGCCCTCTACGCGGTCGTGGCGGTCGCCTTCGGCAACCAGGACACGCTCTCGCAGCCCGTCCCGTTCTGGAACCCGCTGGACTGGAACGTCGGCTACGTGCTCGAGATGCTGAAGAACATCTGGCACGGCGGGCAGTTCCTGACCGTATCGCTGCGGACGATCGAGTTCGTGGCGATCGCGGTGGGGCTGTCGCTGCTCATCGGCTACCCGGTGGCGTACTTCACGGCGCGCCACGCGGGGCGCTGGCGGGGCCTCGTCCTGCTCGGCCTGATCCTGCCGCTGTGGATCAACTACCTGATGCGGATGCTCGCGTGGATCAACCTGCTGGCCCCGGACGGGCTCGGCACGCGCGCGCTCCACACCTTCGGGATCGAACAGCTGTTCCTCACGCTGGGCCTGCTCGCCGAGCCCGGCGGCTGGCTCAACGGGCAGCCGACCACCGTCATCCTCGCGCTCGTCTACGGCTACCTGCCGTTCTTCATCCTGCCGCTGTTCGTCGCCATCGACCGGATCGACGGCCGCCAGATCGAGGCCGCGCGCGACCTCGGCGCGAGCCGGCTCAGCGCGTTCCTTCGCGTGACCCTCCCGCTCTCGGTGCCGGGCATCCTCGCCGGCGCCGTGCTGATCGCGCTGCCCATGTTCGGCGACTACTACACCGCCGACCTCGTGTCCTCCTCGACGCAGACGAACATGATCGGCAACCAG
>Ga0068861_100003749_pt1 | contig 10137 bp, 7 predicted proteins | sample KBSSwiS42_FD_66593 | JGI IMG/M metagenome (GOLD analysis project Ga0068861, IMG submission 66593) | Switchgrass rhizosphere microbial communities from Kellogg Biological Station, Michigan, USA - KBS Switchgrass S4-2 | ecosystem: Host-associated > Plants > Roots > Rhizosphere > Soil ...
GCTTATTTTCATCAGGACCTGCTGGTTGCACGGAAAGTGTTCACCGCCAACCCCAGGCGCCACATCGACGTCGGCAGTCGCGTCGACGGTTTCGTTGCACACCTCGCCGTGTTCCGGGAAGTAGAAGTCCTGGACATCCGTCCGCTGCAATCCAGGATTCCCAACATCCGCTTCCTGCAGGCGGACCTGATGCACAGCGTAGAAACTCTGCGCACGTGCACCGACTCGCTGTCGTGCCTGCATGCACTCGAACACTTCGGGCTCGGCCGCTACAGCGATCCGATCGATCCGCAGGGACATTTGAAGGGATTCCGTTCGCTGATCGACATGCTGGAGCCGCAGGGACGGCTGTACCTGTCGTTTCCCGTCGGCGTTCCCGCAGTCGAGTTCAACGCACATCGTGTGTTCGACGCCGCCGAACCGCTCTCCTGGCCGGGCTCCGAACTGCTAGAACTCGAACGCTTCGACTACGTGGACGATGCCGGCGACCTGCATGAAGACATCCGTCGCGACGACATCGCAACCCGCTGCGGCAGCTTGAAGCACGGCTGCGGCATCTACACGTTCGTGCGTCGCTGATTCGACTCGGGACGGAGGCTCACGATGCGATCGATACTCTCCATGCTCGAACAAGCCGTCGCGCTGGCGCAAGGCAAAGGCTATGGCAGCAACTCCGTGCATCGAGAGGTGCAGGCCGCCGCATCGCTGCTGCGGAAGGAAGCACGGCTCGTCATGGACGTCGGAGGCAACAAGGGCACTTACGTGCAGGCCGTGCGCACACGCTTTCCAGACGCCGAGATCCATGTATTCGAACCGGCGCAGTCCAACCTGGAAATACTTCGCAACGCATTCGCACGGGACTCCACCGTAACGATCCAGCCATTCGCACTGGGCAACCAGGACGGCGAAGCGACGTTGCATGCCGACGTTCCCGGCTCGGGACTCGGCAGTCTCTCGAACCGACGTGTGGAACATCACGGCATCGACTTCGAGCACCAGGAAGCCATCGCCATTCGCCGCTTCGAAGCGTACTGGCGGCAATCCCTGCAGAGCCGTGCCATCGATCTTGCCAAGCTGGACGTCGAAGGCCATGAACTGGCGGTGCTGCATGGCTTCGGTGCGGCGATCGCGCAGACGGCGGTGATCCAGTTCGAATTCGGCGGCTGCAATATCGATACGCGGACCTACTTCCAGGACTTCTGGTACTTCTTTCGCGAGCACGGCTTCGACGTGTATCGCATCGCTCCGCTCACTCTCCAGCGCATCGCGCGCTATAGCGAAATAGAGGAGAGTTTCATGACGACGAACTTCCTCGCAGTGAATCGCGCCGCAGCCTCCCACAACTAGGTAGCGGCCTATCCGGCTGCCCCGATCCTCGAGTAGCAGCTGGCTACTTCGGCATCACATCCAGGCCGCTTCCACGTAGAGCGTGCCGGCCACCGCGATACTCGAGCTGTCGGCGGTGACCCAGCTGGTGCCGAAGGACTGGAAATTGGCCACGGCGCCCCTGAGTGCACAGGCAACCGCATTCGAGTTGCAGTAGATGAGGCCGCCATAGGTCTTCAAAAAACCGATCGGGGAGAGCAGAGATGTATGCAGCGAACACAGTCACACCCCAGTAGCACGGCATCGGCAGACTGCACTGCTCAAACGACACCGCCGGAGCGGCATTTCGATGCAGACGGTTTCCATGAATGCGGGCCTGTCTTCGGCTATCGATGCTTCGCGCTGGATCGCGGCGCTGCTCGTGGCCGTTTCCCATATCCACCACCTGGTGCTGGCCAACTTCGAAGACGTACACAACGCGACGCTGTTGTGGAAGGCCGCCTATTTCTGCAGCAGCTTCGGTACCGAAGCCGTGATCGTTTTTTTCGTGGTGAGCGGCTTCCTGGTCGGCGGGCTGACGACGGACAAGTTCCTGCGTGCACCCGGCACCGGCGCGACGCCGACGATCGCGAGCTACTTCGTGCAGCGGTTCGCACGCATCTACACTGTGCTGGTCCCTGCTCTGTGCGTTGGGCTGGCATTCGATGTCGTCGGGTACAAGTGGTTCGACGGCAGCCACCTCTATTCGGACTCGAGCCAGTACCACACCATCTCGCTCGACATGCGGATCGTCGCAGGCATCGATGCGACGACGCTCCTGGGCAATCTGCTGATGCTCGGAAATATCAGCGTCCCGGTGCTCGGGAGCAACGGTCCGTTGTGGAGCCTGGCTTACGAGTGGTGGTACTACTGCATTTTCGCGGCGTTGCTGGGCGTGTCGTTCCGTACCGGCGTGCAGCGCTGGATCGGCGTCGCGTTCATCGCCGCCGCCCTCGCCTTGCTGCCCACCAAGCTGTTGCTATGGATGCTCATGTGGCTGGTCGGAATGGGAGCCTACTTCTACATACGATCGGCGCTGCCCAAGCCGCATCCGATCCTGGGCCTGGCGGCGTTGCTGGCGGCGTTGTGCTTCAGCCGTTTCAATCACGGCAACGCTGGACCCGCCATGACGGCCTCCGCCGCCCTCTTCAACCAGTTCGTTCGCGAAATGGTGTTGGCCCTCGCATTCGCGTTCGCACTGACGGGCTTCAGCCGCCTGCAGCATCCGCTCGCCGGCGCACGCCTGCACGCAGCGCTGGCTGGATTCTCCTATTCGCTTTACCTGGTGCATTTCCCGGCAATGCTGTTCCTGGTTGCGGCCGGCGCACAGTTGTTCGGACTGCCCTTCATCGCACAACCGGCGCTGGCGTCCTACGAATGGTTTGCCGCGATCCTGCTATCCGTCTGTGTCTTTGCGTATGCGTTCTCGCTGGTCACCGAACGCAACACGAACAAGGTGGCGTCATGGCTGCGCAGGTTCGTACCGGCCTCGCCTGTCATCCCCACGAAGGTTCCTGGTTGACTCAAGTCGACCAGAGCACGTGACCGGCGGCCGTCGGTCGAAGTTCAGGCCGGCGCTGCTCGGGGAGAACCCAGCAACGATTGCAGCATCCCTGCGATGGCATTGGAAGATTCCTCTGCATTCAGCGGCGCGACAACGTCGCGGCAGGCATTTATCGGAATCGCTGGCGGACGCAGCGCCCATTCACACAGGTGGCGAGAGAACGCGGCGATATCGGTTGGATCGACAATCTCGCCGACATTCCGTCCCGCGACCAGTTCCTGCGAGGCGCCCGCGAACTTGCTCGCAAGCACCGGCAGGCCGCAGCAGAGGGCTTCGTTCACTACCATTCCCCACACATCCTCCAGCGAGGGAAAGACAAACACATCGGCGGCAACGTAGTAACGAACGAGTTCCGTCGGCGGCAGCGGTCCAACGAACGTTACATTGGTCAATCCGCGTGTCGTCACCAGTTCACGCAGCATCTGTGCCAGCTCGCCATCTCCGACAATGACCGCACGCGCCACCGACTTCGCTTCGTCAGGCATCCGGTCCCACGCATCCAGAAAGTTGACGATGCCCTTGCGCGGAATGAGCTGCCCCACCAGCAGGAATACTTTATCGTCGAAACCGAAGGTGCTGCGTTCCTGCGTGCGATTCAACGTAGCGGCGCGCGACATCCAGAATTCGTTGTCGACAGCCTGGTGACAACGGTACAGGCGTTGCCGTTCGACGCCCAGCGATTCCACGTAGTCGCTTGCGGGTCGGCCCCACGCAAGAAAGGCATCGACCCGGCGCGACAGGAAACGTCGCACCCAATGTTGCAAGCGCGTGCGCCCGCGTGCGCTGTACGTCGTTTCCTCGCTCCACAACACGACCGGAATTTTCAGGAGCCGCGCGACGCCGAGACACAGCACCGACCGCAACCCATAGTCACCCGTCACGATCGCATCGGGCCGGAATTTCAGCAGGTCGCGCCACAGTGCGACGGGAATACCGAACTCGTCGTGCTGGACCGTGTCGACTTCGCGATGATGGATGGTGAACCGGAAACGGAAGGTCTTCGAAGCGACGAGCGGCAGATGGGCCCGTGCATTTGCGGACGATCGTGCCAGCGGCGCCGACAGGAAGATCCGCAACTGCAAGGCAGGATCCGCCATCAGCCGGCGAAACACCGGATAGCGAAAATCCGGAATCTGGTTGGTCACGATCGCCACTTTGCGCATACGGCCACACTCTCACTGCATCAGGTTGACCGGACGCAGCGAGAGCGTCACGGCAGGCGCTGCTTCCTCGCTCGTTGCGCTGGCGAACTCCTTGGCTTTCTCGCTCAGGGCAATCAGGGCGAACACATAGGCGCCGAACTGGTTCACGTAGTCGAAGCTGTTGTCCGTCGCCATGTAGAGCATGTAGCCGATCAATGCTCCCATGGCCGCCAGCGCGTACTTTCGCTCGGGCGTGGTGGCTGCAAGAAATCTCAACCGCGCCAGGTAGACGCCCATCGCGATCAGGAACAGGACCAACCCGATGAGTCCGACTTCGCACAGCAGGCGTACATATTCGGAATGGACGACGCCGATCTTTTGGTCGGTTCCCTGTTGTTGCAGGAAGTGTTGGGTCGCGCCGATGCCGGATCCCAGGACCGGACTGGGAGTGAAGAATTTCTGCAGCGCCACGTCCCACAAGCCGAAGCGGCCGGATCCGTCCAGGCCCTGTAACGCGGTACCGGGGTCCTTGAGAATGGCATCGGGGTCGGTCGCCGTGAAGAACATCCGCTTGCGAAAGCCATCGTTGAAAATCATCAGCAGCGGCAGCCCGAGGATACTTGCCGCAGGCATGACGAGCCGCGGCAAGCCACGCGATCCGAAGAACATGATCACCGAGAACCCGATCATCATCGCGGCCGCGGTAGTGCGCTGTACGGCGCCGAGCAGGCTCACTGCGAACAGTACTGTGAGGCCAAGGGCCCATAGCCGCCGGCCGGACAGGAACGTAGACAAGGCAAACATCGAAACGACCAGCATGTGAGCCGCGAAGACCGGCGGCCCCATGCCCGGCGGGCCGAGTCCGGGGATTTCTCCGTTGTAGCGCGAGTCCAGCCCCATCGCCCGGGACACATAGGCCAGGATGCACAGCATGATGCCGCTGATGAAAATCGTGCGCCCGGTCATGGCAAGCTGCTGCGGCGTGCGCACGGAAACCATCACCATCATGCAGATGACGGCGGGCCCGAGCAGTTTCGCCAGCGTTCTCAGTCCATAGGAAAAACTCGGCGCATACACCAGGGACAGGGCGCAGAAAGCGGCGAACAGGAAATGCCAGCGGCAGCGTGCAAAATAACGGGATACGAGTTCGGCATTCGCAACCAGCACGACGATCGCAGCGATGCATAGAGTGAACAACTGCAGCGACACGCCGTTGAGGGAGCCGACCGGCGTATCCACCGCGCCTTCCACAAGGACGAACCAAGGCATGGCGCCGATCAGCAGTGTGAGATAGACGAGACGGACCGGAGCGAGCAGCGCCAGCAGGAACTGCGTCAGCGCCAGGCCCATGACAACGACGAACGTCACGCCGGCCACCCACAATCGACCAGCATCGTACCGTCCAGGTCGATGGCAGTCCGCCCCGGATTGCGCGCCGTCACGGTAACTTCGTCTTGTTGCGTGACATAGGCATCGAGCGAAGCGCCACCCGTATCGCAATTCATGGATGCGCGCACCCAGTGAATGCCGGCGTGTACGCCCGCTACTCGCAGCGTCATGGTGTCGCGCCCTCCGGCTGCTATCGAAGTCTTCCAGGCCTTGGCACCGCGCAAGGACGCGTCGGGGAAGCTCACTCCTTTCAGCCAGTCGCCGCTACCGGTGAACTGTCCCTTGCCGCGACCCGAGACATTAGGCGACACGCCGTGGAATCGTGCAGGCCGTGGTGGAACGGAATACACGCTCACACCCGACGTGCCGACATTTCCCCACTGCGTGCCGAACGAATTGAATGCGGCGGTCGTCGAGCGGATCGCACAACCCGTACCCGACTCCGCACTGTTGACGAATCCACCGAAGGTATTGAGATACGCCGTGGCATCGTCCGGGCTGACATCGCAGTCGATGCCATAGCGGCCGGCTCGTTCCGTATAAGGCGCGAACAGGTCCAGCTGGCCGCCGTTCCATTGCAGCAGCACCGCGAAATTTTCGAGGCAAGGTGTGAAGAAACGATGAGAGCCGCATCCCGAGGCAGCGAGCAGCGCGAGCGGCGGCTGACCGGTATCGTTGCGGACGATCAGGTTGTCCCAGATGATGCCGTTGCACTGTCCGTGGCCGCCGGCCTTGCGATCGCCCAACAGTTTCACCACGCCGCCCTTCAACTCCTGCTGCGCGTCGTGGATGCGAATGTTCCGGAAGGTCACCGAATAACTGTTGTCGATGCTGACGATGTGCTGGGGCGCGGGGCCCTTCGGCCAGATCATCAGGTTTTCGAAATAGCAATGGAAGCTCGTCTTCTCGCCACCCACTTCCAGCGCCGGACAGCCGTAAGGTTCGATGCGACAGCCGAACCCCAAGCCCGGTGAAGATCCGATCAGCATGGTATTCGAGGGGGCGGACAGCGGCTTGGTGATTCTATAGACACCCAGCGGCACGACGATGGGCCGATGATTCGCCGAACCGAAGTCGATGGCGTTCTGCAACGCGCGCGTATCGTTGGCCTCGCCGTCCCCGCGAGCGCCAAAGTCGCTCTTGGCGTCGAGGAATCCGGCGATGGAGCTGCGCATAGCCGCATCGGCCGTGCCGGAACCGAGAGACGTGCCCGCAGCGAGAGCGGCGGCAGCGCCGATCGAAAAGTCGCCGAACAGACGACGCCTCTCGACGTCGATCGATGCGGCTGGGTAGTGCGGCTCAGCCATGGAGTTGGTTCGCGGACGCGGCAGGTCAGTAGTAATTCTTCGCCGCCGTGCGCGAACCGTTCAGCACGGTGCCTACGATCGGCAGGTCTCGCAGCAGGTCGATGGTACGGCGGACGTCTTCGCCGCTCGCCTTGCCTTCTCCGATCACGAGCAGCCCGGATTGAAGGTGCCGGGCGAACGCCAGCGAATCGTCGGCCTGGAGCACCGGGGGCATATCGAAAATCACGATGCGGTTGGCGTAGCGCGTGCGGATCTCAGTCACCAGTTCGGCGGCACGATCGGAACTGAGCAGTTCGGAAGACTGCTCCGAACGCTCATGCGCCGCCAACACGGTCAACCGATCGTAGCCGTCGACCTTGAACATCGCTTCCTGGAGCGAGCGTCGCTGCAGCAGGCAATCTTCCACACCGACGGCCGGTGCGTGACCGAAGCGACGATGAATACTCGGATTGCGCAGATCGAAATCCACGAGCAACGCAGTACGCGTGGACTCTGCAGCGATGGCGATCGCGAGATTGATAGCGGTGAGCGTCTTCCCCTCTTCCGCTCCGGCGCTGAGGATGCCGATCGTGTTGGCACCCAGCTGATCCATGCGCTTCACCACCTGGGTCCGCAGCATCTTGTATGCCCCGCCGTGCTGGCCTGTCGCGCCGGGAGGCAGAATGCGCTCGCGTTCGCGCTGGACCGGATCGAGCACCACCGTCGGCAGCTTGAATACCAAGGTATCCGTGAAGTCGACGGATGCCGGCGGCTCCGCGACGGGATGCGTCGGCAGAACAGTCACCCGCGACTCGGTGCGAACCTCTCGCGCCGCGCCCACCGTGGGATGCCGCTCCGATATTCTCGTGATCTGTTCCACGCAGCTCTCCTCAACCTACCAGACGGCGCAGGGCGACTTCCCAGAGCACATCGAGAGGCCGATATATAAAATGTGCCAACGCCACGGCCAGCAGAACCGCCGCACCCGCACCCATCAACGAGTAGCGCCTGGTGCGTGCCCGAGCCTTGCGCTCATCCGCCGTTTCGATCCATGGCAGGACCGCCAGCGGAGCGACCGACAACAGCGCTTCGATATCTGCCTTGCCGCGCAGACTCTTATCCGCCATCTCGAACAGAGCGACGACGCCGAGCGCGGCTGCCAGGGAGAACACGATGCCGAGAATCATGATGGCAGCGCGGTTGGGGCTGGCCGGCTCCTGCGGCACCAGGGGCGGTTCGATCAAAGTGAAACGCTCACCCTTGCGCCCTTCCTCTAGGTTCTGCGACTGCTGCGCTTCCATCTGCTTCTGCCGCACTTGCTGGTACTTCAACTGGGTATTCTCCAGATCGCGGTTCAGCGCCGAATACTCGCGCTCCACTGCGGGCGTAGCGGCGATTCGCTGTTCGAAATCGCGGATGCGCGCATCAATCTCCTTGCGCTTCGCCAGCAAGGCGGTGCGTTCGTTCACGGAAGCTTCCCGCTGCGACTTCACCTGGATGAATGCGGGATTGTCCGGCGTATCGGCTGCCGCAGGCGTGCTCGAATCCTGTCCGCTCACCGCCAGCTGGGCTTTCAATCCCGCTACCAGTTGCTCCTGCCGCACCACATCCGGATGCGTCGCGCCGTAACGTTCCCGCGTTGCGTTCAATTGCGACTCGGCATCCTGCAACTGCCGATCGAGTTCGTTGCGTGCGCTGGTCGCCCCTGCAATTTTCTCGAGTCCGGCGATTTCGTTCTTGAGACGCACGACGTCCGGATGCGTCGGCGCGTAGATCGCGCTCGCGCGGGCGAATTCCGTCCGCAGGTATTTGAGGCGATCGCCCGGCGACATCACGCGTTCGCCGGTCGAGGTATAGACCTGCGACAGCGGCGTGATCTGCGCCAGCTGCGCATCGAGATAGACGATCTGCTGGTCGAGCGAACGAATGCGGGTGTCGATTTCCTGCAGTTCGTCCGACGACCGGTTCATGAGCTGCAGGTTCAACTCCATCAGCTGCGGTAAGTGATTGGCGTTCTTCTCCTTGAAGTCCGCCACTTTCTCGCTGATCTCGGCGATGTCGCGGCTGATGCGGTCCGCCTCTTCGGTGAGGAACTTGGTGGCGTCGACGGAGTGCTGCTTGCGGCTCTCCATGTTTTCCTGCAAGTACAGGCTGACCAGTTCGTTCGCCACGCGGGCTGCGATATCGGGCGAAGGATTCGTATAACTGACGGCGAATGCAATCGTCGCTTTCGTCGGAGTACCGGCGCGCGGATCGATGACGTTGGCGCTGATCATTTCGAAGCCCACATCCTTGCGCATGCGGGCGATCACGGCTTCTCGCGGCGACGACTTGCGCAATTTTGCGTATAGATCGTAGCGTTGGATGATGCGGATCAGGTTCTCCGTGGTCATGACACGCTGCGTGATCACCTGGATGCGCTGATCGGCGAAGCTCGTGATCGTCGAGCGCACCAGGTCCGACGGCAGTTCCTGCTGCTCGATCAGGATCGTGCCGGTGGAACGAAAGGTTGGCGGCCAGAGGATCGCGGTAGCGGCGGTGGCGCACACACCGAGCAGCAGCACCCACAGCATCGACCACCGGCGGCGGCGCAAGGCGTCCAGGTGGTCGGCCATCGTGCGGCTCCTGGTCGCCGTCAAAGCGAGCGAGGTTGTCCGTTCCATACGATACCTATTGAAGTGCGGTAACTGTCGGCCGCATCGGGAGCGTTGTTATATTTCTGCGTAGCGCCACTGGCGAGGAACGCGAGGGACCAGTGCTCGGCGAATTGCCAGTTGATACTGAGTTCCCCACGCAGGTACTCGAGCGTCGGCGCTTCGGCGTTGGGTTGCGCCAACTGGTCCTGATTGCGGATGCCGCTCAGGGAAATGCCGGCACTCAATCGCTCGGTGAAGAAGCGGTTCAACTCCAGCGTCAACTGGTCGCTGCGTGTCAGCACACCTTGCCCGGTCGGAGTCAGGTCGCGGCTCGCCGAAGCGCTCACCGACCAGTGTTCCGCGGTTCGCTGGGCGCTGAGCTGGAACACCGAACCGGTGTCGCTGCCGAACTTCGATTTCAAGTATGAAGGACCGGCCGAGGCAGCGAAATTCCATAGCGAATAGGCTTGATAGCTCCACCCGAACTGCACCGCGGCGTCCTGCTTGTCCGCCAGTGGAGCATCGGGAACGTGTAGCTCGCCACCGCGCGCAGTAATGGTCAGGCGCGTCTGCTCGGAGTAGTCGAAATTACCGAATAGCGATGCAGTTCGATAATCGTAGTCGACCAGTCCGGTGGATTTCGCATCGATATAATGGTTGTTCGAATAGCCCAGCCGCAGGCCGGCATTGGTGCGCTCGGTCAGCGTGGCGCTTGGACTCAAGTTGAATGCAATGCCCTCGTGTTCCCGATTGGC
>Ga0068861_100003755_pt1 | contig 10129 bp, 8 predicted proteins | sample KBSSwiS42_FD_66593 | JGI IMG/M metagenome (GOLD analysis project Ga0068861, IMG submission 66593) | Switchgrass rhizosphere microbial communities from Kellogg Biological Station, Michigan, USA - KBS Switchgrass S4-2 | ecosystem: Host-associated > Plants > Roots > Rhizosphere > Soil ...
AAACCCAAACCCCATGCCAGTCACGTACGGGGAGAGCACCCTGAACGAGATGTGTTACCTCGTCGGCTTCGCCGTCGATCGTCCAGGCCAAGGGGCATGTATCCGATGAGCGGTGCGATCTGAGATAACTCGCCATTGAAGCACTCTCGCGCTGCCGTTGCGGCCGCCATCATCGCCGCCGGGCTGCCGTCGCGGACCGCGCTGGCGAACGGCCGTTTCCCGGCGGCTGGTCAGGTGGTCATCGATCCCGGTGACGCCCAGCACCTCGTGCTGCGCACCACCTACGGGATCCTGCAGAGCACAGACGCCGGCTCGAGCTGGCGCTGGATCTGCGAGCAGGCGGTCGGGTTGGGCGGCGTCGAGGATCCTGCCCTGGGGGTGACCGGCGACGGCACGCTGCTCGCCAGCCTGTTCGAGGGCCTGAGCGTGAGCCATGATCGCGGCTGCTCGTGGGCGTTCAGCGCGGGCCCGCTGGATCGCCAGAACACCGTCGACGTCGCGGTGGAGACGCAGCTCCCGGCCCGCGCAGTGGCCCTCAGCTCCACGGGCGTGAAGGATGGCTTCCACGTGCTGCTCAGCGAGACGGTCGACGACGGCAAGACCTGGACCCAGGCGGGCGTCGCGATGCCCGTCGACTTCCTCGGGCTCAGCGTCGAGATCGCCCCTAGCAGGACCGATCGCATCTACGTGAGCGGTCTCGCAGCGGGTAGCTTCGTCGGCGTCATCGAGAAGAGCGACGACCGCGGCAGGACCTGGACGGAGCTCCCGTTTGACCTGAACGGCGCGTTCGCGCCTTACATTGCAGCGGTCGATCCCACGAACCCGGAGCGGTTGTACGTACGCGTCGACAGCGGGGACGCAGACGACCAGCTCTACGTGAGCGACGACGGCGCCTCGACGTGGCAGAAGATCTTCACGTGCCGGCAGGACATGCTGGGCTTCGCGCTCTCGCCGGATGGCTCCAAGGTCGCCGCGGGGGGGCCGGGTGCGGGTCTGTTCGTGGCGAGCACGCGCGACTTCGTCTTCTCGCAGGTGAGCCCGATCGGCGTGAAGTGCTTGAAGTGGCAGCAGGCAGGCCTGTACGCCTGCGCCGACGAGCTCGAGGACAACTTCATCCTCGGCCTTTCGAAGAACGACGGCGCGACGTTCGACGCGATCCACCACCTGCCCGATGTGTCGCCGCTCGAGTGCGACGCCGGAACGCCGACCGGCAACGCTTGCCCCGCGGCCTGGCCCGGGATCGCGAGCACCATCCGCGCCGACTCCTCGAGCGGCGGCTCGGGAACGGCAGCGGCTGCCAGCCCCGTGACGAGCACAGCGTCGAGCCAGCAGCCCGCTGAGTCCTCGTCTTGCACGTTCGGGGGCGACGCCCCGGGGCGCGTGTCGGGCGAGTTGCGAGGCGCCCTGTTCTCCGCGCTCGCGGCGATCGGTCTGGCAGCGCGCCGACGGCTCAGGTCCTGAGCAGCTGAACCACGAGCACGACCGCGACGGAAAGACTCGCCGCTGACTCGGCAGCCTTGCTGCTCGAGCTCGCGAAGCAGCGCTGCGGCGGGGGGGGAACGCTTCGACCGAGGCAGATTGCCGCGCCAGAGCGACGTCGGCAAGCGCGTGGCAAGAGAACGATTTCCTTGGGCATGTGCCGCTCGCCTGACTGGCTCTGGCTCTGGCACGCTTCCTTCATGGAAACGAGCTCTACTCTGAAAGGAGGGCCAGGATGTCAAACGCGACTGAAACCAAGAACATGGCTACTGACGCGCAGGCCAGCAAGCACCCGTTCATACGGGCCGTGCACGGCGTTCGCTATCAGGTCAAAGATGTCGCTCGTTCCGCCGCGTTCTATCGCACGCATCTGGGCTTCCGCCTCCAGCACCAGCAGCTGCCGGCGTTCGCGAGCGTGGCGCTCGGCGACGCGCAGATTCTGCTCAGCGGTCCGCAGGCGTCTGGTTCGCGGCCGATGCCGAGCGGACAGCGGCAGGAACCCGGCGGCTGGAACCGCGTCGTGCTGCGAGTGAACGATCTGCCCGCTTTCATCGAGGTCTTGAAGAGAGCTGAGCTTCGTTTTCGGAACGAGCTGGAGACGGGCCCGGGCGGCAAGCAAATCCAGATCGAGGACCCCGACGGCAATCCCATCGAATTGTTCGAGCCCGCCTGACAGCAGCGCTCACTTGCGGGGGCGCGTCAAGCCGAGCGCGCTCAACCGGTACACCAAGGTGCGCCGGGACACGCCCAGGCGCGCAGCGGCGGTCGCCTGGCTGCCGCCGCACTCCTCGAGCACCTTGAGCAGGCGCCGGCGCTCCAGGTCTGCCAGCTCGCGCTCGAGGCGCGCGCGGGCCTCGCCGAGTGGCTCGGCGCCGGCCGTTCTGGAGGCTGCCTCGCCGCGCGCGACCTTGGGCGGCAAATGTTCGAGGTCGAGCAGATCGAACTGGCACAGGGCGACACCGCGCTCGATGGCGTTGCGCAGCTCGCGGACGTTGCCGGGCCAGGCGTAGCGCTCGAGCGCCGAGAGCGCCGCGGGAGCCAGATCGATCAGCTGCGAGCGCCCTTGCTCCACGCAAGCCCGCGCCAGGAACAGCCGGGCGAGCGGCGCGATTTCGCTCGCTCGCTGGCGCAGCGGCGGCACCGTCAAGCTCGCGCCGTTGAGCCGGTAGAACAGATCCTCGCGAAAGCGCTGCTCGGCAATCTCGCGCTCCAGATCGCGATGCGTCGCGGCGATGAAGCGCACGTCCACCTCGCGCGCCGAGCGGGCACCGACGCGCAGCACCTTGCGATCCTCGAGCACCCGCAAGAGCTTCACCTGCACGGGCGCAGGCAGCTCACCTACCTCGTCGAGAAACAGCGTTCCTCCCTGCGCCGTCTCGATCAGGCCAGGTCGGGCTCGTAGCGCCCCCGTGAAGGCGCCGCGCTCGTGGCCGAAGAGCTCCGCCTCGAGCAGCTGCTCGCTCAACGCGGCGCAGTTGAGCGGCAGAAAGGGCCCCGCCGCGCGCGGCGAGCGGCGGTGCAGCTCGCGCGCCACGACCTCCTTGCCGACGCCGGTCTCGCCCAGCACGAGCACACTGAGCTGGCTCGCGGCGACGGAATCGACCTGCCGGAACAGCTCGATCATCTCGGGCGCGAGTGCCAGCGCGCTCGACGCGGCCGCGCCCGGCTGCGCCGCAGCTGCTGCTTCGGGCCGCGCCCGCTCGAACGCCTCGTCGACGCGGCTGGTGATCTCGTGCGTGCGGCGCAGGCGCGCGCGCACGGCCTCCAGCAGCTCGCTCATGATGAACGGCTTGGTGACATAGTCGTCCGCACCCAGGTTCATGCCCGCGCGCAGGCCTTCGCGATCGGCGCGAGCGGTCAGGAAGATGAAGGGCGTGCCGCGCGTGGAGGCGTGTTCGCGAATGGCGCTGAGCACCGTGTAGCCGTCCATCGCCGGCATGCCGACGTCACACACGATGATCTCGGGCGAACGAGCCCTGGCGAGCGCCACGCCGTCCGCGCCGGTACTGGCCACCACGACCTCGAATCCCTCTTCGCTGAGCAGCTGGTTGACGTTGTCGAGCAGCTCGGTGTCGTCATCGATGATCAGGACGGTGGGCATGATCCGGGTTCTCCTCTAGCGTCGACTCTGTACGGCCGGCAGCGCGAGCAGCGGCAGCGCGTCGCTCGCGGCGGGCTCCGCGAGCGGTAGCCGCACGGTGAACTTGCTGCCGCGGCCCAGCTCGCTGCTCACTTCGACCGAGCCGTGCTGGGTCTCGACGGCGCGCTTCACCACTGCCAGACCGAGCCCGCTGCCCTGCACCGTGCCGACGTTGCTGGCGCGCTGAAAGCTGACAAACAGGTTGGGCAGATCCTGCTCCGGGATGCCGATGCCGCGATCCTCGATCGTGCAGTCGAGTCGGGATTCGCTGACCGAGAGCTCGATCACGACCGGGCTGCCGGGGGGCGAGTACTTGAGCGCGTTGTCGAGCAAGTTGCCGAGCACATGGCTCAGCAGCCGCTGGTCGAGACGTACCCACTCTGCGCCCCGGCAGCTGAGCCGCACGCGCTCGCGGGCACCCGGCGAGCGCTCCAGGCCTTGCAGCAGGCTCGCGCAAAACTCGGCCAGATTCAGCTCCTCGGGTACCGGTACCAGGACGCCCGCCTCGGCACGACCGATCAGCAGGACCTCGTCCAGCATCTCCGTCATGCGCAACGCCGCGCTCTGGATGCGCTTGAAATGCAGCGCGCGTCGCGTTTCGTCCCAGCGCGCCGCGTACGCCTCCAGCATCTCGCTGGAAGAGAGAATGGTCGCCAGCGGGTTCTTGAACTCGTGCGCGGTCGCCGACACGAAGCGCGTCTTCAGCTCGCCGATCTCCTGCTCCTTCCGGCGTTCGTGCTCGAGCGAGCGATTGGCGCGTTCGAGCTCCTGGCTGGTGCGCCGCAGCGCGGAGCGGCTCGTCTGCAGGCGCAGGACCAGTTCCGTCAAGCCGAGGCAGATGCTGGCAAAACCGAGCATCGCGACCCAGGTGAGCAGGCTCCGGCTGGCGAGGCTGGCGCCGCGCTGGCGAGCCGCATAGCTCTCGTACAGATCGAGGGCCTCGCGCGCGAGCGGGATGGCCATGCTCTCCTGCACGCCCGCCGCGACCGAGGCGTGCCGCTCCAGGATGGTGCGCCCGTGACGCTGGAGCAGCTCCAGTCGACGGCTCAGCTCGGCAGCGGCCGTTGACGGATTCGAGCCGGCGAGCTCGTCGAGCGCCGCGCTCAGGCGGCCCGAGGCTTCGCTCGGCGGGAGCACATCGAGGTAAGCGAGCGCCTCGAAGGCGTGGATCGCGGCGCGCTCGAACTCTGGGTCCGGACTGGCCGCCATGCGCTGCGTCACCTCTCGTAGCAGCACCGGAAAATACTGGCGCGAGTTGCGCAACACGGCGCTGTCGGATTCGAAGCGCTCGATGGCTCGTTGCTCGAGCGAGGCGAGCTCGCGAGCGCGGCCGAGGTGCTGCTCGAATGCGAGCCCCAGCTCGAAGCCGAGCTCGGCTGGCGGAAGCGCGAGCTCGGCCAGCACCCGCCGCAGCTGGCGCAGGTGGCGAGCCAGATCGTCATAGTGCGCGACCAGGCCCGAGTGCGCGCGCAGCAGATCCTCGTCGACCTGGGCGGCGACGATGCCGAGCAGCCGCACCTCGCTGCGGTAAGCCGCCTCGGCGGCAGGATCGAGGCTCTGGCCGAGCCAGCGGGCGGCGCCCCCGACGCAGGCCAGCGCACAGGCCGCGAGCGCTGCACGCAGCAGCTGCCGGCCGTGCCTCATGGTGCTCCCTGGCTGCGCCCGCTGAGCGTGTCGAGAAACTGCACGATGCTCTGGTTTTCATCGGGGCCGAGCAGCTCGCCGAGCTGGTACTCCGCCATGATGTCGACCACGTCGGCGAGGGTCGCGACGGAGCCGTCATGCAGGTAAGGGGCCGTCAGGGCGACATTGCGCAGGCTCGGCACGCGGAAGACGTGGCGGTCTTCCTCGCGACCGGTGAGCGTGAAACGCCCCAGCTCGGCCCTGCTTTCGACGGCCGGCGCCGGCTCGGCGTGCAGCGCCTTGGCCATCGCGGCAGGGTCGTAGTCGCGCATCACGCCGAGCCGCTGGAACAGGTTGCCACCGAGCAGCATGCCCTGATGACAGCTGACGCAGCCGCGGCTCTCGAACAGCCGATAGCCCCGCTCGGCTGCGACGGAGATGGCGCTGCCGTCACCCTGAAGCCAGCGATCGAAGGGGGAGTCGGGCATGCTGAGAGAGGCCTCGTACTCGACCAGCGCGGCGCGTATGTTCTCGGGGCGCAAGCCAGTGCTGAAGCCGGCGGCGAAGCGCTCCTGCCAGCCCGGCGCGTGCGCGAGCCGAGCCGCGACGGCGCTCCAGGTCGTGCCCATGATGTCGGGGTTTTCCAGCAACGAGTCGGCGTGAGCGGCGAGGTCGTCGTACGCTCCGTTCCAGGAGAAGTAGAAGTAGTACTGGAGATTGGCGAGCGTTGGCACGTTCAGCGCCGTCGCGGGGCGCGCTGCAACCTGCGTGTGCGCGGCGCGATCAGCCCAGCCTTGCTGTTCATGGTGGCAGCTCGCGCAGCTGACGCTCGCGTCGCCGGACAAGAGCGGGCTTTGAAACAGGCTGGCCCCGAGCGCGACCCGGCCGGCGTCCAGGGTTCGGCTGTGCGGCAACGGCAGGATCGGATCCGCCGTTTCCGATGCTCTCGGCGGCTCTCGATCGCGCGCCTCCGCGCGCCGCTCGTCCGCGCCCTGGCGGCTCGTCGCGCAGCTATTGCTCGCGAGCAACAACGCCCCGAACACCTGCGCCCGCACGGTTTCAGTCTACACCTGCTGCTGGCAAAGAGGCCAGCCCTGACGATGCAAATGGCGCCGCAGCGCGCGGCGCCCGACACGCAGGCGCGAGACCACCGTGGCCAGCGGCGCCCGCAGCTCCCGGGCGATCTCCGCGGCGGAGCGGCCCTCGAGCACGTTCGAGAGCAGCACGCTGCGCTGTTCCTGGCGTAGCTGCTCGAGGCTGCGTGCGAGCAGCTGACAGAGCTGGCGTGACTCGAGCCACTCGTCAGCTGCGACGGTAGCCTCCGCACGCTGCGCCTCGACATCCAGCGGGCCGAAATGGACGCGCGCCGCTTCGCGCCGCCGCGCGCGCCGGCGGTTGCAGGAGACGTAACGCGCCGTCTGATAGAACCAGCCGCGGCGATCATCGCCGTCATCGCCCGGGATCTGCCGCCGGTAGGAGATCAGGAGCACGTCTTGTGCGGCGTCCTCGACGTCGGCGGGCGGCACGCCGAACCGCCGCAGCAAGCGGGTGACGAAGTGGCGTTGTTCGCGCAGCCGCGGCAGGGCCTCGAGAGACGGCGCCGCGACCGGCAGGGCGGCGCCCGGGACGCGCGCCGTGGAGGGGCGCCGTGGAGTGCAGTCGGGCTGTAGGTTCATGGTTTCTCCTTTGTGATGCTCGCGACGGCTCGCTGTGCAAGCCGCGCGCCGGAGGCGAAAGCCAGCGATCAGCGCGCTCGAGAAGCGGGCGGCAGCGCAAGAGCGCAACGGATTTGCGCAGGGCAGCGCAAGCGCCTTGCGCTGCGCGCCCGTTGCGGGGCGCCGCGGCAGCGCGCGCGTCTTTTTTTCATCTGCGCGGGCGCGAGCGGACAGATCTCGGGTGGAGTGAGCGGAGTCGCCGCCGGCGGCCCCGCCTTCCGAGCGACCGAGACCAGAGAGACCGAGATCATGATGCCGACCCCCGCCCCCCTCACGCCTCGTGCTCGCCCGAGCCGCCGGGCCACGCCGCGGCGCGGAGTCGCCGACTCCGCGCCTCACCCACTGCACATCTGCGCGCCCTCCCGGGCGCCCTCACCGCCGGGTCGCGCGCCCGCGCGCTCGCCAGGATCCCCTTTGATGTCATCTCCTGCCCTGTCACCTCGTGCGCCGTCGCAGCCCCGACTGATGTTTGCGAAGTATCGCCTGCTCGCTCGCCTCGCGAGCGGCGGCATGGCGGATGTCTTCCTGGCCGCCAGCGGCTTTGCGGGGGGAGCGAGCAAGCTCCTGGTGCTGAAGGTCCTGCGCCATGATGTTCCCGAAGAAGAGCGGGCCGCGTTCGCCCAGATGTTCGAGGACGAAGGCCGTCTGGCGATGCGGCTCAATCACCCGAGCATCGTGCAGTCGTACGAGGTGGGCTCGGAGGAGGGTCAGAGCTTCATCGCCATGGAGTACCTGGAGGGGCAACCGCTCAGCCTGATCCAGGAGCGCAGCTTTGCGAGCGCGTCGGGCGGCCTCTCGCTGGAGATGCAGCTCTCGCTGGAGATGCAGCTGCACGTGCTCTGCCAGGTGCTGGAGGGCCTCGAGTACGCGCACGCGCTCACGGACTACGACGGCCGCCCGCTCGACATGGTGCACCGAGACGTATCGCCCCAGAACGTGTTCGTCACGTACGCGGGGCACACCAAGCTCGTCGATTTCGGTATCGCCAAGACGCTCGAATCGCATAGCAAGACGGCGGCAGGGGTCGTCAAGGGCAAGGTTCCCTATCTGTCTCCGGAGCAGGTAAAGGGTGGCCGCGTCGATCGCCGCGCCGATCTGTTCAGCGTCGGAGTGATGCTCTGGGAGGCGATCGCACGCCGCAGCATGCACGGGGAGGCCACGCTGTACGAGATCCTGCGCCGGCTGGTGAAGGGCGACCTGCCATCCCTGCGCGAGGCGGCGCCGGACGTCGACCCCGCGCTGGAGCGCGTGGTGGCACGCGCCCTGGCGCTCGATCCCGAGCAGCGCTATCCGAGCGCGGCGGCGCTGCGCGAGGAGCTGAACGCGTTCCTGGCGCGCGGAGCGAAGCTCGACGCGCGCGCCATCGGCGAGCTCGTGGGGCGGGAGTTTGCGCGCGAGCGTCGGCTGATCGCGCAGCTGATCCGCGCGGAAATGAACGACGAGGATTCGCCCACCGTGCGCCTGGAGCGAGGCAGCGCCGTACAGCTCGAGGCGGCTCTGTCGCTCTTGCCCACGCGGCGGGCGCAAGCGCTCCGGAGCGGGCTCGTCACTCAGCCGACGCGCGTCCCGGGCGCGGACGATCCCGAGCTGCCGCCGGCGCCGCGAGGCCGCGCGCTGCGCCGGCGGCGCACGCTGCGCTGGTGGTCGAGCGGGATCGTGCTCGGCGCGCTCACCTGCGTCGCCGCCTGGTCCGTTCAGCGCTCGAGCTCGTCGGAGCTGCGCCAGCTGGCTGAAGCCAGCTCCGCGGGCTCGAGCGCTGCGCCGCGCAGCGTGCGTCTGCGCATTCTGGTCCATCCTGATGACGCTCGACTCACGCTCGATTCCGAGCCCCTCCCGGGCAACCCGTATCAGGGCGATCGCCTCGCCGATACACGGCCGCACACGCTCGAGGCGAGCGCGCCGGGCCACATCGCGCGGCGCTTCGAGGTCCTGCTCGACCGCGATCTCGACGTCGAGATCCCGCTCGACGAAATACCCGCAGCGCCCCCAGCGCCGTCGGCTTTGGCCCCAGCGCCGTCGGGTTTGACCCCAGCGCCGTCGGCTTTGGCCCCGGCTGCGCAGCACCCCGCCGGCACGAGCGCGCGCCCGCCTGCTGACGCGAGCCGCGCGCGCCCGAGGCCGCGCGACGACGAGGAGCTGTATCCGGACCTGCCGGCGTTCGCGGCGCGGCCGGCTGATCGCGAGCCGGCAGCGCAGCAGCGAGCGGCGGAGCAGAGCGCCGTGCCGGTGCAGGGCGAGAGAGGGCAGCGATGAAGCCACCACTCGAGCTCCCGCGTCGCGCGCTCTGGTTGGCGCTCACGCTGGGCGTGTTGCTGCGCACGGGCGTGTGCCGGGCGGGCGACGTCGAGGCAGAGGCTCGCCGTCACTATGACCGCGCCGTCGAGCGCTTCGTCGCCGGCGACTATCCGCAGGCGCTGCTGGAGCTGCAGCGGGCAGCGGAGCTGCGGCCCTCGTACAAGCTCTGGTACAGCATGGGGCAGGTGCGCGCCGCGCTCGGCGACGCTGCCGGCGCGAGCCGAGCCTATCAGACGTATCTCGATCAGGGGGGCGCCAAGCTCAGCCCGGAGCGGCGCGCGCAGGTGCGCGAGGAAATCGCCGCGCTCGCCCGCCGTGCCAGCGAGCCGGCAGCCGCAGACGAAGTGCCCGCCTCGCGCGCAGCCCACGAGCGCCCGGTCGAAATCACGCCTGCTGGGCGTGCACCACGCGCTGCCCGAGCGCTGGTGTCGCCCGCTCCGGCAGCGCCGCGCGGGTCCGAGCCAGAGCTCCCCGCCGGATCGGCGTGGCGTCCGCCGCTCTGGGTCGGGTGGCTGGCGACGGGCGCGCTCGGCGCCGGCGCGCTCGCGACGGGGCTGTGGGCGCTCTCGAAGAACGACGCTCTCGCCGACCAGCGCGCGCGGGGTGACGTCAGCAAAGCGCGGCTCGAGTCGAACGCCTCCGAGCTGCGCACGCTGGCGTTGCTGACGGATGGTCTATGGCTCGCGACCGCAGCCGCCGCTGGCGTGAGCTTGTGGCTGAGCCTCGACGGGCCCTCAGCCGAGCCAGGCGAGCCCAGAGCCGCGCTCGGCGCGCACCGGAGCGAGCTGCGGCTGGGCGTAGCAGCGAGCGGGATCAGCCTCCAGGGGGCGTTCTGAAGCAAGCCCGTGCGCGCGGCAAAGGTGGACGGATGACGAGA